>JAAUXU010041242.1_pt1 | contig 26225 bp, 24 predicted proteins | sample 7278151 | NCBI WGS metagenome assembly JAAUXU01 (sample SAMN14350113, study PRJNA611818) | marine sediment metagenome | isolation source: surface marine sediment (1.8m) | place: French Polynesia: Moorea | collected 2018-08
CCCCCCCCCCCCCCCCCCCCCCCCCCCCCCCCCCCCCCCCCCCCACGAAGAACCCAAGACGCGCGCGCGAGCGCAAATTTGCATATTTTTCCCTTCACCCCTTCCGCACACGAGTTCACCCTTGGGCTCTGGAGTTCAGACTTAGGTTCATACATACTGACAGACAGACAGACAGACAGACAGACAGACAGACAGACAGACTGACAGACAGACAGACAGACAGACAGACAGACAGACAGACAGACAGACAGACAGACAGACAGACAGACAGACAGACAGACAGACAGACAGGCAGCACTATGCATAGGTAGGTGTAGTCGTGGCTTTGGGCGCCACGTTTATCTCCCTCTGACCCGAATTTCCCGCTTATCCGGAGGAATTGACTATTTAAGTCGACACTTGGTTTCTTGTATCCCCCCCGCTAAATCGAAATCCCCGCTTATGCAGGTTCGACTGTAGTTGGGATAACTGGTCTCGAATGTGGCTACGATACTGCTAAGGGTGATCAGGAGAAACTAATTTTTTTTAAAAGGCCCATTTTGGGGCTTGCACTGGCGGATCTCATTCGTTCAGGGCACATTTAAAAGCTGACATTTGATTTGATATTTGGTAAGGTCACTCACTAGTGCTCGATATGGCTGCCATTTGCAACAAACAATTTCTCCAACCTTTTGGAATCACTTGAGCATGCACGCTCGGGGAAGATCCATAATCCTCGACCACGGGTGCTATTGCTTCTGTGATCTTGATCTTGGAAACCATGGCTTGTGCAACGTAGTAGCACAATCAAGGGGATTAAGCGAACTCTGTCATGATCCTCACTTTTGGTGAAATAAGAATTTGCATTAGGTTGAATGATGTCTCTTTGCTACGTAGAGATCCATTTTTGGTCAGAAATAAATATTTGTCTTGTCATCACCTTGTATCTTTTTTTCTCCTTTTCTGCTTAGGCCGTAGCTTACTTGGCAATCCTTGGTTTTTATTCCTGCACTTATCGAAGTTTATCTCTCTTGGCAGATCTATGAAAATGAACAGCCAGTGATTGAAGATGCGCTGGTTCAATTCTGCGGCTGCCAGCGATGTCGTCGTCTCCGGCAAGACGTCGTCCAACGAGCCGCAGCTGCTCAAGGTTGGACGGTTGGACTCGACTGCGCTCTTCAAGGAGGAGCACGGGAGAAGGCCCAAGTGGATCGGACCCTCGCAGGAACATCAGCGAAAAGAGTGTCGGGAGCAGCGTGGGGAACGACTTGTACCCATGTTGAAGGAAGAGGAAGACGAGGACGTCGTCGACATCGTCGGCGACGACGACGACGGGACCAGCTTGAGCGACGTGGACCTGGGGCTGTTTGACCGGCCCGAGGAGGACGACAGCAGAAAGGAAAAAGGTAAGTTCTTCTTCCCCCTTGACCATTCAGCACGTACCCGCGGGTGCAGTCGATGGGTACCGTGGTGTGACAAGTGCGTGGTTTACCCAAAATTTTGGCAACCCCCTGCATGCTTAACATTGCTTGCAAAAGTTGTGTGTCACCTTGTGGAAGATTTACGCACTGTACGTTGCGAAACTGAGGTACGTAGGTAGGTAGTGTACGCACACACACTTCACCTCACCGCATCCTCCCAGTTTCATTTATTCTTTTCACGCACCCCGAAAAGCCGCAGAGAAAGGCTCGAAGAAGCAGAACATCCTCAGCTCTTTTGCACCGTCGTCCCGGCTCATTTAGATTTTTCATTGGTTTCCCGAATCAATTTAATCCGGGAAATTGAGCGCAGACACGTCCGTGGGCGCCTCCGTCGAGGCCTCCGTGACCTTGACCACCAGCAGCAAGGCGGAACATTTGCCTTCGGTCTCCACCGATCGCAGTTACAATAGATTTGTTGACATCATGAAAAGGGAAAAACTGTCAGCCAACTGCGTCAGCCTTAGGTGACTCCATGCTATAATAACACCTGTGGTGAAGAAGTCATCGCGCACGGGTAATTGTCGGCCGTCACTTCCTCCATTCATCTTTTTTCTGCAGATTGCTAATTGCGGCAAGTTTCATTGCTGGTATTGCGACATAAGAGGGATCCCGCCATTTCCCTGGCTTCTTTTCTTTTTTGCTTGCCCCAAATGCCAGTAACTTAGCAGTGGTGGGACGAAACTTGCTGGATTGATGGCCACGTAATGACTTGGTTGCCATTTTCTACCCCTTCTCCTTGCCCGCGCAACTGTGCGTTCTCGTATGATGGGCAGAGGCGATACTTTTAGACGCTTCGGTGCTTAATGGGTGTGATGTGCGGAGATTTGTCTCAGCTAAGGCATCATTGCTACAGTGGATGTCGGTCTGTGACAGTGTCAGGCGTGATTACCTGCCTTGAACGCTGATTACCACACTGTGCTGTACGTACGGGGAGTCGTCATTGGTAGCCAAAAAGTTGCTGCACCTTCAGAACAAATTGCTTCTCTAGCAAACGAAGAGCTTAAGTTTTGTTCAGAAGGCTTCGCTGCATCTCATTTGCTAAAGTCATTTTTACTTATGATGATCATTAATGGCCCTATTAGGCTCGCACGAGGTGTTCAGGTACATTCTGTACAAACACAGTCACTGATTGACTTCTAACGTAGAAGAGTCTGGCTGATTCAAATTTCGGTACATCGCACTCATTTAAACCACAAATTTATGAGTGTGAGAATATGATGCAGTCTTGGCCTAATGCAGTGCCCGTGACTGACTTTCCCTTCCCCAGATGCGTACCTAAGTACAAACAGGGGTGTCCACATCACACTTGACACTCTTGCAGCTGCGACGACTGAAAACGGTGCCGAAATCTGACCGATCTGTCCAGAAATCGAATCAAAAGTGGCTGCGATCCCAAGGTGAAGGAGTCGCACAACGAAGACTCCTCACCACATGGATTAAAGATCAGCGTGGATCTTCAATGCATGTCAATGCAGACCACATTACACAGTATGTAGTGTCAAACTCGACGTGCACACTCAGGTATTAGGGAGGAAATGACATACACGGAAGAGTTTTACATGCGATCAGGGACGAATCCCAGAGAATTTTGCATAAAAACATGATGCTTTGTGGCTGCTGTGCTGTTCCACCAGCTCTATTGATGTAATCTTTGGTCAGATTTTTGTTCTGCTTCCAGTTGTTGCATCTGCATGAGTTGACGTGGACACCCCTGTGTATGCAATTATACTATGTCCACTTGGTACATTTGGAATGGCCTGGATGACCACGGTTGCCGGCTGGTCTTTGTAGAATCGTCGCAAGCAGGTTGTGCCAGCTGCAATAATCCGAGCTCTTTTCTCAAATGTCACCCACGGAATGTGAGGCTCAGACGATGACTAAACATATCAGTCCACTGAAGGACCTGCACTGAAAGAATACACACTGTGGATGTCAAGACTGTGCGATATTGCGTGTTGACGTCGAATATCGTAACATTTGCAATATGTCGGGTATCACGATATTCAACATTATATCGCGGCATTTTGGGGATATCATACAGAAACCCTACGGTGCGAGGGTAGATTTTATAAACTAGCCTTTGATACCCTTGACTCAGATGAAGACTTAATAAACTGTTCAATTTAGACACATTAAACGTGACTTTTAGAGAGCAATTAAAATGTAATACCTAATCATTCAGTGCGATTGCCACCTTCCTCAAGAATGTCCTCAACGCCAGACGGACATCAGAAATGCAGTCACTGGACAAGCTATCGCAGTGTGTCACAGTAATTGTCTTCATGTCTTTAAAACTGATGTGCAGCTCTTGTGCTAGATGATAGAGCAGCTCTTGTGCTCCAAATTGCCGCAATTGCCTTGAGCTTCCTGATGGTGAACAACACGCCAACAATGCTTGAGATGGTGTGGATGTCCACTCTGGCATCAAGAACATCTGACATTTGCTGTCTTTCGGCACTCATGATTGATTTGAGTGGACAATGAGTGGAATAGTATATTGTTGACAAAGCTCTCAGCCGTCGGCAGGCCTTAAAGCTTGTGTGATCTGTTTCACTACAAGTGGAGAAAAAAAAATGACCTCGAAGCTTCTGAAAAATTGGCCCTCTCACGCTGTACCAAAAAGCGTACGAGGCAGTCCAGCCTTTGAATAAGCACCTTTGGCCCAGGGGCCAGCCCTGTAAATTTTGAAACACTCCAAATCCCAATATCAAGCCTTCTTTGATATGCCAGTAAAAGTATCAGTATCGACCATCGAGATATTTGGCCTCGACGAGTCGAATATCGTGATCTCGGTTCATTTGGATTATCGCACATTTTGACTAGAAATGACTTTCTTTGATTTCTACTACTTCTACTGTACACTTACGGCCAGGTTAAAAAATACGAAATGTGATGATCACTCACATTCAGGGTTAGTTAAAGGCGACACTAGCGTTATAAAAGTATTGGCATTCATTTGACTCCAACGAGGTTAGTTTACTGCTAGTGTTTCGCACTTCAGTGAAAGGTATAGAACTACTGTACCGATCGCTGGAGACCTCCAGCAGCCAGTACGAAACTATACAATCTGCTGGAGGCCTCTAGTGAAGGTAAGCTAAAGTTGACCTTTGGTCGGTGTTCGTTTTTTGTGCAAGTCCGACACGGCCATTACCACCTTGTCACCAACCTTGTTCTGGCAAGAGTAGCAGCTTTATCGCACTTTTTTTGACTTCACAGCCTTTGGTGTCCTCGATGGCTCTCGAGCTACGGCTCCAAGGCACGCCTAGGCTGCCAAGTCGAAAATATATGATAAAGTGCAACTTAATCAGAATGAGAAACAGTGAACAACATCTGAAGACAGAGCAGAGTGTTCTGATCACCCGAGCACTCCAGAAAGCCCATGAACAGACTAAAACTCACTTTTATTCTTTGGGAAGGAACGTGGCTGAATGGATGATTGACTGTTTCATAGAGCCATTTAAAAATCAGAGGCCGAATTTAACGTGCACTATAATGAAGGGTAACGTGGACCGAAATGACGACGGTGTGCACCAAAATGACTGCTTGTGCTCCAAAAATGGCCAATTGTGCATCAAGGTACATAAGGTGCGTCACGGTAAATGACTTAATGCAAGCAAACCTAACCCTAAGCTAACATAAGCTAACTAACCCTACAAAACCTTACCTGAATAACCCAAATGCATAGCTGAAAGCTTACTCACGTTAACCTGACTTAACCGAACACTAAGTTTAATGTTATTAATCTAAGTTAGGCTAGCCTAACCCGGTGCACAGTCTGCTGGTTTTGCTGCACGCTGACGGGTTTATTGTGATGCACACCTGTTTAGTGCACAGCTGCTCACATCCTTTTGGTGCACAATCATATTTTCCCCTAAAAAATGTGTGGACTTCCCCTTGCAACTTTGTAAGCTTTTCAAAAAAAATTGAAATTACGGGCTTGTTAGCCTTTTTGAATAGGTGCATGTAGCGAAGGACTTCATATCGTACAAAAACCGTTCTGACAAATTGTGCTCTATTAAATTGATTTCTCTATTAACGTGAGTTTGCTGCACATAGCTACTATGTGACAGGTGATCTGCCATGTTTTCATGAAGTGACGCAAAAATTAGGGAGTCAAATGTTTGCGTACAAAAGCTTCTGCTGGAGCTCTATTGTACATCCGTGTGAGTGTAGATTCCCTTGGAGAAGTGTAGAGGTGGCACTGAGAATTCTCACTCGCTCATTTCTGTTGGTTGGCTTAAAAAATGACAACTTATGCGAAGAATATGTCGATCCCTCAGTTATGGTGTTACCTCAGTTTTTGCTGCACCGGCGGCTAACGCAAACTTTTGACTCCTTCTGTATGTAGGTCCTGTTTATTTTTGTGGCGAGCTCTCACTAGTACTAGAGTGAGTTTCACACCTTCATCGTATTACGTAGTACACCCACTGACATCCTGAACGTCCAAGCACTCAAATCCGCAGAATCAACACAGCCCTCTTCCTGATACCGGTTGGGTGCAAACATTACCATAAAGATGTTGACAATAATGCACCGTACAATAAACCTATCGTTTCCTTAAAAAATCCCATCAGGGCTGCCACATTGCCAGACTTTCAAAGTCGCCAACGACTGATGGGCCTGAGGGTTTGCGCCCACCCTGTAGGGGCGAGTGAGTGCAGGGCCGCTTCTTTCTCCTTCCGAACGGCTCATTGTCTGGGCTGTTGTTGCTGTTGTTGATATACCTGCCGACGACTGGATTGGAGAGGCTTTGGTTGTGCTACTGAAGCTCCCTCACTTCATATCAGGTGCAGGGAACAAGAGAAGGTTCCAATGCTTGTAGAGGGGTCTTCGAACGACTTTTTTTCCCTCCTGTCGTCATCACGAGCTGAAAATGATTTTGCTTTGACGGAAGAGGAGGAGGGAAGATTTTTGTCTTTGGCGGCTCCTCCTCTGGAGCAAGCAAAACCGCAAACGTTCCTTAAGGAGCTTTTACGCGTCGAAGTTTAAAGTACATGCAGAAGTAGCAGCGAGAAACCTCACACCGTGAAGACAAGGGGGAAAAAAAGGTTGTTGAACTCTGGAGGCCTAAGGGCAGAGTTCTCTTTTTTTCTCTCTTCTCTGTGGGGAGAAAGAAAAAATCCGCCTGCACGAAGAAGAAGAAATTACAAAAGCTGGAGAGCCCTCCGAGGTCATCATCATCATCACTACCATCGGAATTCCAAGAAAAACTTCCTCTTCTTCTGCTTCTTTCTGCTTTGATCGATTGCCTTCTTCAGACATTTACCTGTTGCAGCTGCTGCTGATCATCATCGTCGTAGTCAAACCTACTCGTTCGGTCAGAAGAGGCTAAGTTGGGGGGGTCACTTCATTCGTACGTTGCTTTTTTGTGCGTCAACACACTACACAGACATCATTTTTTTCCCCCACTGTTCTTACCTGTGGGCTCCTCTGCTTATCTTTCTGCTTGAGAGTGCCCGGAATTGATTTTTTGGTCTTCTCTGTCCTATCCAAACAGTTGCCAAGAGAGAGAAAAGATTGCACATTCGTGACCAACTCTTGAGCAGTCATTTCTCCTTAGATTGGCACGAAACTGCAACTTTCTACGTAATGCGAGGGGTTTCGTTGGTCTGTACATCACGCAACGTCTTAGATCTGACGTGTCAACCCAATCACAGGGAGGGGACTGACTTGTTGTCGTTGCTGTTGTCGCTGCTGCCGACGGCAGAGTTTGTGAAGGCCTCCCTCCTCAGCTGTCAAGCCTTTCCGTGGGAAATCTAGAAAGTTTGTGTGCGGGGCCGGTTGTCTTTTGGTCGCTTCGCCAATGAGCGAGTAGAAAAACACTCAGATGTCACTCGAGAGAACAGAGAAGAAGATTGGTCGGTACCGAGTTGACTGACCTCTGATCATCTCATGCACGAAGAGAAGAGAGAGAAAGAAAGATGGAAAGAAAGAAAGAAAGAAAGAAGACTTCCAATCCAGATTCCCTCGTCCCGTTCTGATCGAGAACTTTTCTTTGCTTGAATGACCCATTTCGTGCGACGACAGCAAAGGAAAAGTAGTCAACTTTTCTTCTTGCCACCCCCAAGTGAAGCTGTGAAGGAGCATGAAGCAGTAAATTAACGCAACGAATGTCGTGGTTTTGTCACATATGACACCGAAAGCCTGAAAATTGCTGCGGTCCTTCAGAGGTTTTACACGCTTCTATGACGTTGTTCACTCACTTCATCACAGATTGCAGCCGTCAGGAGAGGAAAAAAAGAATCCTGAGTCTCTGCAATTTGTTACACTTTTCTTTGCCATACTCGTCAGCTCTTCCGAGAAGTTTTCAAAAGTCTCGAAATTTTGAAAAAAAAGTCATTTCGTGATGTTAATCCAGTAAGAGGGAGAAAAAGTTCTGGTCCACTTTCCCCTCACACGAGCAGTAGGACACGGACACAGTGTACGTGTGGTGGCTGCCAGGAGGTGATATTTAGTTTCTTGAAAGCTCTGTTCATGACACTCTCCTCATCTTCCGCGATCATGTCCGTACAATCTTTTTTTGCTGGCAGTCACGACGGATCTAAATTTGGCTGGGTGGCTCTGGATCTTTCTCACTGCATTCCTGGCCCACAAATCCCGTGAGATACGAACATAAAGGCCTAATTTTTTGGCACGGCGAATTTGGAAAAGAGAGTACAAGAGGTGTGGCGGTGAAACTCCAGTTCGGTACATCCTCTGTAAGCTCAGAAAAAATGAGATCTCTCCATCTCGCTCACACTCTCTCTTTTAAAGAAAGTTAACCTGTCCACCTCCGCTCAGAGAACCAAAAATTTTTCGGACACCCATTTTCTCTCTGTCTCGCATTCCAAAGAAACTATTGTGCGTGCCAAACACATATTTGCACATCTCTCCCTTCCTCCTCCCTCCAGAGACCCCGCTAAGGGTCCGTGTGCACTAGCAAAGACAAAGGGGGTGGGTGGAGACCACACACGTACTGCATACGTACAGACCGGGGGAAAAAGACGCAGGTGACAGAAGTGTGCCCAATGTAGACGCGTCCTCATCGCTAGTACATAGAGTGGAGGGCGCGCATATGCGCGCGCGCGTGCTCGCCCGGTGTGGCTGGCGCGCGTGCTCGAGTGTTACGTAGTATGCGATTCATTAGGCGGCAACGAGCAGCGCCAGCGCCGGCGCTAGCGACAGCGCCAGCGCCTCCTCGTCCTCCTCGTCCTCAGTCGCCGGCAAGCGGTGGGAGTGTCAAGCTCTCCCTCACCTCCCTCTTCCACCCCCCGACGTCTTCGACGTCGACATCGTCGTTCGCAGTGATTTCAACGATATTTTCTACGTAGATGTGTGAGAAAAAAAGGGTTGTTTATCTCTCTCCCTCAGTGAGTCGAATTCCCTCACTCCGGAAACGTCGTCATCGGCACAGGAAGTGAGCAAATTATTGTTTTCTGACAGCGTGTGGACCATAGAAACACCAAAATTCCCTCCCCCTGGGGGAATGGGGAGGAAGAAATCAACAAGAAGTTTGAAGAGGCAACATCTGCAGTGACAACTCATTCCGGACATTTGTCTCTCTGCTCCAGTTCAATTGTGGTGCGAACTCTTTGGATTCTACTGTGGTTTGGAGAAGAAAAAGGCAGCTTCTTTGGAGTCATCATCTCCATTCATTCGGAGGCGATGGATCAGTGATCATCTGCTCATTCTTCATCTTTCGGCCAGCCCTTTTTTTGTCACCCACCCTGTCCTGAAGGCGTGAAAGACGGCAATTTGGGGGGCTTCTGCTGCCAATTCCTCCAGGGTCCCTCCCAACCCACCAACCGAGCAATTCTTCGGTCCTCATTGAATATCCAGGATACTTTTTCTCTGACGTCCAAGAGCAGGAAAGCCAACCCACGAGAAAGTTGTTCTTCGGGTGGAGAAGCGAAAAGAACCTCTGCCCACACAAGATTGAAGCAATTGCCTTGCGATGAATGGAATTAAGGTGACGCTGAAAACTAGTCAAAGGCCCCCTTGCACCTAAGTGCTTGGAACCGATTCCAGTGCGCTATAACACATTTGAAGGAAAGGAAATGTATCCAGCCGCTTACTACACATACAACCCAAGTCGACTGCGGAGGGCAGAGAGGGCCTATTACACCAGGCACCAAGGTAAGGGCTGAGTTCATTCAGATCCACCCATTTTCTGCTACGTAAGGGTCGGCAAAAAAAGATCTCGTCACAGTTGGCACAGATGACTCTTCATAACTCACCCCTGATGGAGACGCTCACGCACCCCGTCCATCAAGACTCCGCGGCCTCCATGGCCGCGTTTGAGCTCTGGCGATCAGAGAGAGACTTGAACGCCTTCCTCCTCGCTAATAAACGTGTGTCGCAATGTTTGGCATTTTTTCGCCTCCTTTTCTCTCCATCAAAAATGATGATGAAAGAGCTAATACGATTCGCGCCTTCGTGGTCAGCCCTGATGCACTTCGGTCGTCCCGGGGAGGCTTTGAATCGAATGCGCCGCAAATTTCTCTTCTGACGAGTTTCCTTTACCCTGATCAATGACTTATGAGGAACAAGTGTGATGACACCCCATACATGTGTTTGGGGGTTACGAGAAAGAAGTGCGCGTGTCTTGATTCCACCCATTAATTCGTCGCTCCCCCGGGGTGATGTCACGTGCGTTAAGCTCTTTATGGCGGGGGGATCGTGACGTTTTACGGGAGAGATTCATTGCTTGGATCTCATGACGATATTTAGAGCGATAGAGCAGTGGCCTCGCGCACTCCAGGAGCACAGAGACGCATGCACGTACGCACCTTACCGACGCTGTGCAGTCGAACGCTGGCTGGCGAAGCCGACGATATCCATGAGCCTTAAGCACGGGTCCGTGGTAACCTTTAGGGCAAGTAGCTCGAGGTAAAACCCAACACTTGCGGTAATGCCGAGATAAAATACCCCAGAAGCATTCTTTTTTCTTTCCTGACAGACAATTTTTCCCATTACATATTGCTGTTGTGACCACTGCTGAGAGAGCGTTGTGTGTGTGCCACACCGTACTGTACTCGCTGTGTACGTTTCTTCCTTGGCCATGGAATCGTCCTTCGGGGCCGTCGCCTCCTCCTCCTCCTCACTCAGGGTGTTGTTTTCCCAGATGTGACGTCGTCAAGCATGTTTTTGCAGGAGACGCACACACTTCCCTATTGACACAAAAGCGATGTGGCAAATTGAATGTGTCGTAGCGGCCCCATATGCCACCGTAGGCCCCGATACCTTTTGCCCCGGCAGGCGTTTGCGGCGTGTAAATGGATAGCGAAGAGAGGGGGGAAGGTTTATGTAGGCTCTGGGAAAACTTTTTGTGCATTTTCTCACCCAGTCATTAACCTTCGATGCGTTCGTGAGTCCCGCGTGTCAAAGACTCTCCGGTGTGTGAGTGAGTGAGTGTACGTGCTGCACTGAGAAGCCCCACTGCCTGAGCATGGGTAGAGCAGCGCACGTACATACAGCACGCATCGTGCCTGTAGCACGAAACCCTGTATTTATCGGCAACAGCTTGGCAGATCGCAGCACGGACTAGGATTGCAAGAAGGAAGGCCGATTTTTATCTCTCCACCTCCTTCAAATGAGAGGGGAGAGAGAGGAATTCGGCAAAGGATCGTTTTTCGCTCAATTGGGCCCCTAACAACTTAAATGGTGGCTCAGGTTGCTGCTCCCCTCCTGCCTCGCCACAGGCTTTTAGCTCATTCCACAATGAAAGGTTTAGTGCAGAAGAAAGCAGCTTATTCATGGTCGGTGTGGCCGTAGAAAAAGAAAAGTTTACTATAAAATTGTGCACCAGCTGAGATCACGTTTTACTGCACGCACGTGCTTCAAAAGCAAAGGCCTGTGATGACGACAGCAAAGAGATGCCTTTCTGCCGATAAGCCAGCGCTGCAGCCAAGCAAACTTCATCCAACAAGGCTAGCAAGAGAGAGAAAACTCGTTGCACACACTGACTTATGCTGCTACTGCGTCGTCTTCCCAGACTACCTGAGCTGGGCAACGGTTTCACCAATGCAAGTTGCATCGATCGCAGCCACCAGCTTGAGACCCTGGCAACTCTCATCTCGTGACGCAAGCTATTGAGTTCGAGCTTTTTTTGTGCGGTGCTGGCATTATACCAGTCGCAGGGTTGGATCTACAGCAGAGTCAGAAGAAAATCTCTTCTCTACGTACAGACAAATCGCATCTCCCTTCTTGCAGATTTTTTCTCTCCTTTGAAAGGTATAATTGGCACCGAGGTTCCCCATCTTCTTTGATTGCGCAATTTAGCTATTGTGTCGTGTGCGCCACTAGGGAGCTCTAGAGACGTATGGTCTGGATTTTAATCAGCATATTAAGGGCTCGGTGTGTGAATGGTGAAGCAATCGTATGTGCAAAGCTGAGATTGTGCTCAGGGCTGTCCTTTCATGTAGCAGCAACCTCCAGAGGGGTCATATGCTTCAATAAGGTGACTTCACCAGATGAATGAACAGCGTTCGTCAATTATATCACCATGTTTCTTGCCAGTGCTTCTCTCCGGCGTCGTCAGACCTGCGACATCCATCAACTGCATTAGCAGAACTGTGCTTTTTTTTCTCTTTTCTCCCGACTTCTGGATTTCTGCGGCTTCGTTTAAGCTCTCGCAGCTATCGCTTTTCTCTCACGCCCACACTTGGACGTCCGCAAGCACCGATTCGTTAAGGACTCCTCTATCATGCGGTCTCGGGCCGCGCTTGCACTTTTCCTGTCCTCATTTCACGACGTCATTCGCACGTACTACAGAGGTACACAGAATGCCAGATTTTCATGGGCCGCGTAAAGTTGAGGGCGTAAAATGAAAATTTCGAGGTCTCTCAGCTACTGTGGCTACTGCCACTGCAGGCGGTGCAATTCTGGTATTTTACTTGCGTACGCAGACATATTGGCATTAGTAGCGCCCTTCCTACCTCCTCCTTCTTCGTCTTCCTAAACGATTATTTAATGACAAAAAGTCCGACGTCGTCGTCGAATTGGAGGACCTCCGGTGGGCCTTGGCCTTGGCCGGCGGCGGCGGCGGCGGCGGCGGCGACCGCCATCGCGGCGGCTGCGGAGTAGGAGTAGGGGGAAAAAAGATGACACTCGAATAAAATCTCGACCATTAATCATTTGTCCTTTCTGCATACAGGGCTAAGGAAGGAAGAGAAAACACGAGGCCCCAAGGCATTTCCAAAGGAAATTTCGCTCTCTTTAAATAAAAAGCGTAAATTGTTTCTTCTACGTGTTGTTCTTCAAGCACTTAACCTCTTCCCAATACCTCAGCTGACAAAGAATTGAGCAAAAAAGATGGTCGACATTTAGTTTCGTTGTCTGTCTCACACACACACACACATGAGCAGACTCGAAAAAGAAAGATGCGACATTGACCTTCTGCCTTTGGTAATGTTTAGCGTCTCCTCTTCTTCTGCCGCCAAAGATGCCCCCCATATTGCTCTTGTTGCCATAGATGCTGCACGCTGAGATTGCTTTGAGAGACAAAAGAAAAAAAAGTGATGAGCCTCTTCTCTCTCTTCCTCATCCACCTTCTCTCGCCTTGACGCCACCGCGATTAGGCCTCTTTTGGCAAATCGCGGTCGTGTGTGAACCTCCAAATGTCGTCCGGAGCCTCTCAGAATAGCGCTGAAGACGTCTCGCAAGTTATGTCGTTGCGACGTTGTGTGCATGATAGCGTTAAGGGGTGAAAGTTCGCTTCATCCTTCCTTTTTCCTGCTTCCGTTGTTATTCTTTCTCCTTTCCGTTTCCCTCATTTTGTTCCTGGGCTCCATCCATCGCCCATATTTCTTCCGGACTTCCCCATGTTTCTTCCTCACCCCATCTTTGGTTACCGCTTCTGTTGAATACACGTTACGTATGCAAAAATCTGCATCGGGAGGCTGCGATAGCCGCATCCTCATTAGAGCCTCGCCGGGAGATGTCTCAAATGTGTCAATTCACGCTAGAATATCACTGTAGTTAGTTAGTGCAGCCAACGCCGGATTTAGCGCGCTCCCTGGCAGCTCTTCATTTGGAAGACACATCTTGAATAGAGACTTCACTGTCCCAACACATACAAGTCCAGTGCATCGTTTTCTACAGGCTTCAAAAGTCTGCGAAGACCTTTCTTTTCTTTCATTCTTTCGACGACGGGGAAGAAAAAATGAAAGTTCTTCCTACCAGGAGTGACTTCGTCTCAGAAAAATCTGCGAACTTTCCATTGCGAAATGAGCTATTGAGACGACGGCTTGAACAGGTGTCCTTTATTGTGGAGGATATGAATTGCAGGGGGGTCCTCAAGCACACACATTACGCACTGCAATCTTGTGATGTCTCGCTCCATCAGACCATATCTGGGTGAGCAAATTAAACGTCGTCGTTGCCCTTTATGAAGGAGCAGAGGACGATCGAGTAAAAATCGCGGAAGATGAAGAAGATGAAGGAGGAGGAGGAGGAGGAGGAGGATTTGGAAGAGGAGAAGGAAGAAGGAAGCGTTTCTCTCACTTTACTCCAATACTTGCTGGCGTTGAAGTCATTTCCGGCGTAAAACCGAACGCCAGCGACCCCGTGGACTCAGGATTCAAGGATGAGAAAACAGCCTCTTTCCGTAGCCACGCAACGTAGGCCACGATATGAGCGCAAATGTCTGGAGGCTGCGCTGCAGCTCGCATGCCCATGCATGCCCATGCATGCCCAGGGCATGCCCAAGGCATGCCCAAGCATCTCTCTGCCCCCCTCCCCCGTGGGTGTACAAGTCAGCCAGCCAGTGGAGAGACGACGGACAAAAACCGTGATTGCGTGATATCAGCGGAGAGAGATAGGGAGCAATTGTGCCGCATTTCCCAAGATAAATTACTCGACAAGTGATATAAAAAGAAGAATAAAATGGGCGCCCAAAGTGGGTACTCGGAATGAGAGAAAGTAAGTACTGCCAGAGTGGTGTGCTCATGTGTAAAGATCTCTCCGTGCGTGTGTGCGTGTGTCCAACTTTCCAAACTCCTTCCCCCTTGCGGTCAATGGCCCCTCTGAGAAGTGCGCACACTCTCTCGAGGGAGAAAAAATGCCATTTCACATCGCATCCTTTATTCCCTCTTTAGCGTCCAACCGTTTAGCATGCGAATAGAAAACGAAGAGGAAAAAAAAGAGTCGAGAGGTGAAAAGTCTTTGCTCCAGAGGTCGTGCGCCTTTTTTTTTCGTTCTCTCTCACTGCCCACTATGATATTGTGCTAGTGTGGTATATGAACTGCCTTTGATAAGACTGTCGTCCATGAATCAAGCACTTTTCCCCAATGACGTCCTTGAATGAAGTAAAAATTAAACTTTGAGGGAGAAAAATGAATAAAGTTGAAGGTGAATTGCACGCAGGCAGTGGGAGGAAGTTGCTGTTGCAATCCTGGTGTCTGTGTGCTCACCGCAAAAAAACGAAAAAAATCCTCATGGGGCCTTTTGCGGCCTTACTGTCGGGCCTATAAAATCCCTCAACATTGTTTTGCGTGATCGATCTTAATCTAAGAATTCGGTGCTACTCTTGCGTGTCTACTGCACTTGCTGCAACTTCTTTATCTTGCCCACAAGGTATGTGGGAGGCGTGGTGCAGGTAGAGAAGTACTTGCGTACTCGGTGAATAGGAAATCATTGGCATCATGGTACTCATGTTTTGTCGCTGCACACCGCGGTTAACGGCCATATGGAGCGCACACTTACGTCCGAACCTATGAAGGAGCAATTGGTAGACGCACAAAGGGAGAGAGTAGTAATCTTTGTCCAAGCCTCGTACGTAGGTGCATCTGTTCATATCCTGGCCCTCCCTCCAAGTATGTGTTTGTGTAGTGATGCACGTATATAACTTGTGATTTATGCTAGTGAAGCCGATGCCTTTACTACTGATATATTTTATCTCCTACCTTTTACGTAGTTTTTTCTTTCCCATTTATCGGCGGCGTTCATCGAACGCACGTACACAAAGACAGACAGACAAACGGACAGACAGAGGGTCCATCCGATACCTGCCCCATCCCTCCCTTCGTCACGTTCTTGTTCCTCGAATGCAAATGAGCCCGATGATATGATGGTGATGACTCTTCACAAAGGAATTCGCTTCCTTTGAAGACGTCGCACTGTTGCAGGCATGAGTGATGGACTCCAGGTTACATCTTGGACTCAGCCTCAAAGTATTAGATGCTGTCAACCCGCTGCTGCAGCGCATACAATATCTACAAATCGAGCATGAGACGGTTTAATCTCCCCTTAAGGCGACGTTGCCATTATGCAGTACTTACAACTAGAGATGTTAGATTAGAAGCTTGATTCACAGACTTTCTTTGTTCGACCTTACGAGACTGACTTTGGCTTCTGGTTGGAACAATCGTCAATAGAATGGTCCGAATTCACCCCGCAGATTAACGTACCTAAACTGATCGCAGGCGTCATTTCCTGTCAGGTCTTCAAGCGAGAGTTAATCCTCGGTCGTTAAGGGTAAGACAGGAAATCATTACCTTCAAGCCGACACTGGTTTTGCACGTGATTACCTGATTATGATCACCTGGGACTGGACTTCGCCCTGGCGTCATTTCGCCAAACGTCGGAAGAGAAACGTCATTTACAAAAGGGACGACGACAAATGTGTCGGAAGAAGAAGAGTTTCTCTTGAACGAGAACAATAAGACAAAACACCCCTCGATAATTACTTCTGCGTCTCTTTTTCTTCCTTCCCCTCCAAGTGACTTCCAAGGTCTCTTACTCATTAGTGCCTAAAGACTTCTCGCTCCTTACATTGTGTAGTTGAGTGTAACAAAAAAAACCTACCAACTTTGCTTCATTTCAGTCTCACCTCCTAGGGGTACTAGTGCAGTAACCGGTAGTAGCTGGAGAATGTTTGTGTTCGTGCAACATATCTGACCTTACTTCAGGTGACGTGACTTGATTTTTGACACAAACATACCAGTTCCAGTCCAGTCAGAGTTTTGACTGCGCACACAAGCTTTGTCTGTTAAAGTGCCTCTCTGGTGGCCGCTGTCAGCACATGACAATCGTCAGCTAACGACATAAGTGACTTCCAGTGAGATACGTTGTACTCGAACGCCGCGCACGGCGTCCAGAACATGGGCTGCATCCTACGTCAGCAACGGCTGCAGTCTTGTCTGCACAGGATCTTCCAATTAGCAGTCTACGAATTACGCTCTGTCGCGCCAGGAGATTCTCTTGTGCAAAGTTCTAATATGCAGATGAGAGCTGGTACTTGTGCGTGCGTGTCCGCGTGCGTGTCCGCGTGCGTGTCCGCGTGCGTGTCCGCGTGCGTGTCCGCGTGCGTGTCCGCGTGCTTCGCCGCCTTCTACGCATAATTACACACGAAAGAGCAGGACCTCCATCTTCCTGTCCGTGTAACTGATCGGGCGCCTCCCAACAATAACCCTTTCCTTGCAGTTCTTCCCACTGTCATTTCCTTTGTACGTGATTTTGCGCTTAAGTGGCCATGCGCACCCTGTACACACACGTCCGTCCGTGCTGTGCGTGTACGTGCAGTTCGTACAGAGAGCGTGCGAATTCTTCTCCGTGGGTCCGCCTCGGATGCGCCACCGCGCACTGCTTGATGTCATAATCAATTTGGACCCTTGAAGCCAGGCAGGCGTTGGCAACACTTCCTTCAGCCAACGTGTGCATGAACAACAACAACGGCCAGATGGATCACTTGTCTTTACGGACGGAGAAGCACATTTCTCTCGTCGTAAATTACGTTGCCAGTTAAGCGGGTCTTTTCTTCCCGAGATAAGGACGTTGGACGCCGATTTATGCATCGTGACGCGCTACAAAATCGCCAAAGCCACCACATTCCTCCTCCTCCCCAATTCTCCATATGATGAACATATTGCGCAGGGCCTTCCAACAATATTTCATTGCCAACTACGGACCTGCATGAGAGATGCGAGAGCCTTTTATCAGCTCAAGAGAGTCAGGCTGGAAGGAAGAAGAAAAAGAAGTGCTTAACAGCCGTGAGAGTGAGGCTGACGACTGTGTGATTAGTCCGCAGCGCGACTGATATCCTCATCACATCGCCTGGCAGGGCTGCCACACTCGTAAAATTAACCTCTACACGCCTACTCCTTGGGGTTCTTCTCGTGCTTCTTGATGCTCGCTCACGCGCTCCCCACCAAGTTGAGGGAATTAGCAATCCTGACCTCGACCCTGAGCGAAAAACTCAAACGAGCGTCCCCCATTTTTCGCCCCCTCTGCTCATGCACTCAAAGAAGAAGATTTTCTTCTTCGCCCTGCCTCCCCCTTCTTTGCGTTACATACTGCACCAAGAAGAATCTGCTCCGACCATTTGTGAAAGAAAGGAGTGAGTGACATTGACAAATAACAGCTCCATCCATAGGAGCAAAGCAGGCAAGCACGCGCGTGTCTGCGCTTATTTGTGCGCACTTGAGCATGCTCATAGAATAAAGCCTTTTAAGAGGTTTGTGGCCCTGAGGCACTAATTGCCTTGTTCCTCCTCATCCCCGCCCGCCAGCCCGCCCGCCCATTTTCCGCATCCCCAAGTCATTGCTCGAAACACCCAAACTTGGACAGACGAATGGGATGGATTTTTGGGTCACCCGTGACAATTCTGTCAGTCATGCAAAAGGCTCTTTCACGCGCGTCCTATTTTGGTCTACATGGGGAAGGGGTTGCACATGGTGAGGAAATCCCTTTGAGACTTTTGGAGGAAAACACGTTCGTCCCCTTCCGTTTAGCGAGGGCGTGAAAATTGCCATGTGCCTTCCTGAACATCAGCAAAGCCTGATTCTCAAGTGCTAATCCTGAGTGGGGGATTCGCAGTGAGTAATGCCATGGTACAAATCTCAGATTCCCAGTACAATAAACTTCACATCGTCCGTGGGAGTGTTTTAACCTTATCAGCAGCTTTGTGAGTGTGTGTGTGTATGTAAAACCAGGTTTTAGTGAAAGTCACATGGTTGGCAAGAAAAAACCGTTTCTTTTGTTAGCGACCTCCAGCCAATAAAAAGAGGCTGAGACATTTCTGAACCTCGTGGCAACTCCTACCAAGGAGTAGGCAGTTTGCAATTTATATTTATTGGTTCGACTCATAGGAACTAAGTGGCAGTGTGTAAACGCTTCCGCAATCTCGTCATTATTTCACTAGTTCTCCCCACAGCGCACGGACAGAAGAGAGAAGACAAAGTGTGAGTAGAGCTATTAATGTCTGTAAGTGAGGTACACGGACCAGGGAGGTAGGGAGATTTTGTAACAGAGACAAATGGAGCCGGAGTCCATGTCGACCGTCAGGCCCCAAATTCATGGCTTAGGAGGTACCAATCTTGGGCAATTTTGATCCCTCCTCATTTGTCTCCATAGTCAGGACTCTTCTGGACTGCAGGAATGTGCAGTTAGACAAGCTACCCAGGAGGAAAAGGCTGCACTACTTGGTCAGGACACAAGCTGCACCAATGAAGCGTGCACACTGTAGCGTATGGATCATGAATGTGTGCACGTAGGATAGCGTGAAACGATGTCGAACATTTCCTCATACACAACGTATGAAGCGCATGTACCGATGTCACCTGGACGTTTTAATCCAGTCCGATTTGTTTGCCATCGCTGGACTCCAGCATTTGGCGACAAGCCCGGGGGCGTTCAGCGAACCATGCGTCAAAATTCTGCTGTGGCACCATCAACAACAACAAAAAACGCTGGAACAACAAGATGGTGTGAAGTTGCGGAAGCCTCGCAGGGAGGCTCGTGGCTAGTCCGCTCTCAAAAGTCTAGTCGGCTTTATGTCAACACAAACACAAGGTCAAATTACACGTTGACGACAGTCTTGATGATAGATCTTTCTGTATTGTGTTGTGGAGGGTCCTTAAAGCATTACACTATATTGCAGCTGGAAATGAAGTGTCTCACTCGTCTCTTCCAGGTATGTTTATGTCGGAAACAGGAAAATTGAAATGAAGCACGTGAGTCCTGCCGAGAGAGAGAAAAAAAAGACGATATGAACAATAATTGTTGTACGTAAGCGGATGACCTTTTAGGGGAACATTCTAGACATCGTCTGAACAGCAGAATTGACTGTGCTTTTCATTTAGTTGCGCTTCTCAAGATTCTCAATGCGAGCCAGAAAAGTTTTGACAGTTTGTCTTTTGGTAAAAAAATCCTCCACGTCAGAAGAGTCATAACAAATGTACTGAGTAGAAAGAATGTAGTCTCAAAATATGTGCATGAATTTCTCTGCCACCCGAGGAACGTTTACTGAGAAACAGTGCAAAGAATGATACGATAATTGGAGGTGCCGCTAATGATGATCGTTACATTTGCTTGCCAAGCTGTGTCATGCAGGCTTGCGTGCCATGTATACGTAGGTCCAGAACAGCAGTAATAAGTGGCTATTAGGAAAGGTTTTTTTACATTGTAAGAACATAAAGTAACATTGACGTGTGACGTCGCTACACGCAGATGCCATGCACGACTTGGGGTCAAGTTGCATCATTTTTCCATTGAGGATCTGATGATTTGCTCCCATTTACGCAGTCAGATGTGGTGGTGGCCAAGTAGGAAGTATCGCAACACTACTTCACGTGTTATTATTTGGGGATTTTGACCGATCGCCGACAATTGTTCTCCCAGAGAATTTATTTTTCAGAGGCTGTCGTAAAACTCAGACTTTGCCGCTGACTGGAGTTACTTGTGTGTTCAAATTATCCCGTGTACACAATACACGTAAGTCCCCTTGTAAGTTGCTTAAGGCCTCGAATGAAGTTACCAATAGGAACTCGTGTAAGAGGTCTTCAGCGCTCCATCTCAGACTTCCTGGTTTTCAACGTTATGTGCGTTTTTGGAAAAAAAAATGTACCATGCACATTAAAATTCATGGCTACTGAATTTCAAAGCTCTTTGAAAGCTAAAAAATCCTTCGGAGGCTCTGCCAATGGGGAAAATGTGGCCGAAAAAAACTTCCACTGGTCTGGGGGAACCCCGTATAGCTCACAACTGAAGAAAGCTATCCCAAGTATGACGGGACTTTTTTTCTTTCTTTCTAAATTAGCATAAGGACCTTCACAATCGTCGGAGGAGACTTTGCTGTCCAGAGGTCGTCTCGAATAATTAATTGATAGAGGTCAACGTGACATAACCGTAAAGAAATGAGCAGGGGTGAAGACCTTTGATGAAAAGCATTCGAGCCCATAGCTTATCGAGGGAGAAGCGTTCATCATGCTTATGACCCTAAAATGAAGGGGTGTCTCTCTCCGGTCATGGACCTGCGGGTCCATGCCTCACACGCTCAATGTCTGTCATTATTTGGATTTCTGCGTGAGCACCGCAAACTGCACGCTCGTTCAGCCCTGAGGATAGCTTTGTAACTGGTAAAAATGCGCGCATTCTCCCAGCACTGCTGGCATTTAAATGATGTTCAAGGTCAGGCCCAAAGATTCCTTGCAGCTTGGATAAGATGGTTTCGACATAATTCTCTCCTCTTCTTCTTCCTCGTCCCGCTTGCTAAATGCAGATTTATGCACGCCCGCGGCCACTGATTGTCAGAAAACTGAATGATTAGCGATTGGGAGACAAGACTTAAGAATCTTCATCTCCTCTGTACTCAACCCTGACCTCGTTCTTCAACGGACTCGGTTTAATTTCCAGAACAACGGGTCTTTCTTTAAGCTATCTAAGATGAAAAGCTTGTTTCGAGCCCGACTACAGTGCCACACTGTCCTTCTTCGAGTCTCATACGACTGACTCCTGGCCTCTACTGTGCACGGGATGAAATGAGCATCGTCACATTGGATCAAAGAGGCATCAACCTGCAATTGAAGTCGACAGAATTTCGCAAATTGCAATCCAAGGACGCTTTTCAGAGTGGCATTGAAATGAGCTGCAATGACATGCAAATATGCAGTGCAGTCGTCAAGTATGAAAAGAAATCTTCACTTACCTCGTGCCACCTAATAAATAAGGACGGCATGCGTGCTGTGCCGTATGCAGCACAAAGTTGGTCCTCCTCTTTTAAAAGTTATTTGAGAATCACGCACTTGACAGCTTTTTTAAAAATTCAGCTCAAACGAAACTAGGGACCTTCCTCCATATTGTTATCAGTTCAGATTTGTAAAAAAAAAGAACTTAATCTTGAGAAATTGACATTTTTCGTGACAAGGTCAATTTTCCAGTTTGCATACACACCGCACGCATGCATACATCCATATGTCACGAAAAATATCAATTTCTCAAGATTACGTTCTTTTTCAAAAATCTGAGCTGGTAATAATATGGAGGAAGGTCCCTTGTTGCGTTTCAGCCCATTTTTTTGAAAACGTCAAGCGTGTGATTTGGAAACAGTTCTTAAAGGAGGACAAACATTAGGCCGTATGCTGAATATGTTGCAGCCATCGTGCTGTATTATGTACAAGGTGGCGCATGTCGAGCTGCACTCGGAGAACAATGCCAAGCGTCATTAGTTGAGAACCAGTGCAGTGTACTGGTGTAAAGCGCTGTAAAGCAGTAAAGATCAATGGCAAGCAGGTTTTCGTTTATCATGAGACTATTTGGACAGTTTTTGAGTAAACGTCACCTTTAAATGCATTTTCTGGCCATAAAAAGAGCCGCTGTTTAGCTGCTTGAGCCAAGGTGTTCAGATTGAAACATATTAATACCTCCTTGAGCAAAAAAAAAAGCTCCACAGGAAGTCTGTACTGTCTGTGTATGCTTTTTTGCTCCATTTGTATCAGTCGAGTCCCTACAAGCATCGCTTCATGTAGCTCAATGCAGACCACGTTGTGCTTACAGAACTGAACAAAACCCATTTGAAAACGTCAGTGGCAGCACTTACAGCATTGAGTAATGTCTATAATAGTCAATATACCGGAAACAACATTGGGCAGCACAAACAACCGCACTGAAGAACCCGCAGCTCCATGGGTTTTCGAAGACACAAAAGGGTTAACAATTCATTGTCCACGGCAACGTGAAAATGCACAATGTAACTGCTCTTTGGCTCAGTCACGTGAAGAATGCAGGAGGAGGAAATGACAACACATGATGCAGCGAACGATCTTTCCGATCTAGATATCAGACTGTGCTGAAAAAAGAGCCTTTCTTCACGGCAAAGCTGCAAAAAGTGATGCTGCAGGTTCGCGCTGTACGTCACTCCTAACCTGTGTGAAGAGTTGCCCAAAACAGTTGCCATTCGTCACACCAGAAATGTGGAAAGTGTGCGAGAATCCATCCATTCTCTTTTCTTGTGAACACGTCAAAAAGAAAAGGCAGGTTGACGATGGAAATCTAGCGAGACCCTAAACAGGCGGGCAAAATCGAGCCGTTATCAATGATTAGCTGCATTTTGACTTGGGGAGAAAGAAAGCGCCCAAAAAAGCTGCCTCGTGTCTCTCTACACGCGGAGGATGGCTTGTCTGATGGTGATCGATCCTGTCATCATCGACGAGTCTTTGGCATGCCATTCTGCCTCTCCTTCGTCCAGAATTGCGACATCTCCTGCAAAAACAAGCTCGTCCACGGGGTCTTCCTCATCGGCACGCACACGTTCTGGAGAAATTCATGCCCATCTTTTCTTTTTTGTTTTTTCCTGGGTACCGATGATTGATTCTCTCTCACCGAATCGTCTTCCTCTTCCCTGCAAATGATGAAATGATGACTCCTACGAGGAGAGGACACGGGCTGGGCACCAACAAATCATGTCAGTCAGCTAAGGCGAGAACCCACGCACACTGTGGAGATGTCAGGACCAAGAACCGTCAAGCTCTTACCAAATTTCCTTGTAAAACTGCGCTTGTGAGTTTCGACGCGTGCTTGCGTGCGGTTCGTTTTTGCCAAGTTGATACGCATCAGATTGAGTCTCCCCCGAGAATCTCAATCAAGGGTCAATACTGTTATCTCCGTGCGTGCTTGCAGGGGGGGGGGCACAAGCAAGAAGACCCCCCTCACCTGAGGTAAGTGACACCCGAGGGACATGTGCGCAGACGTTCCATATCATTTCATTCTTTGATCACCCGCAAACAAATCAGGGTTACCACATTACCAGAACGTCTGAAGCGGTGTTTCAAGGGGTTTTTTTTAGAACTTGTGCCCACCCTGGTCGTGCAAGCAACGTGATTTGTTACCTCGTTGGCTCCCAAATGCAGCCATCCAGAGGGTTGGTTTGCTACAAAACGAGCTCGAAATGGATCGTTTCTTGCTCTCCTGGCTCAGGTGGCATTTAGCTAATTCGTTCTATTTCACGAACTGTGGCAGCGACACTAGAATAACACCTTGCAAGCTTGCTTGGTATTGCGAAATGCACCTGAGGGGGAGGGGGGGGGAAGGAAATTGACCTGGGTCGAGGGGAAGAAGAATTAGCAGGTAGTCGTACCTGTGTGCTTCCCTCAGCCAGAATTACTCAAGAGGCTTCCTCCGGGTGCCCGTTTTCATCTCGGGAAGACTTAAAACAATGCTGTAATTGGAAAAGGAAGCTTCGCGCACGAGCCTGTTTGCTAGTGGAGCGGGGTTCTTCAAAGAGGCGAAATCCATTTCCACCACTTGCTCGTCTGCCCTCGTTCACTTCCCCCAGTGCGTACGAAAATTACGGCATCAGTCTGGAGAATGAGGTGGATGAAGTAGGAGCATCCCTGAACAAGCCTGGCAAAGTCTGGATGAAGAATCGACTGCTGGAGAAGAAGTCGGGGGCCAAACTGTCCCGCAGCGAGAGATTCGTCACTGATCCCACAATTAGCTACGTGCGTTGTGCGTAATTGCTGGAAAAATGCTCGATTTTTTTTTGTCAGAAATGTAGACAAAGGAGTTGACCAACGAAGGAGACAAAAGAGAAGGTCGCAAAAACTTTTTTGCACCGTCAATACGCGAAGGGAATTTGGCCGAGACGCTAAAGATCTCACTAGCAATTCATTGTCTTGGGAAAAACGTAGGCGAATGCACGAGTATGCACTATTTCGTGAGAAAGTGTACGAAAAACAAGGATGATGTGAGGCGGGCGGACACCACCAACCCCTTCCTTTGCGTACGCATGGGACGAGTGGACTGTGCAGTTAGCGCTCTGGTTCGTAGGGGTTGTACAGACGAGGTGGAAGCCGCGGCACCTTGAGAAGACGACGAGGGTAATTAGACGGGAAACCAAAGCTAATCAGCAAAAGATGGAAACAAAGGTAGCTTTAACACGCGATTGAGAAGAAAATTGCGGATAAGGAGAGAAATATAACGAAGCGTAAGTGCAAAATCGACGCCTTCGAGGTCACCGCAACTTTCTTACCAGGTGTGTTTGTGCACGCAGGTCTTCTTTTATTATTACTCAAAGTTGAGGGGAAAGTCAAGACTCTGCCCTCGTCGCCGATCGACGTCTTGTACCTTGTGTTGTCTGCTTACACTGACGCCGACTTTTTTCTGGTCCGGAGAGCATGCAGAAGTGCTTGCACTTATATACCTGCCAGTGCAAGTGCACTGGATATGTTTACTCGGAGACTTCTGGCGGACTGCAGAGAAGAGCCATTAGCAGTGGCGAGAGAAGATTGATGGAAAACGCGGAGAAAATGGCAAGAAGAGCAGTTGCCTTGAACCTTTAAACTTGCATATTGAAAACATGACACTTGCGTCATACAACGCATGACTTCCACTCACTCCTGTGCTATGCATGGAGCTTATATAGCACCTGTGTCTATGTATACACATGCGTAGCTGGCACATTACTCCCAGTTTAGTCAGACGCAGCATGTCCTTCACTTGACAGAGACGTCGGGGTTTTCCCCGATGTGTCTTCCCGTCACTTCTTCAGATCCCCTCATTGACATTTTTTTTCTAAAAAAACCCTCTGCGAACATTTTCATCCATGGATACAGGTATAGCCTATTTGTATCAATCACCGACAGATTGCTTGGGAAACTTTGTCAAACCCTCACTGAAGAAGTACACTTCAAGCACAGTTTCACAATGTCATTCTTAACCCCTTGTGAGCGTTCCCTTATGTCAGTTAGTCCAGTAAAGGAACACTGCACTCAGAGGACATGAGTGACTGAGGTGTCACGCTGGCAGAGTCTCCCATGGCTCATGTCTCCCAATTCCCATCCACAAGCACGTGTCTCACTGAATTTTCCTAGTGAAAATGCACCCTGAGACTACCTGAACGTGCACACGCAAGGGCTGATTGGCCATCGACTGTATTGTATGACAGTGATGACATATGATGATGTTTTCCAATGAGGTCCTTCAGAGGACACCATCCTCAACTCCTGCTGCTCTTTCACAGTTAGTAAGCTCATGCACCTCATTGTCGTCAATCACTTCCCCATCTTGGCACTCAAGGAAGATGCCATCATCAAAGATTACTCTTATCCACTCTGGTTGCCAGGCATCTGATCCACTGTGTTCAAGACGCAAAAGAGTGATATTATGGTTAGGGACAACAAAGGCCAGGCACCCCTGCAACTCTGAACCCTGTAATTCAAAAGAAAAAGCACTTCTCATACTTGTGCAAATCATTTGGACAGCTCCATAGTGAAGCAGAAAAATCCACAAAGCCTTGTGCAAATATGAGCATAAAAATGATCGATGCACAAAAGAGAAGTGGTAGAGCAGACCTGTATAAATTAGGCTAGGTCAAAAATTGGAATTCCCTGCTCGTGTCCAAAATTTGTAACTGCATATCATATGAAGACATTGTAGTCTAATGAAAATGAAAAAAAAAGTTTTATCTATGCCCAAATCCATATATAGTTGCATAATACTGTAAAATAAATTGTAATTTTTTTCTTCAGGACTTGCTGTAAAATATTTTTCTGACAAACTGGGGCAGGTCAG
>JAAUXU010016826.1_pt1 | contig 26222 bp, 26 predicted proteins | sample 7278151 | NCBI WGS metagenome assembly JAAUXU01 (sample SAMN14350113, study PRJNA611818) | marine sediment metagenome | isolation source: surface marine sediment (1.8m) | place: French Polynesia: Moorea | collected 2018-08
CCTTCTCATTCTGTCCTCTCTCTCTTTCCTTCTCATTCTGTCCTCTCTCTCTTTCCTTCTCATTCTGTCCTCTCTCTCTTTCCTTCTCATTCTGTCCTCTCTCTCTCTTTCCTTCTCATTCTGTCCTCTCTCTCGTTCTCCCAACCGTTAGCCGTCAAGCTTGCCCCGCTTGCTTTTCACACATAGTGCATTTTAGTCGCCTGCATGCTCACTATTAGTGAATGAAGATGCCCTCTGTTGGAGAAGCTGTACAGTTTTCACTCCCAACACGATATTTGGTTCATGTCCGTCCCTATTTTACTTTTGTCACATCGGAAATTTGCGAGTATGTAAAGACATGTCTGCAGTAGATTGATGTATTGAAACTTCGATGTTTAGATGACGTCAGGAACTCTGCGAGAATTCTTTAAAAAAGTGCTACCCAACCTTCAGTGCTTGTATCATACAGGCACATGGATCGATGTTCCAGCTCGTACATTGACAGTCCTACAAACACTGTGCATCCTTACTCATCATTGTACAAGTCCTCCTCTGCCATATAAGTGTATCAGTAGAGTAGTCCATATTGTGCGACCAACAAACTCCTACAGTTGAAAGTCTGTGGTGTGTGCTCCTGCCCAAGTGTATTGACCAAGTAAAAAGAAACGGCAGCTCTTGTTATCTATAAGGTTTGCCAAAAGTTTGGGAAGATATAAAATATTTCATACCTCAGGAAGTATGGGGTGAAATGCAAAATGTAACATGCAACAAAATCGGCCACAAGGGGGAGAATGAATGATATATTATACACTTTTATGCATCCTCCACCAGCCTAGGACGGAGTACTTGTGACAGACAATGGGTCACTGCCTGACACTGGCAAAGAGGACCAACTCCTGTATATCTGATTATGCCTTCGTCGTGGCAGCCTTTCAGAGTGCCCACATTCTTGTGGGACTTGGTTCGAGTCTTGGTTTAGAGGATGGATCACAAACTCAACTCCGTCAGGATGAGATTAGGGTTTCAAGGACACCATATGGTCTTGTCCCAGAATCCATGAGATTTCTCCTGACACCACTTCTGCACCTCTTCGGCAGTGTGAGCAGGGGAAACCATCATGGGGCAAAGTGTAACGTCCTGTATGGGCCTTCCCCGCATGTCTCCGGTCCAGTCGTGCTGGTCTGGAGTTGAGTCATCATTTCTCCGGCACTCACTGCTCTCTTGACCCTGGGTGACTCAGAAAAGAGGTGAACTCTGACCTTTCACCTTGGATGAGACCCTAGGTTGATTTTGACTAGCCTCTTCATTTTGGGGTGTGACGGATATTCTCCTCTTTGATGAGGCTCGCAAACCTCCTGGTGGATTCCTCCTAATCTTCAATCTTCTTATGGATCCTCATGGTGCGGTCTTTGGTCCTTGCAGCGACTGGGTCTGCTGCTCCTAGGCCTGTCTGTGGCCTGGCCTGTCTCCTTGAACTGGTTAAAGGTGTATTGAGGCACTTTCCTCAATGCATGCATGGTCAATTGTGACATTAAACATCTGATGGAATATCAACCATGTACCTCAACAATTTTATAAACAAGCTCCTCCACCTCTCACCTCGAATTGATTGAAGTTTGATGCCTAAACTCAATGTCATTGCTTTGATACACACCAGAATACCGGTTATGTCTAAACGGTTGATGAAGGTACTGATATGCTATGAGCTGTTGGTTTGACCTGACCAGACAACTTTTGACCGAAATGACTCTTACACAACTGACAAATTTTGCTCACAACAAAATTTTCTAGCAACCTTGTATCTTCAAGTATTCTTCCTTGGCTTCTTTTACCCAGTAGAAAGTTTGGCCGCGGTCAAAATTCGTCAGTTATGCGCATCGTTGCCTTCAAAATTCAAAAAATTCAGTTCTGCGAGAATCGTTTCGGTCCAAATTTATGTTTTGTAATTCATCCTGGTTAAAGTTGCCTCTTACATGGGAGTCACTTTTGTCTGAAATCTTACCAAGTAAGTGGTTCATAGCATAACTGTAGACTCAGGGACCCTCTTGACATAGCTTGCGTCTTATGGTGATGAGATGGAGTCTTGGCATCCCAATTTATCAACTGGAGATAGGAGGCGGAGGATCTTGCTAATAAATATAGTTGTAGGCGTGTATGTTTAAAATTTTCTGAGATTTCATGGTTGACCTTGGATGCATTATGGGGAGTACCTTTAAGGATCTCGTCGATGACGTTGATGGCCTTCAGGATCTTGACAACCTCGTCATTGGATTTGCCCGCTTCAGAGAGCTTGACAATGGTGCTGTCTTTGTCGTCCATGATTGCTTTGGCAGTGTGTCTCAAAAGCAAACATTGTTTGGGAAGGGTTGAGGAAACTTAGCGTGAAATTTGAGCGCGAAATTCAAAATGATGTTTGAGATTCAAGCTTTCAAAGTCAATCTTCCCGAACTTTGGCGAACCTTGTACTTGTAATAAAGTTTTTCTCGGGAAAGAGTAGAACTGTCAGCCCACTGTAAAAAAAATGCTTTCGATAACGTTAAGTAGGGATGTTTCTTAGAGAGCACTGAGCTGCACACATGCACATTTTCGTTTCCATAGCAGCTGCTGCAGGTACATAGAGCTATCGGGAGTAAAGTTAGTACGCTTTCAAGTATGCAAATGCAAAGCTGTAGGCCATATACAGTAATTTGTCACAACGCTTGCTTGATGCAGGTAATTAACAGACGTCGCACACACACAGTCAGACATACTTATATACACACATGTAAACAATACACACATACACACATAAAACACGTAACGCCCGACACAAAAGAGGCAACCCTTTTATTAATTTCTCTTCACCTTTGCCCTTAACCAGTTCTGGCGCCATAAGCGTGGTCAAGATCCTTCGTGTACTCCGCGTGCTTCGGCCTCTCAGGGCCATCAACCGGGCAAAGGGACTCAAACACGTTGTTCAGTGCGTCATCGTGGCCGTCAAGACCATAGGGAACATCGTATTGGTGAGAAAACTGAAACGTCCTGTGAGAGTCTGAAGATGATCCGACATATCCTTTGTCGTGACCCAGGTGACGCTGCTGCTGCAGTTCATGTTCGCTGTCATCGGAGTCCAGCTGTTCAAGGGCAAGTTCTTCATGTGCACAGACAGGTCGAAGACGACCGAAGACTCTTGTCAAGGTAAGGAGGCGTCGACGCTGGCGGATTTTTGTCCTCATTGGACGGTCACACTAGCGGTGATGGGAGATCCATCATCCGCATTCGCTATTGTAAACGCACCCTGAAAGAGAGAGGATGACGACAAAGCTAGAGAGAAGAACCCGACATGAAGCTGTTTTCCCCCTTTTTCCAGGTCAATTTGTCGTGTACAAGGACAATGACCTGAACTACCCGATCGTGGAAGACCGCGTCTGGGAGCGCAACGACTTCCACTACGACAACGTTGCCAAAGCCATGCTCACGCTATTTGTAGTGTCCACCTTTGAAGGGTGGCCGGGGTAAGGAACAACTTAATACTATAAGCACGAAGATTTGCTCACTGTAGAGCAACTTTCTTCTCTATTCTTACAGCATTTTGTACGTGTCGATCGACTCGCACCAAGAAGACGTGGGTCCGATTCACAACTACCGTCCAATCGTTGCTATTTTCTACTTCATCTACATTATCATCATCGCGTTCTTCATGATCAACATTTTCGTCGGTTTCGTCATCGTCACCTTCCAAAATGAGGGCGAGTCCGCCTACAAGAACTGCGAGCTGGACAAGAACCAAGTATGTGAAATCGTTTTTGTCGCTGCTATTGATGCCTCGTTGAGTCTAGAATAACTGATTTCGATCATCTTTCAGCGCAACTGCATCGAGTTCGCCCTGAACGCGAAGCCCGTGAGGCGCTACATCCCCAAGAACCCGGTTCAGTACAAGCTTTGGGCTTTCGTCACATCGCCGCTATTCGAATACACGATTTTTGGAATGATTCTTGTAAGAGCATCTCTGCTGGGGCTGAAAGACATGAGAAACGTTGACTCTTCTCTCCAGATCAATACCCTGAGCTTGGCTATGAAGTTCTACCGGCAGCCACTCGGCTACACCGCCTTCCTCGATGTCCTCAACATTATCTTCACCGTCTTCTTCACCATGGAGTTCGTATTCAAGCTTGGAGCTTTCAGATTCAAGGTAACAGCAACAAAGCAAATTGTACGTAGGAAAGTATAAAGAAAATTATGTAAAGTGAAATTACGTAGGGTTTGTTACCCACCATGAAAGGAATATGAATCCTCTGTTCTTAACAGAGAAGGAACTGTGGGGTGTTCAAAGGCTCGCCCGGCACCAAATGAGAGGGTGCATTTTGATCGGGGGCCATTTGTAGCATGAAATTGCAAAGTTACGTGTTGGGGCGGTTACCATTGGAGCGGTTGTTCTTTAAACAGCCTTTGTTTGTGCCATCTGCCGATGTACTAATGCATTTTCTTGTGAAATTTTTCAAAGAAAAGAAACGAAACCGCCTGAAATTACGAGTTGCATTGCTGTAAGAGGATTTCTTTGGCCGGATTGCCTATTATTGTCCTTATATTGCCTCGTAATGCATCGGGCAGACAAGATTCCTATTTTACAGCGACGCAAGGTTACGCTTTTGTTTTCATCTCTTTAGTATCATTTGCACTTTACGTACGTTGACCTGAGAAGGCGACATTAAAGGATTTGTTTAGCATCCTCTTTGGTTCATAATCCATCGACGCAAGAGAGATTTCAGTGGAAGAAAAAAGACACATCCAGACTCGGTGACTCGCGGGCGTGGATAAGTAAAGATACTCAGTGTAAACGTGTCTTTGGTTCCTCGTCTACGTAGTACCAACTCGGTACTCGGCACCGAGTCCAACCAGTTGACTTTTATTTGGTTTTCTTTTAGAATTATTTCGGCGATCCTTGGAACAGTTTTGACTTCATCATAGTTCTGGGCAGTCTCATAGACATAGCCATGGGTCATATCAACGTAAGTCATTTTTTAACGCGTGCATTTTCTTTCTTTTCCCTCTTTCCTCCTCTGTCTTTCTCTCTCTCTTTCCCCCTCTTTCTCTCTCTGTCCTTTCTAATGCACTCACTGCCGCTGGTGCTGATGCCGACGCTTCAGAACTATTTCTCGGACCCGTGGAACGTTTTCGATTTTGTGATCGTGCTGGGGAGTTTCATTGACATTATTTACAGTGAGATGAATGTAAGTGGGAACTGCTTCCCTAATTCTACTTTTTCATTGCGCACATTTAACACTAATTCTAAAGACTCTCATTAAATGCTAATAAGCTTTCACGACAGTTGTGTACATGTACGTACCGTGTGAAAAGAAAGAAATCCTCACAACTTCAACCTCAGCCCCAATCCCAACCCCAGTCGCACCGTCCCTCCCTCCAGCCGATATCCCTGTGTCCTCCAACGTCCTTTGATCTTGTCCACAAACGACTTTTTGGTCACTATCTGGAGATAACCTACATTTCTTCGCGCACTTTAGCCCGGCGGCAACATGATTTCCATCAACTTCTTCCGTCTGTTCCGCGTGATGCGTCTGGTGAAGCTGCTCAGCAAGGGCGAAGGAATCAGGACGCTCCTGTGGACGTTCATCAAGTCTTTCCAGGCTCTGCCCTGGGTCGCCATTCTCATCGGCCTCATTTTCTTCATCTACGGAGTCGTGGGAATGCAGGTGCGCTTGTGTGAGGCTGGAGAAGTCACAATGTTGATTAGATGTTACCTTATGGCTTCGACTTCTCTGTGGCAGGTCTTTGGCAAGATTGCGCTCCAAGAAGGGACCAACATCCATCGAAACAATAATTTCCAAACCTTCTCCCAAGCTCTGCTTGTGCTCTTCAGATCGGCTACTGGAGAAGCTTGGCAAGAGATCATGTTGTCATGCAAGAAAGATCCAGGTAAGTCCATCCCAACCACGACCCACAGCACTTAGCTGATGAGTACTTACTATCGTTGTACCGCACGTCGGGTGGACTTTTCTTGCCGATTCAATCCTGTTACTTCTCAGATGTCAAGTGCGATCCCGCGTCTGAGGACGCGGACGATCCGGCCGGCTGCGGCACCGACTTCGCCTTCCCGTACTTCATCTCCTTCTTCGTCGTCTGCTCCTTTCTCATCCTCAACCTGTTCGTTGCCGTCATCATGGACAACTTTGACTACCTCACCAGGGATTGGTCCATCCTTGGTCCTCACCACTTGGACGAATTCGTGCGCCTCTGGTCCGAGTACGACCCAGATGCCAAAGGGCGCATCAAACACGTTGACGTCGTCACGCTCCTCAGGAAGATCTCTCCACCCCTAGGATTTGGGAAGCTCTGTCCTCATAGGGTCGCATGCAAGGTAGTGAACAGTAACTGTGCATACGTGTACGCATGTGCGTACATGTGCTTGTACTGTATCTCTATGGCTCTGTACGTGTGACACATGGGACCAACCTTCGTTGGTTGACCGCGGAGAGATAACTCGAGCTGGGCAGAATATGCAAAAATAAGTGATAAAGTATCCACAAAAATATTCACCAAAAAATGAGCTTACATGCAAAAACTGCATTCGAACATGATACTTTTTAATCAGTTCACTGATGTTCGAGAACTTCTCCCCTCATCCAAGTTATTGATGAACGTGCACGCAATGCGTATTTGCATAATCTATATTTTTTACATATATTCCTCCACACAAAGTTCTTGGCACATTAGTAAAATCCGCAGGGGAAAGTGGGCTACATACGCTGCTGTGACAGCTTCTGGCGTGGAATCTGCACCCAACACTGAGTGCTGCCACACCACACATCACTGTCGAGAAGCGTGATCAACTTTGTGACAGCCCATTTTGACGTTAGAGTGCTCAAAGTGCTGACCCCTAAAGGATGCCACGCCGCTGGCACTGATATTTGGTAGTTTCTTGACAGAACTGGCCAAATAATATGGCCAGAAGAACAGTCCACAATAACTGGCCTAATTTCTGTAGGTGTACGTATGCACCCCCTCCCCCGACCCCCTTTTAGGGGACAGGGCCGGGTTTCCCCGTTCTAAATTTCGCTCAAATTATGCACTTAGCTATGCCAAATATGCGAAAGGTGTAAAATATGTAAAACATGCAATAAGTGATCAAAACTGGCAAAATATGCAGACTCTTATGCGAATAAATGCATATTTGCCCAGCTCCAGCGATACGTACAGTAGATTAACAAAAGGATGTGCTATGTATCAGTTGGTAGCGCCTCTCTTGTGAGCAATGGCAATTCTGGAATCGCTGAAGGATTTTCCATAGGCTGTTGAGATCGTTGCTGGAAAATTTCCCCATCAAGAAAGGTGTGGACTTGTTTCAAACGTCCATTTTAACACCACTCTTTGATGTCATTGCCGTGATGAGCCACTAAGAGATATTAGCAACGCAAGTATCTGTTGTAGCGGTCAACAAATCGCCTATGCTGTGCAGGTGTCCAATGTTGTATCGTACGCACACAGAAAAATTGTCATCTAACCGTTTGTTGCCGTTTTAACGCCTCCTAAGATCCAGTGAGATGGGGAGAAATTTTGCTAACACACTTCTCTCCCTCCTTGGGACCACTATACTAATCCTGTTAGCGCTTGGTTGCGATGAACATGCCGCTCAAGCCTGACGGGACCGTCTCCTTCACGGCCACGCTCTTCGCGGTCATCAGAACGTCACTCGGCATCAAAATGGAGGGGTCGATCGACGCAGCCAACGACGAGCTCAAGCAGATCGTGATGCGCATCTGGAAGCGAACGCCCCGGTCGATCATCGACGAGGTCTTCCCACCCAGGGGATCCGGTGAGCAGTAAAGAACTAAACGTCATTGAAAATTTGGTTTTATTTCAGCGCCTGGTGTCCATGAACATGCCGCTCAACTCTGACGGCTCCGTGAACTTCAATGCGACGCTTTTCGCGCTAGTGCGAACGTCGCTCTCCATCAAGACCGAGGGAAACATCGACGAGGCCAACGAGGAGCTGAGGCACCAGATCCTCAAGATCTGGAAGCGCACCGACATCAGGCTATTGGACCAGATCTGCCCTGGCGCGGGCCGTAAGCTCAGATTCTTCTTCTTCATCGTCTCCTCCTCCTGCTCCTCTTCCTCCTCCAACTCCTCCAACTCCTCATGCTTGTTGTTGTTTTACTCACTACACACAAACCTTACAGACTTGGGTGATTTGTTGGATGATCTTAGTCATAGTAACTTTGTGGCTGTTTTTATAATTCCTTCTGGAATTGTAGGTGTCAGTTAGTAACAGAATACAGCAGAAATGCACCCCTACGTACTAGGTACGTATGTTTCAATAAACACTTGACATGGCAACTTTTGCTCCTATTCTGGAGCTAGATCTACTACAGTGGACTCCTCGGGCAGTCATTGCTAAAGTCATCAAAATTTCAGCTCCACAGACATAAATCAATCAATTCATTATCCGTCACAGTCGTCATATTCTGGTTATCAAGATTAAGTTGACGGGTCAAAACTAACATTTCGTCAGAGTGCTGCGAAAAAATTGTTTGCCCTTGAAGTTGCGAGGCCTGAATGAAGTTCGCAGATTTGTTTTAGCAACAGGCACACACAAAGGATGTTCAACTTTCCTGCCCGAGATGTGGGAGTTTTTCTTGCAATAAAGGAAGGTTTACATCAGACCTAATGTGGCTCACCAGTCAATGAACATTTTGGTCATAGGAAAACTCCTGCTGAAGTCATCAAAAATGGCTGGCCTCTAGTGTAAGCTGATTACTGTGTAAGCTGAGTCCGCTGTAGTAGGAGAAAGGGTGTCTTTTTCCGCTCTCCTGAACCTTCGGAAAGCAAAAGATATATCTGCACCCGGGGTCAAGCGTATTAGTACGGTCACGGTGTACAGCACTTTTTAACTCAACGCTCAATATGTCGACCGAATTTGCCAAGCATTTGTTGCAGTGACTACGGACGTATCATTCGCACGTGCTTGAAATGATGTGATGAGAGGACCCAAAAATGTTGGCACAGTATATACACTTGTGATTCCGTCTAGTGTAAATGTGAACGTCTGTCTGTCTGTATGCATGCATGTCCGGGGGTAAACGACCAGACCAGTGGGCAGATTGGCCTGAAGTGTCACATGCAGAGTTGGAGTTCAATGGTGCATTGCTCAGGGGCGTCAGATTTTTCGTATCCTCCTTAGGGTGGGGTTATTTTGGCCCAAAATGGGTAGAAGCGACCTCGAATTGAAACAGGTCATAAGGGCAATGTTGCTCGGCACCTCCAAAAATGGGATAGCTGATGCAACCTTGGACGTCATTTGAGACTGAAATCGAAGATTTTGTGTTTGTGAAAAATTGTTCATCTCCATTTGTGACCTCAAATGTCCTCCAAAGTTATATCTCATCCGCTTCCCCATTTGTGGCGGTTGCTGAACAACGTTACGTTTATGAACTGTTTCAGTTTGGAGCCTCCTCTTGGCTCAAAATGGCAACTTAACCTGTCCACCTCTACCTGCCTCTGTCGGTTCTTTTTCCCCCAAGATTAAGAAAAAATATAGTGTGAATCCCTGAGCGGGGATGTAAAAAAACCTTGACTCCCTCTAAAGAAAATGTAGAATGGAACCTCGACTCTCACCGTGAAATTTCAGGCCAATCTGTCCAGTTGTCTGGCCATTTATCCCTGAACATACATAGATACGGACGTTCGCTTTTGGACATGGACACATAAGTAGACAGAGTACATATACAGTGCAAACAGTGAAGGATACTACAGTGGTCAATGGTTTATCTTTGCCACGCTGAAACATGCAATTTGCATGATTGCAAATATTGCTGCAGTCCCACCCCCATTTTGCATTTGTAAAGTGAAAATTTCACGCTCAATCGTACAATTTTGAAACCAGGCAATCCTTGAGCCAAACCAAGCAAACGGTGGTGCACTGGTTGATGATGCAGTCTGCATTTTTGTCGCAGTAGTCGGCAAGTAATGCAGTGAACTTATGAAAATGTATTAGGCCCCACCGAGGAGGGTAGAGTGGTCAGCAAAGCATCTGACCGCAACATTACATTTGTTTTAAAAAGCAGTTGTCTGCAGCGTTAAAAGTGTCTGCGGGGAAAGAGACCACTGTGGACGACTTTTTGCTTGGAAAAAAGCAACGAAAATGGGTGTAAAGAACTATAATATTGTACTATTTTTGCCGTGAAATCTCTCCAGCGGCCATTGGGAAGCTCATTTTTGCCTCGATGCTTCGTCGTGCAAGCTTTTCTGGAGGCTGCGCGATTAAGCGTGGTCCACTGTATGTTTCATTCTCTTTCCCCCTGGCTGGTGAGGCCCCCTCAAAGCAGACCTGAATCACTTATGCTAATAAATAGCTCTGTTAACTGAAAGACACCTCCTTTGTTCTGATAACACAGGGTGATCGACAAACTACGAAAGAAAAAAGTTTAGAGGCGTGCAGAGGACGTCATTCTCAGAATGAGTTCACTACTTTTGGTCAGCATGTTGGCCTGGATGTTGACCGTTTCTCATGCTAGCTTTTTGCGCTTCTCACTGCTTTTAGCTTCTAGTTGCTTCTAGCCTTTGTTCTGATAAACTGACAACCAGAAATTAGGAGAATAATCAGTTCCAATCAACAATTCACATCAACATGATGTTCAGGTTACCCCAGGTGTGGCTTGTGAATGAGCGTGCCTGAGTGGAGTCAGCAACTGTTGTGGACCATTGCTCAAGGCAATCATTACTTTAGAGATGATGTACACTATGCATCTATCTCTAATGTATTTGTAATAAGATTTCCATTGCAGGACTGCAAAAAAACTTTTTTGTTTCTTTTCGCAACTGAACAATTCAAACGTATGATGCACATCTTTAAAGGTTGGAAGTAATAGTTTTTCATGGTCATAGCTGCGCAGTCATCATCAATTATGTAATTAATGACAGTAACTCATCATTCATTACCCTGAAGACCTGTGAAGGATATTAGGTCTCCTACGAAATAGTTCGATATTTGCATGATCCGTCGGTCACCCTAAAAGTTGACATGGTGTGTGCTGTCTCCAAGCATTGATAAGTGACGAAACTCTTATTAGTGAACGTGAGTACGTTAACATTTTGTTTGCCATTTCCAACCGTACGAATATTTTGACCTCGACTGTACAGTACATGAAGAGTTGAGACAATCTGACCAGGAGAGGCAAAGATATGTCTCATATCCAGATGCAATCCAGCATTCACAGCCCCAAATATGTCATAATACATCCTTTAAGTACATATGATAAAAAATATGATAAAACCAATGAATATTTCGATGTCCTGAATTATCCCAAGTCCGCTTACTCACTCACTAGACGGTCGTGGCGAGAGAGAAGTCGCTGGTGCTGCTGTTGTTGCTGCTCCTGTCTCTACTGCTGCTGCTGTTGTTGCTGCTGCTGCTTTGGGATCGCTTTCCTCTACTAACAATTACCTGTACTAGACATTGTAGCTTTTGCTCTCTATTTCATGATTGTTGTTCTGTCCTTCCTATGTATCTCTCACAATTAACAAGTAACGTCCATGAGCACCAAATTTTTTCGTATTTCTTGATCTTGGTGTAGCAGGAAACTCCTTAAATGTGTACGATACTGGGTGTTGCCTCAGCATCATTTCCAATGTGGCCAGCCTGACGAGGATGCACCCATGTGGCAGTTCTCTCACATATTAACAGAAATGTAATATCTTGTGCCTCGGTGTTTGTTTTAGAACATTGTTTAAAAAATCACAGCTCTACTCTTTTCAGCTAACCCATAATATTTGCTTGATGTTGTCACGTCATACACGTAGGTCGCTCTGTACTGGTACTTGGTGTCACTCTTAAGTGTTTATCCTGCGTACTATTGTAATAAGATTTTGCAGTACACAATGATTACGGTGTGAATAAGAAACGTTATTAGTTTCTTGTTATTAAGTCGCTATTAGAGATTTCTCAGAAATGTGTCAAAAATGGCAATTTAGCAGCCTCCTTTAGAAACGCCTTGATGCATCAAGGAACTGTAAATAAGTCTTTGTACTTCTGTACTCGCAACTTCCATCTCTTCTACGTTATTAGTGTAAAAGTTGTATTCTTAACCCCAATCTCGTAATTAACCAATCTCACTGTTGAGACGTTTTGGAGAAAACCTCTGCTTTCTTGCCAGTTTCCATTTTCCCGCAGTAATAATTCACTAATCACCGTCTAAAGCGAGAAAGAAAAATAGTGATATTATTTTACTTGCGTCGAGTTAATCCTTGTGTTTCTTTCCTCTTTCAGTGGAGGACGAAGTGACCGTGGGCAAGTTCTACGCCACATTCCTCATCCAAGATTACTTCAGGCGGTTCAAGAAGAAGAAGGAGACCAAGGGTTCGATGGACGGTGCCGGCCCCGGCGGCGCTGGCGACGGCGTCGACGGCTGCGCCAAAGAGAACACGGTCACGCTGCAGGCGGGACTGAGAACTCTCCACGAGAAGGGTCCAGAACTGAAGAGGGCCATTTCGGGCAATCTGGACGAGATGATTGAGGTGGGGACGAAGCTTGGTTACTGCTCGGTTGTCATTGATTGGACGGAGAAGTGTGGACGCTGTTGGAGTTTTTTTCATTTCTCTTCCTCACAGGAGAATGAGGATGACACGACACACCGCAGAAACATCCCTTTCTTTGGGTCCATGATGTCCTCCATCAAGGGCAAGCAGACGGGTTCGGCCGGAGCCGCCGGCAGCGGCCCCAACACCCTTAACGTCAATTCTGTGCAGCACGCAAAAGTTTCGCCCACGAACTCTCTCGAGTACAACTCCTTCAGGAAGATGCCGGACGAGTAAGTAGAGGGAGTAGTCGGCCAGATCCGTGTACGAGCTGTACTTCCTCCAAACCACCGGCTGACGTCAAGGATGTCGATTTTTGCGCCAAGACCAGAAGACAGTGTTGCCAGGACGCTACCGCACCACATATACGGGTTTGCTTTTTCAGGGATTTTCCTGGCGAGGGTCCGAACATCCAAATGCGCCCCGTCAAGCTCGCCAATGGAGGATCCCAAGACCACACGAGGTAATATGCAATTTCCCCCGAGGTATTTATTTAAGTTACAAAGTTTTCTCCCGAGGGTCTCGCATGATGGCTTGTTGGAAGCAGTAGTCGTCATCTTACGGCATTGAACCAGCTCAGTTTTCATGCATAGCTCAATAGCAGAGTGTCCTTTACGTTCATAGTAGCTCAGTATAGTAGATAGCACGATATGATCGCAGCAGAAAGCGCTATCAAGTGTAAGTAATACTAGTGAAGTTAAATATCTAGCTTGACATCTTATAAATAAAATCCGTCTTTGCAGGCTCAGTGGTCAGTTTTTGCACCCCTATTACAATGGTATGTGTATTTCAAACAGAGGAAAAGAAAGGAATGGATTTTTTGGTTGCAATTCTCATGCCTATAAATATGACACCTAACATCTTCTGTGGAAGAAAAAGGCTCTTCATACTTGGAATGGAATAACCTCACTATGCGAGATTTGCTTTTCTTGTCTTTTGAAGTACACGAGTTTGGTAGTCTTGAGCTCGCTACTGTCTGTCCTCTACCTGCTACTTAGTATTTCAAAGGGGGATGAGAGAGGAACTCCCTACTTAGGGTGTCTTTACACTGGTACCAATTTTATTCACCTCCATGAAACCCACTTAATACTGGACAGCACGTGTGACCAGGACGTCGGCACGTGTAACCCGTGCTTCGGAGAAAGTTCCCCCTTCCCCTACTGTACATGTACTACATGTATGTATGTACGTATGTATGTACGAATGTGTGCATCGACTGCATGCATCATCACAATAACTCAACTCATACTGCATAATAACCGTTCTGCACCTTGTACGCCATGTGCAGGGCGCGCAAGAATTAGCTACCCTTCGGTGCTCTGACTTTTTAAGAGATGCTGGCAGCACAACAACGTGCTCAACTTCATGAAGAACAACGTGGACGGGTTGCAGAGGCTTTAAACTTAACTTGCATGAACACTTTTCTTGGAAATCAGACTTGAGTATGCACACTATGGTCAATATTTTTTGAATGCCCTCCTGATCCTGAATGTCTTCGCACAGGCTGTTTTTCTGCTGTTCCACACCGTAAAACGGATCTAAGGATTCCTCTGGGCCTAGATCCTCGTTAGGGTCTAATCCTTGTTTCCGTCCATACCGAGTACTGTTAACTGGTATTGGTTCTTAAGAAAACGATCCTTAATATCCAGTCATTCTATATCATTTATAAGGTGCAAATGGATTTAAATTCATGAGAAAAGAGAGTGGCTGCACTGTTGACGTAAAGAAATGTAATTCATCTTTTTTTGTGGGGGACTTGTTCAGGATTGATTTTGCAACGTCAGAATTGGCGACTGCTTCATTCGCTGTTTCCTCTCTCATCTGAGAGTTGTGTGAGCACGTAAGTTCGTAAGTTGATCAGTCGATCAGCAATACTTTTTGAATGACCACCTGATGCTCCTTCAGCAACTCTTGGTGTTGCAATCTTGCTGAAGTAAAAATGACCTTTTCAATGATGACTTATTTTTGTTGTTCACTATCTCTGAACAGTCTTCTGAGGCTGGACAGGATTTCCTTTCCCTCGCTGGACGTAGAGATCGTTTTCTATGATCCTCAAGTAATGCAGCCAGGCATCATTTTCTACAGGGAAGCTAATTCTGGCACACCCTGTACGAGGGCAGAAATCAACTCTGCTAGACTTGAAGTGACTGACTAATTCAGGGGTACCTATAACAACTACTTGTTATAGGTATTTCTGTCTCATGGTACCGAGCTCTGGCATTCTCTGCTCTCGTGATACTGTTATTAACCCTCCACCTCTCTTAAGCAGAGAATGTGAGTCATGTACAGGATGCGAGAAGGAATTGGAGGTTCAAGGGTTACATATGGGAAATCTTGTTCGCCGCAGCCTCGCCGTGAGCCTTTCTTCGTCTTCCGAAGCCCTCCCCTCTACGCCCACCCCGCCCTTTAGCCCAGCCCTTGGAGGGGCGAAGAAAAATACAAAGCTCTGCCTGCAGAGGCACTCCTTCGAGGACGACGACGAGGACTTTGACCAGCGACATCACCTGATGATGATTCCTCGCATTTCCGGCGGGCTTCGTCATGTGTCGGCGCAGGCCATGGCTATCGTGGGCGTGACCCCAGACTGCCAGTTGATGCAGCATTTGCCGGAGTCCAAGTCTTTCAGCTCGTTCAGGAAGCACCACACCAAGTTGAGGATGCAGACATCACTTTCTTCTCCAGAAAAGCTCCATCTGGGGGTAGCGAAGGGGGGCGGAAGAGAAGGGGGCGTGGATGAGGATGAGGAGGACGAGGAAGAACAAGAACAAGAGCATGAACAAGAAGATGATGATGATGAGGAAGAGCAAGGTTAGCTCGATCTCGCTCTTCTGATGATGTTGCTCGGTCGGTGTCTCTCTCGTCGTCAAGGGGTACAATTCACCTCACATTTTTCATCACCCTACCCCGAACTGCATATGAACCCTCACCCACACGCCTGCCGCCCTTAAGCTCCCTCACCCCAACCCCCTCACTCATGTGCTCTTAAAGGATTTTGTAGGTACTCCTCTAAAGTAGGGCTGGCAAGCAAAATCCCTCTTTGGGAGCACCCCTTGATATGCTTTGTTATACCCCCCGACCTGCATCGCCGATCTCGACCCCTAAGTCCCCCCACACACGCCCCACCCCTTCTCCCGCGAACACACCCATTCCCCCCACCCTTTTCTTTATCAAAGAAATATGCCCCTCTTCTCTTTGATAACTTTTTACCCACTGGTCACACATCTTTGACTCTGTATTTTAGTCACAAGTTTCTCTTACCTGAAAAGTACAACCAATCCACTGCAGTGTGGATTCTGTGTAGTACGCACACGAGTTTACTGGGTCCCGCTCTGGTGAGAAACTTTCGCATGCTCGCGCGAAGGGGAACCGAAGTATTCTTGGTTTTCTCCATGTATTTCGTTGAATGCGTGTCGGTCATTGCTTCTACATGTTTTATGTCTCACCCACTAACTCTATCCATAAGTAACTACTAACATAAAACGTGTGTGCTTCTGTGTTCTTCTCCTTTTTTTTATGTGTACATGTATGTGTATACAAATGAATCTCCTCCCTTTTTGATGTCTTCCTACGCTAGCGTAAGCCTTTGCTTCCCATCCTTTCTCGGTGTGAACTCGTATTTGTCTGCAACATGTCTGTTCCAAGGGATGACTTTTTTTATCCTCCCTCAGCGAATGGTGATCCCTCGGCCCCTGGAGGAGCTGGACTCTCCAAGTCTGTCCCCAGCAGCCCCAGTGACCGGAAGTACGGTGGAGGAGCGCCTCTGCCGGTAGCGGGATCAGCGGAGAATCTGGTTGGCAGGGTAAGGCACTTCGCGGCCTCCTTCGTCCATTACGTATGAACACTGAAGAATAGGTTAAAGGAGTACATGTGTGAGTAGTAGCAATGTTTGGTAAAACCCCGGGGACAGCTGAATCGTCGGATTAACGCACTACGTACTGCACAAGCGTGCCACGTACTGTACGGGTACAGGGTCTTGCAGAAGTTTGAAAACAGGCTCAATTGGCCAGTGCTAGGTCAATGCTTTTCACTGAACTTAATCCCAATTTAAGGCTGATCATGTTGGCAAACAATATTTCAGTCCCGTTGAGCAAGATCTTGAAAAACTCTAACATGTCAGAGCGACTGAGACACGGGATGAAATTCCCCGAGGTGTCACCTGGGTGGGGTTCAACAAAGGTCTTTCCAAAAATTGTTGATGCCAAGAGCAGACATTGAGAATTAACGGTGTAGTTGCGTTTGCATCATTTGTAATCGTCAAATTAAAGGTTTGGTTCGAATTTGTCAATTGCTTTGGTCACCCAAAAGTTTTTAATAATTGTGTTTCTAAACTTATGCCGTTACAATGTGCGCACTCTACATCGACTCCCACAGGTCCTCCGCGATCAAGGCCTGGGCAAGTACTGCGACCCTGACTTTGTCCGCGCTGCCTCCCGGGAGATGCAGGAAGCCATGGACATGACGGCCGAGGAATTTGACGCAGCCGCCCACCGGCTCCTGGAGGCAGAGAAGGCAGGACAGCTCAGGCTGCCGCTGGCTGGAGGAGGCGCATCCGTCCCCGGTGCACCTGGTGCGGCCACATCCAGCGGCGCTGCCAACTTCGACTACGATTACGACGACTACGAGGAGGAAGAGACGGTTCCACTTCGTGCACCTCCGGACAGGTTCATGCGTCCGGACCCGCAACCGGGCGACGCGCCGCAGATCGCCGTTTCCGGCCCGGCGCCGCCGTCGCGAGGACGACGGAGGCAACAACCGACGGAGGACGAGAGTCGGCGGCGGCGGCAGCAACGAAGGACAGAAGGAACCTCCCCAGGCGGCGCCGGCACGAGTGTCTAGTCAAAAAAAAAAAAAAAGTGCTCAAAAAGTGCAAAAAAAGACAGATTTTCATTGTGCTTTGCTTGAACTGTTTTATCCTACACCAAGTGCCTCAAACGATTAATTGTGATATGGAGACTCATGAATAGTTTCGCCAGTGACGAAGGGGACTCGATTGGACAGAAACTTAACTCATTGTTTGAGGCGAATTCTTTCTCAGTCCTCCCCCTCCCATCCCCCCTTCCATTGCGTTCATTTCTTCACTAGCCACAATTATTCGCTATGTGATTTTTACGCCATGATTGTTGAACCTGTTACTCACATTAGTTTCCCTTGCCGTTTTATCCTGCAACCTCGTGATCCTTTTCTCAGTGCAATCTTGGCATGCGAAGCAGCAGCAACAGTCCAATGCAGTAAAGAAGAAACAAGCAAAAAAACAAAAAAAAAAAAGAGAAAAGTCTCGTCCTTATTTCGTCCCCAGTTTTGACCAGCAAGAAGCAAAATATACACAAGTCCGCGCGCATCTTTGAGGTTGCAGCTTCCGCGCCTCCTCTTTAGTACTGGAGCCACTTCAACGTCTGCCTTCTTTCTGTGTCTGTCTGAAGACTCATGAAGACTCAGTCACCACCTACAGCGTTGTGCGGACTTCTCCACTTTCTCCCATCCCTCCCTTTTCAGACTGTCCAATGGAATGTAATCTGTGATCCCACGAGGCGAACCAACTGGGCTGGCACAAAAGAATCCACCCCCAAACTCTTCTATGAATGTCCCGTATGTTGACTACACCTATTTTCTACGTAGGCAGTACGCAAATTGCGCAGTTGTTTCCAGATTTCACCCTATTCTCGTAATTGTTGACGACGTAGCTGCCAAACTCTCTTGTAGGCTTAGTGCAACGACTTGAGAGCAGGAAGAAGAACAACAGTTAGGCAAGGTTTTCTTTACTTTTCGAAGTGGATGCAGCTATGAGAGAAAAGAAAAGGCACAACGAGAGTAATTAGCAACGCAAAACTTTTCCCCACATCCATTTGATCGTGTAGTATTTAAACAGTTTACAATCAAATGTTGCTTCCTCATATAAGATATGTTGGCACTTTTGTATTTCTTTGCTTGTTCTTCTCTACACGACTTCTTGTGAAATCAAAAAGGTCGAGAAAAAAAATCAAAGTTTTGCCTACATCTCCGATTTTCCTCTCTCATCTTCTCTTTTCACTAGTGAACAACATTAAAAACCGTAGTCTTCTTTTTTTCTTTCCTCCTCCTCTCTCTTTCTCTCCATACATGCTTAGTACAGGTGATGATTGTTGTACTTCGTGAAGGCGACCTGAAGCGACGCCTCGGATTGAGCCGGCGTCAACCTTAGTACGGCTTTGCCTCTCTCCACGTTGCCACCCGTTGCTTCTCTGTCTCTGTGCATTTCCCCCACCAGTTCCTGCGTACGCAGACGTCGTCGACGACGAAGACGAAGCACCGAGTTCCCATCAGGTTGAAGAAGACGCGGCCAACGGTGTCGGCCGTCGCGCTGCGCTCCAGCTTCAGGCACGAACGAAACCTAAGGCAACGTTCACCCTCACGCATTCGTATGTATGTACTTACGAGATCCACATCAAATTGGACCCTCAGGGGGTATTTTTGGTACACAATAGGCTTGGGATAATCTCAAGTGCTGCAATGGACAGGGGAAACCTTGCTTCAATCTGTTGCCTTCTTTGCTCACTTCAAGTCGTTCACCCGGACTGGGTCCGGGTTTCTTACCGACTCCCGGTCTGAGTGTACAATTTCATGTGGACCCCTTAGTATGTCAATATGTACGGCAGTGGCAGGAGCAACGTCTTGCTCATGTCGTCACCTGTCGTCGCAGCTGCAGTGCATGGCAGTGTACATCCTCCAGTTGTAAAGGCCGTACCTTGAGGACACGAGGCTCACGTACACGAGGGAAAGAAATTTAGCATTTGTGAACTGCTTTGTTACTTGGATGACAGAGGCTGGATGGTGTGAGGACAGCCGAGGTCGTGTTGTCTGCAGCATCTGTCGGGTCCTCCGAACGCCCCCAAGTGGCTCAGCTTCTTGGCGCGAAATCCACGACCGCAAAAGTTGGTCCCGGGCATCAGCATCATGTGCCTACGCAGAAGGGATGGGGGGAGGAATGACGATGCAGTAGCAAAGCTGCTCAGCTTCTGAGCTGGGCGGAGTAGCAGAGTTTTCACTCACGAGTCGTCCTCTCGGCTCTTCTTCGTTCCTTCCTCGGCCATGATGGAGGTGACCAAAGTCAAGAAAACCACCAAAGTCACATGAGAGCTGGAAAAAGCGGCCCTCATTTTGCGCGAGAGGAATGAACTGGGAGATGTTTTTGGCAGAAGACGCGGTTCATTCATTACGTTTGGGCGCGCGCGTCCTTTTTTTTTTATATGTGATGAGCTGCAGTAGCCGAGCTTTTTCCCCCTCCGCTCGAGAGACGGCGGCCAAAATCACTAGAAAAAAAACCTGCCGACATCTTGGGCTTACGTTTTCCTACAGGAAAACAGCGCCAGCAAAGATGCGACAGCAGCGGCGATGGTGGCGTCCACCAGCCCCGATGCCTGCGACGCCGGCGCAGAACGAGCGCCGGTGGACGTCGGTGGCGCGGACGACTTTTTTTTCACAGTGTAAATCGTACGAACTTCTGAGGCGGAACCGTAGCTGTGCAGTGCACAAAATCTGCGCTTTCATCACGATTTCTTTGTACTTCTCATCCGCCAATCACGAAGTCCTATGCAGGAGTAGCTGCTACCTTGAAGTGAGCAAAGAACTTATTGTCGGACTCAAATGGAAAAGTATTGATTGAGAAGTATTTTCTTCCATCCCCAGAGCACCCTTTTATCGACATCACTGAGGCCTGAAAAGCCAGCTTTGGTCGTCGTCTCTTCAGTCCACGTGATGATGGTTTATCTACGTATATCTGCCTCATCTGCGGAGATGCCAAACTTTGTCGTGGTCGTGTTTCCTCGAAGCAAAAATAAAGTAGGCCAAGGCAATGCTGCAGTCGTTCAAATTCGATTTGAAGTGACAATGCAACATGTGAATTCACATAACACAGACCGTATTTGATGCAAGGCAGCGCTATGAAGTGAAGAAAGCATTCAAGTGCTGAAGAGTCCACTTACACTCGCGCTAATAACCTCTATCCCTATGGATACTGTATGAAATCTCAGCCTATTCAGTCAAGCGCGTAAAGCGTCGGGCTCGACACTTTGAACGGATGAAACCTCCTTGTCAGATTGTACGATGGAAGCGCGGTAAGAACAGTTACTTGCGTTGCATCATTGGCGTATCAGAGACCCCGGATGCTGTAACAAAAACACAGACTGGTGCTGGTCCCGCTCAGTGCAAGCTCCAGCTGATCATGTAGACAAGGCAGATCAGGCTGACATTTTACCGCGCACAGCGCCCATATGGTCGAGGTAAGGGGAGGGAGGTAGTACATTATTCAGTCGTGCCAGTGCTTGTGTGTTTGTTTAACACGATGCCTGAGTTTGATTGCAGGCAAAGTGCACACACAACAAAGACCCCCCTGTGCTTGAGAAGAGCCAACGCAGGCCAGACTTTCTCTCCAGCAGTGCTTTCTACGTGCACTAAGACTACAATCATTAAATTTTCATCGTGTTAGCAAAGAACAGTTGTTTATCCTTGGCCTTTCGGGTATAAACAAAGAGGGCGCAAAACTTCTGCACTTTATTAAGGCGTATAACTTAGAACGCCGAAAAGAGAATGCGCCAGTCAGCGGTGCTGGTCCACTCTGTGCACGGAGTGACCCGCCGGGTATCTACACCTATGAGGGTTCGCCGATTCGGACCGTATTCTTGCATTTCGGGAAAATATTGGTCAATACAAAGTGAGATTTTGATCATCTCTTTCCAATACGACCTTTTTTGTCGCACGACACCAAAGACCTGCTACGGTTATGCTATGAAGCAGGAAAGGATTCAGGCCCTCATCCCGGATCTACTCCACCAGGGCCAAAACCTGGACCTCCTGGAGAACGTGGATCAAGATCCACTATGCAACATGTGGCAACAGGATGATGCACCCGGCTGCCCAAGTCTAGGAATATTCGTGCATCAGAATGAGTATGAGAAGGCAGAAATTCCTTGCCGAACTCGTCCCTGTTGGACAACTGCGTGTGGCACCACACCAAGGGCATGACTGCCTGGTGCAACCTCAGTTCCTCCTTCGTAAAAAAGTTATTCGAGAGCTTCCGGACCAGGTTGAAGAAGCTGCTAGCAGCTGAGGGCGATAGAATCGAGTGAATCAAGAGGGGATAGGAGACACGAGGCTCAGATCTGAAAGCTCTGTCGAGTAATTATGTTCAAATTATGAGTCAGGCATGCCCTGGGGCTGTTTTTCGGTTGCGTCAAAACGTAGAAATATGAGGGGTCACTCTGTATACGGTTTAAAGAAGCTCTCGGGCTCAGCCCGGACTGGGCTTTTCTGACCGTCCCAGGGCCAACTTGCTCTGGCACTTGACTGTGCGACGGAGGAAAAATCATGACTGCGAGACTTGTCAATGTCATTACATGTCATTAGGGATTTTTTTTATGAATAATCAGTACACTTGCACTGTACCGAAGGGTGTCCTCCATATGGTCATTTTGTGAAAGTCACATATTTCAGCACCCGGTACAGTTTGATGGCCGCACAATACATTGACCCTTTCTGTTCTATCTTCTGCCAACCTCAGGAGCGAAGGGCCCCAGGCGGTCAAAGTACCTGGTCCACAAGTGGTCTCTTCATGAAGAAATGAAGAATGAGAGATGAATCCTGTTCTCTAACTTCAATATTCCCGCAAATTTGCGCTTCAGGCAATTCGTGATTTTGTTTGGATGCTTTTTAATTTTTAACATATCCTTCAGAAACCACTTCCTCCCTCCATGGGATATTTTGAGCTTCCCAAGTATTTTGAACATCCTTCTTCTCCTATTTACCTTTTGACAAGTTTCTTTGTTGTATACGCCAGGATTTCGTGCCCTGACTCTTGCTCAGCCAAAATTTTTACAAGATATTTTTCGTAAGTTCCACTGCACCCTTGCGGAGGATTTCAGAAAGCTCACCCCTTTCCCACCCTCCATCCTTGGACGTCCTCGAGACACGCACTCCATCATTCCCTCACTTATCATTGTCTCATCTACAGAGTGTCTCAATTAGCGCCCCTCAAAAAATAGAGGTCTACCATAGTTCCAACAAATGAGAGACATTCACATCGACGGAAAGCAAACTTTGTTCGTTCCGATATGAGGCTATGCATAGCTCGAATTAGTTTCTATTGCAGGAAGGAAAAACTGCTTCAAATCAAGTTTTCATGGAAATTCATAAAATATTTATTGTTTCAAGTTGTTACTAAACACTTCTCTTTTGACAACTTTTAAAATGACCGCCATCTGTGGCAATGTAGGCCCTCAGCCGGGCCCTGGAGATCACCGGCGTGCAAAGCTTCCACAACTCGTTCTCCGATACGGTCCGTCGTGTACATGCAACTGCTTGTTTCGACAAAAAAAATATAAAATAGCAGTGTTGCCAGATGACTAAAGACCAAACCGACCAAATTGCTACATAAGAATTCTTCACATCACCCGAACGCTCCGTTAGAAGGTCAGTCCCAAAGTGGCCAATCGCTTCATAAATCTGGCACAGAAGAGCACAGACTTTGCTGTCGATTGAATATTGAACTTTCAAGTTTTGCAAGGTCATCCTGCTGACTGACCCTTTTTCAAAAATTGAATATGTTCACTGAACAAGTGAACATGGGCTTCATTTTCCTCATGTTAGCACAAGTCAATGTGATGCGTCCTCAGAAATTCCTCAGACACGTCAAATTGACTGGGATCAAAACTCAGCAAAGCAGAGTCATACTTTACAGTGATGAACTACACAGTCAGGACAATCTTGACCTTGATGACTACTATCAACTGTCCTTCAGGGCTACCGCGTTACTATATGTTCAGTGTGTACATATGATGACAGCAGTGGAGATCCTCGAGATGGCGCTGTTGTCGACCGAAAGGTAGGGAGCGCACATTGCGGCGATTGTGTTGGCGATTTTGCGGGCGAAGCAGCTTAGGCTTGACATTTTCTTGCAAACTTTCAGTTAATGCAGCTTATTTGCTATACTGAGCCGGGCATATGCGATCACACTGAAGACAGTTTTGCGGCAAGCTGCCTTTAGTCTTGACAATTGAGGTGTGACACGACTGACCACTCTGGGGCCAAAGTTTCATAAGTGAAATAATGCCACATCGCCTAACGGTCATCGTCGCCAGGGTGACAGAAAGAAAGAAATGTTCGGTTGCTTTGGTATTGCCGGCCGGGCTCTTGAAGCGACCTTGGGCTTAACAAATGAACGGCGAGTTCCTCAGTAACTGCCGTCACCGTCGACTCTCGCCACCTTCCGTACTCACTGGTCAGCTGGGTTGGGGCTTTCGGGTTGGCGCCCAAGCCCGCTACACCACTGTTTTCAGTTGTAGCGTTAAGTTGTTGCACTGTGATCAAAATTGTGGCAGAATAGCCAAGCGTCGTAGGCGTGGGAGTTCCCACTGAGGCTCGACACACGTGGTGGGAAGATCCCTCACTGGATCAGCACAGCTCCCAACCTGCTCTACGTTCATGCGGTACTGTAAAATGTCGTGTCCCGCCAGTAAAGTCAGATAGGACAGTGGGACACTCGACGTGTACTAACTAAATTCTTTCCAGATGACTTTGTGAGTCAGCACAAACCATTTGTCAAGGTTGTGTGACTGCATTCAAAGATTTTCATAGCATGACATTTACATATTTGTCATGACGAAGAACTATAATGATAGCTTACAACTAAATTAGATCATATTCATCACTCAGCGCTCTGGCGCATGAGACACGACTCATTTACGTACACAGTACGCGATGTGCATACGAACACGCAGCCTCAACAGTGGAACTTTCAAGTGAGATGCACCTTGTTACTGAAAGACGTTACAAAAGTTGTACCTGTGCAATGCTGCATTGACGTGCATTCTTTATCCGAATGTAGGTTCTCCAGGGCGGCTAAGTTGTCTATGGCTCTCGCCGTCGGGATCGCCTGTGTCTATCTGGCACACCAGAACCGTGGCTTGCACGGGTAACTTCAACTTCCACCGGTTCTTCCAGTTGACTTGGCAAAGCATGAGTCCTATTGACGTTGACACTTATCTCTCTTGCTCTCTGTGTACGCGTGCGCCTGTGCGCGCTTGGCAGAAACTCGCACTTACGCGCATCTGCACTGAAGTCCCAAAAATAATTCAGGCATCGGAGGGTACGGGATTTTCTTCCCCTCTCTATTGTTGCCTCCCAGTGCGCGTACATCGAGCACTGTATGTGCAGTACTACATTGCAGCTCAAGTCCTAATGCAGTCGTACCTTTCAGTCGTTCGGTTCCCTCCCGCAGCATAAGTATAATCAACAGGAACCGGTCAACTAAGAAGGCCCTGAAATGCGGCTACAACGCTTGCTCTCAGCTCAAAAAAGGCAAGAAAGTCCAACTAACCTGTATACGAACAGTCCGTACATACGTACTGTACTATGCTGCATTCCCAAAGTCAAGAAAAAAAGGGTTGCGCGCTCATGCAGTCCTTGGACGACAGCAATCCAAGCCGTGAAATAGTCCAGCCTCCCTTTGCACCATCTTGTTGGAACAGCATGAAATGTGCAGCCATTTTAGGCATGATCAACGTCCACCTCGTCCCTCATTCTCACGACGACGTGGGCTGGGTCAAGACGGTGCAGGAATACTTCGAGGGAACGGGCAGCTCGGGCATCACTGGATGCGTCAGGTTGGCACAAATACAGCAGTTCTGCACTACGGTACAGGACGTGTGAAAACAAACCTTATTCCAGATGCATCTTAGACTCCGTCATTGCCGAGTTGATCGCGGATCCCAAGAAAAGGTAACATAATGTTATTAACGCGATATTTTTGGATTATGTTCGATTTTTTTCCTGCGCTACGGAAATATTTTGTGATCAGATGTCCAGAAAAAGCAGTATTTTTCGAAGGAGTCGTATATATGGGAGGCAGACTAATACATAGTCATAGTTCCTTCTGCATTGGCCACTCTTCTCACCCCTTGCCAGTACAATATTTCGGTCTGCCAATACTTCTCATTGCGCAACAGAACTTGTGAGATGTCATGAATTTCGGATTAAATATATAGGAACAGTTCGCATATACAATATGTAGTTTGTTTTATATCGTATGCGACCTTGTAGGCGTACTCAGGCACGCACATGCAGCGTCCCATTGACGTGCGCTACTTTGACTGCTTCTAGCAGCGACGGAACATGCACTTGGACAACAAGATGAACATCAGTAGCAGGTAGAGACCTCATGCTTAACTCGTGGGTGGCCTCATTCTCAAACTACGCGTGACCATAACGATATGTGTCACGTAGGCATGACAAACAAATTGAAGTGAAAGTATGAAGAGACATGAAAGTTTGTTCGTATAGACTTTTCAAATGGTTCATGCAAAAAGAACTGATGAACAGACATCTTAAAATGTCAAGGCAACTGCTTCATTTCCAAAGCATCATTTGAGAGCTACATGAGCCTGGAAGTTGGGAGAACTCTCGTACAGAGCAACTGCTTCACTTTCATTTCTTGCAACCTCTCACTGACACGCCTCTTGCTCCAGTATAACCTTATATGTGGAGTTGTGTCATGTCATGAGCAGGTACTTCTGTGCTCATAGTCTTGTCACAGACCTTGGTTGTCGGTACAAAACTAGCTTTGCATCCGGGCTAACATCGCTTATAATGTCATGCTCAAGCAAAGGGACTACACAGCATTTTGCATATGACATAATTCCTGCGCA
>JAAUXU010091066.1_pt1 | contig 26217 bp, 20 predicted proteins | sample 7278151 | NCBI WGS metagenome assembly JAAUXU01 (sample SAMN14350113, study PRJNA611818) | marine sediment metagenome | isolation source: surface marine sediment (1.8m) | place: French Polynesia: Moorea | collected 2018-08
AAATTTTAAGTCCTATACCCACAGATGGCAGTATCATCATGTATGGGCTGTACATAGTTGTTCTTGCCTGGACACCAGGCACCAGTTCTGCTTGAATGAGGCATTCTTCCAATTCTTCAAGAAGGTCACAAAGCTGCATGCCACAAAATTAGAAGCCACAAAATTGCATGCCACAAATTGACATGCATAAATGAGCATTGATTGAAACAGCATGTCAACAAAAAGAGCATGTGAGTGAATGGCAATAGTGCCATAAGTGCAAATGTAACTGTCGCATGAGACTAGGCGGTCTATTGTGACACTAGTCTCATTGACAACGGACTTATGCAACAGATCAGCATGTCTGAACTCCATGACAAGGATGTCCTCATGAGGACCACGAGAAAGGTCCATGATGAGGAGGAAGAGATGTCAGATACAGTTTTGTCAGACCAAGCACTCCTTTTCTTGTGATGACGAAAGCAAACTCAAACAAAGTTATGCCTTTTTATCGCCTCGAGAAAGCCTATAAAGGCTCGACTGAAGATTCTTTCCACTTCTATGACTCATGGAGCAAATACCAAATTAGTCCAGCGATGCCAGCCCCAACCTCCTGACACACTCACAGACAAACTTACAAACACATAGTAAGACTGGAGGGAGTCAGAAGTGCACTGGATCGTCGCGTAAATATAGACTGAATCAGCCTGACTGTGCGTGCACTACATAGGGAATGTGGCGCGGAGAGGGCCTGGAAGGTGCCCACAGATCTCAGGAGTGAGCACTCCGCGATCCAGAGGGTATGCACAAAACCCGGTCAGGTTAGGTAGTGCAGTCTAGACCAGGATTGTGATCGAAATATTAATATATTTCTCTTTCGTTCACGGAAAGCTGCTCCATAATCAATGTGATGGACTGACTTTGATCCTCTTTGAACTAATTCACGGAGAACTTTAACTACTTTCTTTGAAATGGTTCATACAGTGACTCTCGGACTCTAAACTAGTTTATAGAGTGGCCATTGGCAGTACCGGTCAGTTCAAATTTCCAATCGACCGTACGAGGCTCGTCTTGTCGCTACTCTATGTTGTTTACAATTTCTGGAATCTCTGTCAACACGAACGAGCCGTCTCGGCCTCTTTGGTCTCGACCACTAGTGTGATATCGACGAGCAGATTAGGATGTGGCCGTCCGGCTGCGTCTTTCGTGACCCAGATCACGGGCAAGCCGAAGGTGGTCGGGGAGGCTTCACCTTCGGACTGTCGGAAGTCCAGCTCCGATGTCAAGAGTCGAACAGGCAAATTGGAACGGAAAAGCAGGCACCAGAGCACCCAAGAGACCCCGTTAAGAGATCTAGGCTGTCGAGCAGCCTGTCGAGCAGGCTGTCGAACAGGCTGTCGAACAGGCTGTCGAACAGGCTGTCGAACAGGCTGTCGAACGAGCCGCGTGGCATCGAGCGCAGACTTTTTAGGACGTCTCTATCCATGCCGCCGAGCAAAGAGAGGTTTCCAACGGTGTGGGACAGACTAAGCTTCCCAGGCCGGAGGACGGCCTCGCAGACCATCTTGAGACCCGAGCCGCGCCAGAAGACATCGGCGGCCCTCAATCGAAACACGCCCGCTGAGACGACTGAAGAGACCGAAAGACCGGCGCTCATGGATCAATGTCATGAGTACGACGTCGAGCTGCTGAATGCGCGTGCCAAACGCTTTTCTGATGTCGACACCTTGCTACGACGGGTGCACAAGTTCGAGGAGGTCGTGGCCCCAGAGCTGGTGGTGATCGAGGAAGCAAAGAGAAGGAACATCCGATTTAGACGATTTCGGGACGAGGAGGAGGAGGAGGAGGAAGAAGAAGAGGAGAAAGATGGAGACGGAGCTGACCTGGCATTGGCCAAACTGCGATTAGATTGAGAAGAGTCACATTGTCAAGTTTATAATATGCATATTCCGAGAGAAAAAAAAGTTGCCAGAATCACATTAACTTTAGTCTCGGACTGAGCTTCAACTTGACCACGATGAACGTGGCCAACTTGTCGGCCTCGTTCGTATTTGGCGCGTTCGCGGCTATGGTGATTTCTACCGGCGTTTTGGGGGTCGGGCTGGTTGTGCCAGCCAACTTGCAGGGAAATCTTGCCAGTCATGGGTGAAGGCTGAAGCTGCGCCAGGCAGAGTTGCCACCCCGGAGGATTACGGCCAAATTGCGTAGATTTGGTTGAATGTTGAAAGAAACAGCCGAGACACTAAATCTGAGTAAACCGCTGCAGACTCAACAACCGGTATGGGATATATTAAATATGTCTAAAAATGTTAAAAAATTTGCAGTTATAATTACATTCGTTATTTGCGCTCCTTAAAATCACTAGGAGCTTGTGACATCAGTAGAGGATTCGATGCAGAAAAATGGTGAGTTTTTCAGTTCACCTTGGCGCTTCATATTTGGACCGCTATCCTTCCCAATCTGGCAGCAAAATTTGTCCGAGACCTGGCAACCCTGCCCCTAAGCAACAAACTGCAAAGCACGACGACTCAGTGGAAAGGACCCACGGTCGATCTTTCCACGCATCATGGCCCGGCGCTACGACACCCGCACCACCATCTTCTCGCCCGAGGGGCGTCTCTACCAGGTGGAGTACGCCATGGAGGCCATCGGACACGCGGGAACGACCCTGGGCATCCTGGCCAAAGACGGCATCGTCCTGGCGGCAGAGAGGAGGAACACCAACAAGCTGCTCGACGAGGTCTTCCACTCGGAAAAGATTTATCACCTCAACGAGAACATGGCTTGCTCGGTCGCGGGGATCACCTCGGACGCCAATCTGCTTACTAATGAGCTCAGGTGGGCGACAGGACGAAGGGTTTGTAGATTCGACGTTAACTTGGCTGCTACATCCTTAGGTTGATCGGCCAGCGCTACTTTTACCAATACGGAGAGGTGATGCCCTGCGAGCAGCTGGTCTCTTGGCTGTGCGACATCAAGCAGGCGTACACGCAGTACGGTGGAAAGCGGCCGTTCGGGGTCTCCATCCTCTACATGGGGTGGGACGAGCAGCTGGGTTATCAACTGTACCAATCGGATCCTTCTGGTAAGGTTGTGCGCCAGGCACGACTTAGAGTTTTCTGCAACGGTTTGACGCTGTGCATTGTATGGCAGGAAATTACAGCGGCTGGAAGGCGACCTGCATCGGCAACAACTCGTCCGCTGCCGTCTCGCAGCTCAAGCAGGAGTACAAGGAGGGTGAGACGTCCCTGGACGAAGCGCTTGATCTCTCCATTAAGGTGCTAAGCAAGACCCTCGACATGACCAAGCTAACGCCGGACAAGATAGAGATCGCGGTACTCACTCGGCAGGACGGCCAAACCGTCATCAAGATCCTGCCGGCGGCCGAAGTTGAGAAGCTCATCAAGAAGTATGAGGTCCTGGAGGAGACTGAGAAGGCGGCAGAGGAGGCGAAGAAGGAGAAAGAGAAGTTCAAGCAGCAGAAGAAAGCTGCTGCTGAGTGATGCGTGTGAGGTACGCTAAGTACGGTATATTTGTATGTGCCCAAGTGATGAAGTAAATTCTGATAAAAAATGCACATTTTATAATGCAGTTTAGTCCATTCAGTACGTCCATGCTGTACAGACGAATCACATGAAGGTGGTCTCGTTCTTAGTCAATCGCTGAGTGTTATGGAAGTTCTGTTGCTGCGTGGCTCTCGCACTCCTCGCCTGAAAGAGCTGTTTGATGAGCAGGGACTTCTCCTGCTCCAGGTTGGTGATGAAGTTGCTCTTCGACCCGACTTCCTCAGTCAGCATCTGCAAGATTGACACGATACAAGGAGGACGCTCCGCCAGACGAACCAAATGAGACGAAATCCTCACTACCTTGTTTTGTATCTTCAATCTTTCCACCTGCCTCTCCAACGTCACCAGCTGCTCGCTCTTAACCTCTGCAGGGCCAGAAATCCTCTGAGGGGATGGCTGTGCCAGCTCGAGGTTGATGTGGGAGGGGAAGGCACCAGGGCGGCCAATCTTCGCCAGGCGGTTCACTCTCTGGTTCAGATCACGGATGCTCTGGAGCTCGAACATGAGACGCTCCTGAAATAGGATTATGAACTAACGGTACGTAGAAAAAAAATGACTCTTCACCGACCTGGACAGCTTCGCTATTCATCCCCGATGCTCCCGGCCCAGGGCCGTACTTGAGTTTCTCCTGTAAGAGCGCTGATCTCTGCAAGTACCAATCCTGAGCCATTCTGAGAGCGGCCAAGCCTTCCTCCAGGACCATCTTCTCTTCTTCCCATTCTTTCAGGCGTTTCATCTGTGGCAATACGTAGATGTGCTCACATGATCAAGTCATCAAGTCAACCAACAACAAACGTTACCATGGTAACGTCGACTCCTCCTTGCAAAGTATGTCTTCTGTGATGGTTCGAGTCTCTCCGTTTAAGAGCTCTGGTGCTGCTCCGAACTCCTACAGAACTTACTGAATTCGCAGATCCCAGCCCGACGGACTGGTTATAGCTGTAGGGTGGAAGCTGGGACTGGCTTGAGGTCGCCGGACCTGTCCAAGTCGGGGGATGGGACGCTGCCGATCCTAATAATGAAGGAGGCTGATGACTGCCGTAGAGTCCATCCACCTGCGGTCTTGAGAATATGCCTGCAAGTGTGCGGTGCGTGACAACGAAATTGTCTTTGCAATCGCCAGTCATCTCCTACCAGACATCCTCGTGGGGTCTCTGGGTGGCTTGGGCGGTCCTGCCACGTATGTACAAGGCTCGCTAGGAGCTGGAGACGGCGCTGTGACGATGTTCCCCGCCCCCACGGGCAACACACTCAACTGCTTCTTTTCGCCCAAAAGATTGGGCAGACTGCTTGTCCTGTTGAGGCTGTTAGGGGAAGGACGTGGCCGAGAGGCTGAAGACGAGGACGATTCATCAAAGACTGGTGATGACACGTGCGAGGTCTGAAACAAGGAGAGAGTAACAATGAGACGTTCGTAGTTCGGCACGAGCCTACCGACCTGGAAGTCCCTGCTGCCACTCAACCTATTTCTATCAGCTTCATGCCTGAGGATGGCGATCTTGAGCCCAGCGCAGAATCTCTCGAATGTTAAATGACCATCTTTGCCGGCAACTTTGCTAAGACTGCCCAAGATGTCCTTGGGGAGGTGCTCGCTGTTCTCCGCCGCTGGCCTCCACTTCTCAGCGATGTCTGACAAGAAGAAAAAAATTATCACTATGAAAACCATGTTCACCACGAATGAGCACAACTTCTACCTTCAATTTGGATCCACCCCTTCTTCTCCTTGTCCATCACTTCGAAGAGCGTCTTCATGGCCTCAAGAAAAGGCCGCGGCAGGCCAGAGAAGGCCGCTGAGGTCTGCGGAAAGTCCAGATCAGGCGTCATGATGTCGCCCCCAGTCCGCGAGTTTGAAATACCGTTGCCGTTGCTAGCTGCAGGCGGGAAGGCTGCTTCTCCTCTGCCCGTGCGCACATCGACTGCCCTTCCGCCAGGCTCACCACTCACCTGTCATTGCAGTCTCTCCTCTCCCTCCTCTTCGGGTTCAGGTGAAGCGGGGGGGAGGGGGGGGAGGCAAGACCTGAGTCTCATCTCCTTTACATTCAACTGCTTGACCGAGGCTTCTCCATGCGACCTCCGATGAGGTCGCACGAGGAGAGAGATGCCCACGCGGGTGAAATGACAGAAGCGGTCCCATGATGACGCTTGCCCTGATGCACGACAGTTGCTCTGCGGATGCGGAGTTCAGGGGCCAGTTTTAAAGTTTCGCGGGCCTCGGCTCTTGGCCAAGGGCAGAAACACTAGCCGGAGGAAACGACAGCTACAGTTCTATCGTTGTTACTGTCTCTTCCAGCACCAAAAGGGTAAAGCTTTCCGACAGTTCTTACGTGTTGCAGCCGTGATGATCAGACCAGATGTTCTGATCGAAGAACTCTTTTCCAGCTATTCTCAATGTTGGTGTCTCGCCTAAGTCTCGGCAGGTCTCGGTTAGTATCACTGAGGCTGTCACAACATTCCAAAGTTCTTCCAAGCTCTAGAAGTCAGCGTAAGGTCCACACATCCACATCCACCATGGACAAGTTCGCGCTGCCGAAGAAGTACGTCGGACTGGAAAGAAACGTCTGGTAAGAAGGCTGCTCATGTCGCAAATAGTTATACTGCTGGAAATGGGGACCAGGTATCCCAAGGTCCAGTGCCCTCCCCGTGATAACAGGTTTTTTTCGTACGACTACAGTCGAGTCCTCTGCTGACATGTTTGAAACTTAGTTCATTGAGCTCCTTGATGGACTTAGACTCGCCTCGGCGTCTTGACTAGAGCACTACCGTCTTCATCCATGTCGTAAAAGATGAAGTCGGTGAAAAAGTTGGCGACCAGAAGCATCCTCTGGTCCACGGGTAGTCGTAGGGAAACCTGAGCAGGAGTGCTAATTACAGTGTGAGTCAAAAAAGTGCCCTCTTCCTGACTGTCAGGAAGAGGGCACTCTTTTGACATTTACGATGTGTGACGGATTTCCTTTGGTGCAGGGTCGAGTTCATCCAACTTGCTCTGGAGACGAAGCCGTTGAACTTGGGTCAAGGTTTTCCCGACGACCTCGTGCCCAACTACGTGACAGAGGCGTTGGGCGATGTGGCCAAGGAATCAGTGCTCCTCAACCAATACACCCGAGGCTTCGTAAGTAGAGGATAGCGAACACCAGCGGAATGGCAGTAGTCTTGAAGTCGTTCATCTTTCAGGGCCATCCCCGGCTGATAAACGCGCTGGCCCCAGTGTACGAACGTCTGCTCGGTCGCCAGTCGCCTCTGGATGTCAACAAGGAGATCCTAGTCACTGATGGCGCCTACGAGGCCCTTTTCACGGCAATCATGGGACTAGTGAACCCAGGCGATGAAGTCATCATCATGGAGCCATATTTCGACTGCTATGAGCCCATGGTTCGATTGGCCGGTGGGATCCCCAGGTTCATTGCGCTCTCGCCGGTAAAGAAGGTGCAGGTGTTCTCTATTGGCACCAAGTACACCTGGACTTTGTCTCTCACCAGACGAAAACGGAGGGTGAAGTTCATTCCTCAGACTGGAAGTATAGTCCCGTTGAACTGGAATCTCTCTTCAACGAGAAGACCAAGGCCTTGATCTTCAATAATCCTAACAATCCTCTGGGGAAGGTCTTTACTCGTCAGGAGCTGGAAGTGCTCGCGGACCTCTGCAAGAAGTACAACGTGGCGTGCATTTCGGACGAGGTCTACGAACATATGGTAGGAAAATCAATGATAAACGAGCTCTCCCTCTCGCAGTTTCCAGCCGGGGCCCGAACCCGGAGGAATCCACTCCATGGGGAGGTGTTAAATCCCCCTAGGGAGGAACTCCTCTAGGGTGCTGCAGTAGAACTCACACTAGATCCGCGAACGTTCTTTCTGACCTTTCGACCTCGTTCCTGATCCTAGTCGAGCCGATGGCGTCGGCGATTATTTTAACAAGTTGGAAAGGATCAGCCTCCAACCAGACGAGAGGTCTGTGCCGTAGGTGGGATCCGGTGGGCTTCTCGAGGAGGAGGAAGAACATGGCCACTTACTTACCTTCGTTAGAAATATCTATGCAGCGCTGCATAGTTGCCGCATAGTTACCGCAAAGTTACACTTTGTATTGAACTTGATGACTTCAGGTGTTCGACGGCAACGAGATGATTCGCATGGCGACGTTGCCTGACATGTGGGAGCGCACGATTACCATCGGCTCGGCCGGGAAGACCTTCTCGGTGACTGGCTGGAAGCTAGGCTGGGCGATAGGGCCACAAAACCTCATCCGCAACTGCCAGATAGTACACCAGAATGCGGTCTACACGTGTCCGACGCCTATTCAGGAGGCCGTGGCCAGGTACGACCGCTCATTTCCTGACCCTGTCGATTACACACTATAACTACAACACGATTGTGCGCAACTTCGTCAGGTCCTTCGAGCTCGAGCTCAAGCGCATGGACTCGCCAGAGTGTTACTTCCGGACTATTGCCAAGGACTTGCAAAAAAAGCGCGACTACATCGTGAAAATCCTCAATGAGGTTGGCCTCAACCCAGTTATTCCAGAAGGAGGATACTTCATCATGGCGGATTGGAGCAGCCTAGGTAGTCACCTTGATCAATCTTGGAGACGTGAATCCCACCAACTCTCATGCTTCGTCTTTCGCAGCGCCCAAGATAGACCTGAGCTCTGAGGAGGACGTCTACGCGGACTACCGCTTTGTGAAATGGTTGTCTCGTCACCGCAAGTTGCAGGGGATCCCTCCGTCAGCGTTCTTCAGCGAAGAGCACAAGTCGATCGGAGAGAACTACATCAGATTCTGCTTCATCAAGGTGAGCGGCATGTCAATCCATACAAGTGGATTCACAGCAGTAGGTCAATCTCTTTCAGCACGACGACAGTCTGAAGAAGGCGGAGGAGATCTTGAGAGCGTGGCGGAAAGAGCTGGATTCAAAATAATCATTGCTGGCCTCATCATCATGGAATTGCTTTTAAAGACATAATAAACCATGTTGATGAACGAAGTGAAGTCGAGCGGAGCTGGATCCAAGTCTTGTGCGAGGTTCCCATAGGACATAGGCCTACAGAGGCATACGTGAGTCGAGCCATCAAAATGTCTCCTCCACGTTGTTGATGACTTCCACGCAGTCATCCAGGTCTGCTGGGGTTCGATTTATCCCAGACGTAAGAAGTCTAGCATGTCCACAAGGGTGGAGCCCTAACAGGTGCCAGTAGCGCAAAGGATGCTGAAAATCTAAGTACATGACATTTTCATTCTTGTACTTCTGTTGAGCATGTGAAAAAAAGGCATGAACGTACATATCAAGATATGGTTCTGAGCCCTATAACGTAACGTTACATACTGTTTGCTTGAAAAAATAGAAAATTGTACTAAACAGTCAAGAAGATCAAATTTAACACAAGAATGGTCTACGCAACAGTTTGAACACGTATTGAAATCACATTGGTACTTAATTTAGGTACATCTGGCCGTGAAAAACATCACTTCAGACTCTCGTGTCCTCGAATTCTTCGGACCAGTGCAGTGAAGAGCGAGATCGCGTGTTTGACGAGCACCTCGGGGAAGTCTTGAAGGACTTCTGCCATGTTGGTTGCCAGCTCTTCACTCTCTTCTCCGTCCAGGAAAGCATACAAGTAGTCCCTCATCTGTCCGTCAGGATTAAACTGCCTGTCTTGGTCACTCAGGCATTGGGGCAGGAGACACTCGTCGATAAAGCGCAGCATCCCAGTTAGTAGCTGCTCCGGTCTCACACGCTTGGTCAACGATGTGACGACGTCGCCCTTCCCCTTCCGCGGCACCGGCTCCCGCAAGGTGTCGGGGGCCAACATGAAGGGATCCTGTCCAAACAGCGTCATCTGGGCCGCGCGCGCCAGGCGAAGCGTGCACACGAAGTCGTCCACTTGTGCCAGCTTGATGTTGCGAAGCGAGCGGCAGTCGAAATCCGGCAACAAGCGCAGCTGGTGGAGTCGCTCGAACAGAGGCTGCTCTGGGTTGCCACCAGTCAGCAGCAAGAAGTCCCTAGCAATCTCACACAGCGGCAGCAACTCGCACACGTCCGCGATGCGCTTCAGCTCGACCTCGATCTGCAAAACAAAAACGAACATGACCGCACATTTGGGCCATCACAATGGCGCAGCCAACACACCTGATGCTTCGTCGACATGGACAGGGGCTCCTGAGGGATGACGGTGCTCAGGCGCACGTAACGGGTATCGTCGTTTCGGAATAAAAATCTCGGCACCTTGGTCACGTCCAAGAGTGGCTTCCCCTTGAAGTACCTGATTATCACGAAAGTCGGGTTAATCACTTTGAAACATTGTGTCACGCTAAAGCAAAATGTACTCACATCTCTACAACACTTTTCTCCAGGGCATCTTCGTCCAGCGTCCATTGAGTGCCTCGATGCGCCGCGTTCACCTCCAGCGAGTACTGCAAGCTGGAGAGTAACGTCAACTGCAGGGAGCGCTCATCGAAGCAAACCAGCTCCTCAGAGCCGGACACGTCCCTCGGACTGACGAGCAGCGGGCGTTCTTGGTCTTGTGCGAATGCATGTATCATAATGTTGTGCTTCTCCATCAGTAAGTGCACGAGACCCTTGCCGCAATTCCCGCCGCTGTACAGGGACGGGAAGAGCACGGAGGCCGGCGACTCCATCCCCAGCGGTTCGAGGAAATTCTTGCCCAAGAACGACTTGGCTCGTTCGCCCAATTTGCTGTTGGAGAAGACGTCCAGCGCGAGAACATTGAAAGCGTCCAAGAACTGCTTCACCAGCGGTTGCAACGATTTTCTTTCATGATCGTCGAACCACTCTTCTTTGTACAGAAGTTGAACGATCGTGAGTTCTTGCACCTTGCAACAGAGAAAAGACTCCAATCAGGCTTGAACATCTCTCAAGTTCACAAATATCCTCACCTCGTTACTCTCGATTCTTCCTCCCAGCTTTCTGCTGAGCATCTCATGCATTGCCAAGATGTCCGGCAGCCTCGCCATCTCCGCCAGCACCTTCTGATTCTCCAGCATCCGGGCGAAGTTTGGACAACGGACCTTCAGCAGGTTGTGGCCTCCCACTTTGAAAGCGACATTGGAGAGGTCCACTCGTGCGTGCGAGCCCCAAAGATGCGGCTGACATAGCAAGTTGTCATCGCTGGAGAACTCCGTCCCTGGTTGCTCGTTCAAGGTGTCCTCAAGGGCATTTTCCGCCAAGGCTGTCTCCATTTGCACTGCTTCGCGGAAGGCATTCAGGGTGGCGGAGAGCGCCTCAGTCTCAGGGGCGATGATCTTGCTTGCAAAGTCGTGCTCCCAGCTCTCCCTGGTAGCCTTGCTGTTGAAGGGGTTGGACCCGCTTTTTTGAGCGCCACCGTTTCCGACGCGTTGAATGACCTTATGAAGGAGAATCTGAGCCTCGTCTTCATTCTTGCCGAGCTGCTTGGCCACCTGTTGGAGGTTGACGCAGAGGTGCTCGACAAGAAACTCTTGTACCTCGTCATCAGGAGGAGGCGGCTTCAGGATTGCGGCCACTCTGCGGGGACTCACGTTGGAGCAAAGCAAAAGGCAACCGTGGAGGAGAAATCTAAAAGAAAAAAGTGTCGACAGATCGAATAAAGGAATTTTGACGCGATCAAGTGTACCTGATGACGGCCACGTCCGAAGCACAGAGCCTTCTGACTCCAGGAGCCACATCAGTAGGCTTCGCCCTGCCCAAAATGTGACCCTCCTGAGTGCGATCTTCCGTCATCGGACTTGCGGGCTGTGCTTGTCCGCCGAGGCCCACCGTGTCACTGCAATCGGGGCATCGTCCAGTCCCTTTCAGCTGACCGCAGTCACCGACCGCATAAACGTGCCCTTTGCTGCACTTGTACCACCTCGTCACATCCCTCGTAGCTCTCGTAACCTCGGGTGCGTCATCTTGCGGCATCGTGGGGATTAAGCTGGCCTTCTTTGGGATTGTCGCCAACAGAGCCAGTGGGTCACGTGGTCTTTCGCGAAGAACGACGGACAAGTGGTGCGTCAACGTCGCGATTGCTTCTCTTATGCCACTCTTCCGTCGGCCCAGTCGCTGCTCCTCCATGATCGTGTCGATCGCATTGAGGGCAATCCTGTCCCCTTTCGCTAATACAGTCATAGCGAGGTCACGTCCGGGTTCAGCTAAGTCGGGGTGGGCGAGAACCAGGTAGTAAATGGCCAGTTTAAATTCCTTCATCTGTGAATGCTTCAGTTGCTTCTCGAAGTCTTCAAACGTTCCTTCAGTCAAGACTTTACGTAAGTTATTCTTGATATTGTGGTACTCAACGCCCAGGACGAGGTACGGATCTTGCCTGGCGCATAAGGCCGCGGTTCTCAATGATGTTGGGAGCAGCTGGACGAACTTCCCAGTCTCCTTCCACTGTCTGATAATGTCTCTTCTGTACGTCTGCACGAGGCACCGGGCAAGGAACTTCTTGAGCTCTTCCGCAGCAGGACTCTCCTGCACCAGTTTCTCCATGGCAGTCAGGAACTTCAGGACATCCTGGTCACCTTCGTTTTGACCCTCCAGACAGTTGTGCAAACACTTCGCCAGAGTATGAAGCGACAGTCTCGCCTTAGACAGGTTTTCCAAGACCTCTCCTGGCGGGCTGAACTTTCCGTCGAGCTGCCGGACTCCACTCAGAAACTCGTAGGCTACTCGCATGGTGATTCCGTCGTCGCCAGAGTACCTCTTGACGAGCCAGTCTTCCAGACAGTGCGACACCAGCACGTACAACTCAACTCTAGCCTTGCCTTGGCTAGCGAGTTTGCGCTCCTCTTCCAGATATTTGTTGAGCGACCGTTTAGCGTAATCCATCGAGTCGCTCCTCAGCAACAGCTGCAAGATGAACGACCTGATGACCGGATTGGGATCGATGCGGTGACCGGCAAAGGGACTGGCAGACTTCGTGCGCGGTGCCCTTTGATCCTTAGGGAGCTGCTTGGTCACGACGAAGGACAGAAGCATATCCACCACCTCATCGTCGGGGTCTGAACCTTCAAAGGCCACATCCCTGAGGACGGCCAAGAAGAACATATTGAGCCGATTTTTGAACTGGTAGTGAAGGGACACAGCCTCCTGGGAGGCTTCAGCAGCCTCCAGGCTCCAATTTTCAGGAACCCCCTGTGAGCACCCTTCCTTAGGGCATTTCCAGTGCCCTTTGCTCTCCTCGTCAAATAAGTAGTTGAAGCAGTCGGCACAACCCACGTGTTTGCAAGGCAAAGTTACGGGTGACCTGAGGTCTTCCAAGCAGAGAACGCAAGTGTCCTGGCCATGCAAGAAGTGGTACTTGCTCACTGCTTCATTGGTCAAGACGAGCCAGTCGATCAGTTTCTTCAACTCCTTAGCGCACTTGAACGTGTTCTTCTTGAGGGCAATCATGAGACGCTTGATCTTGGAGCACGCAACTCGAGTCACTTTCTTCTTCGCTCCAGCGTCACAGACTGTCGTCAAAAACATCTTGATGATGGTCAGGCGTCTGATGGAGTGTTCAAGTTCAGCCATTTTCATTTTCAGGTCGCCGTCGGAAAACTTCAGAGCCATCAGTCGACGGTGGAACACTCGCACTTTCTCTACTCCGAGGCACCACTCCTTGGATGTCACTTCCTTGTCGAAGCCCCGACTGAGCAACGTTTCGTACATGGTAACGACAGTCTGAACAGCCAGGATGTCGGATAAGAAAACACCATTGCCATAGTTCGGCAGCTTACTCTCCAGAGACTCCAGCACTGGTGGCAGCTTTGACCAGGAGTTGCACACATCAACCAAGATGATCAGTCTCTTTTGCAGCAGGTGAACACCCCAGACCACGTCCGCGGGGGTGACGTACTCGTAGCTGCCATCATTCCTGTTTCTCTCTGCCATGGAGAGCTTGGAGGCTTGGAAGATCTTGAAACACACGAACTCCCGAGTTTCTGGATCCTTTACCTCGGGGAAGAGAATGTGAGAGACGTCGTGGATGTACCTCCGGAGGACGGTGAAGCCTCGCTCGAAGCACGATCTCGCCAGGTTGCAAATCGGATGGTTTTCCAACACTGCCCGCTGAGTTGCCTCGCTGGTTTCGCTTCGCAGGTTTCTCTTGCCAACTTGGCTCAGACGGAAGGCAAAGATGAACCGAGAGAGCGGGAAGCGGGCTCGGAACTGCTTGTCAACGGTGTTCAGGAAATCTCGCATCTCGGCGATCTTGGTACTTGACATAACCTCCACGAACATATCTTGCAGGTCCCGCTCTGCACCGTCGAACAGAAGATTGAGTCCGTCGTCTGCATCACTGAAAGATATCACGGCAGCAAGCAATGGGGAGACTACTTCGCACAAATGAAGCCAGATTGACTTCCTGAAGGTGTTCCCCTCTTTCAGGTGATGGCTGTTCATGGCCAGGTTGACTAGCCAGCTCTCTGGCTGGTAGGACTGGGACTTCAAGCCTTCGATGAGCACCTTTCTGATGCACCTCATGAACTGGCAGGTGGGATCTTCGAGATGTTGAAGCAGTTTCTCGATCCGCCATTGCAGTCTTGCGGAGTTGAATCCCTTGGTTGCTGAGGCTGAAATGGCCTTTGGAAGGCAGGACATGATGAGCCCACAGAGATCAACATGATTTTCCTCGAATGCCGCCACAATTGTCTTGCCGTTGAGATGAGGGATGGAAAAGGTCAGCTCTTGGCTCTTTCTCAGCTCATCGACGTGGCCGCAGAACCAGGGATAAGCGGAAAGTCCCTTAAAGTATCCACCCACAACTCGAGGGATGTGTAGGACAAAAACAACTAGGAATTGTTTCGCTCTGCAAGATTTCCGTATGCGATCCCGTACAACATGTCTGGCGCACTCGACCAGATTCTGTTGGATCTTTGTCTGAACTTCTGTCTGAACAATAAGAAGCTTGCCCTTCGACGCTTGGACAAAGCTGGACACTTGCTTGCCAAACTGCTCTTCTGTGTCAAACTGGAGCAGTGAGAGGATCGTCACCTCATCCTCGTCCACTTCCAACTCTTGAGCTATGCTCTCTTTGGCGGATTTGGACAGCAGTCGTGAGTTGGTCGTCACTTGGACCAACTCAAATTTGGGCGGGACTGACTTCAAAAAGTCAGTCAGGCTCTCGTGACGCTGTTCTACATAATAGGCAGTTCTCAAGTTGTGCTGGTCTTGGTGACTGAGAGAGGTTTCAGCTAGCCTGATCATGGCGTCGGGTGTCACACACTGGAGCAGGGTCATCTTGGCCGCAGTAACGAGATCTTCCTGACCATCAGAAACCAGACGGAGCAGTAGGGAAGCAGCTATGTCGCTGTGGTAGCCCATGATGACATCCCCGGGTTGAAACTGTTGAAAACTCCTAGACGAGTGCAAGCGAAACTTCACTTCACTCAATCGCTGAGCCCACTCTTTCAACTCCGCCACCGCGGGCATAACCTCGCTGGACACCATCGTCTCCATTCCCAGGAAATGCTTTTCCATGCGATTAATCAATGGAACGGGGAAATTCCTGAACACCTCTGTGTCTTCGGCCACCACAATAAGCCTAAAGTTTTCGTGGACTCGGCATTTGACGCGATGGGTTCCCAGACCAAGGTCAACATAACGCTTTCCTCCAAGCATCACGTAGTTTTGATTAAGAGCATCATACAAGCTCTCATACAAGTTGCACAAGTTGGACAGGAGGACCGTTTGACCCACTTCCATCGCGATCTTGATCCGGTTGATGTTCGAGCAGATGTGCGTATACTCTTGGTCAAGGGGAAAGCTGGACCCATATATCATGAGTGTCTTGGACGTATCAATAAGATTTTGTTCTTCAATGATCCTTAGGGCAGCATTATTCTTAGTAAGAAGCAAAATGTAGCGGAGTCCGGACTTTTCATTGACGATGGCATCTAGAATCAGCTCTTTTGGAGGAACCAGCTCTTCGTCTTCAACATCGAGACGGATTTTCTTAAGAAATTCCACGGCTGGATCGAAGTCGCCGAAGTAACCACCGAAGTTTCGTTGCACAGCTCTGACGAGCTCCTCTCTTGCTGGCTCTCTCTCAGTCTCCACCACTATAGCCAACACCATTTTGACGACGCTGTAGAAGTCCCTGAGACCAAAGTACTCGCGTCCTTGTTTCTTGCACACATGTGAATAGCCTTCCGTCAGCATACGAATCGCCTTCTTCATGTACGTGGTACCAGCTGTATGGTTGGCACAAATCTCTGTCGCGCTTTTCATCAAGTCATCTATGGACGGGACCCCTCTGGCGACCAGAATGCCACGGTTCATCTTGGCTGGATCCAGAGCCCAGTTGGAAATGCCGACAAAAGCAGTCTTTAAGTGGGGCGAAGGAGTTTCATCGCCCAAGCAGCCGTCTTCTAGTAAGGGATGCAGTGCTTTCAAAGGCATCTTTGGGCTGTCCTCGGCCAGGCCCACCTCGTCCAGTACCACGACTGCGGCAAACGTTGAAAGATCTCGCTTTTCTTGGAACTTTTGGCACTGCGCAAAGGTCGCATGGATACCACTAGCTGTTGCCAGCTGACTGCACTGAAAGGACACCATGTGGATCTCCTTGAACTGTTGAAATAGCTTAGAGTAGGACTGTGATCCCTGCATGGCATCTGCCAGAACTGTCTTGGCGAGAGACTTACTGCTGCCTGGTTTTCCCACCAGAAAGAGCGGAATCTTTAGGTCGATGCATATCGTCATTATCCATAAGTTCTCCTTCAGAGCCTTGTTCTTCGCAATGTTATTCTCGAGCTGCATCTCGTTAATGAACAGATTCTGACACGCTTCGACTATGTCTGAGAACGTCAGATTACGAGGGATGAGCCGCCAGTCATATCGCTGAAGCAAGTTGGACATCAACCGGTTGTAGGGGTCGCGGTCATCCAGCCTGACGTAGTAACTGGCTCCCAGGGCCAGCACCAAGCTAGTGACAGAGTCAGCCATGACGTGACGGGGACACAAATTTTTGTACAGGTCCCCGTAGATGTGACCTTTCTTCGTTTCAAACCAAGTCAGAATGTCAAGAGTTCTTTCCACATCTCGAAGGCTGACAAAAGAGCATTCGTCGTCTTGTTTTCTCATGAATGTCTGTGATCTGGAGAGACATTCGAGCAACACTGATTGCTTGAACGAGTGAGTGAAGACCAGCTCTCCAGTGTCCACTCTGTGCTGTATCATCTGACTTATGTATTTCTCCTCAGTGTCCGCATCCAGGATCCCGAAATCAAAGATGAGGGGAAACATGCTGGCGGGGATTTCTCTGACTCGATACACCAGATGCCTCATGGGAATCTTTCCGATTCTGTCGGTTGTCTTGGAGGCCTCCACATGAAAGCCGAGCCCAGCATTTTCCAGCTTTCTTATCATTTCTTCGGAATGTGTTCGGTAGGGGTTGACGGCGGCCACGAAGTGATATCCCCACTCTGGAGGGATTTGGCTCTTACCCAGAGTGCGATCGCACATGATTGACTTGATCGTGCCGATGGCGTTGGTCGTGTTGGCCTCATCAAAGAAGATGACTTTTTGCGGGGAGCTCCTTTGACCTCGCCTCGTCCTGCGGTCGTCATCCCCCAGAACTCTTTGGACCCTATTGACAATGTCTGTCGCAGTCACGCCACCGTGCATCTTGAGCACGGTCATGCAGTCTTGTTCGCCTGCGCCATTCCTCAGGCCGCACAAGAACTTGATGAGTCTGGTCTTGCCACTCCCAGTCTCTCCCATCACGACAACAGGAATGCCAGCGCGGAATCTCATATGGATGGCCAACATCTTCATGACATTGTCATAGGTCAGTTCGTAACTTGGATCGGGATCGTGACGTGACACACCCATTACTCGGCACAGCTGCTCCAGCTTCTCCTGTCTTTTCAGTGAATCAAACCCTATGTTCAGCCTAACTCCTTGCGCCCTTAATCCTTCGTACAGCGCAGGGGTCATGATTGGTTCCGCCTCCAGAAGCTCACGTGTTTTTTCGGCCACTAAGTAATAATTTTGGATGTGCAGGCCGAAGAAGGAGATGGTCTGTCCATCTTCGTTGAAGAAGATGTAGGGGTGGGGGGAGTTTTCCCATCGCCGTCGTTCTTGAATGACGGGTTTGCAAAATCCTTCGCCCTGACTTTGGTCCGAAATTTCAACTGAGCGAGAAGCAAAGTCTTGAGACATAATGACGAGAAACCTCACAACGAAGGTTTTGAAGCCTGGCAGATCCTCACCCACGATGTTGGCATTGCAGAATATGGATCTCTCGGACGTCATGAGCTGGACATTCAGGAAGGAGGTGAAGTAGCTGAGTTCTCTCCACGTGGGGTCCTCAATGGGACAGTACTTCATCAGCGTCAGCAAGCACTTCAACATGTGCGACTCGTCTTTCTTTGAGGAATAGGTGAAAGTTTCCAGCGCCCTCTTGTCTCTGGCATGAAGAGAGAGGTATTGATACGGTCTCTGACACTTCTCCGACATGTACTCTTTCCAGTCCATGGTGTGGACGATTCCTCTTTCAGTCCGGACGAGACCTGAGAAATTCCCTTGGTTTGACTTCAAGATTTCCGCAGACTCCGTAGGTGAACAGCAATCAATGCGCGGCAAGATTTCCCAAAGCACTTTGGAAGACTCGTCCTGTCTCGGATGTAGAGATACCGTCATCTCGGCGACGTAGAAGTCTTTCTCAGAACAACACCACACACAGCCAGTGTCACCCTGAAGTCCTTTCAACACTGCGAGGCCGAAGAGGATATCGTTCCTGTCATCCAGATTGGAGTAAGTCGATACGAAATCCATGTGGTACATGCTGTGGCCGCTTGAATTGTTGTTGTAGGCTTCATTCCATGTCTGAATGACGTCATTCACGCTCGTGTTGTCTTGAACTTGAACGGTGATCCGTTCACCAACGCTTTCCTTCTCGGCGATTCGGTCAATAAACAATGTTTTCCCATTGCCACAAATGTCTGAGGTCACTACACGAAAGCAGCAGCCCTCTGGATCTGCCTGGATCGCCCGCGCACTCAAATGCTTCTTCAGGTAGGAAGATAGGGCAGTCCAATCTGGCGTTGCAGGAAGTGCAACTGAATGACGATCCAGAGCTGTGACCACACTCGACGTCCCACTCGCTTCTTTGGAGCACACAAAACAAAGTCGATACTGGGCATTTTCTGGCCGCGTGGTCAGCAGGTCCTCGATGAGCATGCTCGTGCCGATGTTGAGGCGATGCGCGTTCAAAACCGTAAAGATCTTTCCCGTGTTGTCCGAGAATGCTCGGCGACAAACCAGCTCTACGCTTTCGGCGGTAGTCTGCGGGGTGCAAACCAACACCTCGTCCAGTCCGGGCAAAGACTTGTCCTCGTCTGCTTGGTAGATCGAAGTAGCAACGGCATGCAAGTCTTTTGCAGGGCAAATGATCAAGTTGGGCCTTCCAGGCTGAAGGTACATGGGCATGTGCCTGTCAGGCCTCTTTCCAAACCTCTTCACGAGGATCTCAATGTACACGGCTAACTGGTCCAGGCTGACGCAAGCTGCGTCTGGGCCATGAGTCGAGTTCTTCATAAAGTCGCTCCAGGACTGTTCGACGAACTGGCTCGTACTCGCGTCGTTGGTCGGGTTTGGGTCAGTCTGGTCATCATCAACAACGTCCATCGCACTTGTGCCGTCCCTTTCTCCCGACACGAAGGAATCTATTAACTCAGTTTCATCTTCGTGATCCACACACCACTCGGCGAGTTTCTCGACATCAGTCAAGTCAGGTTCATGAGCCAAGACGGCGGCAAGAGCAACTTCTTTGGGAAAGGAATACGTGTCGATCAGTTCATTTACAACTTGCGAGCGTCGGTCCGGGGTCTTGTTGGTCTCATTGCTCAATGAAATCGGAGGGACTTCTTCTTTGAAGTTCAGCTCTTGTTCATCAGACATCCGAGGTAGTGAGCTAATGGCATCATGCACTTCTTTCAAGTCAACTTCGGGGCAGGAAAACCTCAAGAGCATGATATCCTCTGTTCCAAAGTCGTTGCGACCAAATGCCCGGGAAAGATTGACCAACTGTTCGGTTGTGTAGTAATTCAAGCTCGGTCTCTTCTCGCGCTCGTTCTTCACGTAAACGTTCCACTTCACGAGCCAATCGTCCAAAAACTTTGCAATATCTTGCAACTGTTCCATGACTGGTTTTTTCCCGCGAAACACACTTGCTTCACATTCGACCAGTACCGAAACTTTTTTGTTTTCATCCATGTAGCAAGTCGGCTTCAACGATGCAAATCTGGTGCATCCAGCATTCAAAAGCTTCACTAGCAATTCTGCTACAGTCACAACAATGTTCAGGACATTGGCAAACCTTTGTACAGCCAACTGACCGCTTTTTCCTGTGGAGAACAACATTAATTTTGAGTGCAATTCTTGGAGTTCTTCCAATGACATCAGACGGTCGCTTTCACCATCACTGATTGAGGCGTACGACAAGGTTATTATGTCAGAGACTGTTGGAGTTTTTCTTTTCATGAGACACGTTAAGGGACTCTTGAGCCTGAAGATGCCGTTCTCATTGATCTGCTGAACGACTGACAATGACGAAGCTTCGACTGAGCCATGGCGATCATTCACTTCCTTGATCCAAGCGTATTGGTTGTTGGAATCCCTGAGGTAGACCGGAAGCTTCCGGTCTGAGTTAAACTTTTTTATTACCTTGGAGCAGGAGGTGAGGAATTTTTTTTCCGTGCAATTTTTCTTGAGGTCAAATATCAGTGGCGCGTAGCCGCTCACGGCCGACTGGAAGCACAAAACCCGTCCCACGTCGATATCTGATTCTCCAGCATTGATGCTAGCGAGATCAACGAAGACCTTCAACTCCTGAAGAGAGTTTATGTTTTCCTTCACCCAAGAAATGATCTTACCGCTTCTCGCTATAGTTCCAATGCACTCCAACTCTTCCCTCCTCCACGAGCCAACGGCCTTTCCGCCGTCTCTTATGTTGCTCAGGGATTTCAGTTCGACATCCTTCGTTCTCAAGACATTTCGGGACACTTCCTTCAACGACTCCAAGAACCGGAAAGTGGGAGTGATTTTTAAGGTGTGACACACTTCGTCAATAGTTTCGGCAGCAGCGTCGTAGAACTCGGCCTTAGAAAGTGTTTGAATGAGCTCCTTAAGATCCGTGGTGGGCATTTCGTCACGAAAGGGACCGTCCATGCTAGAACGTCGGCGAATCTCTTTCAACAAATTCAGTTCACTGGTGACCTTGGTCTCGTCCATCTTAGTGAACCAGTGCTGGACTTCCCTGATGTAGATTGTTCCAGAAAGAAGTTCGTCAAGAAGTGATTCACATCGCTCTTTAATTCGACGTAGTCTTTGCAGTGTTCTCTGAACAGAAGTTGGTTCGGCTCCGCTCAATCTTTCTAGTGCGTCGAGGAGCTCCAAGTCGCATTCAACCTCGTTCGCTTCTCCAGTCTTATCAGTCACTCTTTCACCAAGTTCTTCTACCAGCATTTCATGCGTCACCTGTGCAACCAAAATGCTCTCTGTCTTGCATCGTAAAACCCATTCTATGAGTGAAATGTCTTCCTTGGACAATGGAAAGACTTTTTGATCCATCACCTCAATTAAAGTTGCAGACTTTGCTCTTTGGACCATCTCAGTCCACTCCGGACAGTGCAGCTTTTCGTACTCCGTCATCAAGAAGTCGTCGAATTCTCCAACAGTAGCTGCGTCCCTCAGGAATGAGTCTGCCACTTTCTTCTTCGCCTGAGCTGCAGCACAGTCTGGAATCACGAGGCAGTCACCGCCAAAATGATCCGAAGCGATCTTGAAAGCACTTTCAACTCGGCGCCAAGAACTGAATTTGCACTTTCGCATGAAGTCAATCGGCACTTCGTCTGTTTGAAACCATTGCGAAAATCTGACCAAAAGGCGGTACGTCACTTTCAAATTTGGACAATCTTTGTTGAATGCCTCCCCGTGCAGCTCGACGATCTTGAACAAATTAGTCAAATAATCAGAATTTAGTAAGGTCTCACCGAAGTCCTGGGTGGTCATGGTCAGATCGTATCGGTTACATAAGGCTCTATCGACAAGTTTTGCGCTATTGTTCACCTGGGCGCTTCCGAGGCCCAATGTATCCTTTATTCTTGTCACCGCTGCTTGGAAAAACGAACTCTTGCCAGAGTTTTGGAACGCCTTCAACGCTTGGTTAAAGAGTTGATCAGACGGCCAAGCCGAGACGCAGTGCCCATGACACAGGTACAAATCCAAACACTCTTCCGGTCTCAGCGATTGAAGATAACTTTGAAAGGCATCCTTCACTTTCTCGGAGGCCTTCTCTATTTCTTCAGAGAGCTCAAGCAACCCAATCCAATGCTTCAGCACCTCATGTGGTGGCCGCCGGTTGAATCCTCGCGTGAGGGTTGATACCAAGTCAAGAAACAAGTCCTCTAGGGTTGGGGTGCACCCTTCAACTTGTGTTAACGTCACCACAATTCTCATGACGAACAATAATAGCTCGGGGAGCCCGGATCGACGTCTTATCTGTCCGATTGCATCCAGCAGTGACTTCAAGATGTTTTTCTGCGTCTCTTGGCTGGCGCTGCCCAGGATTTCTTCAATCAGACTGAGGATTCGCTTTCTTCCCTCCGCTTCCTTTCGTAGGAGGTGCTGTTCTTCATCTGGGAAGCAATTTGCAGGGAATCCGTCGTGACTGAAGTCCACCAAAGACTGCACTACACGGCCGACGTCAAAAAGCGGCAGGTACGAGGAGAAATCGTCAGACGAAACCAACTCTATCATGTCCCGGTAGATTAGCGTCCCGAGGAAGAAGTCGGAAAGGCCACTGGCATGTGGAAACAGACAAGACACTTCGGGCAGTTCCTTGATAAGGTAGGGCTGTTCACAGGAACGACTAGCTATCTCCTGGTGCCTGTCTTTTAAAGCTTTCATCATTCTGCTGTTGCAGCCGAGCTTGATCAGAATAGGTATGCTGTAAATCCACACTCCCCCATTCTCGTGGACATGCCTGTTGTCGTTGCCTGTTTCCAGGAAGTAAAAGTACTTGAGGACTGCGTTGTGAATTGCTTGCGCTACCTCTTGTCTGTCTTCAGCATTGGGCAGGAGCTCGTCCAACCCGGCCCCTGGTAACAAAAATTCGATGCCGTCCTTGAACGTCTGAAATATCTGAACCAAGACCGAGGCATCCTTGACTGTCGTGTCGGTTGCCTTAGAGATCGTGCATATGAAGAAAGCTGCGGTGACACCCCCTTTTACTGATTTAGAAGACTGGACCTGCCGGGCAAATGCAGTTTCCAATCGCCTCAAATGAAGTCTTTTCTGCTCAGTGGTGCTGTAGCCTGCGGCATTTAGGAAGGCCTTACTTTTGTTGTGTTTCAAAAGTTCAATTCCATTGGGGCCATGGCTTTGAAAAATGTCAAGGATCAGTCTGGTTGCAGTGACGACTCCGCGATTTTCAACGAATTTGGCCGTGATGGTCGACAGTATAGTGCTGGTAGCATGACTCCTGAACTCGTTCACCTTATTTTGCCTTGCCCTTAGAGGCACGGTGTTATGCTTGACCCAGAATTCTCCTGGCCTTTCACAGATGACGTCGTCGAACTTCCCAAAGGTCCGGACATCGCCTTTCACCTCAAGGCATCTGTTGTCTTCATAATTACAGTCTTCGTGGTAGATGAACTCCCACCTATCCTCGCCGTTGCGTCTGTGGTGAACATACTTGTAGGGAATCTTCTTGCCGACGAGGTCTCTGGAAAGGCGGAGCTTCCCTGAAAAGTAGCGAAGCTCTTGCTTTGCGGCGTAGGCTGATGCGGAAGAGAGTTCCATTTGAACATTAGCACATGTCCAGTCAGACAACGGAGGTCCAAAAGCGATCCAGATGCAATGTTCGTCTGGTTCGAACTGAAAGTCCGGAGAAAGCAACACGTGGAATTCGACATCCACGTAGTCAAATTCGGCGTCACAAGGCACCAGTTTTAAACTGTTATCTGTCTCCATTGGCTGTGGTTTGTCTGTTGGCTCTTCTGCGACATAACCTAGTCCTTTTTGGATAGATTCCTTCGCATTCGATAAATTTTCTTGTTGTGGCCTTTCCTTATTTCCTTCAGCGGAGCCAGGAAGACTTGACTCTGTCTTCGTCTCCGTGGTAACCATAGCCTCGGGGCGAGAACCCTCACCTTTGGTTTCGTCACCGTCAGAATATTTGGTGGCGTCGTAGCTCTCCATCTTTCGGAACTTGCTCCTTTCTATCCCTCCAGGAGGTTCGTCATTACTGCTTCTCTTGGATTGGACGTGGCTGAAAATAAAAAAGTTCAAGCAACGATCAAGAACTCTCTTTCTGGTCATACCTTTCGGCTCCCTGTCCGTGGAGGCTCACTCTTTCTTGATACGCCCTAGTAAAAACAAAATCTCGTGAAAAGGGGCAAAGACACAATATAGTTTTTCTTTCCATCCTGCCTCGTTAGTTTAGCGATAATTCCTTCGGTCACTGACTCTGCTTTCTCCGGTCCATCCTTAGGTGGATGTGACGCCGATCCGGTGGCATCGGAAGGGGAGGTTTCGACCGCCATTGCCTCCGTTTGTTCGGACGCGCGCGTTGCGTTCAGCTGTTGCGGCCTCGGATTCTCTTGAGACGTAGTCGCTGCGGGGTGGTCGTCGGGAAGAGGCGACGTCTCAGGTGAGGGAAGGGGCTTTGACTTCAAGCTGTCCGCCGGGTCCGAATCCATCCTGTCGTCCCTACGGGGAGTTCTGCCCCAGGAAGGCAACTCCATCGCGGCTGTAAAGGCAAATTGTTTTAGTTACATCATGGAGAGCAAAGTTGAGGCACCGAAGTCATCTCATCAACTAACTTAAAAGTCAACCTATTCTACGATCTCCAGGCTACTTTGTCATATTGAACTTAATCGATCCATTTTCTTCCTTCTTTTTAGGACGCACATCTGATTGTACTATCGCGTCATCCCATAAGCAATGTGAGGGGCTTTTTTATGGAACTTGGTGAGACGTCTCCTTGCATCCAGGTTGGACGTATCAAGCATCCTGGTACAAAAATCTTCCCAGCAACAACAACCAAAAACGTGCCCTATCAAGTTGGCTCTTGAGAGGCTCTCCTGCAGCAATTTTTAATGAGGTTTGTCAGTCGTCACACACAACCAAAATGACAAAAGAACAGTCATTTAATAACATGATACCCACTATGTATAAAGAATGATACGAAATAAAGTCAACATTTTGACTCCTGACCAAAAGTTTTAAGCTATAGCTTACTTAAGTCTTTGTGTGATAACCTACAGCAGCGGAAGCATCCCTTAGTTGTCAACATGATACGGCCAGCGGCACTGTTTGCTCGCTGGCAAAATTTACAGGAGTCCGGCACTAACATACATCATAGACTCGCAGAGATTCCTGGCGCCACCGGGCTTCATGCAGTCTCTGCACCAATATAGTCCTTCACCAATGTCGCTCCCAACATGTGTAGTTCCCACCTATGTATGTTGCCTCCGGCCCATGTAATCCCCTGCTCATGTAGACCCCCCCAACCCCCTCAGTGTGGCACCCAAAAAAACACATCGTAGCACTAAATAAGCTGGAAAGGTTGCGAGACCTCCCTCTACATTCACAACACAACATGGCAACGAGCAGGTCCAAGACCTTATCGAAGACAGGTCTCTTGTCCTGGCGCAATGATGCCACCATCCGTGCCTTTGAGAGGAATATCACCATCTTCGATGTGATACGTCAGGTGCAGAGGCTCCAAGCTCGGGGGCTTTCCAGCTTATTTATTGCTACGATGTTTTTTTTGGGTGCCACACTGAGGGGGCTGGGGGGCGAAGCCCCCCTAGATGGGGGGCCTGGGGGGGCGGGAGTCCCCCAGAAAATTTCAGCCATTTTCACTTTCATTTGGTGGTCGATAACATCAAAATTCGGTTGCATCCGGCACAGGGGTCATATCAACTAATGACATTGTAAATACTTTGGTGCCTTAAACAGTCAACACTGACCTTGTGCACTAAAAGTTAGTGTCTCAATAATCAATTACTGGGTGACGCAGAATCCCTTGCAAAATCATTTTCAGCTGCTCTTACACAAAAGTGTTTTGAATTTCCCCCTCTTTTTCAATGGATCTCGATTCGTGTGACTCTGAGCTCTCTGTAGATACCAATTTCGTTTCCATGTGAACTAAAATAACAAAACAACAGCCAAGATGGAAGAGCTGCAGAAGAGGGTGATTGTGCAGATTGGCAGGGGTGAGAGCAAGAAGGCCATCACAGAGGCCTTGGAGTTGCCCCTCCGGACAGTGTAATTCATCCACAAGCTGTACAAGGACACTGGGGGCTTCACCAAACGTGAGAATGGTGACAGGAAGAGGTCAGTGCACACAGACAGGCTCATCACGGACATGAACAAGATCCAGTCAGCCAAGGGGGACTGCTCTGTGCAGGGGCTGTCAAGGAATTCAACATGTCCCAGAGGACCATGGAGAGGGTGGTGAAGTCGGACTTGGGCCTGCAGACCTTGGTGAAGAGGAGGGTCCAGTTGCTGACAGCCTCCCAGAGGCAGAAGAGGCTGGAGAGGGCCAGAGTGATCCTGAACAAGCTCAAGTCTGGGAAGGACAAGGTGCTCACCTTCAGTGATGAAAAGGACTACCACGTGGACAAGCACCATAACAGGAGGAACTCCAGGTACATCTCAGAGTCTCCCAAGGTGGCTGACCCCACAGTGAAGTATGTGGGGAGGCAGAAGCACC
>JAAUXU010130745.1_pt1 | contig 26213 bp, 42 predicted proteins | sample 7278151 | NCBI WGS metagenome assembly JAAUXU01 (sample SAMN14350113, study PRJNA611818) | marine sediment metagenome | isolation source: surface marine sediment (1.8m) | place: French Polynesia: Moorea | collected 2018-08
CAGACCACACAGACCCCTGCTGTATGATTCGGCAATCTCGAGGCTACATAGGACTTCACTTGAATTTCCCGCGCATTCACATGTAAGCGCTTTGCACGCCAACCCTGTACTTGGCACACTTTGTTTGGCACACTTTGTGCACTGTTGCCCTGACCAACAGGCGCGCCCGGCAGAGGGTCTTCCCTCTAGACTATCTTTATTCGTTCTCTAATGGTTTAACCGCACCGGTTGCTTCCAGGGTTGCCATGCAAAGTTTGGCCGACAGCGAAATGGCATCCCAACTTGCGCCACCTTCGACCACTCGGGTTCCTCCATGAATTGACCCATTTTTGGGGGGTCCTCCTATGCATTCAAGTGCCATTTTGAACTACCCAGGGTCACTAGGGTTGAGGGTCTTTGCCCCTTTAATAGGGGTCAGAATCTGTTTTCTAGCCCAGGAGCAGTCAGGAACTAGCGAGAAATGCATGGCGAAGGATGAGGGAGGAAACAAAGAGTAATTTGCAGACAACGCACGTTCAATTTTGAGTTTAGCTGTTATTGCATAAGCATGAATGGCTTCCTTCATTCCACGCTGTTATTATTATATCATGTCTCACACGATCGTCTGTAGTAGCTAAACCTTCTTGAAGCCTTTCAATTACTTAGGCATTTTTGGTCAATGTCCTGAACTTTTCCACCATCTAAAAAGAATCAGCCGTTCCAACGGAATGTTACAGCTGACAATCATTCCAAAGCCCTTTGCTAACTGCATGATTGATCCCCATCCATTGCTCCTGCTGAACACAATGGACACCTCCTTGTTCCAGCTTGTGCGTGCTTCTTCTACGGAACTGAAGAACACAGTTTACTTGGACATTGTACGTGGACTTAACGTTGCGGCGCAAAACTTGCAAAATGGACTCTCTTGTGTGTGACTATCGACTTTCCCGACTTTTTTGCCGGCAAATTCGCAGGTGGAAGCATTCAGATAAGTCGATTTAGCCTTTTTTGCCAGTTTCAGCACAACTTTCGACCAATGCACTGACCAACGGTCGAGTCCAAGGCAGCAGAATTGAACGACATTTGCCAGTTTGTCGAGTTGGACCCTTCTAGACAAGCCCTCACATATTTTCCTGTCGTTCACATCCCCCGGACCATGACATTTCGACAGTTTGGCCCCAATGTACAAGGCATGCATTATATAAACAGCTTTGATGTGCAGTAGAAGCCAGCCCAGCCCGCGCGCACCATTTTGACAGCCCTTCCGCGTAGATCTGGGCCTACCTCGAGGCCTTTGGCGATACGAGGCATACTTGACAAAGCCCCAGACAACTTGGATGAGGAGAGAAGCAGCCAAAGTTGGCAAAATCTAGGCCCAAATCGGATATCGGATGAGGCAGAAGTTCAACAAGATGCAACGTGACATCAAGAGACAAGTTTGAGACTTTCAGCACTTCATCCACGTGGCTGCCTCAGTTCCACAGGACTTGGAGAGACAGTTACAAGTCGTTGAACTTCCTGGTCATCTGTTTAGAGCCAGAAGATGACAACGGCACCAACATGGATATATAAATAAGGACAAAGATATCATTGGGACAAGAGGTGTTCGAGAGTCCTCAGTGTCTCCTTCGCACGTGCCACGACCAGCATTTGTGTTCTGGACTGACCACTCAAACTAAATGTTTTCTGTTTGTTCTCGGTCCATTCAATCAATGCGAATGTTTGTCAAACGTTCAGAGTCACCCTGTGTGGACAAACATTGGTTGGACATTGAACTGTCACAAAAACAACTTTCAATGTCTTGCAAACATCCCAAAAGAGTAAAAAGGAGAAAAAGAAAAAGAAAAGGCTGCACTTGAAGGTTGACTCTTATGTGCCTGGGCGAGCAGAGCAATCTTGGGCTGTTGGCCTGATCAACAAATGTGACCACCTCTGAGAATGCATTTGATGCGTTTCCTCGACATCCCCATCAGCTGGTTCAAGCAGAGTTCCTTCAGATCCTCTGGATCGAGGTCCTTGAGCACCGAGGTCAGCATGGCCCTCAGCTTGGGCCCCTTGATTACCATGAACACCTAGACGCACATCAAGTGAGCTTACAAAAACTTGGCAAAGAAAAAAAAGCACTCGAGTACAGTACAGGGTGGGTGAGTCCAATGCATCTTCCAGCCTTGTCTGGTCGAGAGCAATTCAATACCTGATTCAGCATTTCTTCCCGGTCGTTTATGTAGTGTCCGATAGGATGCAACTCCTTAGAAAGGTCCATGTCACTATCAGAACCTTCGTGAAAGGAAAACACGTAAGAAAACTGTAGCTTTGGGGGCATAAAAGAAGTCAGTGCTTTACTTTTGGATTTCGACTGCTGTGCAAAATTCACCCACAACTTTGTCGTATCAATATTGACACGAGTCTGCTCTTTTTTCGGAGGCCTCGATATCTATTAATGGATTTGCCAGAAAAAGTTTTCCTCACTGACTTGGCTGCAATACCAGTCTAACTTATATGAATTGTCCACATCAAACTTGAATCTGCCCAAGGATCGAGTCAGAAGTGTTTTCGAGTCCCACCTAAAGGGTTGAGGTGCCCAAGTTGGAGGCTTCCAGGGCCTCCACATAGCATGGAAATCCGCACTACGCAGTGTCAAAGTTGATGTGGACACCCCTGTGCATAAGTGATGTGAACTAAAAGTTAAACAAAACAAGGTCTTAAGCATTCAGCCCACGAACTTCGCCCCTCCCTCCCTCTGTATAGGGTGGACTAGGGAGATTCGCACTGAGACGTGGCAAATCTGCTCAGTCCCCCTGGACACAGACAGATGGAGTCAAGTCTCGATCCAAAAGTAAATATTCCTTTCTCACTCTCGTCAGAGCCACTCTCTAGCTGCTTGCGAGATTTCTTCCTCTTGGATCCTTTCTTGGACGAGTCCTTGGAAGTCATGACCATTTTTTGAGGCCTGAAAAAGAAAGGCAAAAATGCTGTGGAGAAAAATTGGCGCACAAACTGTGTGGAGGGAAACATTAGAGGAAAGCCGAGCCGTTGCTGTGGACGGACGCCTGCCTGCAGACCACGACGGGCATCGAGTGCAGGAAAACATTTTCTTCAAAACTTCAGCCTCATTCAGACAGTTCAATGGAGGAAATTATGCGTAGATTTTCACTTGAAGAAGTCTTGCAAATGTCGTGCAGGCGTCACTTCGGACACTTTTAATGCTACAAAGTTTGTGTTAGGAAAGTGCCTTCCTCATATGCGAGGCCTCGTGGAGCCTCGTGGAGCGATAAGTGCTGGGCGGCCTCGGCTCAGAGAGTGCTGATTTTGCATGAAATATTGGGAAGATTTCTTTTCTCGCTACTCTGCTTCTCCACGTTCTCTACCGGGTCGGGGGGATCGTTCAGGGTTGATACCGACGCCATCGTCAATTTCAAGTATGTCGTCGTAGGTGGCGGCGATCAGAGGCTTCTCAATGGTGGTCAAGTCCTTCGTGTGTCTCGTGCAGCTCGCTGACCTGGTGGTGGAGACGACCTTGGGCTGGGTGTGCTCTACCAACTCCTGGGCAGTGTACGCGAGGTCGTTTGTTCATCGTTGTGCAGGCGTAGGCCATGGTTAGGCAGACCCCGGGGTAAGCACGTACGAATGCATATGGATGTCAACCCTGAGGCTGGCGACGACAGTGCTTCCTGTTCAAGTTAACGCGCTTTATGTAGTTCTCAGCCCAGAGGCTAAAGAAGACACTGATGCACTGGCACCAGCACGCGTCAGGGCTGAGGAGAAGGGGTTCGTCCTTTTTCGGTCCGCCAACCCCATCTGTAGGGACATCAAGGCCCCTCTATGGCTCAGGTCTTCAAAGTTCATGTTGAGTGTGGTGACGACAGCTGCTGCACGAGGTGAAGGCTATGAAGTTGATGCTGCTTTCCTACAGTGACACCTCCCCCTCCCCCACCCCCTTGTAAAGCGTGGCACGACAAGTGTGGACTTGACAACCTGGGGTGAGGGTCACGTTAGCACCTCTTCGTGATCTGCCCTTCTCAGACAGTAATTGTGCTCTCATGCAGAATCTAATCAGTTATGGTGATATAGCATTATATCCCGCCCCTAAAATTGTTCTCCTTATGCTACTTCTGGCGGTAGGCCTACTTTTTTAGGGCCTACTTCATCTACTTCACAGCATGACAAGTTCAAGACCAAATGTTTAACCCACCCTCAAGAAGCCTGAACAACCACTAGGGAGGGAAAGCAAACGTACTATTTCAAGCACTTATTAAATTCGGTGGGAGGAAAAACAAGAGAGTGTGGAATAAAGCTAGGATTGCTTTTCCTTCAGAGGTAGATCGAGCTACTAAAATTCCTCGAGTCCTAGATAGGTCCAGCTTTGACCTTTCGAGCTGGGTTGAGCCTCGAGCTGGGTCAAGCTATCGGCCATTTTTTCGAGTAAGCCTGACAAAATATCAAACTGCCCACTCAAAGACCAAAAAAAATGTTTAAGTTCACAACAAGCGTGCTATACATGTGAACTTCTCCAAAGGGACAAACATTTTACATGTTCTCATGCATATAAATTGAAGCTGAACGGATGGGCAGCAGTTGAGCTATGCGGCCAGCTCGGCCAGATACGCCAGGGCGGCTGCTTAGTTGAGGCAGGCCAATTTGGGAAAAGGCAACAACAACAATCATCTGGCCAGTTGGAATCGAGGGCCTTTTTTTATTCGCATTTTTGGCTTTTCGCCATTTTTTAGCCGCCCAAACCGAGAGGCTCGAGAGCTCGTTGAAGCCAAGCCCTAAGCTCGGGTCCACCTCAACTGCCTCTTCGCACACACAACTAAGTAGTGAACGTACAAATTTTTTGAATAGCTGAGACTGGGTGAGCACAAACATGCAGAGTCTGGTGCGGACGACCAAAATCTGCTGGTGAAAACACTCAGTGAGCAAGAAAACAAAGGCATTGCTACATTAGCATGTAGAAAACAAGAGCCAGAAGAAAGAACTTTTCTGGGGGAAGAAAAGGTGAAGGAGGAAGAAGCGTAATTTGCAAAGTCACTTGAGGATGATTGATTATTCAGCATTGTTCTCTCCCTCTCAGTAGGTGAGAAGAACTTTCGATATGCGCAGAAGCATTGAAAATTTCGGAAAAAAATGAAACTGCGCGCTGAATTGGTGGGAAGCATGACAATTTTTCTTTTCGAAGTCCAGCTTCGTCAGGAGTCCCAACTTTACTACGCTCCTCAAGTGTCGACGACGTGCGTAGCAGAGACCTTCAAGGGGATGTGAATGTGGTGCGACGTCGAGGTGTCCAAACAGTGACACGTCATGCTCCCAGAGCCACGTAAATTCTTGGACATTGGTCACCTTTGTAGAATCCTGAGCATCCCTAAGTGACTTTTGGATGACCCAGTATTCAGTTTCCTGATAAGACTTTCGTGTGCTCGTCACCTACGTGGTTTCCCCCCCCCCCCTTAAAGCCTTCGGAAAAATTGACAATGCTCACACCTGGTGGACTTGGACACAGTCCACAGGAGCTCCTCCTTCAGGCACAACTTGGTAAGATCAAAAAGTTTCTGCTAAGAAGCTCCTGAGCCAAAGCACGAACGAAACAACCACGCTCTCTTCAAGTTACTCATAAGAAACTGACAAAAAAAGCTCTTCCATCACGAGCTATTTCAATCTGGCGTCTCCCTTAATGCTACACTGGGAGTGCATCCACTTGTGGAGGAACCCATACCTCACAAGAAGCTCGAGGCACGGTTACCCCCTTTCTGGGTAACGACGTGGCAACTTTGGGGGTACCTTAGGACGACGAAAAAAGTGGTGATTCACCAAGTGCAGGGCGTAACAAACAGAAGTGTTTATTCCCCCTCCAGAAAAGTGTAGTACATGCCTGAGGGCTTCTTAACATCTCCCCTCCTTCAGCTCTGATGAATTCAACATTTTGGCAGCCCTGACTCTGAGAGACAGAAACCAAGCGCATACTTATTTTGGTAACCCTGAGACTAAAGTATGACCACAGACTGGGTAGTTTACCCACATCCTCAGCCGGGCAGAGCATTTATTTGACCCCACACCAGCAGCTGGGAGGCAGAATGAGACATGTAACTTTTTCATATCACTGAGAATGACGGGTTGGGTAGTGCTGTTGAAGTCTGAGTCACCAAGTCTGGGTGAGGCATGATATTCCATCTTGATCAACGGCTAATTGTTCATCTCCGCTAATCCCTGCCAAGCTGTCGAGAAGCGGAAGGACAAGCTGGCATTCTGCCTCCCAGCTACTGGTCGGGCATGTAATAGATGGCTCCTTCAGACCGGGGATCTGAGTGTACAACAAGACTTGCATGGCAACACTGACTTCTTTGAGAGGCAGAAGCAGAGCAGACGAGAAGCACACATGAACATGTGGATTCTGGAAGGGAGCGTAATCAATTTTGCTACACTTTGTATAGCACCAAAACATCACTCGGTTGCACATATTTTCGCTCCTCTAATATTCACACACGCACGCACTCGGAGAAGAAGAGGTTTTAGCTTCTTTTCTTTTCAGTCCATCGTCAGAACTGAACTTCTTTTCTAAATTTCCGTATTTTGAGAGACAGAAAAACACGTTTATTTTTGTTCATAACAAATTGCTCCCTGACGTGCAATGAGAGCACAACTGCCTGCTCTTCCCCAACGCGCAGTGCAGCAGCTACTTGTTTAAGGTCCCCGGCGGCGCAAGCCACAAAGGCAGGGAGGGGGGTCGGGCCAGACCCCACCAGGCCAACGCCGCCCGCTAGAAAGCCTCGTTCATCCCGACATCCCCAGACCGTGGGGTGCTGTTGGAGGAGGAGATTTTGCTGCCTTCAGGAGAAAATTGAGACACAAGCAAGGAGGATCAAATCCCTGAAGTGTGCAGACCTCGGAGGACTGACAACACTTGGCGGACGTGAACATAGGACACGTGTTCAGCACTGTGGTTTGCTTGCCCAGCAACTACTATTTTCAGAGATCCTCACTAAAGGCTCTTTGTGGGGTCCTCCAATCTACGTCTACAGGTGAACTTTTGATGAAATGAGAGTGTGAAGAACCTCACACAAGAGTTAATGTCAACCCTCTATAAAATCATGTTGACAAAGCACTTTTTTTACGCTCCATCTCTCTCTCTCTCTCTCTCTCTCTCTCTGTGTGTGTGTGTGTGTAACGTGTGTGCGTATTAACTCTATATTGTCCGCCAGTATTGTAACACTATATTTTGACTGAGGTCGTTTGACCTGTCCGAGGCCTTATGTTTATTGGCCAACGACAACAACACACACAAGGCAAAACCTTGGTGCTGCAGTAGAGTGACAATTTGCAAGTTAGTGCGAAATTCATTTTTTAAGTTTTGTAGCGCTACGAGACATGCTGCTGCTCTCGTTCTTACACTCGCTCTCCTAAACCAGCCTAGTCTCTTAGCTAACAAAAGCCCTATGCACTTAATAAATAGAGGGGAAAGAAACAATTTGGCATTCATAAGTGAGTGAGCGCATATATAATGACTCATAATTGATACACGGTACAATGCGGTTCCTTTAGATGCATAACGGGGTGTCCCACGAGTCATATCCCACACAATACACGCATGACAAAGATTGCAGCCGAACAGACACCCTGTAAAATGTTTCCTGATTCAATATGACAACTACAGCGAGAACGGGCGCGCAGTAACAAGTCATGTCGTCCCGGGAAATACAGTGTTGCTGATATTAATGGAGTTTGTTTGTTTATGAGAAAATTGTTCGTCTGTCTGAGTACTAATGTTTACCTGAGTAGATATATACAGAGTGTGACTCGAATAAACTTTGTGGAGCTGCAGGTCCCTTATCAGTGTCCACACGCAGCTCTACCTGGCCTCATTGAAGGGCTGCAAACACAATGGGAGCTTCTATGACGTATTTCACAGTCAAAAGGGTTCCCAGCCAGGATGGAGCAACGAAGAAAAATGAAAATCACGTCCAAAAGTGCGAAACTTCAGTGCATTGAATGAAGGGTTTTTTTGCTCTCTGTTATGAAGAAAAATTCTCTTTTGCTGAGCTCTTCAATAAGCTGTGTTCAAGCAAGAGGTCCTAGTTCAGCCTTTCTTTCTTTTTTTTTTTTAAAAAAAAAAAATCTTCACTACGACTGCTGAAGAGACACTTGCGGCAGCACGAGTCTGAAGCATCCACTTGCTGCTGAAGTGGATCTTGCTGCAGTAGAACGCGTTCTTTGGCTGCCAGAAGCAGCTGAAGCGGCCAAATAGAGGACACCATGTATATCCATCTACCTCACCCACCGGGCCTCTGTCCATCTGTCTATCTACCTCTGACACGGTGTCCTTTAGTGGCCACTTTGTGGGCTTCTGGACAGTGAAGGTGACTTGTGACACTAGACGTTTCGGGACACCCTGTACAGAGAGGTCGTTTATAAGAATTTGCCGCGCAGCAGTTGGCAGGCCAGGCCTGAGCATGTTACTACGGCCTTCTTTCAGTCCACAGTGGCAACCCTGAAGGTCCTCCCGACGTGGACGTCCTCGACGGGCGGGACGTTCGTGCAGATGAGGACTCGATAGGTGTCGAACTCCGTCCAGAAAAGACAACAGACGGGCGTGGTGAAACTCGGTTACGTCTTTCTCCACCCTAAGAGATCCAGTCAGGCCACCTTTTTCTACTTTTCTACTACGACGCGAAAACTTCTGACAGCTCAGAAAGAGAGAGAAAAAATTGCGAGCACAAAAAACTTTCCAGTCCCCAAGCGCAGCTGCCCGGAAAGTCCTGGAGGGATGAGGAGGATCCAGCATCTTTAGGTGGAGTCATATTGAACTTCACAGCCTGAGTGGAGAAAGATAACAGAGCTTGCATGAGTCGTGGACGTCTTCGTGGCCGTCGTCACTCAGTGCCGCTCCACCGGCAGTGCAGCAATAGGTGGGCGCCGCAATAGAAGCCGGGCCGAATGGGCTGCGTCCTCTATCATTAGGGGCTGCTGAGCCATATTCTGCAGCTCAGGACATTTCCAATCAGGCGAGAACTGTACGTGAATGGGTTATCCTTCTCCAAGATCCCCTCATATTTCTTGCCTGGAGGAAAGACATTTATGCCGTGTCTTCCTTGCATGACTAAGGAGAGGGTCTCGGACCCCGAGTCCCAATCAGCAAAGAGCATCAAACCACTGAGAAGGGGGGGGGGGAAGTCAAAGGGATGGAAGACTGCGTCGCAAAAGGCCGAAAAGAAACTCTCTGGCCTTGGCAAACATGTGTCCTTTTTTTCACGGTTGTTGACAAGGCTGCTTGAACAAGAGTCCCCAAGAACCGCCGGACACAAATTCCAGCCTGTGCAGATCTGTCTCAGCCACCCTGTAGATCCAGTGCACACGATGTGAGTGTTCGCCAGGTCTTAAACGACCGAGTTTTCTTTCACTCTTTTCTCATTCACGCGCTCACTTTGTGAATTAATACTGAGTTACTGCGATAGTTTGGGAAGTGCACGCGTGAGTTGTGAGCTGCGGTGTTGCCACACAAGGAATGGGGCCCAGAAATAATTAATGGGGTTCTCCGTCCGGCAGAATGCAGTGGTTCTCACTGTCCTGTCAGGCAAAGCAAAGCAGCGCAAACAACTTTGGGCTGGCCTTTGCCTGCGCTGAAATGAGAAAATTTGCTTAATTGCACAGCAGCGGACGTAAAAGTTCTGGTGTTGTCACCCGCTGCGTTAAAAGGTACTCGGCCCTTCCTTAATTTCGCTAATGTTGATCGCGTCCACCGAGAGCAGCTGCGGGAACCTCTGCTGCTGGCTGTGGCCGGAGGAGACGCAGCAGCAGCAGCCACCGTTTATGAATGTTTATGGCGTCTCCGATGAAGCCGGCGCAATTTGTCATCTCAGCCCCAGTCTGTACGTCACACAGCTGCATGCAGCTTCGCAAGTAACAAAAATGTATGAAAATAATAACAAAAAATACCAACCACCAAAACACAACAACAACAAAAAGTTGCCCCCCGCCCCATCTATAGTATTCTACATAAAAACAGTACCGACTTCTCCAGTGCAATCTGTAGTGGGTGAGACCAACACTTCAAAATACGTTTTTGGGGTGGATGTCAACAGTCCCTGCCGGGAGACCCGGGCTAAGCAAGGCCAAAAGGACACCCTGGGACGGATGATGGCAAACCTGGGCGACACGGGACGACACCTTGCTGATGGATGGCAAACCCATGTTGCCATCAAGGGTCAGGGACTTGAGGTCAGGGACTTCCAGCTCGTCTGTCCCTGGCTGGTAACGTCCACTTCTCGAAACACTCGTATAATGCTGTCCTTTCCACTGCATGTCTTGAACAGGGCGGACGCTGGATGACAGTGCATGAAACATGGAGTATCAGTCCAGACGGGCAAGAATGATAAAAGGTCACTCCTTCCCTGTAGCAACAGTGTGAAGATGTATTATTGTTATCATGCTGAAGAACTCATCTATCTCCTCTAGCAAGAAAGACGTCCGTCCCTTCCCAATCAGGGCTCATCCATGCATGGACACAGGATGAAGAGCTGTTCCTGCCTTCAGAGAGACAAACTTAAGCTCTACAAAGTATGTTCTATGCTACAGTGGCTAAAGGAGGGAAAGAAACTGTTGTTTGAAGCAAAACTTTCAGCAGGCTTTTTTTCATTCGTATCCGCTGCTCCCCCCAAAAAGACTGGGCCTTTGATGTTACTCATGGACGAGCCCAAGAAAGAGGCCTTAGAAACCCGATACATGAGGCCGAGGCTTCAAAGTCAAACATCATCCCTCAAATGCAGCAATGGCAACATCCCTCATTTGTTGTATCATGCACCGAGACCCGTAGACAGACATTGTACAGACTTGTACCTAATAGCACTGCTCTCTATCTAAACTGGCCTTAGAGAGAACTGTTCGGAGGACCTGTACTTCGGCCCCCACACCGTGTTGTGGCACAACAGCGTCGGGCGCAGACTGTGCCACCCGGGTCTCGCCTGCAAGTACCTCAGCGCCGAGCCCGGCTTGGAGCTAATAAAAAACGACTTCGCGACCAGCTCGTGGAGATGCTTGCCGAAGAGGAACAAGAACGCGAAGGAGAACCCGGCCGTGTCGTTGTAGCTGACTTTTTTTCGCGTGTGGCGGCCGAAGTACAAAACTGCTGCAAAGTCTCTCGTGCACTCACCCCATGTTTTGTCCCTGGATCGTCATGTACCGTCTCGCCGGGCGAGACCCGGACGACTCAAGCTCCCAGAGACGCAGGAGAACCCGGACCCGGCGAAACCCGGCGAAGCCAGCTCAAGTTCTGTCCTTCGCCAACACTTTTAGCTGCTTCTTGCTCTCCTCCTCACTAACTTGGTTCTTCTCGCTTCTGCTCTTACACACCCACTGACTGAGCCAAGCCGAGCCTCCTGAGAGAGAGTTTGTGCCAAAGCTTCTCCTCTCTCTTCTCCGGCTCACTCATTGACCGCAGGTTGCCACCGAAGAGGTCGTTGGAGTTGTTGTGGCCGATCTCGCAGGCAGCAGTCAGGAGAGGCGGTGGCGAAACAGTGCAACAGACTTGGTCTTTGCTTCAACAACTTCTTGATCTGGACTCTGCGTGGACGTCGAGGCCGTTTCCTCCTGGCTTCGGAGATCGCAGTGGCGTGTCAGGACACAAAAAACGGGCTCCAAAGTGGCAACGCTGGCGCAGAAGGCGCCGCCAGTGGCTCAGCCGACACCGTCTACGCCCGCAGATGTCTCATACGACGCGACAAAGACGTTTTTGGCGCTACTGACGGAGCTGCAGACTACCGATGGAGAATGTTCTCCACTCTTCCGAGTCGTCGAAGGCGACCAGGACGGACATGGCTATATCGTGGCTGGTGGTGCTTCATGCCTCACAGGTCACACTGATCCTGTGAGATGGTGAACACATCCCAGGGGTTTTTTTTGAAAAAAAAAAAAAAAAAAAAAAAAGAGGCAATTCAATTAAGTACGAGTGGTTTTCTTCTAACTTTCGCTTGCTGACGTCGATCGCTTGATCGTCGTCGAGGCCCGTAACGGACAGCAAGATCATAGCGGCCTCGGCGAGGCCGTTTAACGCAGCCAATCCACAGTACAGGATGCATGAATGGAGAAGTAAAATGTGAATGACTCTTTCCAACATTACTACTTCTAATTATCACGAGTCGAGACGCTTCTTGTGACCAGATAAATAGGCCCTGAAATGTACGAGCTTTATGATGAGACGAGTAATCAATGTCACCTAGCCTTGTGAAACCCAATCTGTGTCATCGAGCAACGTACGAGTCTCGCAACTCCACAAGACGATAGCGACGGACTGAAACCAGAGTCGAGCTATTGTCGTATGCTGCCAAGTCGAGTAGAGTCTCAGCATATTAGAGAACGAAAGAAGGGTCTTTCGTTCTCTAATCTCGGCACCAAGATCCTCGCGACTGAATTCTGAGCAGTGATCGCTGCAGCCTTCGAGGTTGGCCGCCAGTCAGCGGTCTGGAATGATCTTACGACCTCCGTCTTTTCTTACTCTGCCTTTTCAAGCGCGTAGTCTGGACGAAGATCCCGTCCTCGTCAGTGTTCAAGACTCCAACTGACCCGCTTCGTTCACACCATCTGACAAGCTGTGACTCTCAGACATCGCTTTCTTCTTTTATGGTGAGACTCACTCCTCCTTCGTCAGTGTCTTGGCCGAGACATCTACGACTTGCCCGGTCCAGACCGGTCTTGTCCGGGCAGAGTGTTCTTCACCTGAACCCAGACCACGACCAGGGACGTGGGCGTAGCGGAGGAAGAAAGCAAAGCCGCCGTGACAGGACCTCCTGCTGCAGTGCAGTCAGCAGACTAGGGCGCAACCAGGCGTCAGCGCAGCATTGTTTACTGTTGAGCGTTGACTTGGTTGTGCTCGATCAACTTCGTCTGCTCTCCTTCCTCACCCTGTCGGCATTCGAGACTATTCTCATCATCAGTCATCAGCGCGATCCCCATGAGGTGATTGGGCTTCTCGAGCGGCGTCGAGATGGCACAGTCGCCGTCTCCCGCCGAGGGGTTCTCGGCACCGCCAGTCATGTCGTACCCGCCTCCCGCCGTCCATCCATCATCCGCAGCGGCGTCTCCTTCATCCGCGGCGGCAACCACCGTGCCCCTGATGCCTTACCCGCCGCCGAATGTGCAGCCATATGCGGCTGCCGGCGTCTCGCACCAGCCACAACTCATGCATCACCATCATCACCCTCCGTACTATCCTTTCTACGGGTACGTGGGATATCACAGACTGCCACCGCCGCCATTGCCGCTACCACCGAACCCCGTAACGCCCTCCTCGACGCTCCCCAACCCATTCTCGCTCCCGCCGCCTCCTTTACCGCCTCGGGGTCTGCCGACCTCGAGCGAGGGCAGGACCAAGCCAGAGGACGACGGTCATCACTTGCGACGGCGTCGAGAACCTGACGATGCGTACCATTATCTCCGTCGAAAATCGTCTCATAGGAGGAGTTCTTCGCCATCAAGAAGGAGAACCAGATCGCCACCATATTCTTCCCGACCAAGGAAGAGCAGCTGCAGTACAAAGTGTGATCGCAGGAGTTCACCAAGTAGAAGTAGACCTCCTCCAAAGTCATCTCGGAGACGCAGTCGGTCGCCGCTACCGCCACCCCCGAAGATTCGCCGAGGTTCTCACTCCCCACCCAGAGCTCCGGTTCGCCGAGGACCGCCTCCACAGCCTCCGAAGCCTCCACCGCCGGTTCAGCCGAGAAGCCTAGGTGTACCAAACCGTAGCTTCTACTCTGAGGAGAGTTTGGCTAGGCACAAAGCGTTCCTGGAGAAGCGCGCCTGCATGAACGCCAAGGAGATCATCGAGCAGGAGAAGAAGGTTTGGACGAGGTCGGCGCCGGCAGATCTCTACTACCAGCGTGACGAAGGTAATCCTTTCATCATGAGAGCCACCAAGAAACTGGTCTCGCTCTGTCGCGACTTCGAGAGCGAGTGCTTGGATGCCGCGGACGAAGCTAAGAAAGCGTTTCCGCCGTACCAGCCTCCCAAGCTTCAGCGGCTGCTTCGCAAGTGCAAAGGCGGAAACTGCGGCAGCGGCGAAGTGGGGAAGGGCTGCGGCGACAGTAGCAGCAGTGACGACGATGACGACGACGACGACGACGACGACGACGACGACGGTAACGAAGAGCTGAAGGACGAATCGATCGAGTGGTTGCAACATCGGCAGCGGCAGCCGTTCAGGCTGAGCGAGGAGTTGTGGGACAACCAGCCTGGAGAGGTGAATGACGGCCCAGCCTGCAGGTGCTCGCTCAAGGCCAGGAAGATCGGCATCCGTCACGGGATCTACAGTGTGAGTGACTAAAGGAAATGTGTGACAATATGACCGCCATCATTGGTGTCTTCGTTGTTTTCAGGGCGAGGAGATGCATCCTGTGCCCCCATTGGATCCCTACACGAACAACTTTGACAAGCTGCATCACTACCGCATCACAATATCGCCGCCGACCAACTTTCTCATCAAGGTGAGTCTGTCGGCAGTATACCCATTATAAGTAGATATACGTACAGTAGTTGTTCAGTTGTATAACAACTCGAACAACGCCGGGTCCCTCTGGTAGTCAGTCAGTGAATAAAGGTTCTGTAAGAAGTCTGGACGTGTAAGTATTATTTTTCAATTTGCTCCTCAGGCTTCTACTGTGATTCAGCACGACAACCACGATTTCATCTTCGAGGGCTTCTCCCTCTTCACAACGGAGCCCCTGAAGGACCTGCCAACGTGCAATGTCGTGCGCTTCAATATCAGATATCAAATTCTCTACCTAAAGGTTTGTGCACGCACCCAGTCGTCATTGGAGAAGAAAATGTCATGTGCGTAAATAATCTCTCATCTTACAGGAAAAAGTTCCCGACAACTTCACGCTGCGGGAGCTCCGACTCTTCCACCGCTACTTCTTCCATGAATTGCTGGAGCTCGTGGACTGGGAGGTCAACGGGCGCTACTTCTTCATGCCGCGGTTCGTGCGAGACCTCACCGAGAATGGAAAGGAGATTCTCTCCATGAACGAGGTCTTGCGCTACCTCACCGAGAGTCGCCGGAACCCGCTCATCCCCCCGGAGGACCTGCACCGGATCATATCCATGCCGAACTCAGAGTGGCTAGACTTTGCCGACGCGGTCAAGGGTCAGCTGGTTACCAAACCCGGCTACAAGCCCGCGGCCATAAGGGTGGATCAGCTCGACAGGGACCAGGTATGAATGAATATCTCTCGTGGTACAGTATCCGTCAGCTGAGTTGTATCACATGGAAAACTGCTTCAAGAACCAAGGCGATTGCATGCAGAGCAGTGTTGCGTCAGTAAGATTGATTCATGAGAACGATTTCTTCTGTGTCGCTACCTATGGCATTGACTGCAACCTTTCGGAAGGCTTCGACAGCAGTGCTGAACCCCTAGTTTTTGATCTTTGTGCTGCTGTATACAATCTTCCTGACAGACCTTATTCTCTTAATATAAAGTACTTGCTTGGCAGTACCTAAGCAAAGTATCCCCCGATCCCCGAACAGAGCGAAGAAGGTGGAGTTCTCAAGTTTCCGGAGGTCGTCCACTTCGGTTCCCGTCCGGCGCAACTGTGTTACGCAGGCAGTGCCGAGTATCAGCGCGCCTGGCGCGAGTACGTCAAGTTCCGTCACCTCTTGGCCAATATGCCCAAGCCCAACTACAAGGACAGGCGGAGGTTGGAGGGGATCGAGGCATCCCTGGCCCAGATGAGGGCTGACAGAGGGATGAAAAGAGAGGTGAGATCATCTCTTGTAGCTTGAGTGCGGACTTGCGGCAAGACTACGCTTGGTACACATAGGTGACAGTGGCCTTGAGCAGCGAGAACTTTATGCGCACCGGGCTGATGGCCGACATTGTCCAACACGGTCTCCTCCTACCAGTTCTGGTCAACCACCTGAGGCTGCACGCGTCCCTGGATCATTTTGAGGAGAGAATCAAGTACAAGTTTAACAACAGGTAACTGATGGAATATGCTTATAGAAGTGTCGGTGTGGTTTTCTTCTATGTAAGCTGCTTTCGTTGTCGTTGTTAGGCATTTGCTTCAGCTGGCTATGACACATCCCTCATACAAGGAGAACTTCGGCACGACGCCGGATCACGGCCGCAACACGTTGAGCAACTGCGGCATCCGCCAGCCAGAGTATGGAGACAAGAAGGTACGTCCCACACACATAGGTGACTTTCATGCCACACCTCTATGTGAGCAAAGTTACACCCAATCCGAGGAAATGTTTGCCAGAGCCTTTTCTCCCTCCTCCAGGTGCACTTTGCGAGCAGCCGCAAGCGCGGCATCAACATGTTGATCAACATCATGTCGAGGTTCGGTCGTGACCGCGAGACCGAATCCAATGTTCAGCACAACGAGCGTCTCGAGTTCCTGGGTGATGCAGTCGTCGAGTTCATCACCTCGGTCCACCTGTTCCACATGTTCCCGGACCTGGAGGAGGGCGGACTGGCCACGTTCAGAGCCGCCCTGGTACAGAACCAGCACCTGGCCATTCTGGCTGAGGTGAGTCAGTTAATCTACCTGATATAATCGTATTAGCCTCTTTACCTGGGCATTGGGTATGCGTAGTAGGTCAAGCTCGGTGTAATTACACCGTGCAATAGTTGATGTAAGGACCACGCGCTTCTGCGGTTCAAAAATGGTCTGGTCCAGACACGGCCTTGCATCAGAAGTCCATTGTATTATGCTTTGCGTACTTCTATGTTCGTACATGATGGGTGACGCACCACTTTTCTGTGTAGGTGCTCGGCCTGGAGAAATACATGCTGTACGCGCACGGATCTGACCTATGCCACGATGCCGAACTTCGCCACGCTATGGCCAACTGCTTCGAGGCCGTGATGGGTGCGATCTTCCTCGACGGCGGAGTCAACGAGGCTGACCGGATCTTCGCCGACGCTCTCTTTGGCGCCGATCCGGAGCTCTTCGAGACGTGGACGCAGTTGAGACATCACCCGCTGCAAATGCAGCAGCCTGAGGGCGACCGGCACTGGATCGAGACATATCCGCTGCTCAAGGTGAGTCATGTCCACGTCTTGGGACGCCTGAATCCGAGAATTGACGCAATCGGTTTTGTTGTGGGTAATGCAGAAGCTGACCGAGTTCGAGGAGGCCACGGGCGTGCAGTTCACACACATCCGCCTCCTTGCGCGTGCCTTCACTGACCGCTCGCTGGGCTTCTCCAACCTGACCTTAGGCTCAAACCAACGCATGGAGTTCCTCGGTGACACCGTGCTGCAGCTCATCACGTCGGATTACTTGTACAAGCACTTTCCAGAGCACCACGAAGGTCACCTGTCACTGCTGAGGTAAGCAAGTACTTATTCTCTAAGCCCTGTTTTCTCCACGTCCTACACCTACCTTAGGGCATCCGTGGTGAACAACCGCACCCAGGCTGTGGTGGCTGATGACCTCGGAATCCCGGCCTACGCGGCCTTCGCCAATCCCAAGACGGATTTGAAGACGAAGGATCGTGCGGACTTGCTGGAGGCATATCTTGGCGCCCTCTACATAGACAAGGATATGGAATACTGCAGGAAGTTCGCCGAGGTCTGTTTCTTCCCCAGACTGAACCAGTTCATTGTCAACCAGGTATGTACCCAACGTGCACGCGTTGTTTCAGGAAGATTGAGACTTGACTGTTTTGAGAGATAAAGCATAGTTCCATTTGAAAAGTGTCCTAGCAATGAGAACACGTTAAGTGGCAACATCGTTACAAAAATGGATTTAAAGAATCGACATATCGTCTCTCACAACAATCCCAAGTCTCCTGCTCACAGGGGCTGCCGAGATCCGCACGTGATACTCGTATTTGAAAGATGTCCATTCTATCCTTACTAGGAATGGAACGACCCCAAGTCTAAGCTGCAGCAGTGCTGCCTCACGTTGCGCACCATGGACGGGCGTGAGCCGGACATCCCTGTGTACAAGGTGACCGAGTCGAAAGGACCCACGAACACCAGGGTCTACACCGTTGTGGTGTACTTCAGAGAGAAGCGCTTGGCCAAGGTGAGCAGAGCTGCCAGAAGTCGTCATCTTGCGGCAAGATCTAGCCTTGATTTCTTCCACAGGCTCAAGGGCACAGCATTCAGGAGGCCGAGATGAACGCCGCGAGTGCGGCCCTGAAGAAGTGCGGGCATCTCTTTCCTCACCTCTCTTACCAGAAAAAGATTGTCCAGAGGAGCTTCCAGCGCCAGGACAAGGAGAGGAAGAAGCTGGAGTGGCAAGAAGAGGTGATGATGACATGTCAAAAGACGACTTTGACTTCGATGACGGCGATGTTGATACCTTTGTTGCAGGTGACGAAGAGGAGGAAGGAGCTGGGGCTGGACGAGCTGAACGAGAAGAAGTGGCGAGAACGCGAGAGGAAGGATAATGAACTCAAACGATCTGCGGAGGTGGAACATGAGAACACAGACGTTGTCAAAGAGAAAACACAAGTCGACAGTGAGAAAACTGAAGTTGTGATAAAAAAGCGTCGCAAGCCGGAACAGTTGGAGGAGGGCGAGTGCTCGGATGAAGACGTGGAAGACGTTGAGGAGCAGCAGGAAGTCACTAGCGAAGTCAAGGGTGTCGAACCAGGTGCTGAGGAAAAGTCGGTGGAGGAGCAGAAGCGTTTAAGCTTAGTAGATTATGATGCAGTCAGCAGTGAGGGTGAAATGTGATCATCCAATAAATAATCCATCAAAAGTCAGGCATGTTGCATTCTTTTACCTAACACAGAAGTTACAGATCTGGATATGCGGAGCCCAAGTATTTTTTTCCACGGATCTTGAACACGTGAGTTTGGATATCCACTTTCTTGCCGGCCAGGGACACCGTGCAGGGTTCGTCGGGCTTCAGCAGCACGCACAACGTATAAAGGGCCAGCTCAAGCTCAGGACTGATGCCGAGGAACAAGCTGCTGACCTGATGTATGAAAGACATATTCACCATGAATCAATCGAGGTTCCAGGTGCAGGCACAGTGAATAATATTCAATGCTGCACAGTCCTCTCCTTAAGCAATTTCTAAGAGCACGACATCACCTCATACGCTGTCCTGAAACTACAAGTGTGGACTCGACCGTCAGAAGGTTCATTAGAAGAGAGATCGTACAATAATAAAAATAATGAAACAACCATTCTCAGCGAAATAGTTCATTAAACAACTCTTTCAACCCAATATGACCTTAGTGGAATTTTCGTCGCCAACCATGATATGGGGCCACCTACAAGTTCTTCTGGTTCTGGCACACGTTTTGCTTGACCAATAACCCCTGCCCTGTGCCGTAGTTGAAATGTGTTCTTGGAGGCGATTGCCAAGTTACAATCCCGGCAGCAGAGGAAAGGGTAGGGGAAGGGCATCCCGGATGGATTGGAGAGCCCTCCGGAGCCTGCGCGCAGATCACTGGGGTCGCTGACGTCTACGACGTCGTAGCCCAAGTCTTTGCGTAGAATCACCAGGTCCTTGTCAATGACGGCCAGTATGTTGGGTACTTTATCACAACTGAAGAATGTGATGGGCTTCATGTAGCCTGATTTCTGCATGTTCTGGTACTCCTCGTGGTGAAGTGGTGAAGAAATGAGGCCACCTTTTCGATTAGATGCTGCAAGAGAGAACTTTACTTAAAGCCTATTCACGAAAAAGAGAAAAACTTACCGAATAAAATGCAAGGTCTTCAATCCTCGACATGATGCTGATGTTCTTCCACAGCAACTTTAAAGATCTTTCTCTCTGTCAGTCGGCGTCAGAGTCAGACCGACTCAAACCAGATCCGTCACTAGATGTGATGGCTGTGGATCGTCACTTTGACTACATAACCGCAGTTCCCATACATTGTTGGCCCCAGTATTATTTTTTTCTTTTTGTAGTGTCTTATGAGTCCTGACCTCTGTTATACCACACTCTCAGTACATATGGAGGGTGGTGAAGTACAGGGACCCTGTAGTTCTTTTCAGCACAGCGTATGAGGTGATGTCACGCTCTTAGAAAGTACTCAAGGGTAGGACTGTTTGCAAAATTACCGGCTTGACCATGCCTTCCCACTCGAAGACGGACTTCACAACAGCTCCCTTCCCCCTGAAGGAGAGGGCGTAGTTGAAACCGTAGTAGTCGACCTCACCCTTCTGCTCCAGGATGAGGAAGAAGAGCCAGTTGTGGAACCCGTTGACCTTGCCACGCTTGATCTCGCCGAGGAACACGTGTTCAAACGCGCAGGAGCCTAAACAAGAAGAGTCTCATCATGGAAGTAACATGAAAGCAACTTCCGACAGACACGTTTGGACTCGACACATGAAGTCCGTAGCCTCAATACTGCCTGTGGGAGGCTCTGCATTCATTTTTTTAACCATGTTTCACTAGCTGACATCAACCCTGTACTGTATACTTGCCCTTGGTCCGTCGAGACCTCGGATAGAGCGAGAACCACATCCTGTGCAGAAACCTCTTGAAGGAGACCTTGTCGTCGGACAGGAGGCCCTTGGAAACCATCCACTCCCTGGCGATCTCCATGACTGTGGTGTCCACCACCGAGTCGATAAAGTCCCGTTCCTCCTGGATCTCTTCGCGAGTAACCTCCTCCTCTTCGTCAACCACCTGAGGAGGCATTAGATCAGGAGAAGAATAATTGGTCATACGTGTTCTCTGTATTTCTCATTCTCTTCGGCGTGATTACCGGCTCGTAGTTGTCGTGCAAGGCCATCAGCGTCTTCACCGTGGGCACCTCGAACAGGGCATCGTCGATGTCTTGAAAGAGAGGATCTTCGTTGGCGTCAGAGCATCTGAGTCACGGAGGAAAATATGGATCCAGACTGACGGAATACTCATCTTGCCCTGACTTTTCCTTACCCTCTTCGCCTCTCGCCCAAGTCGTATCTGAAGAACTTGGCGCAGTTGTTCTCGTCGTTGTCTAGCATCTTCTCCGTCAGCTCGTGGAACTCCTCCTCCGTGCAGTCGATGGTGTAGTCGTCTTCTTCGTCCATGTTGATCAGTGAGTTGGCAAACTGTATTCGCCAGCAGCGTCTGCTCAGTGAGTTGGACGATGTCAGTTGTGACCTGTGAGCTGCGCTAGGCAGAGGAAGAGAATGTGGAGTGTGGACACATCATACTTGATTCCGTCGAGGTTGGGCGATTCAAGACGCAAAATAGTTGCGTGCAAATTGCACTTAATGATCATGGGCAAAGCAATAGAAAGCAGTGCAGTGGGAGCTAGTGGGACACCTACTCCATCTCTTCTTGCTCATCTTCTCCCTCTCTCCGTGACAAGCTCCGTCGACGGTCACACCGTCCATGGCCGTGAACAACCACAAGAAATCATCGGGGTGTTATTCCTCTTCCCCCTCCAGACGTGATCGATCAGACCTTAATCCGTTTTCATGGTTGCACGTTATTGTACGTGATTGTAGTCATTGTACATACATATCATTCTGATGATTGTAGGTAACCTACCGTCATAATGCTCCATGTCGATCCTCTAGCCCGTGAAGTAGCAATGGATCTCCGCTTCGAGGAAGTCGAACGAGTCGCCAGGCTGGACGTACGGCGCCTCCTGCCAGTAGTAGTATTTATAGCGCAGCTTGAAGCTGCCCCTGTGCGTGCTCTTGACGTCGTCTTCGCACATCACGGAGTCTCCAAAGAACGCCCTCACCACACGTAAGACCTCCAGCTGCACCCTGTCCGTGTTGCGTTGTGCCTTCTCGAAGTATTGGAACATCCAGTCGAACAAGTCCTCCTGCGTGAGGAGCTACTGGTCATCCCTGAGCAGGAAACTCTGGACGAGGGTACCACCGAGGTGACCAGCGAAAGGGACTTGAAAAGGCCAAAGCTCCCAATATTTGCCACTTAAGCATGTACATACGGTGCATGCTGTGCAAAAGTAGTAGGAGGGAGACACCAGCAGTCAACGTGACCGTCGACGGTGGCCGTGGGGACGAGGGACGTCAACCTGGCCTAGTGTGAGAATTTTACAGTGAGTCAGATTTCAGGAATTATGTCAACACATCATCCGTCAAGGTTACAGAAAACCACTACAAGGTTGTTGGATATGTGCAAGTCAAATTTTCTTCTTTAACTGTTCTGGTGTTGTTAAGTGTTTTATTGTTTAAATGTTGGAATCTTCAACTGTTGTCCGTCCAGCATGTGGTCACAATCCGTTCATATAGGTCATGTTATGCCAATCAATGTCCATTAGTCCCATAAATAGATATTATGAGTAACTCGTAATCATTCTGCGCCTTGTCAATGCAGCCGAATCCATCAATTTTAGGTCAAAACAGAAGCTCTCAACTCAGCTCAACCTCAGCGTACCTAGAACTTAAGTTAATATAAACTTTGATTTTGAGCTAGATTTAGCACTCTGCCTCGGAGGTTTTAGCGATGTCAGACTTAGGGAGAGAATTCATACGGACAGAGGTCATCAAGGTGGTCACGCACATCTTCGATGTGTGTGCGTTCTTGCGACATGCGCCATGAAGATTTCGTTTAGGACCTGCCTCTCCTTTCGGTCTTCGTTCTAGAGATCCCTGAAGACTACCTCGTCCAGCGTGAGGGTCGTCACGAAGAACGTCCTCGTGACTCGACAGCACTTCGGTTTCAAGCAGCGCGTCTTCCCCGTGGATTAACTTCGTCGCCTTGTACGAACACCTCCGTTCGTTTTGCATTCGTTGGAAGACCTCGTTGAACACCTGATCCTGGGAGATCGTGCGGTGTCAGTCCTGGACGAAACAGTTCCGGCAGAGGTGACGCACCGCATCTTCGAGGGAAATCGATCGTCTTCGTCGTTGCTTTATCCTGTCGAGGCTGTGCGATTCATCGCAAAATTGTTCCGTGCAAGTTGCACACTATAAACATCTACAAAGGAATGGAAAACAGAAAACAGTGCAGCAAGCAATCCGAACTCTCCCGACCCGATCCCAAAGGGGATGAAAATCGAAACCCTGAGCCAATGACGGCCTGTGAGTAATTCCTGGCATCATGTTGACGCTGGCCAGATCCTCGTGTAGACTGTTGACCAGGAATGTGCAACCGTCTCCGAATACCAGGGACACCGCTGTGTCCGCAATGTCATTGTGGCTGCGGAGGCCGTTTCGCAGGGCGGCCCCAGGTGGGGGCGGAAGCGGTGGTGGAAGCGGGGGTCGGTCCTCCCGCCGTGGAGCGACCTCGTCCTCGCGACCTCATCCGCTAGCTCTAGTAGACGGACCCTCAGCACTTCCTCCGGCTGGCTGGCGGTGTCTGGTGCGACCGGCGGCCTTCACCGTGGGTGTCTGCACCTTCTCCTTCGTCGGGGCCACCATCTGGCAATACGAGAGCGCCAGGGCCAAAGCCATGGATAACGTATGGAAGCGACGGCGGCGATACATCGAGGATCAGGTGGGGACTCCAACACACTGAACAACGTTTATGTTCTAGCAATCCGGGCCTCGAATAATGCTTGCTATAACAAAATGTTTAACATCAAAAGGTATTGCCAGGCAATTCGTACGAAAAAGGTACTTGTTACACCTTCTTCCAAATTTTCTTTGCATTCTAACTTTTTCTTCACATTCCGCTCCAAATGAAAGAGATGACTAAATTTTCGTCCTCCTTCGCCACCGTTTGGCCGTATCTCTGAGCCAGTCTCTGCAGCATGTATGGGATGTCAACGCCTTGGCGCCCCACATCCTTAGCTTTCATGACGACGTCCACAGGGCCGATACCCGGAATAGCCTTCATGGCAGCGACCAAGTCCTCCAGACTGCACACGTCGACCTTCCTGTCGGACGAGATTGAATTGACGTCCAAGGTCTGCGGGCCGCGAAGTATGATAGCAGGTTTACGCACGTTCTCGCCTATGAAGATGCAAAAAGACTGATAGGACCTTAATCAGTGCTAATGAAAGACTCGAGGCAACCTACCATTAAACGTTGTCTGCAGGTAAATCCTCGTCCCTGTGGGCAAATACTTGGCACTCTCGGGAGGGATAAGCGAAGCGTCCATTGGCACCATGCTGCACGCCTCGTCGAAGCCGTTTCTTATCCGCAGCTTCAATACCTTCCGCCCCCCCCCCCCCCGGCGGCACAGTCTCCGAAAAAGCCTCTCATGACTTTGAGTGCTTCCCGTTGGATGTCCCGCTCAGTGTAGTCGTCGTTCTTCAACCCCGAGAAAGCGTACTCACATGCGTCCTGGGTCATTTCCCACTCACTGACCCGGTCGAAGAAGAGCCGGGCCAGGTTCCGTATGCAGTCGGGGACAAACTTTTCCTCGTCCATGGCACCCGCCACGCCGAGAAGACCGAGCTGATAGTCAAGTTGCCGTTTCTTCGCCATCCTTTCGGACTTCCGTAACGGTTAGAAACGGAAGTTCCGTTCCGTTTTAACGCAAATGTTCTGGCGTCCCTAAGTCCCTGTTTTTGCGTTGTTCAATTCCCGAGTTTCTGATCCTGGGCCGTGTTGGACTCTTCCTCATCGCAGCCGCTCCATATGTAGGTGCGGACCTCGTCCTCGTCCACGTCCTCGTCCTCGGCACGCACCTTGCGCTTATGATACTGAACCGGAAGAGCACTGCTGCCATATCCACTCCCGTGTGATCCAGGACTTCGCACTTCATGACAGTCGTCACGCCGTGGGTGTCGTCCCCACCTTACTGATAAGACTCCGTAGTCTTCGTGCCCACTGGACGATGAGAACCTTCAAGGAGCGCATTGAACTTTTTGTCCCGGAGCAAAGATTTTAAAATTGGGTATTTATGTCCCTTACCATAGGGTAACAACAGCCAAATTTAAAGCTCGTACGAGCACTTTTTGATAACATCCCTGTTTGGACACAATGTGTAACATGTACTGTGGTGAGAGCCTCGTTTTGTAGGGGTGACAACTAGCCTAATATATTTAATATGATCGCTTTCCACAATGCAGGTCGCGGAGCTGAGGGAGTACCCGCTGTTCGGCCCGCTGTTCGGCCACGACGACCCCAACAGGAAGGCCGGCAAGTGGCGCGAGGAGCTGAACCAGTGGTGGCGTAACCTGCGCGAGGGGGACCGAGTCTTCGTGCCTCTGTGCGCACTCAACGTGCTCGTCTTCTTGGGCTGGCGCTTCCCGGGCCTCAACCGCGTAATGCTGCGCCACTTTGCGTGCAATCCGAGTGCGCCGGGTGCGCCGGCGCACGCCATGCTGTTTAGCGCCTTCAGCCACGTCTCATTCCTGCACTTGTTCATGAATATGTACGTATTGAAGAGCTTCGTCTGCCCCCTGGTGGAACTGATGGGCCCAGAACAGTTTGTGGGTCTCTACACAGCCTCAGCGGTGGTCTCCGCCTTCTCATCCTCCGTGGCCAAAGTGGCCACTCAAAGGTAAGTCACTTTTTTTTTTTAAAAAAAAAAAAAAGCGTTTATTTTAAGCATGGATAATCCGTTACTTTTAAAGAAATCATATATTTGACCGTTCTTTTTCCTCCGTAAGACTCAATACAACAACAAAATCTGCTTAAAGTATCATCGGTCATAGTATAAATTTACTATTTGTAGCAGGATTTATTATCCTCCACTTCTCGTGACCACCTTGATCCGCCGAATCCGAACCAATATTTTTCCCCCGTATTATTAACATTAGATTGTTTCTTTACTTCTGAACAAAAGCTATGATGGAAAAACTCTTTCCCCAACTTGTACATTGTACTCTTGAAGGTGAACTTGGGCAAGGCTCGACAAGACGTGTCCGTGCACCCTCGTGTTGGCTGTGTGACCAATGCGGTCGTTGCTCATTTGAACTCTGGCCAACTTTAATGCCCAAAACTTTGCTACAGAAAATAACATTTTGTGAAAAAATGAGTCCACCCTGAGCAAAAGTTCACCTCAGTTCAGTTTCCGAGGAGATTCTTTGCGTTCCATCGAGGGGTGAAAGACTTTTCCAGCTCAATCCAGTCAAAAGTTAGGGACCAAAAAGTGTGCACAAAAAATGCGATACTTTTTAATGCTGCCAGCTCAAAGTGGGCCAAGGAGATGATGGCTTTTTTTTCTAAAAAGGAGGTTTTCCTACTGAAATCCTGATATGGTTTGCCCAATGCCAAAAATTCCTAGTAAGTAACTATACAATATTGCAGCTGAAGAAACGAAACATTTAAGTTAGCGCTCACTCATCGTACTATGCAGAGCAGAACGTGCATTTGTTTGTTTGTTTGTTTGTTGAGAGGGTCCCTACCTGGATTGAGGCCTGGTAGGGAGAAGGAGTAACCCTGAAATTGGGTCTTTTCCTGCCCTGATGAAATGGCAAACATCTA
>JAAUXU010025480.1_pt1 | contig 26212 bp, 25 predicted proteins | sample 7278151 | NCBI WGS metagenome assembly JAAUXU01 (sample SAMN14350113, study PRJNA611818) | marine sediment metagenome | isolation source: surface marine sediment (1.8m) | place: French Polynesia: Moorea | collected 2018-08
AGTTGAGTGCTGGGGAAGCTATTCTTTACCTGAAAGTATTCCTCCAGCCTCTGCTTGAGCGGGTTAGGGATCTGGTAGAACTTGTTGAACTCGCGCACCCTCTGCATGGCCAAGTGGTATCGGGTGGTGCCAGAGTACAGCCACTGAATGATTGCGCTCATGTTGCCAAAGATGCTCGCATACATCAGAGCTGCAGAGAGCATGACATTTCAGTTCCAGCTTTATCAACTGAGAGCTCTTTGGTTGTTTGTTAGCTTCTTGAAAAGTTTACTTATTTTCAAAGTTAACAATGGCAACCTTGGAGCGCCATTCTATAATGTTGAATGCTTGAACTTGGTATCACAAAAGTGAGGAATTCAGCTTCTGCTGCTGCTGTTTGAAAAGCTTTGAAATCATGCAGAAGCTTGTTCTTGAAGTTGACTTTATGCACGTTACAATAAAGGCCTGTAGTTGAGTCTGCTTTCTCTTGAGACATAGGTAAACATTGGATTACTGCCAGGATAGAGTCAAGTGAAAAGTGTAGAGTTAAGCCAATCATGACGCATCCCATATATGCAATTTGATTCGTCCAATTTCAGCCCTTTTTTGGCCAGAGGTTGGTCAATAAGCCCATAGACTGAGATTGAATTGCTGCACAAGATAGCTTGAAACATTATAAACAGAGAAGACAGAATATTGTCCACCTTTTGCTGCAAAATCTACTAGGTCGTTGGAAAAAGGTCCCCTTACTTTTCGCATTAGGCCCCTCTTTTTCTTGTTTTTTTCTGCTTTTTTTATAAAAAAAACAACCATACATTGCCACATGATCCTCCCTCCTCTTTCTATTGAACTTGAAAACGATGTTCATTCAGCTGCATAAACTTCACCATTGGGGCAGAAATGAAGCATACTCAGGTTCTTGTCCTGATGAAGAAGCACGAATCAAATGCCCCCAAAGCCAGCAAGGACCAGCTGACGGCGCTGACTGAGGCAGCCTAGGCTAAAATACCCAAGGATGTAGTGATGATGTCCCAAAGAGGTTGAAGCAAATTGTCAATGCCTGAGGAGGCTATGAAGAATAGTTCTCAGAATATTTCATAGGTGCGAGAAGCAGCTACCTTCATGTGAAATGTCACTTGAATCTGACTTGCGGTTGTCACGATATTTGCATTTAAGTATGGGACATTTCTTTTTCGGACAGCCATGTCTGTTCATCGTCAACGCTGCAGGGATCAAATCTGTGTGTGCCGTCCATCTTGTCATGAAAGGGCAGGAAACAGCATTTAACATGTCCAACTTGGTCAGGTCCCTTCAGGGGACGTTCCTGATGTTTGCCAAGTACTTCGGATTCCTTCCCAATGGTTCCCCTCTCTCGCGGTGCATCTTGTGCGTGCACCATTTGCATCACTACCGGGGCCCGACTGCAGCTGAACAGCTCTGCACTAAGTACGTTACGCAATTACACAGTCTTGTGCGTCCGTCAAGCCGAAAGCTGCGCAGGTGAGGAAAGTCTTCACCCGCCCACGAGAAAGTAGGAACGACGAGTCTAAAGATACGAACAACGCAAAGTTGCCAAACTCGAGCCACTCTCGGACGAACTTGTGCACTTGCTTCCTTGGCAAAACGGATTAAAAAAAGCACAACAAAATCTTCTCAGAGTGCTCACTGCGTGGCTTCTGTGCTCAGCGCAATGTCAATTTGCTGAAAGCGCACGCGGGACTGAGTGGACGACAGACGGACAGACTGCGGGTTTTTTCTAGGCTTTCGAGCAGTTTGCTTGGTTCACCTAAACTTTCCACTCCGCATTAACGCATGGAAGGAGAATCAGAGAGGTAAGACGAGCGTCAGTTTGTGACGAGTTTCAAATATATCCAAGTAGGATAACTTTGGATTGATACGTGGAGGAGGATAAGGAGCAAGTAGACGTCAAGGAAAGAAGTGGTTGCGAGTCTGAAATGACTCATTTGATAAAGTTAACGACTTAATTAGAGAAAGGAATTGTTTTAGTTAAAAGCTACCAAATATATCCCAACACAAGGGCGGAGAAATTGTTGCCATGACCTCACTGAAAAAGCTTTTCCTCAAAGAATCCACTTTTGCCGCTACGAGTATTTTCAGACAAACAGGCATGACCTCATTGCCTATCAGCTGTCGAGTACCTAGCTCTTTACTGCTGACAGAGAGTTTTTGTGGTCATGGACCCAGATTTGCTCGTGTCACACCATTCTGACGTAATCCCTACCGACACAGCACATTGCGACACAGAAGCCGTACCGACACAGTACAGTACCGACACATTTGGTGTAGCTACAAAAAGAGAGCGACTGGTTGTCTCTTCAACATGTGACCAAAACACATGCCTATGTGTGTACGTCCCTAAAGGTATATTGTTCATGAATGTGCACTGCGCACAGATGTGCACGACAACACATTGCACACAGCTACACAGATTGCACGACATCAAAACAAGTTCCTGTGGGTGTCAGGTACATGGCCGGAGGACCCATCTCTTCACCACACTTCAGCCAATGTCTCCCATTCACGCCATGGTTTTTCCAGATGTACATTGGGAACACATTTGCCCCTGCTAGGATCTCATCTGTCGTTGCCCATGTCGACAGATCACCATTTTCGTGGACTTGATAGACAAATGCCAACCGCCCTCTTCGATTCTGTCACAGACAAGTTCTCGTACCACTGCATGCTCATTCTCAGACCCAGTAGAAATGAATGCAAGGCACCGGAAGTACACAAACTCCACCACACGACCTTGGACCTGTCACACTTTCTTCGGTAGGGCTGTTGCATGGATGCTCTCCAACTTTCATCCATGAGACCATGAGAATGAAACATATGTCAGACTCAGCTAGTGACACGTGTCCTGTTGCCACACCACTGTCAGTGGTGTGAATGGAATTGCCGCAGATGTCTGTGGAGGATGGGCAGCATCACCATCAGTAATGATGCAGATGTCAGTGTTGTGGAGATCACAGGAGATGTCTCTGCTGCCATTGCTGATCATTACAGGAGATGTCACTGTCACTGTTGGTGATGCTGCAGACACCACTGCCATTGCTATCATCGTCATCATCATTGGCGTCCATAAATACAGTGATGTTCCCACCGAATGTCAGGTCCAAAGCCTTCAGATAGTCAGCAACATTGCCAGACTCCTCATACGCATGGTACCACCGGACGATGCATTCCACCAGTGCATTCAGCTGAGCATATTTCTTCTGTCACTTTGGTGGAGACTTGCCACACGTGTGTGGCTTGCATCCTCATCCTCCAGCAAGATCTTACCCCGGAACTGGGACGAAGTCAGGTTCGTGGCAGAAGCCAACTCAATTTGGAATGCCAGGCCTCACACTTTTTCACTGTCCCTGGCACTCCAGCAAGAACACAGTCATAGCAGTTCCACACATTGAGTGGAAATGATCTCCTGGTCTTCTTCCCTAAGGTGATGTACATACCATGTACCTAGTAATCATGGAGATGTTGGAGCACAGACAGGAGTCTTGCATCAGTAGTGTCACAGGAGTGGTTGAATAACTCCTCCACATCTTGTATTGGAACAAATGCTAGAGGTATGACGTGGTGGAAGTCAGCACGAAGCTTCACAGCTTCCCTTGCATTATAGTGCCTCTACGCACCACTTGACTGTAGCTTTATGTAGAGAATTTAAGCAAAATGGAAGATGTAGCCTGCTGGCGATGCATTTGGAGACACTCTCTGTTATTTGGCATTGACTCCTAGCTGAAAATCACAGCTGATGACGTGGGGACCTTGATACTTTTGTGGAAGAGCATCTCGCAAGGCATAGAGAAGGTCCTTATAAGCAGTCTTTGTCTTCATGGCCGTGAGAGCGAAAATGGCAGGAGCTAATGCTGACTTACACTCATTGCTCAGCCATACATTTCTTGTGTACAACTTGCATGCAAATTGAGGTGCAATCTTGAAGGTGCCATCACATACCCAATAGGTCAACATTTCCAGTGCCTTTAGTCCATCAGTGATGCAGACAATGAGTTGGCAGCTGTTTGGTCTTGAATTGCCTGTGTCTTTGAGCAGCCAGTAAGGGTACTGTGGTAGCAGTTCTCCAATGTCACCAAAAGGAGGAGGCCACAACAGGTGCTTTGCCGCCTGCTACCTGTTCACTGCCCTCTTAAGAGCTGTCCGCTTTGGGAGGTTCGCACATATTTTGTCATCAGCATTTTCCATATGGCAACGAATGAGGTAGCTCATTGCATGACATGGATGCTACCTGCACCTTTCAGTTGATTAATCCACTTCTTGGCCTTAATTTGCCCCCACTGACTGGAATGAGCAAGCCCATGCACATGTTGGAAAGCAACTGTGCACTCATTCTTTTTTCCTCCCGTGCATAATCATGCCCACATATGTACATGTCAGTGCTATCTTGAAAGAGTAAGCTGTTGAATAAATTGGAGTACCTATAAATCCTCTGTGTTGCATTTCTTACCGTTAGTGCCACACAAAGCACACACAAATCTTACCAGTCACCTCCAAACTTAGAAAAGTCATGTCTGCTTCCTTTATTATTTGCTGCTTTCCTTCTAAAAGGTGCATAGGTAGGAAAGCTGCTGCTAATGTACCAGAAGGTCTTGCACCTTCATCCACAGCCTTGAGAAAGCTCATTATGACGAGAAGTGAACATTCAGGCTAGCTTCAAAATTTGTTTTTTTAGATTGCACTATGTCTGTCTGTATATATGTGTATAGGGTGAGCTTGAAGCAGGACACTTAGGTCCATACACAGCAATTGCATTGCTGAATTGATTCTAACAGGGTGCTCCAGATGCATTTGTCAGCTGCCAAGAAAGAATGAAATTGACTTTGCCATTCCATGTTTACCACCAATGAGATCTCCACTGTCAGATTTGCTGTATGCCCTGAAAGCACAGGCGGCAAACAGCAGCCTTGGGAAGGGGGCAGAGACAGTGGCCACATCAGGCCAGAGCTTCCTCGTCCTGCCCTACTGGGATGTGTTGAACAAGCATTGGCAGTCATTTGCATGAAAGGGTCAATTTCAGCAAATTCTCTTGTATCCCGCACAGTAGTGTTTGTTCATTGTGTTGTCGATTTTGCATAAGCACATGATCATTCCCATTGCATGTTTCCCCCTAAAATCCCAGCCCTGGTGAAGTCATTAAACAGCTGAGAGGCTGTAAAGCTTTCAACCTCCTGCTCGATTTTGCAGCGCACTTTTGCCTAAGTGTCGCCATCATCATCATGCAAGTGCTGAAATGGTCAGTGTGAAAAGTCAAGCTGAGCAGAATCAGAGGAAACAATTGGGTATGTAAAGCTTCATCATTACTAGAGCAATGCACAGTAGGTGGACTGTATGAACAAGAACACACACACAGTATAATACAACTGCTCGCACACATGCTTTTTTGTCTCTCGTTACAATGAAGTTATAGAGCAAAATACTTGGGTTTGTGGGCAATGTGCCATGTTTCATTTTTGTCAGTTCAGCGGTAAGGGGAATGGGGTAAATACTGGTCCTGCATGGCAATTCAGGCTAAACAACACTAGGCAATACCAATCTTTTTCACAAGGTGTGATTTTTTCAAGCTGAGGTGCTGTCATTTGATACGCAGCAATGCTAGGTGACCCCTCGGAGAAGGATTCAGAATGTTTGGTCCCACCTCTGGCAAATAAGTTGCCCGAGTGAACAAGTTAGGCACACCTTTTCAAGGCCTCCACCATGCCAGCTTGGTCTAAGGTAGGCCCAGTGGCAGACTCATACAAGTTTGGCCTTGGGAGTCTTGATGGCCATAAAGATGGGCTTGGCAGCAAAAAGTTGACCTTTTATTGTTCTGATGCCATTCAAGAAGATTCATACTAGCAAATACGAACTTGTGGGCCGACAGATGAACTTATGGGCAAAAACTGATTATGCCCAGTGAATCTCACCCTGTACATGTACTTATCTACACATAAATAAACTTTTCTCTCTGTTTTGGGTGTGCCCATGCACAGGTATATTGTGAATCAGCATCACCTGGGGATGGCTTTAGGCACTTAAATATTCAGGAATGGGTGCTCAAAAAGTGGAAGAAACTGTTCTTCCGGTGCTAAGTGAGCCTCTGCTTCTTTGCAAAGCTCAAGGATAAGAAAAGCAGGGCTTTGATGATGTTCCAGGATGAACTCAGCCCAACAGAGGAGATACAGTATGCCAAGAGAAGAAGCACCTGAGATCACCAACAGTGGGCTTTATTGTTACACTCTTAAAAATGTTTCAAGAGTGCTGATCAATGCCAGGAATTCTTCAGCCACTCATCATCAGCAAGCCCTTCGACCCAAGCCTCTTGAAGCTTCATTCTACTGTGCTCAGGTGAATCTGGCCCTAGTGGAGTTTCAGGTCTGGAAGCTGCAGATTAGGGAATAGCGAGCCCAAGATACAGAGATCCCTTCTTAATTGAGGCCCACTGTTCGCAAGGTACAACTGCTGCCCATTCCAGGAAGTCAGTACAAAGGAAGCAAGTTTTTTGGTATCCTTTAATGCGTGCATCTCAATGCCTATAGGAAAAATTAATTCCTTTCTGTTGTGATAAGGATGCTATTACGGCCTTTGGTGGTCTCCCAAGTGACTGAGGTCAAGAACAAGGAATAAATGGGACTTTTTTACGTGGTATCTTTTGCATGGTGCAGGTCAGACATCTCCCGCTGTCGCTGCTTATTATGACCTAATGATGACCCCAAGGGTAAGGTAGATTCAGCCAGTGGGGGGCATTTTTCCCCTATGAATGCCCCCTTCACATCAACCAACATTCTCTGACGACCTCACATTTCCCACATTTGGATGCAAAACTCCTTACCCCCAGTGCACATTTTGTGATGAATGCTGTCAGGTTGGCACTGTCCTTCCTGCCCTGGATGAGCCTAGAGGGGCCTCTAAAGTGCAGCTGGCGCACGATACCAGGTATGACCAGGTTGATTTATAAAAGAAATTGAGAAACATGCCAGAAACTTCGAAGCAACATGAACCTGCACAGACATCAGTCACTGTGTTTAGAGAATCAACTTTTACGGCTTCAGAAAGGCCTCTGAGGCTTTTATTTTGATAGAATAGCTTGTATCCTATTTACTCATATCTTCCATTTTTATTTTATGGTACGAGCAATAAAGGTGTCCTTAGGCCTCAACTTTGTAATTTTCCGATAGAGAACTGACTTGTGAGCCAATGTGACCTCTGATGTAGTACATGAAAAGGCTGCCTGAGTCTGACCTGAAAGCACGCTCATTGAAACTAGCACAAGAAGTCAAGAGAATTAACATAAATGAAGATGAAAGTACAGACTTCACGCATTTAAATAAACTCACAAAAATGATTCTCCTAAAAAAACGTATTCTTCAAAAGACATGTTATAATGTCAGTGCTGGCAACTGCTCCAATTTGAGGGTATCCATCCCTCATTTGAGTGCTACATAAATCTGGAAGGTCATCAGTTTACAAGTCCTGCAGTCAGAATAGATGTGGCCTTGGTGTAAAGTTTCACTTCTACGTCATATCTCATAGGAATTCTCCAGACTTTGCAGAAAGTGGAAATGTAGTCATTCTTGGGAATTCCTTGCATTTACCATGATTGTCGCCCACTAAAGGCACAGACTGATCTGTCTTCGAGAATAGTGTGCCCAGGAGACATGATGGAACTTCAAAAAAAAAGAATGTGTCTGTATCCTACAGTGCCAGACTGAAAGAAGTGGCCAAAAAAGCAAGCAAGAAAGAAAATTTTGCCTACCAGATTAAAGCAGCTTTTGTTTTTTCCTTCGATTTTGAGATCAAGCTGATAGATGAATGATTGTGGCTGACATCAGATATTGACAAATTGGCTTGATAACTGATCTGCCTGGCATGAGACAGGAATGGGGAAAAAGGGAAAATTATTTCTTAGGTATTGCAAGCAGCGCTGAAGAAATGGCGGGAATTTCTTCCCGTAGCAATCGAGGGTGAGAAATCGTGCAGTGTGAGACTAAAAAAAGGATGCAAGCGAACGACGGTAGATGGGAGCAAAAAGCATTTGCAGTTCGGAGGAGGTAAGAATATCACCAGTAATGTGATGAGGATGAAATTCAAGCCTCCGGAAAGCACAACTTCATTGCTTTTGCTGTGCTGCCTCAAGGGGTTTGATTGCATCAACGAGGGAAAATCATGATGCAGATAGTAATGTTATGTCTAATCACTATAGACCTCAAGCCCAACATGCATTTTAACGCGATTAAAATGCATCTCATTTCAAGTTTCCCATTTTACACCTTACATTTACCAATCTTCCATTCCCCTTCATTAGTCATTTACTTATCATAGGAGATAGGTCAGGTCAAAAAAGGTTGATTCTACGTATTTCCATCCTCTCAGTTCCATTTCCTTTTACTGTAATGCACTATGTACAATATCAATTGTGTCCATGCCCTCCTTTTTAACAGGGATATGGAGTAAATACAGCACACAAATGTCTATTGCACGCACTTCCATCACTTCAATTCCACTTATATGCAAAACAGGCTTGAGCTTTTTAGATCATCTTTATTTCCATTGGATTGAACTGTATCCAACATTCACCAGCTATGGTGCCCCTGATTATGACCACATATGAACCAACCAGACCAGTTGCAATCTTTGATGTGTTAGGTGCAATAGCACAAGGTTCATACTGTCGCATGTTTCATGATTTCAATCTGAACACATAAATACAAAGTCATTATACTTTTCTACCATGAGGTGCATAGCTGCATGCATGCATACAGACAGGACCCTGTGGTACATTGCGCACCCAGATCAGATCCATTTTGTTTTTACTTTTGAAATGGCTGATATGGACATTTTGCACTACCTCTATTCTCCCCACCTTAGTGATAGCGGCGGGCCGTCAATTTACGCGTCGAGCCACAGTTTGGCTTGCCTGGTTTTCCTGGCTCCATGTCCACTCCTATTGACTTCTTTTCTCTCCTTCTCTTGCCATAGATAGCTACTGACAAATGCTGAATGCAACTTTGGACCTTGATCTTGGCCTCAACGTGGCCTCTGACCTAAAGTGCTACAGGATCGTTTTCAAGCTTGTGAGGAGTAGGATCTCCTGACCAAGTTTGGTGGCAATAGGTGCAGCAGTTGGGGTGCCCATGACGTGACAGACAGATACACCCACTTGCAGACATCGTACATAAAGGCCTAATGCTTTTACATAGAACGAGCTTTCATGCAACTTACACTTCTTTACTGTCACAGTCAGCTTCTTTAGTGTTTTGATTCAAAAATTGAGTTTAAAATTGGTTGCTGAGTGACTGATGACTGCTGATGCTTCGAATATTCTTGATTGTCCATTTTGCAATAAATTTACAACTCACATGAAGAATCGTGTATATTGCAACAATACACATGAAATGTACAAATTTTTGTATGATTTGTGCCATTTGCCGACTCTCTTCCAGTAAATAAAACACGAATGTAAAGTAAAAAGTATACTTCAAAAGATACCGCAGTGTGTGTTTGGGTGGGTGAGCGCGACAAACTGACTTATGTTAGTCGCGCTCAGCACTCATCAAATTGGCCGCGCAAGATGTAGCGTCATGCCCTGGTGCGCTATGGGCGTGTCTGGTGACGTGCAATCCTCCTTTGGAGTCAAGACCAGGTCTCGCTGCTAAGACACCATTTCTCTTTATAGGCACCATCTCTATATTTCTCCAATCACACAAGAGGTAGTTAAATGATGTGCTCTCTTCGAACTCCCAAGAGAGACTGCCTGTTTCCTTCTCCCCTTCTCTCAGGCCGGTCAGCTCTGCTGCTGCTGCTCTCCAGCCAGCAGCTCCACTGTCATAGAGGGAGAGGGAGGGGTGCACTTTCCTAGCCAAGAGCGCCCTCTGGTGGCCACAGCCCTAAGATACAGTCTACCTTCTATATCGTGCTACTGCATATAAGCTAAGTACAGGCCTACAGGTGGCTTATGTCCGATTGGTACATAACTACCCTATACTGTGCTGTGGCGTCCATGTATGCCTACGATTACAATCTCTGGTTATACTAGGGCTGCATGCTTCTAAGAGCTGGAAATTGGCTGTGGACCCCCCCCCCCAAAAAAGAACCCCACCTAAACAGACACATAAAAACCCGGCTCGGACTTTATGTAGTCGATTGATTGAAAAATAGGTTCAAATAGGCACAAGGGAGTAGGGTTGCCATCTCGGAGTCTTCTCAGCATCTTGGTGCTCCATGTCTGCGTGCCTCAATTGTCTTATTGCTGTTGTGAATGCTTTTGTTGCCGATTTTTACTCGTTTTCCCCTCCCCAAAAGATGAGTACTTTTGCAAGGATTGAGAGGATGATGACAATGCCCAGTTGTCCTCCCCCAAGTTGCCAAGTCTGATTATGTCCTTTGGCTGGTTGGGCTTTGTTACCTGTGTGGTGGGAGGAGATCCAGAAAGGAACAGTCATTCCAGCTGACCCAGCCTCACCCAGACTAGGGTCCTATTGCCAAGGAATGGGCTGTCATTTCTAGAATATTCGCCCAAAATGCGTTTGTGCAGTGTGCCCTTATTGTTACAAGTTGCACCTCTCCTGATGAGTCCTGTACAGGTGTCCCTAGTGCACGGGTATGGGGTCACTGACATACATCGTGGGCTTGGTGTTTGTAGTCATGAGACATACTACCAATGTGGATAAAACTGCAGCCATCATTCCAATCTCTTGTTCCCCCACACAAATGTCAAGAGCTTTGTGATGAAAACTGTCAGGTTTAAAGCTTGGGCAAGCATATTTTTCTCTTCTTCTTCCTTTAGTTGTCCAGCTGATAGGGTGCATTGTAGAAAGTGTGCTTTCTATAGCTTTCAGCCTTCATCATAGTCATTGTAGTAGTCGTAAGCCACCCAAGAAATTGTGATTGCGAGAGCAGGAGGCCACCAGAGGGGAAGTAGGAGGCGAGCCAGAAATAGTTCAGTGGCAAGTGAATTGAGCATTTGTTGAGGAGCAGCCGCAGTGTGACAAATGTCCAAGCATGGGGAGCCTTGGAAGAAGAAACAGAGGTATCAGTTAGGCAAATTACATCAGTGTGGACATCAGAACAAAGGCCAGTGCACTGCTACACCTGCTATTTTCTTTCAATTTATCTCCTACCTGTACCTGGTTGAAGCTGGAAACAGCCGCGCATCACTCTACAGGCCTAGCACCCCACCCAATTCAGGCGTAACAGCTGCTGCGGCACCCATCGACACACTGTTCCGAGCACCTCCACAAACAATGGAGGAAACTGACTTCTAGAGGCACCATTAACATATGTGCAATAGCTCCAACAAAGAATCATAACTATGCAGAATTACACCAGAAAGAACCTGTCTCAAGCTGTCAAATGACAATCCAGGGAATGCCATCGAGACTGGCATAATTACCAACCTGGCTGCTGATATCCTCCAACAAGGAAACTCTTCACTAACTGGACTGGGCCCTGAGTCATCTATGCTTGGCCAACCAAAAGTGAAACACTCCTACTCATCAAACCAGCCCACTGGTAGGCAGTCAAATCAGGCACAGCAGGAACCAAAGTGGTCAGTACTGATTGCCTGAAGCTGTTACAAACCTTCAACTACGACGCAGCAGACACAGATAATATCATCGTTTTGGAGGATGACGAGCATGCAGAAACTAAACCACTACCTACGCACAACACCAGTGTCCCTATCATGGCACGGACTGCACTCAGCTACCTGAAACAAACTTTTACTACAACAACCTAGCAATGACTACAACACCAAGAGGCAGCCAACAAACGAGGATCTCCCAACCCACACTGAACACGAGAGCCACAGGCACCTCCATCAAAACCTTGTGCCAAGAATGAGACCCAAAATCCCAAGCCAAAACCACCTGACAATCCAACATGCAGAAGTTCAACTACATTGATTCGACCCCAGTCATCTCCCAACCTACACCTTAACGGACACCCTGCACTGTAGGGAAAACCCTACACACCAACTCAAACATGCAAAACTATAAGCCGATTTCCACCATATGATACCTCAACAGCTCATGATGACTTCGAATCCAAATTGTCTGAACCAACACGGACTTCACCTCTAACTCATCTCACAGTGATGACAGCAGTGACTATCTCAACAATGTTTATCTGGTTTCACCATAAAGTGTCAATACTCATCATAAAATGATTGCAGCCATAGAATTCTTCGGGGTGGGGCAGACATGGCAGTCATGCCTACCCTTTCTGAATAATTCTCTGGCATACTAACAAATCCTTTTCTTCCAGCTCCAGCCTTTGTCGGACCATACTCCAGCTTCAACATGTGGATCCCAACTAGACCTTAACTCCAACCTTGACAGATGCAGACCATGCCTAAACCAATCCTGTACCAAACCGGTCCAAAAAATGTCCTAATCCGAAATACACTATATGATCCCCTCACTAACTGTATGCCTGACAAACCTTGTCCTAGGAATCCAGCTGACATTACAGGTTTGCAATTGCAAAGGAACAGATGTCCATCGCAAGGCCATATCCCTCCCAGAACCAGAACTCTACCCAGACCAGAAGAGGGATTACAAGGATCACAGGAATGTCAGCCAGCAACTACTACAGCTCCAGATATACCTCTGAGTGAACCTGAGTGAACCACGAAGGTCATGAAATGTGGCTTTGAGAGCCTACCAGATGGGATCTGCATGGCAGCTCACAGGTTACACGAGGAATTTATACCCAGGGGTTACAGGGTGCAGCACAACACTAAGGATCAGAAGAACACAGTTCATCATCGAACCAGGAGACCACTTCTCAACCCCATAATTCAGGCATGAGGACCTCAACAACAACAGTGCGTGTGAGATGGAAGACTTCGTATTCCACAGAAAGTCCTTCAGGTGGTACAAAACAACTTTGTAGCTGACATCACAAAAATGTTCGGCGACTATAACCCAAGCTACGACCCTACTCTCATGCCAGCTAGCAGATGAAGAGAATGATTCTCCGAAGAATTCCTGTTCAATAGTCACACATGGGAATGCTGGTGCAGGAAACAAAAGAGACTATTTGTACCCACTCAGTTTTGCAGATTTACCTGGCCTGACTTCACCAATGCTGAGATTACAATGCTAGGAAACATGAACTAAGGATCCTAGGCTATCCCATCATCATGTTGGATGATGAAGTAGGGCTAATCAAATGAGGAGAAGAGACCCACATCTGGAATTGGCCTCACTCTTCTTGCACTGGGTCTGCAGAGTCAGTAGCTCTACTGTACAGGTTCATGATGCAAAGGCCTGTGCACTGTGTACACACGAGCTGACCTAGGAAAATTAAGAGGTGGACAATTCTCCTTAATTTGCCAACAAACCCAGCCAGACCCACTGCATCTATCAAACAACCAGCGGATATTTGACAGGCTCACAATAATCCCGGAAGACTTACGCCAGATTGAGAGAAAAGTCCTGGAAGTGTCACAGGACACTGTCACTGAAGGGAAAAATTGGCAACCAGGTGGGGGATAGGGTCATGGCAATAGGGTCAGGCCTGTGTGACTCAGGACAAGACCTGGACTCCAGCTTAGGTAGACCACAAGAACAGCAGGCAAGGGCAACCCCATGGATGTCACATTCCGCCCTTACCTGGCAAGCACAAGGTCTACCCAAGAATCAACTTGGAGTCCAAGGAACACAAACTGGACCTAAGAACCACTTGAGGAGGGATCCCTGCATTCCAAGGCACCTACCAGAAGCCAGCATACACTGACCTCCAGCAACTGAGCACCTATAATGACCGCTCAGGTAATGAGGCCACACATCCCATAGCATAATACAACCAGGCATGCACAGTGGCCGCAGCAAAGCCCCTTGGCAGGAAGTGAAGCGCTCCCGTCACTTGATGACTTGTTCTACAACTACTCCGATACTCAAGTATCTGATATCATATCCAGACTTTTTCAAGTATTGTATTGCCTAAAAAGTATCGGTGATACTCGCAAAATGATACTCTTCCCTCTCATGAACCTCGGCAGTATTCCTGTAAGTATTGAAGTCAAATTTTAAGTAGTTAGTCACTAGAACATACCTATAAACACCTATGAAGTATTGAGAGTAATTCTGAGACATGCTGTTACTTATTTGTCTGAATAAAAGCCTCAGAAATTGAAGTACAACTAGTTTGCAAATATTATTTCACATATTATAGTTTAAGTATTGCCTGGAGATGATACTTTGGGGTGGCAATGTTATCGAGTAGCCGATCAAGTATCACGTGATAGTCAAGCAAAATATTGAGATGCAGCGATATGACACTTTTTGAATATCACACAGTCAGATTGTAAATTATGTGTCCCTAGGGTGTAAATCTGATTCTGTATTTTTGTGTATATATGCACATGCATAAGTTGCATCTGTATCTATCATGACCAATCCTTTCCCAGCATTGGCATGCTGCTTCATGTAGTTACATAGGAGTCTCTCTGCTGGCAAGAAGAAGTCAGTCAAGCCACAGAGCTGTGACTAGAGCATCTGTTCTGGTGTGAGCTTGCCCCAGGAAAAAAAACAGATGGGACTACTCCATAATTGCCATTGCCTACTGCTAAGCATAAAGTATCTAACCTCAATGTGGCCTTTTGCTACATTGCCAAGCTTCGGGTTCCTTCATGCACTCTTCCACATTGCAGACATGTACACAAATTGAACCTGACCACACATGTAACCTTACCTACCTACACTGGTGTCTATATGTACCACTGTGCACGTGGACATTGGTGACTCCATGTTATGTACTGTATGTCAACATACAGATGTATGTCCATTGGTTGTGATTGAGCGGATGTTTGCTTCTACACAGGTCCTCCAACCCTTCCGTTTAGCTCTCAGGGATATCTGTGGCGGAGACAGTAATCTCAACCAAGCAAATGAAGCCTCCTCGACGCAATAAACAATTCTTCTTAGCAACGACTGTAAAATAAATTCTTCATATGTACATACTGCATCACAAGAAGTAAACTTGCAAACATACATGTGCAAGGGGTTGGGTTCAACTACAGGAAGAACACCTGAAGAGGATCCTTTTTCCTTGAAAACGATACTGAACAAGTTACAGACAGTTCTTCTTTCCTTCTCTTGCAGCTTGCATATCAGTGAAAAACTGAACTTGAACTTGAACTGAAGAGTAAATATTTGTATATTCAATATCATGTAAGTCCTTCTAGCTTTGAGTCACGCGCATTTTCTGCATTGGCACCCCTTTGCTTCCTTTCTTCTGGTCATGCATACAGGTGGAGGGGTTATGCAACGTGACCAATGTTGCAGGAAATCTCTTTGGGACCAATTGCTACCACCAAATTGTACCTACCTGCACACGTATGGTTGCAAAATCACAGGAGAGTATGGTCAAGATCTTTCTCCAGAGCTAATCATAGCAGCCACAGTCAAGTGCTGGAAATGCTCAAGCATGCCTGCTGCATGGTCCTCTTCTTCCTATGGAAGCATCCAGGCTTCTGACAGTTGCCAGCATTACCGTGGTACATTTGATGCTGCAGAATGGTGCCTTCAACGTTGTCAGCGTCGCCTGGCAAGCCTCAGCCTTGATTCAGCATTTGATAGAGCAGAGGTAAACTCTACCTAGAAGTATGATTACTGTACAGTTTTGTAGTTGTTAGTAATGAAGGTCATTGCTACTAAGTCAGAAAAGATGATGTAGTTCATCAGTGCCTCCTTCACATTAACAGGTGCAAAATTGACTCTAATACTTCCAGGAGCGACACCGTTGGAGTGCACAGCGCTGGGCAAACAGATATGAGGCCAGCAGGGAGAGTCTGAAGGTCTTGGAGAGGCAGCAAATGGATGTTCCTGTCCAAGGCAGAAGCCGTAGGGACCAGGATGCAGCAACCAAGCCCAAGGGTGCTGATATGAACAGTGCAAGAGCAACACGACTTCTTGACAACTATAGAAGCCACAACACCACAGTTGCTACTGACATTGAGAACACAGAGAACTCGGCAGCACCCTCAGGCACTGCTTCAAGTGCAGGGCATAACAGGAATGTGCAGTGGAGTAGGTTTGGGAGCACAAATAACTCCTGTAGAGCTCACACAACTATCAGTCAAAGCAAGAAGTTGCAGCCTTTGTCATCGAATTCACCAGTCCAGATATTTTGCACCAACAATGCCAACATCCCAAGAGAAAGTGGTGCCAAAAAATTGACTACATTGCTCACACGTGAGGGGGATATTTCAAGGGAAGCACTCACTTCTATGCATTGTGACAATGCGAATCTGACTAATGGAGAGGACAAGAAGATTCTGCAGACATCTGAAAATCCTGGTACTGTACAGGACGATTCTGAAGATTCAAGTGAGTACACCTGGACGGACTGCTCAGATGAGGAAGAAGAAACAAATGAAAATGGAGTGCTTTTGTCTTCACAGAATGCAAAGAGTATTCAAGACATGCATCTAAAGTGCAATGAGATAGCAACAACAGGCCATAGTGAATCCTCTGGAACCAATTTAAACATAGAAGTAAAAAAGAGTGGCAACATAAACATTGCCAACAGTGCTAAAAACATGGAGACGGTGTCTTCTTTCACTGCCAAAACAACAATTCTTCCAGCTCTCAGCAGAATCATTGACTGTCGAAGCCCGTCCTCCAACATGTACCAAAAGTTGAAGAGAAGCAACTTCAAGACAACTTCTTGCAGCAGCAAGCGCAATCTCAGATGGGTGGAGAACAGGACCGACAACCAAATGATGGACAGCATGTACCAAATGCTGCACAAGTGGCTGGAGTCAATAATGAAGTGGTCTTCGGACCCACTGGAGGGATTGAAAGGGAAGAAGGCCTCATCTGTACTTGTAGGAACTTATCAAACTGACCCATATCCGAGGCTCATCAGGGAGGTTGAGCCTTACACTTATAAGGGAGAAACTGACTTTTATGGAAGGCCTCATGGGCGTGGCGTGGCAACCTTTGACAACGGCGACAGAATCATTGGAGACTTCAGGGACGGTATGCGTGAAGGCAAGTGCACATTGCAACTGGCCCCAGATAGCAGCAAGGGCAGAGAGATCCTCTACTTGGACGGGATGTACATCAAGGATAGACTAGAAGGAAAGGGTAAGGTGGAGTACCGCAATGGTGACGTGCTCCACTCCTGGTTCTCATCAGGCACTGTTCATGGCCTGGGCAAGCTCTTTGACAAGAATCACAGACTCAAGCACGTGGGCTGGTACAGCAATGGCAAGCTGTCTGGTGTCGTATGGAACTTTTGTGAAGGTGGAGGTTGTCTGCTGGGTGAGGTGGATGCAGCCACTGGACTCATGATCGGAGAAAATATTGCCTTTCTCTTTCCCGACAGACAGACAGCTCTGGTGGGTACTTTTATAAAGGGTCGCATGTCTATGGCGCGCACCTGCTTCATCCAAAGTGTGGTCGTGTGCAATGAGATCTGCCAATTGCGCTTCACCCAACCTTGTGGTCCTATATATGAATTTGATCCTGGGACAACAGAGCACATCTCTCTTGAGCCACTTCTGCCCGATCCATATGAAGCGCAGTATGTGAAAGTGTGTCCCTCCAAGATTAAGGGGGCACAGGAAGGATTGTTCGCCCGGCATGACCTGCCGGCAGAGTTCGTGGTCAGCTTCTACAATGGTGTTCGTCATCGCGGAGCCGATGCTGGTGGTGACAAGCAGGACTGGGAGGGAAATGCATACAAGATCATGGACTTGCAAGGGCCTGATGAAAGCGGACTGGAGGGTGTGCTGGATATACCACCACAATTTGTCAGCATCAAGGCATATTGTGCCAGTGTGGCGCACAAGGCCAACCACAGTTTCACCCCCAATGGCCGCTTCCTGCTGTTTGATCATCCTCGGTTTGGCCCAGTGCCCGCAATCCAGACATCTAAACCAATAGAGAAGGACACCGAGATCACGGTCAGCTACGACTATGCCATGGATGATGCACCACCCTGGTACCAGGAGCTCTTTGCCAAGAGGATCCTGGAGCAGTACCAACAATCTAAAACATGGAACTTTTGAAATTGCCCCTGCCCAAGTAGAACGCACGCTCACACACATTTCCTAAGTCTGTGATTTTGATGAGATGCAATTCTGTTACTGCTCGTATTCCATCAGTCAATGCAACAAATAGCGCAGTAGTGCATTTTCCATCACCTCATATGTCCTGTACATGCATGCATATATACATACCAAATAAATGGGGCTTAACAACCTCTAGTAAAGTAGCTCTTTAGACAGTAACATAGTGAATGAGTCATTAGCACTTTTTTTGCTCAGAAAGGTCACATTTCATAATAAGATTTTCATTTGGGGACAATGGGATTGATCCATGTCCTTAAGGAAGGTCCCCTGCTCTAAGGCCTTGTCAGCCCTATAGCAACTTTTTGTGTGGACCAATGTCAGTCTGATTGGGTGGGATCTTATTTTCTACATCTGTCGCAACTGCTGATGAGTGTGCATTTTGAAAAATAATTCATCTCAAGGGGCCCACCCTAATGTCTATCTGCACAATAAAGAGCAAGGTCTGTGTGTGTGTCTGTTCTATGCTCTTGGCACACTGTGCCAAGAGCATGGACTGCATGAAGCTCACGGACTGCATGAAGCTTGCGGACTGCATGAAGCTCGTGGACTGCATGAAGCTCACGGACTGCATGAAGCTTGCGGACTGCATGAAGCTCGTGGACTGCATGAAGCTCGCAGACTGCATGAAGCTCGTGGACTGCACGAAGCTCATGGACTGCATGAAGCTTGTGGACTACACGAAGCTTGTGGACTACACGAAGCTTGTGGACTGCTTGGACATGTACTTTGTGCACTTCCTTTTTCTGCAAAAGTCATAGATCATAGCAAAGACTTTAGGGTTGACTTGAGAGTGGTAGCAGCAATGGTGAGGGCCAGGGTTAGGGCAATTATGAGCACATGTGGGGACAGTGAGTCACTTCATATTTTTGCCCCTCTTTCCACTCTGTGAAGCGGGTAGTGAGAAAGCACTGATTACTTTTAACTGTGACTAAGTTCTTATGCAGCTTCTTGAGACAGAGGTAGAGGTGTCTAGATCAAACCAAATCAACTAGAATAAGAGAGTGATCATTGATCTCATCGGAAGGTTCATCAGTGTGTTCTGCGTGAGGAATGGGAATGTGGAATTGAGGTCAACTTGGGTCAGTGCGTCAATGAGCAGTCTCGTTGACATCTTTGACAGCAATCGAGGAGTAATTCCTGATTGATCCATGGCTTTTGGCAACTCCCATGGTTTTAAAGTGCTCTACTGTAAAGTTTTTCTCAAGCCCCCAATGCTTGATGAAGAAGGTGTCACAAAGCTGGCAACTCTCCTCTCTTCAAGGTGATCTATGCCGGCCTTGGACAATTTTCTTGATCTAGTCCTCTATCATTTGGCTGTCAAAGAACTCCTGTATACAGTTTCCCAAAATATCCCACCCACATGAGGTGTGACTTCACACCACACCTCTCCAGCCATTCTAGATTAGTGATGTAGGCAGCATGAGCCGGAGGAACAACGCAGCATGAGCTGGATGAGTTGAAGTCTGCTGGGGTAGAGGGTAGTAATAGGGAAGAGAAGATCAATGCAATATCAAGCAACCTTTGTTGCTAGTGAATTCGAATGGTGCTCATCAAGACAAGGTGAGGAGGCAACTACAAACTGAACAAAACAGTTTGGTCCAGCTTTAATTTCTTACTTGGAGTAAGATCAGTCGGTTGGTGTTGACATCTTCCCTAAGTCCAATAGATGCCAAATCAAAGGATGCCTGCACAGAAAATGCAAGTCCAAGCTGTTTTGCCATCCCTCAAGACAGTTGGTTGTTCTTGGACCACCTAGGGCACCAAAGCTGGATTGGAAAATGGTTGACACGCTCTCCTGGACCTCTAACAAAGGAAGCATTGAAATAAGTGAGGAGATCACAGCACTTGGACCAACATTTTGAAGCTAGTTGGTGAGGAGGTGTGTTAGTTGACAGTCTAGAAGAAGTGGGAGCTGGGTCAAGAAAAATTTCCCATCAGAGCAACTGATGGTAATTCTTTGCTCGTTCTATACCTCGACTCCAGCTGAATGACTATTGAAATGACATACCACGTCATTCTCAATGGAGATGATGACCCTGCAGCCAATATCTTTCTTGCGGCACCTCCACTTATCATAGAAGGAGTTGTACTGGAACCCATCGCAGATGGCACTGATTTTTCCACTTTTGTTGTGAGTGTAAGAGAAAGCCATTGTTGATGTCTGCGTTGAACAGTTGTTTGGTGACAAGTGACATTCCATGGTACAAAACGTTTTTCAATCTGGCAAGGATGCATGATGCATTTTTTCCAGCCCAGCTGGTATGCATATGCATGCACTATGTCAACCAGTCACTCTCTTTTTGCAGCTACCCTAAATGTGTTGTGTTTACAGCTAAGCACGGGTCGAGTCCGCAATGGTGGGTGGGATTGTGGTAAGTCCTCAAACATTGCGGGACTTTATAGTTATTACCAGGGTATTCTTTGGGATTTGCTAAGTCCAACTCTTGAGCAACATCCTTCCCAACGTTTCCACTCATCTTGATGCTGAGTGGTTGACTTTGGAACTTCTTTCCATTCTTCCCATAAGTCCCACAAAATAGATCACCTTCTTTCTTGCCACAGTCTGATTTGACAGTAGATAATAGGTAAGGCTCCACAATCTCTCCAAAAGAGGGTATTCCTTCTGGAACATTGTACGCGATGAACTAGCAGCTGTTTGTTGTTTCTCCTCTTTGTTTCACCTATGGAAATGACACCCTCCACTCTCAGTCATTTGGCAGGTATACAACATCACTGAACGATAACTTTCTCAGCTCACAATTTCAATGTCGGTAAAAAGACCAAAAGTAGCAACTGCCTTCCTGACCAGCCAGTAATGTGACTTCAAACTTGCATTACCTGAAATTGACTTAATTGGATTAAGTAATTCAACATATGTGATTTTAAACTTGCCAATGAAGCAGAAAAGATCTTTGGTGTCAAAACATATGGCACATTTCTGTTGATAACCACATTCATATGCTTTCAACAGTCCCACTAATCATGGCCATTGCTTCAGACTTCGCCCAAATTTCTTGTGCAGTTTAGAACTCAGCATGGAGTAGATTGACCACTGTGTTGATGCCTTATAATAGAGTTCTTCTTTTAAGAACTTGAAGTAGTTGCCAAAATCAATCTCCTCAAAGTCCTCATCTTTTCCAGCATGATCCTTAAAACATCTCCACACAACTTCATATTTATTTCAGACTTAACAGGACCTGTACAAGACTCAATTATTTTATCCATTTTACTCAGAGTTAAGGAAAAACCCTTTGCCTTGCAAAAGTATTGTGTGTGCTCCAGATAGTTTTGAATTTGTAGGAGATTTTCAGTTAATTCTTCACAGCAAGGGAGCGCAAAGGGCATTGGACTTCAGTGAAGAGCAAGTGCAAGTGAACAGAAGGGAACAAGTGCGAAGCACGAGTTGTCTTCTGTTCACATCCGCCAACCTCATGTCCTCCAACTCCATAGCATACATACTCCTCTCCCGCCACCTCGGGAAAACCTCCCCCCTCTGTGAATCCACCAACCGTGTTTTCCTGAGCAAACCACGGTAGGACAGTTCCAGAGGGGGCGAGATATTTCTGAGGTAGAGGGCAAGAATGTGATCCCTCTCCCTCTCATAAACCTGGCAGGTGATGCGAAAGCGGGAGCCCCAAATTAATGTCACTACATTAATATACAGGCCACTGACGAGAAACCAATTGTAACTTGATTTCTCCTTCCCTCCCTCAGCTTTTGCCCTCTCATTTTCCCTCCTATATAAAGTTTCATCTCTTTCTGATTAGAGTCACTCAAAGCAGCTCTTTTTACCAGCAGTGCGTAAGGACACAAAAAGCTTGTCCTCGACAACCTTCATTTTCTCACTGCTCCATATTGAAGGACAGAAACAGCTTTTCTGCTCCAATTCAACAAGAATTTCAAACTATTTCTACAATCAATTTCAAAGAACATATTGGAGAATTTTTCCAAAAATACACCACAGAAAATGAAGAAACGAAGAAGTTGACCCTTGAAGAAATAGGAAAAGTCAGGAGTTGTCAGACACCATGCACCATGTCCACCAACTTCACAGAGTACACCACAACAGGCACCTCAGGCAGATGCCACGTGACCTTTCCGGGGTTTTGGCGCACACACGTGACTTTTCCGGGTTTCTGGTGCACACACGTGACCTTTCCCAGGTTATGGATGGGTATCATGAAGTACACAGACCTCTGCAGTTGCCTGCATATAGTATGTAGCAAAAATGGTTCTGGGGCTCTCTTGCGATCTGCCCCCTGATTCTATGGGGAGAGCTGAGATGCAATTTTTCCCTTCCACCTCGGAAAAAAACCTCCAGCCGTGTTTTGCCCAGCGAAGCACGGTTGGGAGGAGACTGAGGCGGGAGACTCTCCAACCGTGTTTTGCTCAGCGAATCGCGGTGGGAGGGTTCGTCGCGGAGATTAGCAGCGCACCATGGAGATAGAGCATGCCTACCCACCTCAAGGTGTACTCCATGAAGTTGGTGGACATGGTGCATGGTGTCTGACAACTCCATGGGTAATGCAGCTAGAGGAGTTGGACTTTCGGCAGTGAGCACATTGCGCACCACCTGTCGATCTCATAGCATCAGCTCAAGGTCCACCTCGGGGCGTACTCCGTGAAGTTGGAGGACATGGTGTCTCACAACTTCATGGGTAATGCAGCTAGAGGAGTGGAACTTTTTGCTGTGCACGCATTGCGCACCACCTGCCCATCTTATTGCAAAGGAAGAGGTCAATAAGTTGGGAAACTGACAAGAAAGAATGCAGGCTGTACATTATGTCAACTTAAATTTTCTTTGTTGCTCTCCATTCCTCGTCCCCATGAAGAGGCACTTCTGATGGATAGGCAACAATGTTGTCTGCCCATAGGGAAGGTGTGTAATGTACCTATGTAACATGTCATTTTTGGCTAAGGCCAAAAATTATATGCTTGAATGTAACATCTCATCCTGCATATCCTCATCCACCTCCTCTTGTTGTTCCTCCACCTCCTCTCCATGGATATTTAATCTCCCATTCTTGGGGGTGTAAATTCAAGGTCTGAACTACTCCATTGTTGATATTCTTGATGAGAATGTTGATGTTGTTGTTGCTCGTGATGTTGATGTCATCATCATTGTGTTGTTCTTGATGATTACCTCATTGTCCTTGATGATGACCTTGCTCTTGATGATGATCTTGTCCTTGATGATAATCTCGTTGTCCTTGATGATGTTCTTGTTCATTGATGCATTCACCAGTTAAGTCCACTATGGGGATCTGTCTCGCTGTCACCCTTGCTGCCATGGTGAAAGTTCAGATCAAATTGAATGAAGGTGAGAGCAAGTTGTCGTCTTTATACTCGTCTCATTAGCTTGGGTTATACTCAAACATCTGTCACATTATGACGCACCCCTCCCCTACTTTTTGATTCCTTTAAATCCCCCCTTTGATCCTTCTTTCCAGTCCATTTAATTCATTGTGATGAAATAGTGGGTGCCACACTCTCAAGCTTCATGACACCATATTACAAAAGACCTTCTCCCCAAACATGATGCAATGCCCATGTTGATGCCACGCTCATGGTGACACCATGCTCATATTGATGCCACGCTCATAATGATGCCACACTCATGATGCCATGCAAGGACCACCCCAATTTTGGGAGGAAAATTCTAGAGTGTTGTGTAACACACTTGGCAATGCCCTAACAAAAAGTGAATTTAAAAAAAGTGAAAAACAAAAGTAAATGACATCTTCAAAAAAAACATTTTTTTGTTCACTTGCCCATTTTCCCTAGAGTCGGGAAGGCAGTTCTTTGGCCACTCGTGCTAAGCATTCATGGCAGACAACGGCATTCCAGACCTGAGTGAAAATGTTTGAGTGAAAAAAGTCCTGAAGATTCTTTCATCGAAGAAATAGTTATTTTTTAAAAAGAAAAATGAGTCACCTCCGCCCACGATAGCTCTCATTACGCAATTGTTGACGTGCAACTGACTGTAAATTGTTTGAGTCCACGTCCATGTTATTGTCCTTGAGAATCGACTGTGATGGGAGACCCAAAGTGATTCAGTTTAGGCCTTTTGTCCTTTGTCGACCTTTTGTTTGGTCGAGCGCATCCAATGCACTTGGGACTCCTTTGCACGTGGAATTGCTGTGTGGCGGTGCAAATTAACATATCAAGTGCTTGTTACAGCATGCTTGAGTGCAATGTTGAATTTAGTGCAGGGTTGCGGATGAACAGGGATGCCAGACGATAGTTTTCATGGCTGTGGCAACAATTTTCCGTACTTTGTGTCATTGACACTGTCATGTCTTTCACCATTGGCACGCCCTGCAGATAATAGTTTCGTTTGCTCCGGTGTTGAGGGTCTTGGTCTTTGTCATGGAAATTATGATCTGATTGAGGCTTTCTTTGTGTGCTCATGTAGTCACGGTTAGGATTGAATCAAAGGGTTTAGCATTGATACGTGTTAAACCCTTTCAGTTGTTCTCGAAATCTTGTATGCATTACGCAGAAATCACTATTTTGTGAAAACTTGTACGATGAGCAAATGATGGTAGGTACAAAAAGCATGTCAATTTTTTTTTGTCATGCGAAATGTCAAATATGTGTTCACATATTGTTTCGGCACTATAATGAGCGTCTGCAAATACACAGAAAGACGGTCAGCACAAACTGAGAAGCCGCGAGTAAGGACTATTTTTGCAATATATGCCATAAATGTCGTCTGGAACTTTACCGCGGATTAGCACTGTCAGGCATCGGGAATATGTATTGTATGACGATAAATGGACTTATGTTTCACCCAATCCTTAAGACAGTCAATATTCGCCGATTGTGTCACCATCGAGAGTAGTTTCACAACATATTTTGTCTATGATATGATCACTTTAGTAAGAAGTGAAACAAGAGCAGGGTAAATTTAGCAACTTTCTGAAAGTCAAGTGACCGGGCGTGATTTCAACACCTCAGATTTTAGTGAGGTGCTGAAAGAAAAGAGGTGATTTTACGTCACCCGTGTTCTCTGGAGAGTAGTATATAAATGACAGTTCTAACACACTTCAACCTTTTTGTGGTTCATTTTCAAAATTTAATTCCAAGCATTCCCTAGCTTCAAATTCAACTACTGAAAAATGCTAAATATCAGCAATTATTGAAAAGGTATTTTACCATTTTAAATAGGTATTGTACCTATTTAAAATAGTTAGTTGCATAATGTAAGTCTCGTTGGACCAAAGTCTCAGATGCGTAATGTAAGTCTCATTGAACGAGACAATCACTTGACTCGTTACTGTGCTCCAAGCCTCAACACTCAAAGTCTCGTTGAATGAGACTTCAAACGTCGACTCATGCAAGGCAGAGCCTCGCAAAGCATAGGAGACTATGATACTTTGCTGCACTCAACTACACAATCACATGTCAAGTCTCGTTCAACGAGACTCTCAGTTACCTACATAGTGTAAGTCTCGCTAGATGAGACTCTTGCTTTGCTCGTTGCTGTGGTGTGCTGTGGCTGAGGCTAAGTATTTTGCCCTTCACATAAAATTTAAGTTGTATTCAATCGATGACTTCCCCATGCTAATGTAGCACCAAATTCTTCATAGTTTAGAGTCTTCACAGTCCAAACTAGTTTTTCATCAGTATTGGACAATGCAACTTTTTCTTGTTCTATCATTCGCATCTTAAATTTGTTTGATGAGATGGACTCACCTTTCAACATGTCGCCAGACTAAGTTCTGGTTGGAGGACCCGGTAGCCAGGGTGGTGCCCTGGCTTGCCTGGATCGTCCGACCATTGGCAGACTCTGCAGGCCATAACAGGGCACAATTACCTCAATTATCACCATAATAGAACAGGTAATATCTCCAAGCAAATCTGTCAATTCGAGGAACGTGAGGAGTTTATTCACCTTGTGTGCAAGTGCCCTGCACTTGCCAGGGTATGCCTGGACACCGTCTGGGGGCACCAGCTTAAAAAACAACCTCTTGACCTATATGGACTTGTCAGGCTCATGCAAGTGGACCTCATTGGCAAGGCCATGGAAAGGAGGGCAGATAAGTTCACTGGCGGACTCGTCACGCCAGGCATAAGTGTCCATAAAGCACTTAGATGTTTGATACAAACTGGGGCAGGAAAAGACCCAACCCA
>JAAUXU010124237.1_pt1 | contig 26203 bp, 25 predicted proteins | sample 7278151 | NCBI WGS metagenome assembly JAAUXU01 (sample SAMN14350113, study PRJNA611818) | marine sediment metagenome | isolation source: surface marine sediment (1.8m) | place: French Polynesia: Moorea | collected 2018-08
AAAAGAGGGAGAATTTGCTGCAAATCCTCAGTCATTTGATCTGTCTTGAAAGGACTACTCTCTTTAGACAGATTGACTCTAGTGTCCAGTGCTCCCCCCTAGGACCTCTCCACGGACTTCTCTTGATCATCTGGATCATGGTAAAGGCTGGCCAAGCCACTCTTCATGCTCCTCTTTTCTGTCTAAACTCTTTCCTTCCTGCCCTGTTCTTGGCTGAGTGGAAGGAATCCACTCCCTTCAGGGTAGAAGGCTAGGTACAAACTGTGTTGTCCTAACTCTTTTGTCACTGGTAAGACATTTTTGTGTGAGTCCCCTCCAGGTAGAAGAATAAAGTATTGTGTAAAGTACTAAATCCTCTGTGTTGGTCTCAAGTCATTGAGTAGTCTTAAAAGAATTCCAGTCAGTCCCTCTTTGTCATCTTGAACCAGGTCTGTGTCTCTGTCAGAGGCAGAGTTACCATGGTTGAAGGGTTCTATGTCTTGTCTAAGTTCCCCAAGGATACAGTGACCATTTTATTGGCCGGGGTCAAATTCGTCTCCTGAGGAGGAACTACAGTGTTTCCCAATGGTGACTTCCTTGGACTTGAACTTGGACGGAGAAGCGGCCTGTAGAGCTTCTAGCATGAATGACGTCTCCCTTGTCATGACCATTCGACGTCTGCAAGTGCTCCAAACTGACATCGAAATCCCCTGTGAAGACATCAGTTCTGCCAGCATCGGCATCATGCACGGACTGTGAAAGATAGTCTTGATCGCCAAAATAGCGCAAGAAGATGATATGAGCCTCTACTTGACCACTTGCGCAGTCTTCGAGGCCTGCCCGAGAGCAGGCTTCATCATCACCATTGGGTTCTGTTCTTCCCAAGACCTATTGCATGGCACAATCACCCTGGACAGCTGCTGTCCATGGAGGACCGGTTTACTCTCATCCAAGTCAGATGTGGTTTGCCCAGGAGGGATTCCTGTCGCTGACAGTGATTAGGGCTGTCGCCCAGATGCAGGTGAGAGGTCAAAGCATAAGAATCGAGGCCATTTCGGCAGAGGATCCCCAAGGCCGGAGAGCTGAGCGAGGCGCTGTCCAAGCAAGAGCTGAGCAGGGAACCGTCCAAGAAGAGATGGGGAATGGCAGCTACCCCAAGCTACCGACACGGGGGGATCCCATGGACTCCTGTCCTCGTTGGACAGGAGCAGTCATCTGGGCATGGGAGTAGTCGAAGTCGGCTGGACATTTTCTGCATAGGCCGAGACAACCCCGACACCTTGGCGTATGAAGATTTTGGGGAGACTTTTTCAGAAAGAATGATATAGTAACATGTAACGAGAAACTACTACGTGTCTTTGTGTCTTAACTATCTTTTTGTGTCTTATTTCTTAACGTAAGAAATATGAGAAGTCCTTTAACATTCTGCCATGCTGCATGACTGCTATAAAAATAACATTACTCTCCCATCAGCGGCAGTAGACATTAAAAATTCATGATTTGGCAGCAGTATTGAGGTTATTCATTAGTACAAAGTTGAGTTTTTCTCTCAAGGCCTATTGTGTTACGTTATTTTTGCAGAGTGAGGCTGTCTGTCGGCAGAATTCTGTGCCTGGCATGTGAACTGCTTGCCGTTGTGTTTTCTCTCTGCCCTCAACCTGTGCGGCGAGGTGGTGACGAACCTCTTGCTGTCAGACATGAGCTCCTGGACGGTCTGAACTCCATCCAGTACGACACTGTTGGATCCATCCAACCAGGTAATCTGTGACAGCACTTAGAGATTAACGCTCGAGGCTTACGCAATAATGATGTTCTTAGAGAGACGTATATGACGTCTCTAAGAACATCAATATTGTGTAATAATCAATTCAACTCAATTCCGCTTGGGCAAAAGAATGGATTCGTATTGAATCATAGTGCACCATACAAACTCGTTCAAGAGGCCTTCTCAATACGTCAATTTATTAAGCGCTGGCCTAAACGCTATTGGTATAAACTTGAATTCACACACTTCACATCGCTCTGTAGCGAATCTCCAGATTCTGTCATCCATTACAGGCGTCAGCGTGTGCCCCCACGCTGGCGTATCCTCTAGCGATGCTTCGCTATGTCTAGTTCGGTCCTGGCCAGTTCGTCCCTTCCGTCGTTTTTTTCGACTTCCGCCCGTTCCCATTCGGCCACGCCGCTCCTGTTCATCCCCGTGGTCCTCCGCTCCTCGATCCGCGCCACTTCCTCTGTTTGTTCGTTTGGCAGACCAAACGAACGTCGGTTCCTCGATCTCTTCGCCTGATCACAATCCGCAATTTCTTGTGGAGGGTGGGCGAGACGTCGCCCGCCGCGGCCTTCTCGGCCTCCCCCTCGCGACCATCTCGCTCCGCTAATGCACGTCGATTGTCAGCGGCCTGGATCCCCCTCGATGGCCGAATGATATCGGGCGATCGCCTCGTTTAAAAGAATCCGCGGATCGCGCGGTACGCCTCCGGACCGACTAGGGCCTAGTTGGGGGCTTCCCCCTGCCTTCGAGGGGAAGCTCATGGCGTCCGAATGAAGCACTGTGACGCGTCCGGAGTCTCGTTCTTGATGTCGACAGGTCGCATTTCACTGGCCTCAGGCTTGACGTCCAGGATCTCCAGGGCGTCGTTCCTAAGATCGTGCATCGCCGTGGTAGCCTCCTCCATCGTGGCCAGCACTCCGTCAAGCTGGACGAGTCGTACAGTCACCCACCGATCTGCCATTTTTTTTAATAAAGAAGCGCAAGAAAGCGCTTGACACTCTGACAATTGACACTTTTTTGAACTAGTGCGCATTCATTTATTTTGATTCAGGGTTCACACATATCTTTGGACAGAGACAGGCTGCCACTCCTGAGAGCCCCTACTACGAGTGGGGACGAGCTTGACCTTGACAATCCGGAGAAGCCGCTGCGAGTGTCGATGATTATAGTGAACGGGCGCTTTCGTGCTACCCACTTTGTTGGGTAGAAGGAATTAAAAATGCCATCTGTCTGTCTGTGTCTCTGACGAAAATCAGCCGCAAAGATCACCAGCCGCCAAATCATCCGACAAGATCACCAGTGGCAAAAAAATGAGTCAAAATCAGCCGCGAAAATGACGAAAATCAGCCGCTTGGATTAAGCCGCGGACGGACAGAGACACAGACACACAGAAGCACGTACACACGGGCCTGTCCTTTTATAAATATAAAGATTTGTCTTCTTGACTTCTTTCAACCTTTCATGTTTAGGTAAATCAAGTTGTTCCTTCGTTCACGGGCTCTTTAAATAGACTCATCTTATTAGACTTGGCCCAATTTGTCCTCGCCATCATGTAAGTGAGACTTTCACCCTTTATCGCAATAAGGAATTGGTCAGCCGCAAAACTCGCAAGGGTAAGACTGATCCTATGAGAGAGACTCGTCTTTGTGAGATATGACTGTGTTTAGGCTAATATTGTTTGTACTGCACAACAGCATCCGCTTGACTCGAACACCTTCCCGCTGTAGCGAAAGACATGCTAAAAGCAACTGCCCCGAGAGCATCCCTTGCGACGCATAAATGACTCTGCTCGAATTAGGCGAAAAAAAGGATCCTCAACTTAGTCCTGCTTAACGCCGTCAATACTGGTACATCATTGAAGATGCACAGTATCGTGTTTAACGTTCTTGTACGACGCACGCACAGGTACACGAACTACAGTGAAGTGAGTACTCCCGTGTATCCCAAATTGAATTGAATGCAACATAATTGCATCAATGGGCACATCAAACGTGCCAGATCCTACAACATCCGAAGTACTTACAAGATACTGTAACGTTTTTTTCGTTAGTCCGGTTTAGTTAGGTTAGTCCGGCGTCCAAGAGTGTCACAATCTGATATCGGCAGAGTCCAGCCTGGAGTCACTGTGACAACGGTAGTCCTAGTAGCATGCGCAAATTGACTGAAATTTGTACTCTACACTGAAAGTATTTATGGCTTGGTAGGCAACCAACTTTCAACTTGTAAACGAATTAGCTTTGTGATGAAGTCACTTTAAAAGTTCTTAAGTGTTTCCAGATAACATCTGTCCAGCCACAAGTTGGTGAATTGATCCTGGTCAGGGACAATTGTTTGACCCAATCATAAAATATACAAATGTTGATTTTGGTTTTTGTATTATGCTGCAACGGCGTATCACTTTGATTAGGCGGAAAGTACGTTACAAAAGCAGCATTGTACGGTACTACCGAGTAATCCTGTTGCACTAAATTTGGGACATACGGTACAACATTTGACCCTCTACGCCTGGCACTCTGGCTTATCGTTAACTCCAGCTATTGGTACTGGAAATGGTTGACCAACGCATCGCGATGTAAAGCATATGAATTTCTTTGTGATGTCTCCGCTGAACTTGTTTCGATGAAAATTGCCCGCATATGGTGAGCCCAAATTGTTTTCCTCTGTTAAAGCCGTTAGAGTCTGCAAAAACATTCCATATAGGCTTAATGAAAACTAAGGGTATTAAGGATGCAGTGCGAGACCACAGAGAATTGCTACAATTTGTCACCTTGTTAATATCTTACCGTGGCTCTTCCAACGAGTGCCGCTGGAGAGCAGAAGGACGTCTCTGTGGGTAAGTTGAGGGGCTCCTTCTGCTCGTAGACCAGCCACAAGTATCTGTGAGTGAGGTCGGAGTTCTCCAGTAGCATCCCTCTCTGCGGGTCGAAGTCGAACGTGAAGGAGGGGAGGTACCCCACCACGGTGTCGCCACGAGAGACGTCGGAGCCTGACAATGAGTACAGGAGGGATGTCGGTCAATCACGCACTTTTTGTACCTGGAACCCACCTGGGATGTTGGTAACCACATAGTGGATGAATTGAGGTGATGGCGCATTGCTACCCAGGTCCACGTCGACCATGATCAATGTGTAAAGGGCGCCCGCTCTTGCATCCCACTCCACTTGGGGTTTTTGCAAGATCTGACAGCAGAAGCTGCAGTTGCTCAGATGTAGATGTAGAAGTTAGAATTTGTGGTCCTCACCAATCCGCTGGTGACGGTGTCATTAGGCCTGATATAGATTCCAGATGGAAAAGAGACGAAAATCGGGTTCTCGGGGACCTCCGGAAGCACCTCGGGCACCGTACCAGTCGATGTCCAAATGTCAGCCCAGTCCTGGCCGTTGTTTAACCGGGAGACGGAAAAGGGCCCTCCACTGCTGATCGGCCGACCAAAGCGAGAGATGCCTCCCAAAATTCTACATGAAGGTGGGAAAATATGCTTGTTTTTTCATGCTGCCTCAGGTTAAAATGTAGCCCTAAATGAGTTTTCTTAGTCACCAGGTAGCCTGTCAAGTTGTGAAGCCTGCATGATTGTGCATATCAGAGGTGCCATGTCTTAGCTGAACAATCCAGCTACATTTGTGAAGACAATCTGGCCAGACAGTTAATTCAGGAATGTCCCCATCAAAATTTGTCAGTGTGAAGAGGTAGTTTCGGTCTATCTCGTGAGGTCGAGCTCATGAAGAGGGTTGGGAAGCCTTTACGTTGAGTTAAAGCCTGTACACCTTGGGATCCAATCTTTGGCCACATTGGTCACATTTCGGTACCGTTTCCAGTCACTGCAGCAGCAGAAGAGTGTACAATCTGACGTTGACACCCCTGCATTATGAAAAATTCTGGCGCCCAAACAGTTTCGAATTTGGCCAAACAGTTTCAAATTTGGCCAAACAGTTTCAAATTTGGCCAAACAGTTTCAAATTTGGCCAAACAGTTTCAAATTTGGCCAAACAGTTTCAAACTTGGCCAGATTTCCTTCATCTGACCGAAGTTCGTTGGGCGATGATCCCGGTTGTCTTGAGGACTGAGGTGTAAGAAGGGGTTCGTACTTTACGTGAAAATTCGTTGACCCGATGTTCGCTGAAACCAGCAGTGCCTGAACTGATTCCGCCATTTTAGTGATGGTCAGCACTATTGGCATTTTTCCCCAGAACACCGCTCTACAGCTCCGATAGAGGGAAAGTAGCGAAGTATTTTAACGCCCGCAAAAGTACTGCGATTCTTTGATGCTCTGAGTGTAGTGTGCAGCAGCATACCGGTACATACATGTACGGAGTAGCAACTATGTGCTATATGTACTGCAAAAAGTCCACTTCACAATCAAGTTAAATCGTCCTATCGAAATACCATTGCACTCACGAATTTTCCAGAGGGGGCCCAAATTCGCTATTGTCCTCTCCAACGACGCTATGGGCCGCAAGCACCAACAACGGGGCGAGGAACATGACCTTGAGGTTCTTCATCTCTCCGCCAATGGACAAAGACTGTTGCGAGTTCACTAAACTCGGGGTTCCTTCCATGAGTGTTTGTGCAGCTCACTCAAACACACGCAGAACAATGGTATAGGATGCAACGTACACACTCAACCCTCACAGACTAATGAAACTTGAGACCGCGCGACGTCCTCACATGCCAAGATATGTAAGTAGCGTCCAGAATCATGTCATGAAGCCACCCCATGGAGATAGTTCAGCTGACTGTTGCACCGGGCTAATCAATGACCAAGCAATATTTTTCCTTCCGTTGTGGACTCTACAAGAGCAGCTTCCTCGTCCATTAACTCCAGTTGTCACCTCACGATGCTGTTGCATTGTGACAATCGACTGCAGCCTCCAGTGAGCATCGGTTTTTAGCTCGCAACAGTAGCGCGGGCAGATGCTTCAGTATCGATATACCATATTCCCTCTGATATCACACGCTCCCTCCAACATAAGCACCCCTGCATGCTGGAGCCGATGTATGAGACCTGAAACTCCTCCAGTAGAAACAACCCCTACTTTTTTGCGTAGATTTACATCCACTCCTGTTGTGGCCCCAAAAGAGAAAGACAATTGCTGTACACAGACTTGTGGCCACCACCCCAACACAAGTGAGCCCTCGACTTGAGTGGGCTTTGTTAACTATGACGGATTCGTAGTGTACGTAAGATCATATAGTGGCAAGGGATACAAGGAGAACAAGAAGAATAGCACGGTTCGTTGCTCCCCACGCTAATATAAGTAATGACTCTAATGTAAGCGACGGGACAGGAATCCCGTCCGAAATTAGCAGTAATCAGGTCGCCTATGTTAGAGGAAATACGGTATATAAAAATATCCGTCTAATGTTTCTGCGACAAGGGAACGGCAAAATACGTACTGAAAAACACTTGGCGTGTTATGTAAGCTACGTCATGGTCATGAACAACTGCCCGTGTGGCTCATACACACAGGTCCCGAGTGAAGGACGAGGTGAAGGTAATTTTTGTCTATTTATTCATATGACGAAGGATTTTAATCACTCATTCGCATATCACTGCTGCAACTGGAGCGTCGCTCACTATAATTTGTTCGTGCATTTGAAAATAGACACATCAATACGCAAGTCAATCTAGGCTAGATGCCCACTGCATTCCCAGGTGTGTTTTCTTCATGGACTCGAGACTAAGGAGTGCATTCTGGCCCATCGTTGATGCCAGGAAGAGGCGCTGGGAATGGATGCTCCGTGCAACGAGAGAAGACGCACAGAAACTGATCCGTCGTACCCTGCGAGTAGGGGGCGAGCAAGAAGTTGCCTGCCATGGCGTTGCCCAGGTTGTACTTCGACACGAGCGTAGAGTAATTCTGGCAGTCAGAAGACATTGCGGTAATTTTTTTTGTTTACGCTCAGGTTCACGTTCTATGTACCATGAGTCTTTCGAAGACTTTTGGAGAGCAGAATTGTTCCTCAACGGGTGCATCGATCGGTCCTGACTGGCGAAACACCAGATAAGCCATCCGGTGGGTGAAGGTGGGATCATTGACCAGGCCCTGAAAGTGGAGAGCGACGCATTTGACGGACGGTGCGGACGTGAGCGCGCAGAGCTCGATGACAAGTCCAGTTCAGTACTGATCCTGGTGACGACAGGACAAAGGTCCTCAATGCGCAAAGCTCACTTACTTGACTTGGTTCGTAGAGGAATGCGAATGGGGGAATGTATTCGAAGTTCTCCACGCCTCTGTCGATATCACCTGGGAATTACAGAGCTCGTAGAGAGGAACATTTCTCTATAGCATCTCATCTACCTCCTGGTACATTGGTCGCCATGTAGTGTATGAAATTCGTAACGGGGTTGTTTGGCTGGAAGATGTCGATGTCGACGATCATCACCGTGTACAAAGAGCTGGGATCGGCGTCCCACGTAATCTCTGGAAACTGCAGCATCTACAACGAAGAATGTAGAGGCTCAGCTTGGTGCACATGAGTAGTGGAAATGGTGTTACACAGTAGTTCCGGTGTGTGAAGAAAAGTGCGTGGAAGTATCGTACTTACCAGCCCGCTGGTGAGAGTATCATTCGGCCTGACGGTGACTCCCGAGGGATACCGAACGTACGCTCGTCCCTCCGGTAACTGCGGCACTTTCTCCGGTACAGTCCCGGTCTCTTCCCAAATGGCATTCCATTCACCGTCGTCTTGAGAGCGGAGCGACCGAGCAAAGAAGTCGGTGGAGCCGCTGGGGGAGCCGAAGCGGGAAAAGCCACCCAGGACTCTAAGTACCAGGAAATAAGAACTTGGAATGGTTGGAATTGACAATGCGCGAAGATAGGCCAGTATGTGTTCTTGCAAGGAGGGCAAGAAAAGAAAGATTGCTTTCACTAGTGATGGCGCCGGGAACTTGAAAAAGTCCGCCAGGACAAAGATCTTGATACATGTACTACGCACAGGTTCTGGATCGGTCTGCCAAAGGTGACCCTGCTGTCCCTCGTGGGCAGCCTCAAGGCTGCACTCGACAATGAGACTCCCGCGGCGACGAGCACGAGGAGTGGGACCAGATGTACTCGTTGCCGACCTGACATTATTTCCACGGAGCCACTGTCACTGACACGGTCATTTCAGCAACTCTCACGACCAGAACTGACGCTATCCCATAACAAACGGTGCGCGTGCTCGTTACATTCAAAAATGAACCAGCGTACGCACTACCTATGGCATTGGCAAATCACTCGACCAAGAATCCGTATTATTCCCGCTAACTCTCTGCGTACTTACGTGATATCTCATTCACGAACGTATGTGCGCAGGCAGGTGCGTCTTCCACTAATTTACTAGGCCTTTACGTCATCACACCACACATCTATTACAAGTAGTCCACTCATTACTCCTTGTTTTAGCACACCAGCAACACAAGGGGGCACCACAATTTATCTTACGCATTCTCGAATTGCTCTCCGTCACGCTGTTCCTGGGCATGACCAGGTTGGCAGACGACAGCCAAGAGCGATGGCACCAGAATCCTCATGGCTGCAACAACAGCCAAAGGTGTGTGATCTCTGCTCGAGCACGAAGGCGACTGAGCGCAAAGAATCCATTGAACCGTCGAAGAAGGAGGACGAGGAGCAGCAGCAGAAGACGGACTCTGCTGTGAGTCCAGTCACCGACGATGCACGCGTGTGCGTGCGTGCTGGCGCGTGCGTGCGTGGCGGAGGCAGACGGCAACCAAGAAGGCGGGGGAGGAATCCTTGAAGAAACTATGGACTGCATCGTTCCTAGTTGTCGGCAGAGAAGCTCTGTCGAGGTGACCTAGTGGAAATTGTCCCTTGTGTCACACTTCCGCTCGATCCGAGATGAGACCGGCGGATGTTGAGACCGCTGGCCACAGTTGAAACCATGCACAGTTGTCACCAAGACTACTTGTGCCCATGATCATGTTTGACACCAGCCACAATCAAGACCACCGTGATGAGAGTCATGACCAGAGCAACAGGAAGTCGAGCACCGTTTTCCCCAGGATTGAGCTTTTATCCCTTGTGATGTCATAGCAGTAGTCAGTATTGAAGTGTTCTACTACTAATTCTGTAGAAGAGCAACGCGAGCATCCTCGTCCTGGCCTTCAGTGCCTTATCTGTGACATGGTCCTCATAGTGGGTGGTCCCACTATGGGGGCCACACACCTCGGGCTGTGGTGGCCGAAGTGCGACTTTGCGCTCAATGCACGGAGTGCATTCTGGCTCAGGACGGGCGACAACGCGGGTGCTCATCGAATTTGACACAGTGTGGAGTCGCTTGCTCTGAGCTCGTGAGGAGACTTCGAGGTCACTCTGTCCGCAGTCAAAACAGGGGATCACAGCCGCTCTTCACTCGGTCTTTGCTCAGACTTTGGTACCGTTTCCAGTCCTTGCAATTAGATGTGCACAAACCCTTGCGTTTGTGCAGTAAATCTGAAGGGTGCATGCACAGAGCAGGTGAAATGAACCGTCAGGGTGCACCAGAAATCGTTGCTCGTGCACCAAAATGACTGCCTGCACTCCGCTGAGGGTCAGGTTCAACAAGGGTTGTGAGAATCGGGCAGTCGCACAATCCTTATTGCACTGTTAGTCATTTTTGGTGCACACCCCCTTCATTTGGGAGCACGCTGACTTCAATCCCCCTCAGGAAGTAACTTACGTAAAATTGGTAGCTCTCGTGTACGAGGATGCAGCAAAGCGAACCGTTAACTCCACACGCTTTGACAAGTGATCCTCTAGGACATCCTGAAAGTGTAACTGGGATGGCCGCGTTTAACGCCAAAGATCGTGAAAGGACAAGCAGCTGCAGCACACTGAACGCGCATGATCCACCTCTTAGAGGACGGCACGATTTTGGCGATTGAGGGATGAAGCCAGAAACGTTATCTCGAGAGGGCCACCCTGAGCGAGTTGTCCAGGTTGCTACAATGGAATCCGGATGTCAGCCAAATCCGGATGTAGGCAGTTTTCCTCCTTATGCCGACATTTTACTACGCGATGGTGCACAATGGTTATTACACAAAGAGACGTCGGGATAGAAGCAATTCAGTAAATGAACACGCCCGGATTCGGTCGGGATTGCTCAAGTCTGACTGGTTTCGAGTAGTATTGCTGACATTTCCCGAACCTTAATTTGCAGTGCGAGACCTTGTTCTGCGCAGACCAAAATATTGACAAAGACGAAAAATAAATTGAAGGTGTTACTGGGCTCGTAAATTACCAATAAGGTAGTGACTCTTGATTAAAATTGGAACTTCGCGCCAGATATAGATTGTCTTGACCATTTGGCAGCTGCAAAAAAAGAAGTAAGCACAATCGGACGACAAACATTAGTGCTTCTTCAGATTGAATTAAGAGACTTTGAAGAGCTCTGACTAGGAGCTGAACCATTATGCCAGGAAACCTCAATGTCTCGCACATTTGTACTTATTTCTTTGTTTGCAGCGGCCAAAGCAGTTGAGGCTATCTAATTCAAATTTAAATCAAGAGTCATTAGCAAACTAACAGCTAATTTACTAGTCGCACCAATCCCGAAGAGCCCTGTATTTTTTTCACTGGTGGGCAGAAACGGCCATTCTGTCCACTTGAGAAAGAATTGCGTAAAATAAAGTCCTTCTTTAGTTATTTCAAACAAGTAGTTATTTGTCTCCAAGACCAGTTGGTCATAGGCGGAGTCCGCTGTACTGCGATGGACATGCGTGGGTCATGCCTGTGACATAAATGTCATCGTACATCATGATTTTCTGTCACTGTCCTGGTGGACTGAGATGTCCGGTCACTGTTCATTCACAGTGCTGTTTTGGACGAGACCAACTTGTTAAAATGTCTGTTTTTTTGGCACATGTTGGAAAAAAGGCTGTGGCTCTGGCCGTCGTCACCGTCGATCGCCGGTCTGATTCACTGTGTTGAAAAATTCTGACTCGTCATCTCTCTGCATAAAATAGACCGTTTATTTATTTTTTTCTTTGTTTGTCCTCTAAGCACGGTCAAACCACTGGATGGATCTGTACCAAATTTGGCATGCATCTGTCTATTACCCACAGGAAGGTCATAGGCAGGTCAAACCTGACCTCCGAGGTCATGCGAGGTCGCAAATTCAGGTTGAAGATTTGTGTTTGCGATATGTCAACCTCAATTTGCGACGTCAAATGACCTGGGAGGTCGGGTCTGACTTCATCCAGTCACCTTTTTCAAAAATCCTACACCTGTGAACACCTACCTCAAGATGGCGCCAAAGTACGTACAAAGTTCAGCTTTTCAAGTGACTTAATTGACTCTCTCGATGGAGTTTGATGGCCCTCGGGCAGTTTGGTTCCACTTGGCTGCACTAGGGGAAGTCAAATCTGCCATCTCAGGGCGATAAAATCTTTCTTCACAAAGGTGTAATATTTAGTTATAAGATTTAACAGATCTTTTAGGTCAAGATATAGGAAAATCTCCGAAACGCATTTACTCAGTCAGTTTTGGGTGGGTCAAAAAATTTCTGGTGGGACACCTTATGTAGAGTCCAGTAGTGTGCGCGACTGCGCTTCCGAATATGCGGAAGCGGAACTGTGGCAAGCGGATATTCGGAATTTTCACGGAATTTGGGTAAGAGCTTCTGCACAGAAGTTGTGAAACGTCTTCTGGCCCTGAGTGGGTTTTCCCAACCTTCGTACAAGCTGGCCCGGGTGCTGGCGCCAGCTCTGGTTCACTTCTGTGATTCTAGCGTCTGCCAAATAATGAATCAAAGGCTTAATTTATTGTCTAGATTGACAATATTCTGCTTCAGCTTTGAAGTCATTTTTCAAAAAAAAAATGAAAAAAGGGCTCCGTTTTGCAAAATTGCCCTACTTTAACTCAGGCTTCAGCTCCGATTTCGAAATTTGCTGCTTTAAAGGATTTCCAGTCTCTCGCTGCCGTTCTGAGATCAGTTCACTTAAACTTTTATATAATGGAATATCGTTAATGAGTCATCGCCTAAAGCGTATTGCCAAAATCTCAAAGTCTTCATTCGTTTTCAGCCTTTACAAAGAAAGTTTGTTCTGTTTAAGAGTCAGAAAGTCCACTTAGCACACCAAAAGAAGTCTATCTTGGTTAAAGAAGAGTCTCAATGACTCACGAGTTGGCCTTTAAGGCCAAGTGTGCAGAGAAGCTTGCAAAAACCGTAAAAACTTGAGTCTTGACTGACTCTGCTCGAATTTGCAATATAAACTGATCTCTGTCATCAATCTGCCTTTTCTCCCCATTGCGTCAGTCCGCTTCATGCGTCAAATTTTCCTCTGCGCTAACGAGTATGTGTGTGCGTACGCATTAATAGGACTCCTATGAAAATGGACGAGAAGTCCATCAGGAACGTTTTTTCCAATCGAGTCATCATCCTTTTCACCTGGATGAATGGATAAAAAAACGTTTCCAAAATATGACGAAAAGCAGCTTCCAGTGATTGTCTCAACACAAGTGACCACCCTTTGTATCTCTCGATCACCTCAGGGACGTGACTCGAAGACACCGGCTTTGAAGACATGAACAATTGAACCTAACAAGGATGTGCCCGAGATGCTGAGTGCGTTGCAGTGCGTGGACATCGTCAACATCTCCGCGGGAGTCGCGCTATATTTACACACACACACACACACACACACACACCTTTTGATAGTACTTGACAGGTGGCAACAAGGTCGCGCACGTTCTTTCTTCCAGGCGGCATCACAGACCTTAATTCGCATAAATCTCTCCGAAAATTGCAAAGAAGACCCTGAAGATGTCGACCTCCATGTTCGCAAGCAGCTCCACGGTGGCTGAGGCCATCATTGCCTTCTCACTTAGACAGTACAGGGTGAGCCTACTTGGAGTGATTGGCCAGGTCGGGCCTGGTGGAAAATATCCACAGCAAAAAATGCTTCACTCATTAACTGATCTTGTTCTGGAGTTCCCCTCAGCGTCTGTGTCATGTTTCAAGTTGTCACGACTTAAGTTCGGCCGGTACATCTTTCATCGCAAAGAAAACCGTCCTGCATCCAGAGATGTCGCTGGACTACGAGCAAACTCCGCCACCATGGCTGTGTCGTTCTTGGGGGCCCCACACTTTCCAAATAGCCTGTTGGCCATGTCCGAGTTGGAGTTGGTCTTCCACTCCTTCAGTTTTGCTCTGGGTCACGTTACGACACGATGAGACGTTCCTCCACGGCTGCCATGGACTGTGCCGAACACTCGATAAAGGCCGGACGATACTTCTGCACCTGTGTCGTTGCACAGCCTCAATGGCCTGGCAGGGATGGCGAAGGCAACTTCATCACCAACACTTGTGCAGCAATGAAGTTTCAGTCTGCTTTTCCAGGCCTTTCTTTGGTAGTTCTGTCTCTTTTGCCCCCTCCCCCTTAACGCCCAGAGTGACCAATGCCGTGCAAAGTTGGTACAGATAGGCCCAACAATTTGCAGTGAAGGTTCAAAAAGAGTGCAAAAAAGAAGTTGACAGAAGGAAAATATGAAATAAAGGTCCCATATCAGCAAAATATGCAACATGCAGAAAAATTATGCATATGCATTTTGCTCTTCTCCCCATAAGCGCATCAATGAGAGGTACAGTGGACTCCGTTTCATCGGGATTCGGATGGAAGGGATTTTCGGGCAAACGGGATAATTTTCTAGGCCAAATCTCCACTAAGTACTACTCAGCTCCTTCCGGGTAAACGGGATTTTCGGTTGACCGTGACCATTTCCCTTGCGACGAGTGACGCCTATGAAGCAGCGACCACTGTATTTGAAGTCTGCAACTGTCGTGTGCCACAACAAAAAGAACGAAGTGACTCAGCACCAACCTTGAGTCCGCTTGTGCCATGTGCTGTTTACTTGATGTCCGTCAGCTCTTCGTCGGAATCGGGGAAAAAACTGTTCTTGCTGTACAAAGTATTACACATCTACGAGGCTGCACCGTACATACTTGCGCAGAAGCGCGGAATGATCTCGGGACATAACGTACGGAGGAGCGAGAGAGGATGTACGCAATTAATTATTAGTAATTACGTGTGATGATGGAGGAGACGTAGAAAGCAAGGCCACAGTATCTGCATGCGCACTAGATCACTGATAAATGAGACATTTCAATGCTATCACTCGTGTAGTACGTGGATGTACGAGTTTACCCACTGCTATGCGTACGCGTACGTACCTAGAGCAACGTGAGCACTCATCCGATCTAGACTCTTTATCAATTGTGTAATGAAACGTTTATATACGCTTGATTTGTTATTGTGCATGTGTACATGCTGGCTTAAGCTTGGACACACATGCTTATTACAGTGATCCGCGGTTGTGCTGTCACCCTCGGCCGAGAGCCGTCGTTGGGACAGTGGAAGTCAAGATGCCAAACGCTGATGTCGCAGACAGACAAGAAGGGCTCAGATTAGCAAACCAGACTGCTCATGCAGCCATCGGGGACAAAATCGGTGGGGATTCCAAGGGCTACTGTCTGGGAACGGTGATTTGGTCACAAATAGGACATTCGGCCGTGCCAAAACTACGTTGATTTAAGCAGCCTATGACAAGAAAACAGTTATTTGCCGCAAGTCAGCCATTGGCGACGGCTTTTGGCACGGACAACTGAGCGCTTTTGCCCTGTAAAATCTCTGTTCCAGACGAAAAGTGACGTTGGCGTTGAAGCGTGGATCACTGGACTTCGACATGTACAATATGTGTACTCATTAGTTTTGTGCAGTGTGCGTCAAAATTACTATTTCAAGTATGCTTTTTTTTCTCAGTGTGGATGACTCTGTAGACCCGGCGCGGTCAGTCTTATTAGAAAATAAAGGTCTGCTCCTTAGTTTGAAGAAGGATGAAATATAAAGCTACCATCTGCTTCTTACAAGTGCGATAAGGTGTTGCCATTAAATTTTTGACTGAAGAGCAAATGTTGGTGCTGTTGCACCAAGACCGTGTCCAAAGGTACACTTCAAATTAAAACTTTTATTATGATCAATATGACATCATAGCAGTCAGATATTATCAGAGGTTAGATACCAAGAAAATGCTGATGCAGCATGTAATGGGATATTCGACTGACGCCATTCCATCATTCATAACCTTTGCCTCGAGTGACCTGCACAAGTGAATCGACCCCTTATGGAGAATTCGGACTCTCCTTCAAGACTGACACTTTACTCGCTTTTACTCTAGGGTCACTTATTTTTCATCAAATGGTCGAGATGAAAGGGAGCAAAAATATGTTTCACCCAACTTTTTCTTCCTAAAACTTCAACTATTCTTGATCCTCTTTTGCATAAACTTAATGCTCCTGATCTTTTCTAGCATTATTTGACTTAGATCTTTGTTCTGCTATGATGTGAGACCAGAGATGTTCTCAGTGAAGACGTTTAGCTTGGACTGACCCCATCTACAGTAATGAGAGGAAAGAAGATTCAAGAAATGCATGCTGTCGATCAGGTTGCAGTTGCTGATACTGCTGCGTTGTGCAAAAAGAGGGACTAATTAGTCTATTATGAATTGTTACTAGGCAGTACAATACGGTACGTGAAATTACATTGATACAGCAATTTTACCTCCATAATACCAGGAGCTCACTGTCATCTATTACAGGGTGGCGCAGGGCTGTTATTATAGTTTAACGTTTTGTTGCCAGTTCCAGCAATGACGCACCTCGCCCCCCTTATCGGACAGAAGAGAACAGTTATCAAAGCGCGTTTTTGTGAGTGTACACGTGCATGGAGCATGTGCAGCTTGAACTTTGCCAAGCTACCAATCTACGTCAGGTGTACTTGAACGTGCGGGCAGTCTCAGAGTCTTGAGTGCAAAAGTAGTCAACATAAAGATATCGGGGGAGTTGCAGGGTAAGGAGGCACTGTCGTACCATATTCTCAATATTAGCAGCCGCGGCTACTATTGCATATTCGCGCTTTGGCTGTGGCTCCCCAACGAGAGCAGCTCTTATTGAAGCTCCCAGGTCCCAGGTGATGCAGCAGCAACCTGCCACAGTGTTGCCCCTTCAAATTTGCTCAGCTCCTGAGTTGTTGATGTCTGCATCGATGTTGAAAATCTCCTCTTCCCTTGAGATGTCATTGGACTCTTCCTCAGTCATCTCGTCATCAACGAGTCTCTCTGTGTGTGGATGCCAACGGCAGCTTCTGCTCCTCTGTTGAGCCCTCCCTCAACAGGTTTGCCCAGCTGGGATGTTTATCGGGGAGAACTGGGGTGTCTTCCTCCAAACCACAAACCATTGATCACATCCTCTGACGGAGGACCCTTCAGCGAGGTCAGTCATTGACTGGGCACGACCAGCTGGGGTACATGTTTCATCCTCTTTTAAGCCACTCGCCATTTTGTTCGTGCTGCTTGTACGAAGTGCATTGAGTTCAGGCAGTGCTTAATACTGTCACGTCGGTCCTCTCTTGGCCGGTGGTTGCCAAGGGGACAATCTTCTGCCCGCTCTCAGTCCAAATCTGGGATAACGCAGCATTTAGCCATATGTGTTGTTGTCTCATCCATGAAAATGATGTTGGCCCGGTCAATGCACTCAGAGCCTGAGACCTTCTTCCGCATAGAGCATATTCCGCACGTTGACAACTTCCAGGCAGAGATCCTTCAGAAGATGCTGCCATTGATGTGTTCTCTGCTGCATTGACAGGATGTTGTATCAGTTCGACCGTCATCCCTCACTGGCGTTCATGCCATCGTCTTTTAACGACTGTGGTGCTTTTGGTTGAGTCCCTTTGCAGGTCACATTTTGTCACACATCTTTCCGCAATCCACGTGAACATCTTCTACGCCATTTCTTCCTCCCTTATCTTGCAGCCAGCCCCATCTAGCCTGTACCTCTTCTCCAAAATTAGGTCTTAATCTTTTCCAGGAGCGTGACCCCTTTGTTTTGCCGGTGCCAGACCTGACTCTTGTCAAGCTCGTGCATAGTGTGGCCAAATGTCTTGGACACTTTTACTGAGGCAGCCGCAGGAATAAAGCAAGTACAGCTCTGTGAGCAGCCCCTACAACATACAACGAGAACAAAGGCAAGAAAGCCAACAACTGCCCAAAAAGCATCTCTGACACCTTCAGTACGACCTGTTCGTAATAAGTCCAACCAAAGATTTAACCCGTACTTTGTTGAAAGCAACACCGTTCAATTTTTTCATTGGTTCGCGCCTACAGCTTAGAATGCAGTCAAAGTTAAACAACTTCAAAAACGGTCTCTCGACTCATCTGACCGCACCGTGTAGGTGTGCTTGATGCCCTAGTTTTTCCCTCCGCTGCTTCAGCCACAACTTTTAATTTCAATTCCAGACTGCATGAGCAGAGTCTTTACTAGCGGGTTCCAAATCCGCGACCTTAACATAACAATTTACATACCAATGTAGAATCACTCTTAACGCAGATAGATATAGGCCAGTTGTTTAGCGACTTCCTCGGCCTTGAAGTTGCCAATGTGCAGCTGCCCAAAGTGAGGAAGTCAAGCAACCCTATCGCGGCTGGTATTTGAGAGCGGCTCTTATTGCTAGAATGGGTTGAGGCAGTGCAGCCCCCCAAGAGTGACAGCAGTTTAACCGCGGCTGCAAATAGCTAGAATATGGAATACGGTAATTACTTCATTGCCCGTTTGATTGGGACACAGCAACAGGTACCTCCATCTCCTGCATTCAGACCATGGGTGAGGACTTGGCAATCCCCCTCAAGGAGCACTTTCTTCTCAAGCAAGGCCACGCTTGGACTACGTCCGTTGAAGTGACGCTGACGCAAGATGCGGTGCGTATTGACTTCCAGGGCAAGAAGCACCAAAGTGGCCCCAAGAGTGACGGAGACATTCAGGAGATCTTAGTCCGAGATATTCTTGGCTCCCAGAGAATAGCGTCGAAAAAAGGAAAGGGCATCCAGACAGGCGCGTTTGGACTCACATTCAAGGAAGAAAGGGTTTCAGGGGAACTTAACGACTGCCTCGTCAAAGAACTCGTCTTCCGCGCTATGAAAGACCAGCAGGAGGAGAACTCGAACACAGGTGAGCTATGAACTTGGAAGGAAAAAAAAAGAACAGATTTGGAGTCCTGGATCAATTTCAGCCGAGGCTTGGTGCGACAGCATCCAAAAACTAGTCCTCCAGCGAAGAGTTGACGCCAATCCTTGCTACCTGAAGGACGGCGAGAGGTGGCTGGTCTTCGTCAACCCCAAGAGCGGCCCCGGAAAAGCCCAGAGAGTGTACAAGAAAACTTTGGAACCAATCCTCCGAAAGGTAGGTACTCGAGGACGCAATACCTGTTGACGCGTATCAGCACAGGCGTTTCTTCACACCTAGGCACATGTGAAGCATGACGTCGTTTACACCACCCATCAGAACCATTGTCGAGACATCATCGCCACCGAAGACTTTCGAAGATGGTCCGGTATCGTTGTTCTCTCCGGTGACGGGCTTTTATTCGAAGTCTACCAGGTAACTTGTTCTGGGTGAATGCAGACATGACACTGTACACTGTCAGAACGAAACTCACATGCACGTACGCATACACAGACACAGCATGTGTAATCTGCTCAACACAGGGGTTGTTCAGGCGGGACGATTGGGGGCAGCTTCGGACATTGCCCATCGCCATCGTGGCCGGAGGCACTGGAAACGGCCTGGCCAGGACTTTGGCGTTTGAAGTAAGAATCACGCACAGCTTGATGCGTTTTGTGCTCGAACCTCACTACTCGAAAGCATCCTATATAATGACGCACACTGCTGGATGTTATGTAGGCCAACCGGACGTACCCCTCAAATGGAACTCTGGCCAGTTCTTTAAGCATAGCGGAAGGAAATGTCAAACCTATGGACCTCATGTGTTTGCAAACTGCGTAAGAGTTCACTAAAGTACTAACTTTAAACTTGACTTAAGTATGCATGGTATGTGTGCACGATGTTGTCCTTACCATACATGAAGGTACTTCCGTGTGTAAGTGCATTTTTCTCTTTGCTACGTGCAGATCCGATCAGATATTATATTCGTTCCTGTCTGTCGGCATTGGGCTGATCTCCGACTGCGACATCGAGAGCGAGAAGATCAGGTTCGTCGGGGACGTCAGGTTCGCCTTATGGGGAATACTCAGGCATGTTACCACAATGTAGCACTGCGTGAATAGTGCAAAGCGACCTGCAATTGCTCAATATCGCCCATGCAACACAGCGAGCGCGCATTAATTTTTCCACCTTGTCCGCGCAGGACAGTTACTTTGAGATCATACAAGGTGCGAATAAGTTACAAGCTTGGTGACGACAAAAGTAACTCCACGAAGACTGTGAAGGCTTCAGCCCAGCACCAGGAAGCGTTTTCAGACACCAAAGAAGACTTTTCGCAGCATTGGAGTGAGAAACCAGACTGCCGAGAGCGTGCCCAGGAGATGAACATCAAGGCACCTAAAGAATTTACGATGCCACCGCTACATGAACCTCTGAGGGAAGACGAGGAAAGTATGATGGCGACTTGAACAGGTCACCATTTTCTTAAAAAGTAGTCTGAAGGCTGAAGACATATACGTACATACGTCAGATTCGCTACAGTTGTCCCAGTGTCAGGCAGCCTTTCGGCCTTTTTCTGGCCCTTGCCCTGCCCGCCGGTCGCAAAGACTTTGCGGAGAGACAACAGCTTATAAGAAGGTACAGCAAAGTCTCCTTCCAGTGCTTAGAAACAGGCACAATCGTGCGCGCAATCAGCAAAGACCTTACAGCACACAGGAGCCCTTGCAACCTCGCATAAACTCGGACTGCTTCTTCAACCTCGTGTTGGCGTTTGGACCGACCCTTTGCTATGTTCCTTGCTCATACACCCTGTGACGTTCCTCGCCACACGGTAGCACCTAACATTCTGGGCACTGTCAGTCAAGACCCTTGGTTTGAGGCTGTGCCAGTGTGCTTTACACACCGCTCACCTTGCTCTGCAGGGGTGGAAGATGATCGAGGACGATTTCCTGATTATCTACGCAGTCAACATTGCCTTTATCTCTTCCACGCTCAAAGTGGCTCCAAATGCCAGGTATTCTCGCCTAGGCCAAACCACGTAACAACTGATTCGATATAGCTACTTTTCAGAACAAATGATGGCTGCATCTGGCTCGTGCTCGTCAGAAAAGGAATGTCCAGATTAAATCTGTTTAAGGTGAGATAGGAGAAGATTTTCAGTCAGCACCTACATCACGGAACGCGCCGTGCGTACGATCGTTGCAAAAAGAAATTCCCCCCCCCCCCGAAACATAAGTACATTTGCCAATGTCCTTATGTTTTTTGGGGGGTGGGAGGGAGTTATTTGCATGACATCATTTCCGGTGAAGGATATCGTTCACCTGACTGAAAAAGTCGTGATTGAAACAGATATGTGGCAATGCTGCTGCTGCAGAGGCAGCGGAATCAAAACAAAACAAAATCAGCTTTCTTTTTGTATGGAATCGCAAATGAATTAGTATTAGTATTTGCGAACGACACCGTTTCCTCTCCTTGTTCGACAAATGAACGACGAACGAGAGCAACCAAATCAGGTCGAACGACAAACTTTAGATGACAAAAAATAAGAATGCCGAACAAGAACGACAAATTTGCCAAACAATCACTGCTGAAGAAGCAGGAGAGACCTTAAACTGATCGAAACCTTTTTCCCTATTACATACATATTTCTGTTTTTGTTGTTTTAAAAAAGGAGGTACGTGAGTCTTCCTTAGGGTAGACAAGATAACCTAACCAAACGTGACTTGTGCACACTCTCGGGGTGTGTACAGTGTAGGTCGCCAGGTCTTTTCCCTTGCCCCTATGAAGTGCACGTATATTTAGTTCGCGTGTAACGCACCTGAGCCGAAAAAAAGAAGTTTGAGTTCTTCGTCAGACCCTTCGGTGCCTCGAGACAGGCAACCACGTGACTATGCCTGGAGTGGAGGTCTTCCCGGTCAGCGCGTTCCGGTTGGAGCCCAGGACCAAGAGGGGAAATCTTACCGTGGACGGAGAGCAGCTGCCCTATGACTCCATTCAAGCTCAAGTCATGCCAGAATTTGTGAGAATTGTGGCTTAAACTGACGTCGTTTTTCTTGAAACAAATTGAGCATATTGATGAGCATTGAGACCCTTTGATGTGAAGACAACATGAAGTGTACTTGACGTAGAGACCCATGGAAAGCTTGCCTAGAGCGTTGTACAACTTCCTTCCTTACTCCAAGGCATCGTCTCCGGAGCATCCCAGAGTATTTCTATGATGACTGGATTTCGAAGCTGTCGAAGTGATATCATTTTTTCCTGTATCGAGCTTCCATTGCAATCTGATGTCTTCCCTCACCTGCTTTGCGTAGTCCAACGGCGTGCCCGACAGCGGCTTCCTGATGCTGATCGCCAGGTCGTCGAAGAGGCTGCAACACCCGCGCAGTGACGTGTCAGCGCCATTCTCCAACAAGTACCTGGAGGATGCATGCAAGTCAGTGCTGGACTCCGGCTCCCTTCGCATACTGCGTACCTGACTATGGTGGCTTGATTCTTCCGCTGCTTATTCACTTCGGTCTTGAAAATGACTCCCGTCGTCTTCCCGTTGAACAGCTCGACCAAGTTCTGCTTCCTCCAACGAATGATACAGTGCAGAGGAGTCTCTCGATCGCCGTTAGATTTAACAGCGTAGCTGATTCAGTGATGGCAAAAAACAGCAATTATGCTAGTCATCGACGCCAGCGACTGTCGTCATTACCTGTTAACATTTGCTCCCGCTTCTACCATGTATTGCACCATTTCCACCTGAGCCATACATGCCGCCAAGTGGAGGGGAGCGGCCTGCCAGTCCCACTCAAGCACATCCTACAGGCAGATATTCTTTGTCACGAGATTGTGCCTAATCTTAACAGAAGAACAGAGAAATTTCGCTTGCCAATAGGTGGCCTTTGATCTCCTCCGTCTGCAGGAGGTCTTTGACTTGCTGCACGTTCTCCTTCTTGACGGCGTCGTGCAGATCAATGATCCACCCCATCGTGGTCTCGTGCGACATTTGCAGCGACCGCTGGGCTCTTTGTGCACTGCCACCACTCATTGGCGACGTAGCCTCATAGCGCACAGCATTGATTTTTTCATACCTGGGCCCCTGGCTGCAACAGGCGCGTGCCCAAAAGATCCGCTCGTAGTGCACGGACGACGCATGACAGTAGTGGGCAGGCTGTCCGTACTTCTGCTGACAGCAGTCCCAAGTAGTGCAGAAGCTGAAAAGTCGTCAGCTATATTGTCTCCTACTGTAGAGGCAATCGCGGTACTATCGCTCACTGTGAAAGCAGAGGGTGGACAAATAAGACAAAGGTGAACTGCTCCAAGTCAACGCGATAACTATCTTTCTGTCTTTTTCTTCTCCTTCTCGGAGCAATGTTCTCTCTGAGACACACAAGCTTCACTTCGCGAAGGAAATGCTCGTGGCCTCGGTGCATGCGCATAAAAGGCATGACTTCAATTCAGCTTCGCGCGATACAAGCACAGGTAGCTGATGCGAACAAGTGATGGGCGGTCGTGCAAGTCGGACGTGCACCCCGTCGATGTCAGCGTTCTGACAGTGAAAATAACATTGCACTGCAGTCTGTTTGGCACTGTACTTGTGTAGGCACAGTCAGTGGCAGAATGATTCGGGCGGTCAGAAAAAAGTGATACTTTTCCTTATGTGTTAGTGTATGCCTGGAAGTGAGAAAAAAGTATTCAAAGAAATTCTTCCTTCATTGATCGTCTGTGAAAAATATCAGTATTAATAGTAAAGTAAGAGGTTCGCAAGAAAAAATGGCTGTGACCAAATTGTTCCGACGATGTGCGTACGTTTGTACAGACTTTCACGTCCTGTTATGCATCATCTCGAACAAGCACTGCCTGGCAGTGGAAAAGACTTGAACCCACAAAAAAGCACTGACGTGAGATCAGATGTGGACTGAACCATTGAGTTGACTTGGCCGCTTTCTTGTACTGGCAGTGTACTGAACGGGTACTCGGCTGGGCTGAACCTTAAGTCTGGATGCCACTCATTTCCACTGCTAAATTCATGCTGTGGATATATGTGCTACAATACATTGGACGACATCGCCCGAATGATTTTGTCAGACATTTTGGCTTCTTTCAATATTGACATTTTTTCTGCGGAATTTTGCCCAGACGTTCTGCAATGAGTAGGGAAGACATTCCTTCCAATACTCTCTACTCACGTCAAAGGTTGCTTTGACTTTTAAGGCGAGGTTCTCCCACCGCCCGAATAGATCCGCCGCTCACTGTACGTGGGTTGAACCTAAGGGAAAGCATCACGGATTGATCGCTCGATTCGTCTCGACAATGGGTAGTCCAGTGACGTCGATCGCGGACAAAACTATGTGTTTAAGAGCATTAACACCGGAGAGAAAGATTGCATGAGCACAAAAAGGCAGTTCATGCATAGCAGGTGTCTCCTGACGGTCACGCAACGCAACTGGCACAACTACTGCCAACATTTTATCAGGTAGAGTTCGGACAGGCAGAGCTCTGTCCTTTGTTTCTCCCAATGCAGCCCAAGTTCTGCGATTGACACCACGAGCTTTTTCACTTACAGGACTTATAGTAAGTGGAGTCTCAGGCAAATTTTGTCCACTGGTTATTGAACTGACGTGGAATTTTTCGCCATTTTGCCAAGCTTCTGTGTCCCCGTGACTGTTTCGTCGTCGAAGGTCAACCAGCTGCTGCTACAGCGTCAAGCTGGGCCTTGTGTCCAGCTACGACCCCGACTGCCGCTGCTCGACAATCCCATCGCGAGTCAAGGATCGCCAACTCAGGTGGCCAATACGTCCAGGGCCTCATCCACCAAGCGCTCAGTGACCATCCAGTGATCGATGCATTATGTGACAAGTTGGCTGTTCCAACTGGTGTCACTTCATCAAGACCGCCGCGGCCCGCAGGTATGACCCCACTGATGGCCCCGGGGAGCGACGGACCTGTTATGGGAGAAGACGATGCCATTCGTCAGCTGTTGGCCAGAAATTGAGTCTGGCGAACTTGGACCGGACATCATCCCATTTTTAATTCCTCTCGCTGTCCCTCGTCTGCTTCCCCGCGGACGTAGCAGAGAAAATGTCATTTCTTTCTTTCTCTCTCACTCTTGCGCGCGCGCGCAAAGGAACGTGTGTTTAATTTTCTTCGTGAAAGTATGCGAGCGAGCGAGAGCGAGAGCTGCTGTGTAAAGAACAACTCAAGAAGGGTGTGTCTGGAATCGAAGCTTGACCGCCGTCACTGACTCCCTTGGAGGACAGCAGAAGGTAGGAGACACGACATTTCTGCTCTCAAAGCACTTCTGCCGGACGTACGGACTAAGTATTGTAGTGCAGGAGCATTAAGAGCGAGATCCATCTCGATGCGGTGACTATCGCACATGGTGGAGGCACCTCTGTGCACGTAGGGGGCGAACTGACGATCAATCAGAAGGGCAGGACCACTGAGCAAAAAGGCGAGATTTGGGTGCTGTCCCTCTTGCATCGCATGCATAAAGCGATGCTTTTACCGCTTGACAAGGAGTGATGTCTTTTGGCGGCTCGGTGAAAAGAGTCGCTGTTATTCTTTCCCCTCAACTCGCATTACAACTTCCAGACCGTCTACGTCAGGGGCACGAGAAGTGCAGCATGGACTCGTCGTGCACGTGCACGTTCGTCCTCACGCGGTTCGTGCTGCTCACGCAAGTGGCAGCCACACGCAGACCACGCAGTGCGGCGCTTATTGATGATCTCGGTACGTCCTCTAACAAGCATTGGCTGTCAGCGAAATCTGTAACACGTCAATCTGCTTTCTTCATGAATCAACCAAGAACACTCACTCATGCTTTGGCGAGACGCCAAGAAATTAGGGAGGAACAGCAAAAAGAGACGGCAGCGGAGAAGCGTTATTGGCCCTGAAATTGAAATATACTGCAAGTTTTGAGGGGGAAAAACAGCAATTAGCGACCCGACTATTCTTTGTCTGAGCGAGACAGACAAAGGCCTACACAGCATAGGTACAAGGAGCAGAATTTGTCCACTTTGCCTGGCGCAAAAGTCATTGGAAAGAGAAAGACGGGGGGGGGGATGAAAGGAAGTCGTCATGCCCGCGATCCTGTGTGCTTGCATCCACTACGTGAGCGTGTACTTAGCATTCGTCGTTGCACCCGAAGACGAGCGCTTCGTCATATCGCGAGTACCGACATGGAATGTACGGGGTGTAGGCTAGCGGGACATACAGTGTGCAGTGTCCGTGCGCTCGCACCATGTGGGTGGGAGGCACGCGCGTCTTGACGGACGTGTGTGGGCACATGCCACGGACGTAGGTACAGGAGGCGTACCCGACGCGAATTCATCGCCATTGTTTGTTTCTCTCGTTCCAGGAATTCCTTTGCGTGCATCCAAGAATGTAACGTGCTAACATTGACACGACAGTCGGAGCAGGGGAAAAACCACCTTCCTTCCTCGCCCCGAGTGTAATTCGGAATCCCTACTGTGACGTGCAGTACTGACTGTGCTG
>JAAUXU010133108.1_pt1 | contig 26203 bp, 31 predicted proteins | sample 7278151 | NCBI WGS metagenome assembly JAAUXU01 (sample SAMN14350113, study PRJNA611818) | marine sediment metagenome | isolation source: surface marine sediment (1.8m) | place: French Polynesia: Moorea | collected 2018-08
CTGTCGGACAGTGCAGCACTGGCAGTGCCCCGTCGGACAGTGCAGCACTGGCAGTGCCCCGTCGGACAGTGCAGCACTGGCAGTGCACCGTCGGACAGAGCAGCACTGGCAGTGCACTGTCGTTGACATTAAGAGTTCTTTAAACCAAAAGTATTTAGCCGTTCGGCGCAATGTATGGAGCACAATTGTGGAGTCTTGTTGGCCCTGACTTAAGGGGATCTCATTGTACTCGAGAGCAGCTGGTACAAGTAGCGCTGTAACGATCCTCCGGTCCATAATTAGGGGAGTCGCCCAGTGTGACGAGGAGGGTCCTTTCTTACTAATGAGCTTCAAAAACTTGCGTCAACCTGGTGGAACTTGAGCAGGAGGCTTTTTTTTGTTTGTTTCTTTTTGCCCCCTGCGCCCACCTCAAGCATGAGTTCATTCATATGCCCGAGAACTTGAAATCAATCAAGGTCCGCATTGTCAGGTTCCGCTGGTTCTTGGACTCCATCGAGCTGGCGCCCGACAACTCCAGGGGCGTGTCGGTGACGCAGCTGGACGCGTTCACTTCCTCGCTGTCGTTCCCGCTGCTGCAGACGCAGCACTCGGGGAATTACACGTGCGTGGCGAGCAACGACGCCGCCAGCGACGCCAAGTCCACGCAGCTCGTCGTGAACAGTAAGTTAAAGCACAAGAGATTCATGACATAGAACCAATTGTCCTACAGTGCGGTCCACGTAGTAGGAATCCTTCAGGGTGGGTGTCTGTGTTATTTCTTAAAGCGTTGGCTCCCAATCTGTCCAAACTTGGCAACCCTGTCATGAGCTGCAATTGAATGGGGGAAAAAAAATGTGATGGCGACCAAGTTTTCAACGTGCGTTCAAAGACACTGACAGACTTTGGTCTGACGGCACCTGCTAGACCAGGATGGCCAATGCCTCGCCCAGGTTTGCCACCGTGGATCTGTCCAGAGACGTCAGAACGATGAAAATGCTGGTACGTAGCTTTGCACTTCTTTGGGGATCCCACTGTATGGGTAATTGCGAACCCTGTAGGGGCTATGGAGCACCCTATAATGATGATTTATGGACCACACTGTAGCCCTGGAGCTTCTAAGACACTGCGTAGCGTCTAAAACACTGTGAAGCTTCCAAGACACTTACATACTTACGGATCAAGCACAAGCAATGGGGATGTCCCCTGAGGCGCTCGGACACATATTGAGCATTCAATGAAGCTGACTGAAGAATGTTGACTTGAACCCCCACATTGGCCACTTTTGGATCGCGTAGACTGACATGTCAGCATTCCAGCCATTGTCAAATGTCTGCACGACTTTGGGCACTACTTGTGGATCACACTGCACATCCATTGGCACCACCGGAGCAATCATCAAGTCAGGGGGAAGAGTTGAATTGCCTGAAATTCGTGTCCGCCCCTTCAAGAGCTTTATTCTAACCAGAAGACTTTTAGGGCTGAGAAAATCTGCCCATTTCTAATTCATTCCTCCTGCCAGTTCCTCCCAAGTGGGTGAGCTCTCCTCGAGACGTGAGCACGATGTTGGGCGGCGACTTCTCTCTCCACTGCCTGGTGTCTGGAGTGCCTCAACCGACGATCGAGTGGCAAAAGGCCGATGAAGGAGGCAGGCCAGGGGCGTTCAGGCCCGTGGCGGAGGTCATGACCAACTTTCAGTAAGTGCAACAACATCGGCGCCACCGAGGACCTGGGAATTATGGGGAGAAACATGAAGTGGCTCTCAAAGACTTGGCTGTAGTCACCACCTTTTGGAGGGACAAAAAAGCAACGGAGACCATGGAAAATGTGCAGCGATCAATGAAAGTTGGAGGGCTTTTCAAGGCATTTCTGCCTGAGCAATTTCAAAAATGCGCTATGCAAAGAAAAAAAATGGCGGGTGCCAAACTGATAAAGTTCATGTTCTTCGTCAAACATCTGATGTCAGCCCTAGACAAGCAGTAGAGCAGCTTTTTCCCACCGACGTCCAAGCAGCAGCAGTAGCAGGACGGTGAAGCATCGACCGTCACGAACTGAGCCTTGGACACCTCCAACGAGGTCGTCTGGCCCTTGAGCATGCCAATGGCTTCATGCCTGACAGCTTCTCCTCCATGCTTTGCTGTCTCAAGACATCCAGCTGCTGCTTCACAGTCGGTGCCAAACTTAACCCACCGTGTTTTTTTTTTTCGTTACACCCTGTACAGGACGTAAAGGGGGCCCCGGCTGAGGGAGACTCTCACATTAGAGGAACCCAACCCGACTTGACAAACCATTTGCTGCTAGGAATGTGCGATCAATCGCACCGATATCGAATATCGCGATATTTGCGCAAATTCGCAACATCGTTCGATGCCACACGAAACACAGCTCAGAGAAGCAGGTGATCGTGGCGGGAAAGGCCGTGTGGGCTCTGGCGCAGAAACGGGACAGGGACAGGGAAAACCTGGAGAAGTTGGAAGAACATTTCTCGAATCTTTGAAGTGTAACAAACGTCTTTGAAATATCAGCCTAATGTCAGTAAACTGGACACATCGTATGGCGATATTTGGTCTCGATATGTCCAATGACGCGATATCGATTGCCTTGCGATATCGCACAGACTTGGAGACGTCGCATTAGGGAAACACATGCCAAAAGATACTGCGTAAGAAGGACTTGACTCCACAGAGGTCTCGGGGTACCTTCAAATTTGCCCCTTTTTGGGAAGAGCTCTCAGAGTATTGCCATTAATTGTTATGTGGTGGCGTGCAAAAAATCATGCAATTTGGTCAACAACCTCCCAAGCTTGGGACGACAGCTTTTGTGCCCTGGCATGTTTGCTTTCTGCGCACTTCTCCGACGATATCTGACGATATCTGACGATATCTGACGATATCAAGTGGATATCTGACAATATCTGACGACATCCCGCCCAGGGTTAAGACTGGTTCAGAGGCTCACTGTACACGAGAGAGAGCAGTGCAAAAGATCATGCGAAAGTACAAGAAAACCACGTCGTCCACGTCTGCCAAGCTTACAAAGAAGGCGTCGTTGAACACCGTGTGGGTGGTCAAGTTCAAGCAGACTCGTACTGGCGCAAAAGTATGGCGGGCATTGTATTTCTCCATGAAAGGAGTTCACTTTGGTTTGTACTCTCTATTATTAAGTGAGTCTTTTGAAATATTGGTTCAGATCTTCACAGTAAGTGACTTCATGAGGATCGGTCTGGGCAGCATGGTGAAGCAGCGCACTGAAATTATAAGAGACAACAGAACATGTTGAACTTAAGGTTCTGTGGCTGAAAATGGAGATTTAATCTCCTCAACCCGAAAAAAGTTCCCCCAGACCGTCCGCATCCGGTGTTACACGATGAGATGGACAAAGAAGGGTTTGTGCAAAAGCAGATTAAAAAGAACTTCATGTCAAAGGAGAACTTCTTCTCCTCCTCCTCCATTCAGAGGTCCAGTGATAACCTCGTGGCACGTACGTACGTATGTGCCGAGTGAGAGCACGCGTGACTCTTTGCAGCGTCCTTTCCAACGGCACCTTGACCGTGTCCGAAGCCAGGGCGGAGAACGAGGGCAACTACTTGTGCAGGGCGGACAACCAAGTGGGGGAGGCCATCAGCAAGCTCGCCGAGGTCAACGTCAACGGTACTGAGACAATGCTGTTGTCGTTGTTCTCCTGTTGTGTTGACTCTGTCGTTCTCTGACCACACCAGTGCCAGCCACGTTTGCCGTCGCCCACGAGAACCAGACCGTGGTGATCGGGTCCAGGGCCGTCGTCGTCTGCCGCGCCATCGGCGACCGACCCATCGCCGTCGAGTGGTCGAGGAACGAGCGACGTCTCGATCGCAGTGACGAAAGCGCCGACAGGTTTAAGGTCAGTCATCTGCAGTTCCGTCTCGTCGGCACTATAAATCTCGACTTTCCCCCCTTCTCTTCCCTCCTCCTCGTGCCCTTCTTCGCTTTCTCCTGGGAAAAAAAAAAGTAAAAAGTCTTTTTTTTCCCTTAAAGTTTTGTCTTCACAACTCAAGAATGAGCCTCAGACAGTGGAAACCTATGACGGGGCTGCTTATTTGCTTTCAGTAGCCCACAATGAGACTTTCCGGAGAAAGTTTGGAAAGTAACACGAGTCCAGTTGAAGGGGGTGTTTCTGGCACACACCCCTCTCTATGCTAGACGGGGGAGGAGAGCAATAGCAGTAAATCTTGAGTCTGGCAGCATAAATATATCAAAGGCTCCATGACTTTCCCCGGAAAGTACGTAATGCGTAGGAAAGTGCACTACTCGAAAGTGCTCGCCTTCATTGCTGACAAATGAGCACCTTTGTACAGCATTTCACTGAGTTCTCGCTCTCTCCAGATTAGGGACGAGTCGTCCCCCGACGGCCTGATCTCCAGGATGATCATCCGCAGGGCCAAGCGGTTCGACACCGCCACCTTCAAGTGCGGGGCTTCCAACGAGTACGGAGACAGCCAGCGCACAGTTCAGCTCATCGTACAGGTGCGCGCAACCAGACTTCCTCGGGGACATGACCTTCTTCGTGTCTCACGCTCGTGCTTACGCTCTCGCAGGAACCGCCAGAGACCCCGCGCTCCTTCCGCATAGTGAGCTCCACGTCCCGCACAGCCAACCTGACGTGGACGCACCCCTTCGACGGCCTCAGCCAGATCAGTGCCTTCCTCGTCAAGTACAAGAAAGACCATCGTGAGTACGCTCGGGGATTTTGTTAAACAAGCAGCCCAATGACACGACTGTGCCGACAGAGCCGTGGTCGGACGCGCACACGCACACCTGCTCGGGTGCGTCGTCTTGGACCGAGGTGCACACGCTGCTGCCTGCCTCCACGTATCACCTGACGCTGGTGGCAGTGAACTCCGTGGGCGAGTCTGCCCCGACCACCCCGCCCCTGGTCGTGCACACCGCCGAAGAGGTGCCCGAGGGGCCTCCCACCCACGTCAGGGGCATGGAGCAGGGCTCACAGACCATCGTGGTCACGTGGCAGGTGAGACAGACAGTCCCAACTTTCCCCACCTCGTCGTCTGAAGACTTCGCGCCGACTTTGAGGAGTAAATCCGCTTATCTCTAATCCCATCTGAATTGTCGGCCTGCTCCTCCTGCTCCACCTGGTCTTGCCTATAAGCGTTCATTGTTCGTTTAGACGTCCACCGGGTGGTTGGAGGCTTTTGTGCCAACATTGGCGATTTCGGCGCTTGTCCACTTCTCACCACCCGTGTGTGGCACGAGCACATGATGATTTGGGGACCAATTTGGCACTGACAAAGTTCACGAGTCGAGCTTATGGTCAGAGTGTTCTCTGACTGACTGCACCCATGCGGCGGCTCAGTGACTACTTGGCGAAAGTACTTCTTTATGAGACTTCTTCATTATTATGACTTATTTAGCAAGAAAGTCAACTTTTTTGCCAGTCTATCACTTATCATTGTTTATTTGCGCAGTCCTTGTGCGTTAGGCCTTGATCACGTTTTGGCAGGAGGGACAATTGCAACCTTGCCTAACAGTCAAGTCTCTGGCAAGTGATTTCGCGCAACAAGCTTAGATCGAACATTCATTTTCATCCTGGTGTAATCTAATTCGACCTAACCCAACCATTACGTTAACATACAATGAATGTTTCTCCTAAGTTGGCTGCGTAAAAAATCGGTTGCCAACAACTTCTGCACCTTGGCCAAGTCTCTTGTATGCACAGAATGCTGCCCAGGGTGGACGCAATGTTGTTCTCCACCTCCAATATGAGTTGCAAATCTGCCTTGTCCACCGGGTATGATAAGCACACTGGACTACGGAGATTTGTGGTGTTGAACACTTCATTGTCCACCCTGTACACATGCGTACAGGGTGGGCTAAGGAGATTTGCCGTAGCTTCCAATGGGTGGCAAACCTTCATAGTCTTTCAGAACAGGTACAAATATCACACAGAGTCACAGTAGAGGTGCTATAAAAAAGTCCGCGTGTCACTTTCACGACAAAACTATGTCACAAAAAGGAGACTTTGGAGTACTTTTGTCCTTTGCGCAGCCGCCCTTGGAGAATCTTCGCCATGGAGACATCTTGGGCTACTACCTCGGCTACAGGGTGGCCAACAGCACCGACCCCTTCAGATATCAAACGCTTGAACACTCAGGAACACGCGTAAGACAGAGAAAGAGCAGCCCATTTGTCGTGTGACGAAGTCCCCCACCCAAAAAAAAATGAAAAACATTGCAGAGTCACAAGCCCTTGAGTCTGACGTTGAGCCACCTGCAGAAGTACATGAAGTACAGCATCGTCGTGCAGGCCTACAACAAGATGGGCGCCGGTCCAAGGAACAAGGCCATCGTCGTCTCGACCGGGGAAGACGGTGGGTAACTTGCTGCAAAGCTGCACCTCAACCGTGGTTGACTAAGCCACTGTTCTTAAGTCAAGGCTAATGGGTTAATGGGGGGGAAATTAACAAGTTGCTACAGCAGCTCTCCTTCACTTCATTGGCACGTCTCATTCCCAATATGACGAAAAGAGTCCACTACTTTTGGCCTTCCCTGTAGTTCCAAGCGCACCTCCCGCCAACGTCCAGTGCAACGCGCTGTCCTCCACCAGCCTGCTGCTGCTGTGGTCGCCGCCGCCAGCCAAGGAGCTCAACGGGCAGCTGAAGGAGTACCGGGTCTTCTACAGGCCCCTCAGGGAGTGGGATGGTGAGTGAGTGTGACTGCACCCTGTACGTACGACTCCGCCAAGTGGGATCTCCTGCAGGTACTGCACAAGGTACGAGCGTCTGTGCGTACTTCACAGTACTTGTACGCACGCGCCACCTGGAGGAGATAGCAGTGACACGTTCTCACGCGGCTTTGCCGCTCCGTCTCGTACGTAATCCTGCTGCTTATGTGTTCGCTGCCTCCTCTGTAGTCAAGGGACTCTTGATTTATCACGACGAAACAAATTAGGAAAGTTTTGGGCCACTTTCCTACTCTATTCTGTCTTTTCTCTTCGTAAGAAAAAGTCGAGATCCTGGAGCAGAGCACCCTGCAACACCGACTCACTCTTACGGGCCTGGAGAAGTGGCAGAACTACTCGGTGCAGGTGGTGGCCGCCACCAGGGTCGGCCAGGGCCTCAAGAGCAGGTCCATCTACTGCAGGACCAACGAGGATGGTGAAACAACGACGCTGCTCTAATGTCAGATCAGTGATAAGAAGGCTTGCTTCTTCCAGTGCCCGGGCCTCCGGCCGACGTCAAGGCCGTGCCGGTGGATCAGCACTCCGTGCTGGTCTCCTGGTTGGTGCCAGCAAATCCCAACGGCCAGCTGACCCAGTTCGCCGTCTACATGAAGACTATGGAACAAGGCAGGCAGTTCACGCAGCACTTCGAAGTCTATCCGCCAGAAACGTTCTTCCTGGTCAGAGGACTGAACCAGAATCAGCCGTACAGCTTCTGGGTGAGGGCCAGCACGCTCATCGGCTACGGCCCGGAGTCTGGGATCGTGTCCGAGACCCCACAGACGCCGGTCCCGGCCACGCTGGCCAGCTTCTCCTCCAGGGTAACTCGCGCCGTCAAGGAGGACGTCGTGCTGGAGTGCAGAGCGGTGGGGCAGCCGCGACCCGTCTTGACTTGGCGATTTGGGTGAGCCTCACGCACGTGGGCGGACGTCGGTGCAGTCGAGCCTGAGGCATCATATCTTCCTTCTTGTCTGTAGAGAAACTGACCTGACGAATGGGAGCGGCGGCCGCGTCCACGTCGAGTCGTCCGGACAGCTGCTGAGGATCCACAAGCTGGAGATGAGCGACTCGGGGAACTACTCCTGCACGGCCAAGAACCACTTTGGAGTGGACGAAGTGACCTTCCAGTTGGAAGTGAAGTGTGAGTTACTCCGGAGCAATAAGAAGTTGCTGATATTGCGTGAGCCGTAAGCAATCAAAATTCCCTGCAAATTCTGTGCCATGCAAATTTGCATCACTCGTAGAGGGTTTGCAAATTTGTCAACTGCCCGAGGTCCAGGCCGTCGAGGTCAGCGAGGCAGACAAGGAAAAAAAACTTATGGCAACACTTTACAAGTTTATTTCCTCCCGTCAACGACTCTGTGCTTGTGTCCGCGCAGTGAGTCGCAATAACGGCGTTCCGCCGGCGCCCCCTTCGCTGTCGGTGGTGTCCTCGTCGCCGTCGTCCATCACGCTGGGTTGGACCAAGTCCTCAGTAGACGGTGGCGCGCCTCTGGTGGCCTACAGAATTCACTACCACCGGGAGTTCGGCGATTGGGAGAGGTTGGAGGTGCCTCCGGAGAGACTGAATCACACCCTCCAAGGGCTGAAGTGCGGGACAAAGTATCAGTTCTACATTCAGGTGGGACTCCTCACTCGTCTAGCGCGCTTCCTGGGGTGCACTATGATATGAGCGCTCGTTTTCGACCTTCCTAGGCCATGAACGACTTCGGCGTGGGCGAGCGCACCGAGACCATTTCGGGTCGCACGTCCGGTTCAGCACCGCTGGCCCCCGCCGACGCCAACTCGCTCATCGCGGTCAACTCCACGTCCATCGCGCTCAAGCTTGGACAGTGGAGCGACGGAGGTTGTGCAATTTCGAGGTAGGAGTAGTCGAGTCGATCATAACTATCAAGACCTAAGCAATCTTTCCCTCTATCAGCGAGTGATATTAAACGCTCTTCTTTTACTACTTTTAGTACTCCAGAGTGAATATTCCAAGAAGCTATGAGTTGTGCTTTACGATGCTTTCATAACCTTTCTGGTCCGTACATATTCAAAGAAAGTCATTTTCCTGTCTTTGGAAAGATTAGGGCCTGTGGGCAGCACCTGAACTTTCTTCTGGAGCACCCTGAACAGAACTTTTGCGCCGCAATCATGAACCTCTTGGTTTGCAGCTTCGTGATCGAGTACCAGAGGAGGACCGACCACAGCAGCGCCTCCGCGTCAGAGGACTCCTGGGTTCTCGTGAACAACAATGTCCGCCCACGCGCCGGAGGCGATTTCGCCATCCTGGATCTCAGCCCGGAGACCCGGTATGAACTCAAGATCACGGCGCACAACGCGGCAGGGTCCACAGTCAGGGAATACGGCTTCACGACTCTCACGTATGCAGGAGGTATGGAAAAAAAGACCCCTTAAGCATTGCCAAGTCAGATTTGTCTGATACTCGTGCACGTGCGTCTCGTACCCCGACAGCCACAATTGCTCCAGAGCTCATCATTCACTCTGATTACGGCGGCCTGTTCTTGGTCAACCCCGCCATCATGCTGCCGCTCTTCCTCTCGGTGCTAGTTCTGACGGTCGCTGTGATATTGGCAGCGCATCACTTCAAGAAGAAAATGGGATCAGGTTGCAGCATTACAGACATTTCTTTTTTTCTGCCCCAGTCAGTGACAGCAATCTTGAACACAGTGCCCAAGGTGACTCAGAGCCTGACCCGTCCTCTGCGGAGCGAACAGCCCAGCTCTAGACAAAGTCTCCTCCATGATCACTCTGTGCCCAACAACAGCCGGACGCTGCTGACGTCGTCTCAGCGACAGCAACAGCGCAGTCCCCTGCACTTGGACACCACGAGCTTCACCTCGGCCACTATCGACAGGTGCATGTTGCTAAGGGACGGTGAAGACTCGTGCAAACAGCCCAGTGCAGAGTAAGTGCGAAACGTGCAAACCGCCAGAACAGCTATTGCTGAGAAGCCCTTGCAGTTACAGCAGCTTCAGGAAAAAGTCCAAGAACCTCCAGCATTGTCAGTCTTCTGCTGGGGGTCTCCTGCGGTGTCACCACCATAAACACGCTGCTCCCCTCACGCCATTCAACCTGACGGACACCAATGAGCAGTATGTTCATAATGCGGTGAGGATCCAGTCTTACTTGACTTCGCCAGCAATAAACAGATCGTGCTGATGGACAATGTTTCATCTCGCAGCCGCCAGTTTTTCGCAACGATGCCGACTGCTTCAATCTCGACGGTTACGCCACCATCCACTTGGACGCCGCCGCCAATCAGGAGGCTGCCAGGGACTGGGTGCCGATGACTCAAATCTTCCATTCCCATAAGCTCTGAACTGAACATCTTGTTGACATACTTGACTGTGATGACAGTGAAACAAATAACTCGTATACAAGTACAAGAGTTGAGAACTTGATATTTCCCACTAAGTACTGCCAGCACTCGCCATTGTCTGGATTGTCACGCACTAATCATTGTGTCCAAGCTGTCGCATGACATAAACTCAAGCCGTGCTTATCTTGTACACGCTGAAGAGGATCAGCAGCAGGGTAAAGAATTTCAGGCCAGATCCGCTTTGTCCAGTCACAACTTGACCGCTTCTTGAGCCGCCGCCGCCGCTGCCGCCGCCGCCTCCACTAGCCGCACGTAGGCTGGCGGCATGGCCGCCGCTCCGTCGTCCGTGATTGTAAATCTGACCGGTGTAGAAGACCTTGGCGCTGTTCTCCTTCAGCCAGACATCCACAGCCTCACTTTTGTCACCTTGACGAGCTTGTGCTCGACTCTGGTAAAATGCTTCGCCTTCAAACTGCAAGAAAACCAAAGGACGCCAAACAACTCCTACACGCTGGTCGCGCGGCAGTGGCGTGCGTCACAGGACTCACCCTGTGGTAGCTGGCCTCCTTGTCCGCTGCAGACTCCCTCCTGCCCAGAGTGCCGAGGTCGTATTGGCGGCGCAGCCTGGGGTTGCCCAGCACCTCGTGGGCCTCAGCCACTTTCTGGAACTTTGCCGCAGCATCGGGGTCAGACGTACGGGAGTCGGGGTGGTAGAGCTTCGAACGCTCTAGGAAGGCCTGGCGAATGGCGTGATCGGTGGCATCGGCAGTCAAGCCGAGATCTTCGTATAGCGTCGACGGAGATTTCTTCTCCGAAAACGTCCGGACTGCGGATGCGGAAGATGAGGAAGCGCATTGCAGACATCGCAGGCGTGACACGGACAGCATAGTGGCTTTAGGGGACGCTCATGCCGGAGAACGAGACGGACCTGCCCGAGCTGGATGTCGACCTAAACGACTTTTGCCCCACACGACCAACTTCTCGTCCGCTGCCAATGTCCTGTCAGCTGGGGGGCGAGAGAGCGCGCGCGTTCTCTCCCTCCAGACCATCAGCTGGATTACATACTTCGCGTGCTAATACTTGCGTATGCACTTGATGACGGCGACTTGAAAGTAGCGCGCGAAATTCATCGTCAATGCCATCATCAACTACATCCTGTGCTTCTTGAGCCTGGGCTGCGGCGCGGCATCATTTTCAAATGATCCTTGCACCTCATCTCCGCTGCTGCAAAGTCCGATCTCAATCATGACTTCGCCATCGCCAGCAGGTCCGTGACAGACAACAGCGTTTTGTCAATATCTGCGCCGTGCACGCGATCTCAAAGCTCTCCCTCCTCCTCTCTCTCTCCGCTGCGATTGCCGGGCGCGCCCTCTCGGGCGTCCAGCTCCTCCATCCATGCCCACCTCTTCAGCCACTCCCGCAGGAGCGCTGTTACCTCACCGGTCGTCCGTCCTTCTCTTTTTGCCCAGGTATTTCCTCTCTTTATCTACCTTGGGCACTTCTGACATTGCCTCTCTTCAGCTGATGGACACCTCTCCTCCGCCGCCGGCGGGTGCATGAGGAATGTACCGTAGCAAGAGTGTCTCGGGAGGAGCCGAGGTGGCTCTTGGGGAGGCGGAGGCACTTGTGACCTGCTCACTCTGACCGTCGTCGTCCGCGCAGGGATACTTCAAAACTGTGATATGCTCGATTATGGACGTGCAGGACTACGAACGATTGCGCAACCTCACCCTGCTCTTCTTCCTGGAGCGCCTGCTGGAGAAGCGCGGCGAGTCCAGGAGCCTCCATGACCTCAGCTGCCAGTTCGGGACCAAGGGATTCAGTAAGGAGATGAGGCAAATCGCTGGAGGTTCGAAAGCGGGGCTCAGGCGCTTCCTCTCTCAATATCCGGCCTTGTTCAGCGTTGGAGATGACATCGTCAGCGTGGCCAAGATCCCCACCACCAGCGTGCTGAGGCAAGAAACAGCGACCGTGGACTGCGACGATGGCGAGAGAGACTACGGCTACGAGGCAATGCTTTACTTCAAGCAGAAGCTGCGGCAGTATGGAGAGGGCATCGAGGTGCCCATCAAGAGTCTCTTGGGGCACCGCTCGCAGGCGCCACCCGAAGTCCGGCACGTCTCCGGTCAGCACATCAAGGAATTTCGGGACTTTCTCTGTCGATATCCCGACGAGTTCTTCGTCACGGAGGAAGGAATCTACCTGAGAGAACTTGGTGGCGGCCCCAAGTTGCCTGCCGAGAAGACCGCCGACTGCACGAACGGTGTCGAGGATGACGCCGAGGAGCGAGAGAGGAGAGAGCGACTGGTCCGGCACATCCGCAGCCACCTCACCCACGACCCCACGACCATTTCTGACCTGCTGCGGAAGTTGACCGCCGAGTTTACCCTTGCTGGCGAGGGAGACTTTCCTTATAGCACCGAGCAGAACCTGCGCACTTTTCTCAAAATCTATCCAAACTCCTTCACGGTGCAGGGGATGCAGGTCTGCCTAGCGTCGTCGTCGTCTCCGAGCAGAGGAAGACTAAAGGCCGGTAGCAACAGCAACAGCACCGATGAGGTTGCCCTGCTAAACAGCAGCAACAGCAGCATTTCTCTGAAGGACCGCATAGGCTCTGTGATCAAGAAGGCGGTGGCGGACAACTCCCAGACGCACCAACAGCTGCCCAGCACTGGCAACAGCAACAACATCACCTCCTCTATCGTGCCGTCTTGGCTTGACAAGCCCAGATTAGTCACCAGCGAGCAAGAGGCCCGTGACGCCTTGTCCGACATTGTCATAAACTGGTCCCCAGTCGTGGCGGTCGAGGTGAAGGGCGCCAACCTCGGGCCCGAGGGTAAGATCACGTCCGTGCATTTGGGCAGCGAGACGGGCAGGAGCTACATCTTTGATTTCATGTCGCCGTCAATGTCGTCAGTTCAAGGTGCGTACGTCAGCTGGAAAAATGTCTCAACGATTTCTCTCCCTGACCTTGTCCCCCTCGCTATATTTGCAGACTGCTTCAAAGGCATATTTGAAGATGACACCAAAGTTAAGGTAGTCGAATATTTTAGTAGGCCTTGGTCACAATAACTGTGAATCTTGACAATTAGGTGCTACACGATTGTCGCAATGAATCGGCTACTCTGTGGTTCCAGAATGGGATCCTCATCAAAAATGTCTTCGATACTCAGGCAAGTACAACAAAGCTTGAACTTCAAGAGCGATCATCACTCTGATTTTCTTTGCACGACGCAGGCAGCTTTTGCTGTGATACAACACCAGGACAACGTGAATGCCGTGCACAAAGTGAAGAACGTTTCCATGCTGTCCCTGTGCAAGTACTTGGAGGTCGGCGTCGCCGACGAGTTGGAGAGGTACAAGAGCAAGCGGGACCAGAGGTTCTGGACCAAGAGACCTCTGGATCACGACACCGCCATATTGGCCAGTTTGGAGGTCTACGTTCTGGCTGCCTTGCTCTACCCCAAGTTGAAAAGGTGACTAATCTTTCACGCGTGCTCCTCGTACAACAGTGATCACAACGGTGTATTCTTCCAGCATGATAAGTCTTGCATCGTCATCACTGTTTGCTGAACTCTGCGAAGAGCAGCTGAAACTGCACATCGATCCTGAAGCCATAAAGTCAAGGAAGAACCAGAGGAAGATCGACTTGGAGGTGGCCGACATCAAGCGCAAGCTGGAGGCGCCCAATGGCAAGAATGTAGTATTGACCAACAGAGAAATACGATTGTTGAGGTACAACTAACTGCAGCGCCGGTAACACTTGACTGTGATAACCACAACGGTGTTCTCTTCAGATTTATTGAGCTCACTGAAGAGGACAAGAAGAAAATCAAAGGGTCCGCGAAAGTTGCCAAGAAGCTGGAACGACTTTCCCAACCGTAAGCGAATCAACGTTGGTAATCTTGATGACGTCGACACATATTTCGTTTTTTCGGTCACCTTCGACAGGGCCCAAGATGAAGACGCAGGTGATTCCAACCCGCCCAGCCTGGAGTCGGTCTCGTCCGGGAGCGAACACAGCTCCCCGTCCCACTCGCTCGAGCACCCGGGACTGGAGAGGATAGAGAAGCTAGAGGCCATGCTGGATCGGATCGAGGCGACGTCGTCCGCCTCTCCTACACTCTACAGGACGGCGTCCACGCAGACGCTCTCCACCGGCGACATTGTCATGACGAAGGTGTACGCGGACAAGACTTGAAAGATGCAATCAACCTGATAAACGTCCTGTGCATGGTTCTACATATACGTCTGTAAGATGGCAGCACAGCGAACCCTGGACATTGTGTCACCAGAGTTCCTGGAGAAATTATAGTGACCTTATAAGTAAAGCTTTTAGCAAATAGACTTAAAAACCACTTTCTGCAGGTACACATCAGAAAATTATGCTGGTAAGAAATGAAAAACACCCTCTGCTATATAAAAAAAAAGCGCGACACCGACATTGTTACTACTTCGTGCAATCAACAAGGTTCGAGTTACTCCTGATCATTGCTTCAGGATCACCTGTGATGTCGGTTGGCAGTTCACGACTTGTCTTTGGACATGTGGGACAGTTGATGCTCATGGTCATCGTCTTGCTCTCCACGACCTCGTTGAGGGACAGAGAGGCCTCCATCGAGGTCGGCATTGGGATTATGAAGACATGGGGGAACCAAAGATGCTCAGATAACTCCTTGAAACTCTTTTGGACTTCAGTCAGTGAAAAAAACTTGCAAACTCCTTGTTCAATCAGGCGCAATATGATACTACTTAATAGTCTTTATGCTAATTAATTAAGCATTGTCTAGGAAAAGATACTGTTGCTGGCTTTCACCTCAGTCATGACTCTCTGGCAAATGACAGAGCTGGCCAAGTCTACCATGCTTGACTCACGTATCAAAGGTCAAGAGTTCAGGAGCACTGAAAATGAAGCGAAGGCCTGCACGTGGCTGAAAGAGGAGTGAAAATTTGTATTGCATTTACCAGGTCCTTTTTTTTATTTTCTGAATGATCAATTCCAAGCCCAGATGAATATTGATATCGATGTGCTATGATCATCTTGAAGTTTGTTCAACTTGGTGCAATGTGCTGATGGCAGGTCTGTTTGGGTGCAACGTACAGCAGCCGATCATGGACAAGTCACCGTGATCTTGTGCACTGGCGGAACTCCATGAGGCACAAGATCACTGATGACAACTGCACCTGTCCCAGCTCCCTCAAGGCTTAACAGACGCTGAGGATGGAGATCACAATGAGGAAGGTGACGGTTCCACCGACTGCCAAAAAGGCTCCTCCAGGACAAAAGCGAAGGCGATGATACATTGTATATTTAGTGCATTATATTCAAGCTACGTGTGATGTACGAAGACAAGGCCGAAAATTGTTTTGAAAATCAGCAACCTTATTTTTAGGCTCTCTTCTCCAGCTTCACTTTCATATCGGGATAACTGATGAAGAACTGGTCGCCTGGTCGGACGTCCAGCTTGGTCTCCGGGGCAGTAGCTAATTTATACTTGGAGAGAAGCTTGGCCAGAGCGATTTTCATCTCAATTTGCGAAAATCGCTGCCCAATGCATTGCCGAGGACCTCCCCCGAATGGTCTGTACGTGAACGGAATGATCTGGTCCATGTTTTCCTTCAGGAACCTCTCTGGTCTGAACTCATCGGGATCTGGGAAGAACTCCGGGTTGAGGTGACTCGCATATGTAGGGATGTCAATCCTGGTTCCCTTCTTGATGAGCATGCCGGGTGCGGCCTCGCAGTCCTTGACGCAGGTCCTCACTTGCAACGTGATGGGACCCTGCAACCTCAGGTCCTCGCTGATGACCGCATCCAGATAAGTCATGTCGGAGATGGTGTTTTCGTCAATTTTGCCATTGTGATCGGCGATCACCCTCTGGATCTCGTCGTACACAATGTTCTGAGAGAAGAAATGCAGTCATAAGTGATTCCAACAAGTCATGCTGTTGCCTTTTTCACCTGGATTTGCTGGTGCTTGGCCAGAGCGTAGCAAGTGGTTGAGAGGGTATTGGCTGTGGTCTCATAGCCAGCCAGGAAGAAGATGATTCCCTGGGCACTTATAATATCCTCATTGAGGTGCTTGAGATCATCGCTATCGGGAGTTTTTTTCTTGGCATTCCTCAGTTCAATCAGGCGAGCAAGAAAGTCTTTTCCGTGGATGTTGGCAGCCTCTCTGTCATGGCCAAGACAATTTGTCCTTGACTTGGTGTGTTCAAGAACATACAGGGCTACTGTACAGCATTTACCTCTGCCTCATGATGTCTCTGGAGATTTCTCCAATCAGGAACCACTCTTTGGGTAGAATTGGTAGAAGCCGCTCCATCCCGGGAAAGTGTGAAATAAGATTCACGACCAAAGAGTCTGTCCAGGTGTTGATACGAAAGTTTGAGAAAGCTGCTTTGCCATGTTTGACCAAATCTGTGTCTGTGTTCTTGTGCGCATTGGCATCGACTCCAAAGGCACAGGAGCAGATGACGTTCAGTGCAAGACCTGTTCCACAACAAGGAGAAAGTGAATTGTTGAAAGCATCACCTGGAATGGACAATCACTTCAACAAAGGTTCTTGCTCACCTTGGAAAACATCCTTCACGTCCACCACGGGGTTCTTTGTCACCAGGCTGTCAATATGCTCCATCATACGGTCAGCAACTCCGGACATAGGTTCCATCATGCCTTTGAGCTTGCCAGATGAGAACGTTGGGCTGAGGTTCTTTCGCAGAGCTTTCCAAGTCTCTCCTTTACTAATGTCCAAGGTTAAGCCCTCATCCTTGATCTACGTCAAAGGTTTACGACAGACCCAGGTGAGAGTGGGCATTCAACTGTTAGATCTTCAGAGCTACTCACGTAGATGTCCAACGTGTCGGTGAAGCAATCAAAGTTCTTCACAAGGATGCTCTTGACCAGCTCCGGATCTATGGTTGAGATGACTGGCGTCACCCCGTCATACCTCCCGAAGGTCTTGCCCAGCTTCTTGTGCTGCTCCTGCTGCCACTTGTGGAACAAGACTTTATGCAGCGCAAATGGAGGCGACCCCAAGAAGGCGATCGGCTTCAACAAGGGGATGCCAAGCTTCTCCAGGCTGCCGTGATGCTTGGTCAGGTGCCAGAAGAGCACGGTCACGGCCAAGACCAACAGCCCCAAGGTGATCGTCAAGACGTCCATTTTGGGGGCCTCCAAGCCAAGTCTTTTCCTCTGTTGAAGACTCTCGTTGTTGCCAGGTGATCTAGTGAGAAGAAAGTGAGTACAGCGTCTCGAGCGATGCCTCCTATTTATTACAGTCGCGACTCGATTTGACAGCAGCAGCAATTCTACTATCAGAACAAACCTCAGAACATTCTGAACAGAGGGCCAGTTAATATCTGCTCTTAATGCCAGTAGTTGCCAATACCAATTGACTGTGTAAAATCAAAGTTTCAAAGACTAAGTTTTTGTTTCAAATATAAAAGTCCCTGAAAAATAAAAAGAGTATTGTGTGCGTGAAGGAAGAATGACAACTTTTAACCATAAAAATTGTGATTCTTTAAATAAAACTCACTGAATCAGGTCCAAGTTTGGACACAGCACTGAGAAAATTTATTCACCAGTCTAGTGTTATGAAGGTCCCCTTTATTAAGAAACATTATCGAATGGAGGCTCCTTGGATTAGGACTTAAAGCTCCAGAAGCCCTCTTCTCTAGGTCAAAGCTGTTCTGGGAGGTGCAGTCAAAAAAGTTTTGGGGCTGGAGTTGCATTTTTCATAAAGCCCCACTCAGATATCAATGTCGCAGGTCACAAAAATGAGGTCAGAGTAACGTACGGTGGTGTTGAAGGTCTCCGGTCTGATATCCCTGGACTGTGGTGCTATGACAAGATCATGAGGCCTCTTTCGACCTGTCAGGGTTGGCACTTGGCCACTTCAACCCAAAACATCCTAGACTGACCAGGTCACAGGTGTCACAAGTGGTGCCAGTCCTGGTATTCCAAAGTTGAACAATTTTTCAAAGTATGAAAAATTCGAATATTTTTTTACAGTGAAAGATAATTGCGCGTAATCAAGAGCCCACTGCATACGGACGGAGTTCATAGAGACCGTCTCTCATCTATCGGGAGGGCACTGGTAGGCAATGTTCACAACGTGCAGTGGGTCACGTAGTGATGAGCAGGCAATCACACACTCGAGCCGACTCGAGTTTTCCATTCTACACGACGCAAAAAGCACTTGAGAAGCAGTTGCTGTGTCAATAACGTACACTGAGTCGATCACATGAATTCATACGAGCCCAAGCAACTTCGAGCACCCAGGTAGGCTGCAGCTGATAAGAACCTGAGTCTCTCTCTACCTATCTCTCACCTATGCACCCACACATGCGTAAACCGATTGCATGAGAGGAAAACCCCTGCAGAACTGCGCATCTTCCTACAAAGAAGCCTCGATCCCTAGGAAGCAGTGATAGAAATGACCTCTGAAGTCTCTTTTGTCTCTACTGATCCACCAGGTCCTTAATAAAGTCACTGATTTTGGCTCCAGCTGTCGGTTGTCGACTCGAACTGGCCGGACTCGTTGGCATCACTGGATCCAGTACTCTGGAACTGTCAGAGGACCCTCAGACGGGTTAGGGATGTCACACAGCTATGGACAAAGCACTTCATCAGGGAGAGTCTCGAGACGCTGGGGTCAGCTGGCGGTGCGGACGAGATGTCGGACTTTGCGGAGTTCACTGCTCAAGGTGGTCTTGCGCTGGCGTACACCAGAAACGACCGCACCGCATGAGCCAAGCAAATGTTCAAAGGTGCCTTAACTACTGTGACTGCGTCTCTCCAGGGCCATCCAGACCTTGTCATATTTCTGAGAGGATCTCTCTCGCCCTCTCCGTCACCGGACTCGCCGTCAACCCGTGCTACGTCGGCCTGAACTGCCCCAGGGGAGGAGTGTTCGTCTAAATCTTATACTGTCCTCGGAACTTTCTCATTCATCCTGGCCCTGACGAAGCCGGGGACCCCTCTGTAGGGGACTTCCTCTCCTCTACAGTAGAAGTCTCATCGGTGGCACTGCTTTGTTGCTGACCTTTTCAATTACAAAGGCAAACCTGACGCTGCAGTCGAAGCCTTCCAAACTCGGGGTTGCGGTAGGAGCCGCTGAGCTCGAGAGTGATCAGGGCGCGTTTCTACTACTTCGAACTTGGCAGACGGCGTTTCTAGAGCTTTGAGTGACGACACGTTGACTATGACGTAATTACTGCATTCGGACTGCGACCAAAAGCTGGATTTACATTGCTCGTCTATTACAAGTGTCTTAAGGAGGTAATCAGTGTCACCTTGGTGTGGCTGGAGACGACGCGTTGCACTTTTTGGTGAAAGAAAATAGCGCCGTGAAGCTAAAGAGTAGACTGACTCTTTCCAGCCCTTGGTCACGTGACTCTCTAACAATAGTAACTCGAACATCTTATACAGTCAAACTCGGTTTTAACCTCACACTAGTTCGCACCCACGTGAAGAGGTTGGTTTCTCTCAATGAGAAGCGAAGACTTAGGTTGTTTGGTGTAGGTCGCACGTAGTCCGGTGACCCTTTCAGTAGCGGCTCCGTGACTTGACCAAAGAGAACTCGGTCAGTAACTTCACGTCCTGCACGGTCCAGGAGTCCCCTGATGAGGAAGTCTCGGTAAGAGGAAGCACCAGCCCTTTGCAGGCCTGAAAGACTGCACTGAGACGCTTATCAGTTAGGGGACAGATGAAGACACTGAGATTTTATGTGACCACAGCAAATTATTTTTTCCTAGCCATGTTTTCTCAGCATCCAGCGACCTCCTCGGACAAGCCAGCTTGAACGCGACTCCGTGATAGGTGTCGGATGTTGCCGAAGTTGAAAGGTCCATTTTCATGTGCAAAAAATGTCACAATAAAATAGGACAGCTTCGCTTGCCCCCCAATCCACAGTGCGGTCCCTGAGTCTCCTGATAAGGAAGACAAAAGCGGTGCCTCATTCACCATGAGGAAGCTGAGGTCGCGGGCGCTGCTGTTCGGGTTCGGCGTGATCTCCTTGACGGTCCTGATCAGCTGGCACCTAGGCCAGGAGTCCAGGGCGCTGGTGCACATGAGAGCTGGACAACGCCAAGAAGGCCCAGTCAGAAGAGAAGGAATCATCCACCTGCTCAACAGACTGGAAGGGTCCTCAGTGCCGCTGGCTGAAATCGGTATGACGGAGGCTGAAGTTGAGTCGAGTTTGATTCAAGCCGAGTTTCACTTGAGTTAAGCTTGCATCGGCTTTGCCTTAACTCGAATTTGACTTGAACTTCCATCCATCTTGGAAGTTGATCATTTTTGCAACCAATTGGTTGATGTGACGTCTGAGCCAATACATATTGTTAGACCTGACTTTGCCTGCATTAAGGCAAAATATTCACGAAGAAATAGGCTTGGTTGAGTCAAGTCCAGTCGTCCCTGCACTCCTGTAACTCTAAAGTACGGGTTCATGGTTGCAGGTTCAATATCCATCCCTATTGTTTGAATATTTCAAGTGCACAATGTTTGCCACAAGAAAAAAGGAGTATGTGTAAATTGCATTAAATACAATGACTACAAAAGCACAACGTATGAGAAAATAGCTATGCCTTAACTGATTGTATTGGTTGGTCAACATTAATGCATTGCAGCTGCATAAGTGTATAACAAAGACATCATGCACTAGAAGCATGAGTACTCATGCTTAAAAAATATATCAAAAACAAACTCTCTAAGAGACCTTGTTACAGTCATGGCTCCTGCACTCTTCATGCATGTCAGTATATACACTTAAATGCATTTAAACTACAGAGTGTGTTCGAGAAGCACATGTGAGAGTCAGAGGTCGATACAACCTTTCTATACTACTGATTTCCTGCCTCAGAGCCTCGGTCAGACAGCTTCTTCCTGGTGGAGACTTCCGGCCGCTCCTCGTTCGACTTCAACGAGCGCTGCACCTTGGAGAGCGTCGCGAGGCAACACCCGAACCAGACCGTCTACGTCGTCATGACTTCAAAGGTGAACGACGATCGCTTAGTTCGAGCCAACGACAACCACTCTGCGTCTTCGCTGTAGGCCATCTTCTGGCAGTCCGCGTTGTCGTCACTCACGGCAGCTCATCCCAACGTGGCCTTCAAGCATGTCGAGCTGGAGTCGATGGTCAGGACGACGAAGGAGTTGGACGGACTCTGGCAATCTGGAGTGATACAGCAGTCAAAGTAGGCGTCCATGGAGGATTTGCCTCCCCATACGTACGTAGTACAACATGCATTTCTAGACCAAACTGCTGACAGGTACTTGGTGTCTCACGCCAGCGACGTCCTGCGCTTCCTGCTGCTCTGGCGCTATGGAGGCACCTACCTGGACATGGATCAGATCTTCGTCAAGGCGCTGCCCACGACGGTGAGGAACTTTGTCGGCAAGGAAGGAGACATCTGGGTAGGTGAGCAGTTGGGCGGCACCTAACTCACATTGCCCTCATCGGCGTTCCTGTTGCTGTAGCTGCCGGAGCCCTCCGGATTCAGCGTGGCCATCCACTCGGCGAAGCATTTCTTCGAGAGCTGGCCCGCAACTTTGAGGGTTCCGAGTGGAGCAGCAACGGACCCTGGCTCGTGACCAAGACTCTCAAGGAGCTGTGCAGAGCTGAAACCATGAGCGTGGACGAGCTGACGGCAGAGGCGTGCATGGGGGTCAAAGTCTTCACCCCTGACGTTTTTTATCCTATACATTGGAAAAGGGCCCAAATGCTTCTGGATCCCGGTGAGTCAAACTAGTGACAAAATTTTAACGATCTATCCTAACTTTCAAGACCCACCTATACGAAAAAGACCAGCTGCAAAAATTCTACAAACACTTTCAAAACTAAAGCAACTTAGCGACTGAGGGGTATCGGGATCCGCCGGCGTCAAAAGTAGAACCTAATGGATCCGGTCGGGGTGCAGAGTAGTGGTGGACAAGAGCCAAAAAGTAGCTACTCCGGGAGGAAGATCCAAAAACATCCACCTGATTGCCACCATCTGGCCGAGTGTTAGGAAGAGGTCGCCTCTCCACAAACCCGACTTCAGCCAAGTCAAGCAGTCTTGATGGGAGTTTCGCTCCCCAACGAGTACTTCTTCACACGCAGAAGCGCAGGTTTCGTAGGTGTCGGGGTACCTGGATGAGTGGCTCCCCGCGTGCATGAAGCTGAACGTGGAGGAGTTGGTGGAAACGCCGGATGTCTCGTCGACGCCCCTGAAAGACTTGAGTGAAATCGTTTGGATTTGCCACACCCAAGCTACCTGGACCATGTTAAGGTCGTCTGCCCCAGGAACATGTACAGTCCCAAGCGATGATGTCCAGCAGAATGTCAAAACTGCCTCATAGCGTAGTAGCTGGGGTAGCGTCAGACCCTGGTGCCTTCAGTGGTGTGGTGGACGCCTTGTCCACCACTGAGGGCTTCCTTACAGAAGACCATCTTCTTTAAGCAATTAGAGACTAAACTTCTTTTGTATTTTACTACAGAATCACTTACTTTCTCCCCATATGGATGAGAAGACCATGCCTTAAGAAAAGCACCTAATATTTCTAATTTTAAAGGAAATGTTTCAATGTATTTGGTCTTCTACTGACCTCTGCTCTTTTTGAGCTCCATTGAAGCAGCCCCGACAGGTACCATGGGAGCTACCAGTCTAGGGACTACTGCAGCAACGGGGACGTTGCGCCCAGGTGCCCAAGGGACCCACTTGGGCTCTAGCACAGTTACCTCAGGCTCGGGGATCTTAGATGGCTCCCCTCGCTCCACATTCTCATCCCCACTACTTGAGGTATCAGTGCTTGAAGTCTCGGAGAAAGAGGCAGAAGAGAGATTGCGTGCGCAGACACTACAGTGGCATCCTAGTATACACTGATACAATGAACTCAAGTTAAACAGGTACCACATAATATAGTACAAAGGATAATAGTATGGTTAGTGTGAGTACATGTAAAGTATTAGTTATAATATAAGCCTACTCATACACTCTACTCGATCCACAGAGAGGCCTGCACGCTTCACCATGACCTTCTGCTCTATCATCTCATCATCTCAGGGTTGCTGATTAATGCCTTGGTTAACTCTAGCAGCTCCTTGATCTTTTCCTCGCCCACCTCCAGCCTCTTGAATACCCAAAGTAGTTCTTGTCGATGCACTTCTTGACCTCGTGGACCTCTCACTCGAGTGCCTCCTGGAGAGAAATGGTTCCATCCTCGCTCTGGGGTCGTTGCACTGATTGCCACCACACACGCCAAAGCTGGGATTTGTCATGTCCCTTTGCCTCTCTCTTCGTATGTATGTGCAACTGTCTGAAATTTTATCGCCAAGGGTACTATGTTTAAAAGTGTCTCCGATAGAGGTGCAACTTTAGATGGTAGACAATGGAACAGTAGGCAATTCTTACTTTTCAATAGCAGATGTTTCATGCATCAAAGGACTTTCATAATTCTGCAAAATTCTTTTTCCAAAGATTGTTGATATCATACTGGGGTCTCAAAAAATGAAGCAAAGCTCTAGTATAAAACCGATGCGTTTCAGGTGATGCCTCAGAGGTGCTGTCATCCTTGACTAACTCCACCTTCAGTGTCCACACTTGGGGATCCCAGATCAGACACACCATCAACGATGAAGAGACCCTCAGGATGCTGCTGGGCCAGGGCCAATCTGCCTACTCTGTCCTGGCACGACAGAATTGTCCTCTCACCTTCAAAGATGTCGTAGCAATGTAGGTCTCGATCGATTGTGTTGGAGGAAAATACATTCTCATTCACCTTCGCCAAATTGTGACCAACAGTGATCATGAACTAGCACTTCCACTTAGCTGACTCCTACACAAAGGCTGGTTTTTGTGTCTCAACAGTCTTGACACTGAAGCTATTTCAGGCAAGTCCAAACTGAGCCACTTTCATCAACTGTTACCCCCTGAAAAAGCCAGCTCTCCATCCTCCCTCTCCAGGTGGCCTCCATTTGTGCACTGTAGCACCAAAATGGGCAGCCTCAGCATGGAACCTCTGTACTCAATGGTGAGCCCAAGTGTCATATCTATGTGTTCCACCTCAATACGCTTCACAATGAGCTGATGTCAGGCACATGGAAACTCCTTATGGGAAGCACATGCACGTGGAGACTCTTCAACTACAGAAATATTCACAGTTGCTGCCAAAAGTTTGCATACACATTTCCAAGCTCCAGGTGGGACCTACTGGGTGTCAGGAAAGTTGCTGCACATATTTTTAAAGGCATTTTTAACCATGCTGTCAATCCAAATTTGCTGCTTTGGCAATGGTTCACGTCTTAGTGAGCTACAGCATCATGTCTGAGTTGTATCAAAAAATCATCAAGTGAATTTTGGCTGGTGACTGCATCAAGGACATCGCCAGGCAGTTCATGGTCCACTGGAACACTGTGAGCAGTGTCTGGAAGGTTCATGAGGCCACAGGATCTACCAAGACTCAGCCCTGATCAGGTCAACTGCGCACTGAAAGGACAGAGGATGGGATTGCTTCCATCAACAGCAACCTGTCCACATCCATCAGGAGACTGGTGAAGGAGCATGAGACTTCCAGGATGATGATGGCAGACTTGGTGAGGAAGCATCTGGTCCAACAACATCCAGAAGTATACGGAAAGGAGGCTGGGGTCTGAGAGGTTTTGGCCCAAATCGATATGGCTACCATCATTGCCAAACCTGAACCCCCTGTACCTCACCATCTGGATGCTCATTGAGGAGAGGGCCTGCGACACCCTGTCACCCTCCATAGATGTGCTGAAGGTCAGGATCAAGACTGAGTGGGTGAAGTTATCTGAGCACTACGACAGGGACTGATATGGCCACCATAGCGTGCACCACCCCATCACCCTCCGTGGACATGCTGAAGGCCAGGGTCAAGGCTGAGTGCAGCTCAACTGCAGCACCGATTGGTACTCAATTGTTCTGTGAGAATAAAGTGAGTACCATTTCTAGAGGTCAGTGAATATTGCAATATTTTTTATGATGCCATACACTTACTGTTATGTCAGTCATCTCTTCAAGGAGAGTTTACCAGGCCGCTCATTGTCAGTGATATAAACTCAGAGTTTGTAGATGTGACCAACTTCTCTGCTTCATGCAACACTCCACCACCCTTTCCCATTAATAGACAGACCCCTGGAGGTTATAGGGAGACAGTGAGCACCTTGATACAGGGCAAGGCTCTAGTGTGTGGAGGACTTGGGTTGCAGGATTGCTTCTTTTTTGATAGGTGCTAAGGTGGTTGGAGTCTTGGCCCTGAAATACCTAGCGCAACATTCGGGCATCGACGTGCAGTGCTGCTTGATGACAAAAGACGGGGGATTACAGGAGGTGACTGGCAATGAGAGTAACGAAAGCTGATCATTACAGTGTTTGCACTTTAAGTGACCCAAACAGTCCTTCTGATCTCTGTTACATGGTGTGTTTTGAAGCATGCAGGCCTTGTGGAGGAACATACCTTAGATTGTACAATGTAGCGTAGGTGTACGTGCATATACATATATATGTTCTTTACATATACTGTGTATCATTACCATTAACAGTACCAAGTTTGTCTCTGTATGTATATGTCTTTCCTCTTATGAGGGCATCATTGTACTTCCCCTTATGCGGGTGCCACTGCAGTATGTCTCAGTATGTATATGTCTTTCCTCTTACGAGGGTATCATTGCATTTCCCCTTATGCGGGTGCCACTGCAGCACTCCTGCACCACGCAACCTCTCGCCTTCCCTCCCAAGGGAAGTCAGTCAATAAACGGCTTTCGAAGAGTGATCATGTCTTCTCCCTCTGCCCCTAATTCCGAGTCAGGTTCTCCTGAGAGGGGAGAACCACCAAAGAGTAGGATAAGGATCATTCCTACTGCTATCGTGGCCCCTTGACAGGTTTTCCCGATCCAACCCGTCAGGGCCGCTTCAGTTTCATTGGCACAGACACAAAAAAGATATCACCCGAATACCGGGGCTACTCCAATGTGACAACATGGGTGTATCATGCTGACAATGGAACATTTGAACGTTACAAGGATATACCAAATACAGACCTTGGCGTAAGTAATTTCAGTGAGGTGAAACTGAGTGTAAAGACTGCGTGGAGTCATTTTTGAGTGGAATTTTTGCATGGAACGAATCCTCCAGACAGTGGCCCATAACTTTGAGTACATGGGTTGACAGTATTGAGTGCCCATAGTGAC
>JAAUXU010094459.1_pt1 | contig 26199 bp, 25 predicted proteins | sample 7278151 | NCBI WGS metagenome assembly JAAUXU01 (sample SAMN14350113, study PRJNA611818) | marine sediment metagenome | isolation source: surface marine sediment (1.8m) | place: French Polynesia: Moorea | collected 2018-08
CTGTCCAGGCCTTCCTGACAAAAGTGTACAGCAACGGCACCCGGCGGGCATTGGCCCTGAGCGAGCCCCAGTTGGGAATCCATAACCCAGTGACTAGCATGAATGGCGATACCATCTACTGCAGCTTTGACAGAGATGCAATCTTGACAGTGCAAAACCCACAAGACAGTGGCGAACAGTTTGACTACAATCTCAACACCGAGTCTTATAATGTCCTGGTTGCCATGGGGCCCTGGAGGGGTGGTCCCACATACCATGGTAGTAACAAGATTGCCTCAGCTGACCAGTACCTGCTTGGCTCCGCTCCGTCCCTCAGAAGGTTGCGCCCTTCTGCAAGGAGCACACGGAGCGTCGTGGAGAAAGGGGTGAGAGGGGGCATTGCATTATCTGACGGTTTGGTTACGGAGAATTTCTTTAATGGTTGTGGCCAGGAGAAAGGGTGTTCTGGTATTCCGTTAGGTTGTGAGGCCTCTGAGGATTGTGTCCTTGCTGTGAGTTATCAAGGGATCGCAAGCAATCAGTACAAATTTGAAATTCAAGGGGTTGATCATGAATACATTGCCGTTGGTCTGTCTCATGATGAATTTATGGGCAACGATAATGTCGTTGCTTGTACTCGAGATCAAATTGGTGCCTACTTCACCTCTCCTAATAGATACGCTTTGCCTCTCCCGGATCCTGACTATGAAATTAGTAACGGAGCCATCCTGCAGGACGGCAACTTATTGTTTTGCTCCTTTGAGAGGAGTGCCGTTATGACAATTCAAAATCCAGAAGATGAATCGGAATCCTTTACGTACGACCTCAATGGTGGTGACCTTCATTTCGTCATGGCAACGGGTCCCTTGACGGATACTGGGGAACTATCCTACCATGATGTCAGGGTGGGAACTCCTGACGAAGTGGTATTTACCGACTTTAACGAATTTGTTGACCCTTTCTACATCGGATGTGGTGTGACCAAGGACTGTTTCGGACTGCCTGAGGATTGCTGGCTTACTTCGGATTGTGATATTGTGGTCAGCGTGACTGGCGTCTCCAGAGACCGTTATCTATTTGATCTTAAAGGTAAAGTAGATGATCCTTCCTACCCTGCCTATGTTGCTGTTGGACTTTCCTTTGATGAATTTATGGGAGATGACAACGTGATAGCCTGCACTGCGGATACAGTTTTGCCCTACTTCACCGAGGTAGACGAGGATTTCAATCACTTTGCCCATCCACTGAAGAATCCAATATTGGCTCTCGACGAGTTTAGTTCCTCATTTGAAAATGGTTTCATACACTGCACTTTTGAAAGAGATGCTGCTCACGTTGTGGCCAACCCCGTGGACGAAGCCGAAATATTCTACTATGATTTGCTTGAAGAGAGCTACTTCCTCCTTTTGGCTTCTGGTCCGGCTGGCCCCGGAAACAGCCTCCAATATCACAGCTTTGGCCGAGGGGCTTCTTCAAGTGCCATCTTGATGCACAATGACCTCAGAGATGACTTCTACACTGGCTGTGGTGACACCAAAGGTTGTGTAGGCTGGCCTGACGGCTGCGTGGACACCTCCAGTTGCAACTACATTGCCACCTACAAGGGAGTCAGCCTTGACCTTTACCAGTTTGAAGTCCGCGGTCGCATTGAGTCACAGGATGACTACCTGGCGTTGGGCATCTCAAGGGATAGATTTATGGGTCAGGACAGTGCAATGATCAGTTCCGTCATCAATGGACAGCCTGCGGTGGAGATGTATTGGAATACAGCCATATTTTACAGGATCAGCACGCCTCTGGATGATCGCTCCTTTGGACTATCTCACAGCAGTGTTTCCATCACTGATGACAACGTCCTAACATCTAGGTTTAACCGAAAAGCTGTTTTGGACATTGCTGAAGGCGAAAGCGATGGTCATTTTGACTTGAATCAAGAGTCATATTTCTTTCTACTTGCCAGTGGAGATGTTAACACTACTGTGACTCCTCCCGTGATCAAGAAACATACTAATGCTGCCCCCTGCGAAACGATACAACTGCTCAGTGATTTCAACTCTTATTATGACAATTCTGGCTTTGACTTCTACGAAGGATGTGACGATGAAAAGGGTTGCGTGGGTCTGCCCGAGGGTTGCATTGAGACCAAGAACTGCAGCCTCGTGGCGTCTTACAGGGGCATCTCCGCTGATCGGTATCTCTTTGAGATTCAAGGATTTGGTCGTGATTACGTTGCGGTTGGATTATCCGAGGACAATCTGATGGGCGATGACGATGTCGTTGCCTGCAGTGAGGGTTATGGAGCCAGAGCTTTCGTGACCAAGGTCAACGTGGACGACGGCACGAGAGAGGCTCTCTTGCTGGAAAATGAAAAGCTTGGGATCTACAATGATGAGGTGACAAAACAAGAAGAAAGGCTGTTCTGCTCATTTGAAAGAGAAGCAGACGTGAACATCACGGACCCCACAGGTTCTGGAGAGACCCTGTTCTTCAGTGCTAACACCAAACCGTACCACATCTTGATAGCCATGGGAAGCATAACCGAATCTGGACTTCCTCAGTACCACTCTGATCAGCGCTACGCATCTCCCGATCCAGTTGACCTTCCAGATTTCAGCCCCGTCTCTGACACATTCTACGAAGGCTGTGGCGACACCAAGGGATGCATCGGGGTGACCGACGTCATCAATGAGGAGGACTGCTTACACACACAAAACTGTGCCTTCGTTGTCAGATACAGGGCAGACTCTGAGTCGACCATAATGTACCAGGTCAGAGCCAACAGGGCCTATGCCGACCAGTACCTGGCTGTTGGACTCTCTGAGGACAACCTGATGGGCGACGACAGCGTGGTTGTCTGCTCTGTCTTTGAGGGCGAAGAGAGAGTCGAGATGTACTACAATCTTCTTGAGGGAGGAAGACGAAGTGTTCCGCTGGACGACACCTCTCTAGGATTGGGTGCTGACTACTCAGTCACCATGAAGGATGACTTCTTCAGCTGCGAGTTCTCCCGTGACGCGCTCACTGATGTGCCGGTGCCTGGAAGTGCGGGTGATGTCGCCACGTATGACGTCCAGGCCGAAGAGTACTACTTCCTCTTTGCTGGAGGGCGCCTCGATGATGCCTCCGGCGTCATCACCCAGCACGTCATAAGGTTCGCTGCTGCCGAGAAAGTTTACATCGCAGAGTTCGGTGAAGGGGGGATGAAAGGTCAAGAAGTCTACTTGGACTGCGGCCAATCCAAGGGATGTCTGGGCTTTCCAGATGACTGCATAGAGCAGAAGAACTGCCAGGTGGTCGTCACCTACCAGGGTGTGAGTGCTGAGGAGTATCAGTTTGAGATGCAGGCTCTGGATGGCCAGTACGCAGCTGTTGGTTTCTCCCCTGATAGAACCATTGGTCAAGAGGGTGTCGTAGCTTGCACTGAGGACGACGTCAGCCTGTACTGGAACACGGACGAAGGTCATGAAGGTCACAATTCCGTCTTCATCCCTGATGCTGGTGACGCCATAGGCACTTCGTCCACGAGTGCAAATGACGGAATCCTCTTTTGCACCTTTACTCTGACATCCAGGCTTCAGCTTACAGAGCCATCAGGGCAGGTCGAAAACTACGATCTGAATGAGCAATCTTTCACCTTACTCTTGGCACAAGGACCAACCTCGGAGGATGGACTGATCCTGAATCATGGCCCCGATAGGCGATTTGTCTCTCCTGCAGCAGTCGCACTGTCCACATACAACAGCTTCATTGGCGGTGGCTACGATGGTTGTGGACTGACCAAAGGTTGCTTTGGGATACCTTCACAGTGCGTCTCGTCCAGCAGCTGCGACGTTTACACCTCGTACACCATGGACGACTCCGGGAACGTGCGTTTCACTGTCAGTGGCCAGGCCACCAGCGAGGACTCCTACGTGGCGGTGGGACTCTCTGACGACGCCACGATGGGAGAAGACAGCACCATGGTTTGCTACCAGTCAGCTCCAGGAGTGTTTCAAGTGTCCATGACTTGGAATGACCCTTCTAAGATCGGGGGCAGCAACCCACTGAGTGATCCCAACTTGGGACTTTCAGACGTCGAGGGTAGCCTGAGTGATGGCGTGCTCTCTTGCACCTTCACGAGAGACAGGAAGACTCAGGTCACGGTCCCCGGCACGTCGCAGTCGGTGGAATTCGATTTGGAAGAGGAGGAGTACTTCTTGCTCTTGGCCATGGGCCTCACGAAGTCCACTGGACCACTTGCGCTGAATCAGCATGCAATACGAGGCGCGTCTGGAGAAGGTACGAACCTGGGGTCGTTCTCAACACCTGAGACGGCGTCGAATATCCGCGTCAAGGTCCATGCGATCCTCATGGTCTTGGCCTGGTTCTTCTCGGGCTCCTGTGGAATCTTTATTGCCAGATACGCCAAGAATCAGTTCTGGGGCAAACGCCTCTTCGGCAAGGACCTGTGGTTTATCCTCCATCAGACCCTCATGGTCCTGACTCTGACCATGAGCATCTCCTCCGTTACAGTCATGATCGTGGAGTACAAGTTTGCCCCCTTGAATAAGGTCTCCTTGTCCATCAACGCTCACGCAGCAGTGGGCATGACCTCCATCTGCCTGGCTTTCATCCAGCCGTTCATGGCCATGCTCCGCTGCCACCCGGGCACCAAATACCGCCCGGTCTTTAACTACGCCCACTTCACAGTGGGCATTTCAGCTTTTGCTTTGGCCCTGACAGCCATCTACTTGGCTACCCTGGAGTCCTTTACCCAGGTCAATCTGGACTCGGCGGCCAAGACAGTAGCCATCGCCTACTTCGGCGTCGTGGCCGCCTGGCACCTGCCCTTGTCAATGTACTCCTGGTTCGGATCTTCTCCAAGTGAGGGTGCCGACGACGAGAAAAAGAAAAGAGAACGCTCCAACAGCCCCGACAAGATCGTGTTGTTCGGCATGGTCACCTTCGTCATGGCCGCGCTCGGTTTGGCCGTGGCAATGATCGTGTACATCGTCAAATCTTGAGCAGTTCGGTTTCTTGTAATGTAAAAGCAAAGGAAAAAATCATTCATACGTACTTGTACAGAGACTGAAATACATTCTTGTAAGTTGAAAGTATTAGGTCGTTGCACATTTATTTGCAATAGCAGTTGTTGCTTTCCACTTGCTTCGAAATTTCCGGTAGAAAATTGTACTTGAAGCAGTAGCACAGTCCTATATGGGTAATATAATTCTGTTATTCTCTTCAAATGCATAAACTATGGGCATCAAAGACCCTGAATATTTCCTCTTCCCACTAAAACCTCGATAGTACAGAAACACTTTTGCGATGTATGATACAAAATTTAGCAGAAATTATGCATTGCACAGGTCAGCTCAGAAAGGCAGGCGATTGTCAAGAATAACATTTCTTATTAGGAACAGTCATGCTCATCGTGCTGACCGCGCTTGTACTGGCGGGCGCCGATTCCATCGATGCAGCCACCCTCGGGATCTTTCCCGTGTCTTCTTCGGACCGCCGGGTGGAGTCGGGGTTGCTCGGTCAGGTCCTGCTGCCCCAGGCGGCCGGGGCCGCCGGGTCCTTGCAACCGGACGGGGCCGAAGTGAGAAAGAGGACAACGGGGGAAGAGGTAAAGAAATGCAACGAAGTCTGGAGTTCATATAACAATGGTTTCAGTCACATCGTTGAAGACTTTTTTACTCTATTAATACAATATAACGTGGTGGCAAAACTTAGAGTTGGACCAATTTTGGTACATAATTCTAATGGTATTCAAAATTTTTGCCCAAGAGACGATTGGAGCAATGGCCAAACCCCATAAAAGATGTGTATGTGGTCAGGTTAGCGAAAATGCAGCACTAGAACAAGTACGACAGGGTCAGGATCATCAACCTCAACTACATTGATACGGTGGAAGCTGGAGATCACAGGCGAAAGGTGCCGCTTTCTTGACCGACATCAAGATCCTTCACACCCTGGAGCCTCAGTTCCACCTCGGGCGAGTTGTTGTTGCCGAGCTCGAGCCTGTTCCTACTTGGCCAGGTCCAATCCAGTCTGGAAGTCCAGCGGACTCCAAGTTTTGCCACCACAGTGAAAGAGCGAAATACAGTGTGCATGGTGAAAATTTGTCCACTGTGCAGCCCAGCCCGAACAAGCGCGACGCCGCGCTTCTGCTGGACAAGATCATGTTCGCCCTGAAGCGCGCGATGAGCGAGAAGGAGAACAATCACGCAACCTCTAGCACCGCCAAGGAGAGCGTGATCAAGCACGGCGGCGGCGACCTCGAGCAGTCCTCTGGCGTCATCACCCCCAACGACATGGTCTCCTTCACCGGGGTGAGCATTTGGGGATACTTTCCTTGTCTGTGGAACATTGCACTGCCAACTTCTGCTTCCAGACCGGCCTGGAGAGAAGGGGCAACACCCACGGAAAGGTCTACTGGCGATGCTACTTCAACGCCGTCTCGTGCTTTTGAGGTGGAGCCACCAAGATTTGGGGCCCCAAAATTTTGGGTCTTGTCTCTCACACTCGTTTTTCTCAATGTGTTCTAACTTCAGTCAGTTTTTCGCATCAGAGGCGACATTTCACGAAATATATTCTGGATTATTATAGGTACGAGTTTTTTGTCGATACACGTTACAGGGTGTCATAAGTGTATTGGGAAGTTTGTACCGTGTCCCTGGAGTTTGTCCACTTTGGGGCTACGTTGACCGGGGCGAATTTCCCCATGTCATTGCGGTCCGCACTACACTCAGTACGTAGTCAGTACCAAAAAACACCCACCGAGTACGTCAGTTTTTTGTGACACACACTGTGCGACAAACGTGGGAGGGAGGGAAGGAGAAAGACACATTTTCTACAATTGGTGTGTCTTCTTTATCACAAGAGACGCAGCAATTTTTGATTAATTTTTAATTTTTTTTTCCTTTCTTTTTTCTTTTTTTTTTTTCTGTCTGGAGCTGCTTCAATTTCCCCCAAAAAGAGCCGCTCGTTCCTTGAATGCCTGCTGCCTCTTCCTCCTGTCCTCCTCCTCCCTCTTCTTCTCCTCCTGCTCCAGCCTGATCTCCTCCTCGAACTTGCTCGTCTTGCGGATGGCGGCGATCTAAAAGCAAGAAGTCACCGAGTTGAGTCACTCATTCCTCTTTCATACAGATGTCCTTAAATCACTTGATTACCGATAAGTAATTACACTAACTGGAAGTCTTATACGAAGTGCAAATGGAACCACTTCTTTACGTCTTCCACACCGTATTTATCTGCACGAAACAAAAATACCTTCTGCTCGCTAGTGTCAGCATCACTTTGACAGCTGATTTTTTAACGGTCACAATATTATCAAATGCTGTGGTTCTCAGCACAGTTGCGTGAATAAATTTAAACACAGACCAGGGATGATCTCCAGCTCTTAACTTTCGGAGATCTTGCATGGGAATGAAGGATCCCAAATATACCCTGCTGAAGCTGTCATTAAGCACAATTACTTTTGAAAATGGAACTAAATGCAATTACCTCAATACGTGGTTAACCACAGTTGGACTAAGAGCAGAAAGTCACGGACAGACACACAGTCTATATTTTAGTTGAAAATATCTCTCCGCTCTCTACGCATCTACGGTAGTGCAATTTACTAATTATGTTTAATTATCTTGGTCAAATTAATTTTTTTAAGTCATTAAGCCTCAGGGAGTGACTTTGTAATGAAAAGTTGTGGTCATCATTATTATTTAACTTGAGTTCCTAGCTATTCTTCCAGAAAGGTGGGTTTTAGTTACTTTGGCCTCGAAGAAGTCCTTGGCTCCTCCGACTCCGACCTGGTCGACGTCGATTTCGACTTGCTTAGCGAGGACTCCGAGTCCGGAGTCCTCGCTGAGCTCGCCGGCCGCCCCCTTGCGGAAGATGAGCAAGAACTCACGGAAGGAGATGTGGCCGTCGTCGTCCTCGTCAACTTCCTGAAAGCCAAGAACTACTAGTTATCTTCATTTTGAAAGTTTGTTCAGTCTTTTCTTAAAAACAGTGACAAAAAATGATAAATATTTGGGTCACACATCAAAGAAGAAACGATCGAGAATGTGCCAGATCACTGGTTAGTGACTTTGCCACACTTTACTACTGATTTGTTAAACAAAGCAAAAACTTTATCAGTCGTAACTTTGTGTTATAGTTTATAACACTTGACTGTACAGAGAAACGCTAAATTTTTTTAGTACCAGGAAAGGAGCAAGACTAATTTCTAGGCTACTCCGCAGGTGCTTCAGTTCTCATTAGGCCAAGATGCAGTATGTCAATTTGGTTTCTTTTGGCACATGCAGTCAGAAGAGCAATGCCAAATTAGGACACGTCTTCATGCATGGTTTGGGAAAGTTGAAAAACTCATACTCACGCTATCCTTTAGCTCCTGAGCATCCAGTATTAAGAAGAAATCTTTGTAATTTTTAACTTTGTTTCACGTACAATTCTTTTTAAGTCACCTTAATCATTTCTTTGAGTCCCAGATGAGTTTGGGGAGCGCCCAACTTTTCCATCATGACCTTAAGCTCTTCCAGGCTGAGTCGACCAGTGCCACTCACATTGTAACTATAAGAAAATACACTTAAATAACACATGTGCTTAAATGAGTGAATGCATGAGGCAAGTGCAAAAAGTGAAAATTTCGGAACTTGGATGAGAAAATAGTTTTTTTGACCCACCCACCCCTCCGTGGCAATAAGATTTTACTACATAAGTTCAGTACATAACCAGGTGCTCAGATTTTGACAGCCCTGTGACAAAGCTGTAAACACTTTGTTTTTAGTTTCATTTGACCACAGAGCTTCAGTTTTGCATCTAGAAAGTAACTGTGCAGGTCCACATCAAATTTGTAATGATGACCTAACATCCTTGTGTCTAAAAAACTTTTAAAACAGAGAGGGGACCCAAAAAGTCATTTTGTTTTCATTCCATTTAACTAGAAGGTCTTCAAGTGGATTCTGGCAACAAATCTAGGACGCCACAAGAGATTAAAAAGATTAACCTAGCCTTATATATACCTAAAGAAAAATCTACATATCCCATAGGTCAGATTTCTTCATCTGGCTTTACGTCAAATGAATCCATCATTCACTGATCTGCTGCCAAAAATGTAGAAAAGAAAAAAAACCTCCTCTCCACTTTCTGGGTCACCCAGTCATTTGAAGTAGGTCCTGCTCATCTCAACCACCCTGTTCACATTTTAGGTTGCATCGTAAGGAAAAGGATTTGGTCCTAATTCATAGCATCGATCCAACCTGTGCAAACAATATTGAGGCCTTGTGTATTAAGAATGCACTGATTTCCTTTTCCATTTCTCAGTCGACTCCTCTTCGTTATCCGTTCCTTTGCATGGGCCTTAGTCAAGGCATGATAGGCCTAAGTCGAGGCATGACCCTCCTTTTTCTCTCCATTCCAATTTCGTCATCCTCTCACTCACTTGTGCAGCAAGGAGAGAAAAAAATGATCCGAGCTTGCCCTTTTTGGAAGCGCTCAGTGTGAGTCTCAAAAAGTCACGAGGAGCCTGCCTTGGACGTGTTTATGACTCACACGACTCAGCCACTGTGCAGGCAAAGCCCGATTTCTCGCTCCTCATCTTCGAGGATCCCCAAGATGGGGGCAGATAGGGCCGGGAGGGGGGGGGGCAGTGGACGGGCCCAGTGGATGGGCCCAGCAAGGGGTCTCCATGCCGAGGGGGAGCAGAAATTGGCAAGTGCAAAAATTAATAAACCTAACATTTTAGCGGTTGACGTGGAAAAAAATGATGCAGGAAAGCGTGATGGAGTTTTGGGGGAGGGTTTGAGTCAACGAAAAAAAAACCCCATGCAAATTTACTGCAAACTTGCATGAAGAAAGTGACTGCGTCATCTTTATCTTCGGTGCAGCAGTCGAATCCCTCCGCCCTTGGCTTTTAACGTGCGTAATCCTCGTTTTCTCACCTGTTTTCAGTGCAAGAAGACTGATAAGAGGGAAGCTCAGGGATGAACGCGGCTTAAGGCGGGTTCAGCCTGGCCAAATCTGCCAACTTGTCTGTCAGAGGTGTTGGAAGTGTTAAAAGTTGCCAATCCAAACTTGGAGGCTTCTAAGTGAAGCCAAGTTTTCGTTCAGCTAAACAAAATTGCAAACTGCGAACAAACTTAACATGCGTGAAATCATTTCTTTCAGTCAGAGGCCCATTTGTGGTCTCGAGGACCTCGAAGCAGCAAAATTGGCCTCAATTCATTGACGAGAGAATTTGTCAGAGGAGACAGAAATTTGTCACAGGCATAAATCCTGACTTTTTTCTTAAGTCGTGCGCACTTTGGCCGGAAATTCTGGGAAGACTGAACAACATAAATGTGTGAGTTGAACCGTGTCCTGTCGCATGTGTGAAAGGACCGTGACTGCTTCCAAAGCATAACAAACGTTGGAGAACATGCATTTAGGTATAATTACATGGAAGGCACAATTTTTATGTACATCTATATGATGTGTGCAGAGGTACGAGACATAATATAAAAATATCTTTATTTAAGTCTGCACAAAAGTCACGATTTACTTCCGTCTCGTCCATGTGAATGAATGCGCCTTTGTTCCAGATCACACCCTCAGACTAACGCATGGAGCAGTAGAAAAACTTCCATTGATTGCACGCTCGTATGCACTCTTCTCTCTGTCTCTGCCAGACACACACTGGTGCTCCTACTCATACAGGGTGACGCAAATGTTCTGGCACCCAGCTGAGTGCCTGCATTCATGACTATGGACTACTAATGCTCAACCAAGGTGTCCAAAGCTGTTCCACTCTCAACAAAGCTTCCAGGTCAGCTGAGCCCAGTTCCAGACTGCCTCATCTTGGGCTGTCAACTGTCGATCTCGGAACCAGAGTTGAACATCTGCCTCACCCTGTGGCAATGGCCAAGCTACACCCGGGGGGGGGGGGGGGGAGACCGTCCGGTGCCTCCGGAGCCAGCGAAGCCTTAACACACACCCCCACCCCGGTTGAACACACAGAGTCAAGTCTGGTTCAAGCCAATGGATTTGCTGCAAACAAAAAGTTGCATTTGTCAAAAGCCTCAGCTGTGCTAGGAAAACATGCTGATAAGATTTTCTTTTCTCCGCTGCAGCAGCAGCAGCAAAGATGTCATCGTGTGAGCCGCAAAAAAAGCCTGGTCGAGGTCGTGCGCAGCTTAAAGAAGCGCTTGATTAAAACACGGACTGGACCTGAACAAAGTGCGCAGGGTAACGAAATCCGACACCTGGAGCACATTTGCTCTTAAGACGCGCTCAGACTCGTGCCAACATCTGCAGCGCGAGCGGGGGCGTTTTTGCCCGAGCGAGCGCGTCTTAAAGGCCGCGCAGAAGGGGGCGTTAACAGACTGCGCATGGGAAGAAATTATGAATCATCCTCCTCAAGACAATTCCGGGCAAAAAAAGGATGTGGAGAGCAAAAAGTTCGGCAAATCTTATAAGTTTAACGCCACATATTTGCCATCAGCGCGTCTTAAGGCGAAGATTAATCATTTTGAAGTACAACAAGGTGTTTCATTAGCGTTCACTCACGGAGACTTTGACTTGAGATGTTCTCCTACCTCTTGAACTGCTTCTCGTAGTCCTTGATCTGCTTCCGGGAGAACTCTGTGAACTCTGTGTATACGTTCTTGTTGACCTTGACGAACTTCTGCTCCACCTGCTCGCCATTCTCCAGGGCGTCGTTCAGGTTCTGCCTGCGGTTCAGCACTGCGCTCAGCTCCTCGTCCGCAGACATCTGAAAAGCAACTAAAAGTCCAGCCCAGAGAAGAAAGCAGGTGCAAAACCCCCAGATGTTTGGGATATCCAGACAAGTTCTCGAGAGTTTGGAGGAAGAAGTCGAAGGTGGACTCAGTGCAGGGCTTGGGGAGGGGGGAAATAAACAATGTCTTGTTGTCGTACAAGACCCGGTCTGGGAGACAAAGTCAGAGGGGTGTAGATTTGCAGCCAGTGACGAAAAAAAACCTCCTAAAAGTCACTCTACCTCACGAAATATCAGTCAATCGAGGCTTGCTGACGATACAATTTGTCTTGAAGGCCACAACGATGGTTCCACTCAAGTCTCGGCTCGGCCGCTAAAGGCCAAGACAGCCGGTGGCCTTTCTCAAGGTCGGAAGAGGAGGAGAAGAAGCCTTTCTGCTTGACGCCGACCGGTAGAAAACAAAATAGGAAATCAGCTGACTCAAGTCTATTATTTTCATTTCCAAAAACAACTGCGTAAAAAACTGCAGCACTTTTCCAATGATCAAGCAATGTCCGTCTTTGCCTCTTCGTCAATCCACCCTTGCAAAATTGCATTTTCCGCAAAAGCACGAGAACAATGCCAAAAATTGCAGCTGCAGCCGGCCTTGAAAGTGAAATGGTTCTGGCCCAACCCTTCCCTCCTTCCCTCTTTCCCCCCACACCCCAGAAAAGGGCGTGCTTTTGGGGCAAGGCTTGGAACGGCCACCCAAAATGAACAAAACAAACCTTTTTATCCTCGTGCTCCCTCCTCTCCGAAAGCTGTGTTGCTGAGCTGTTGGGGCCAGACTTTGCCAACGAATTTTGCCACCAGGATGGTCTCTTTTGGGGCCCTTCCGCCCCTGTGACCAGTGCACAACAACAGCAACAGCAGCAGCAACAACCAGGCACAGGTCACTCCTGGGAGTCCTCAACTCACTCACTCAGTCCTGGGTTGACTGTCCAAGAGCTAACAGCTCACATCAGAGCGCACGCGCACGCTGACGCACGCGCGCACGCACGCACGCACGCAAGCAAGCAGCAGGATAGAGACTGAACGAACGATTTTTGAACTCGCCCTCTTCTCTCTTTCTCTCTCTCTTCGTGCATATGCGCGCGCGCTCAAGGATGTGCAACGATTCAAATTTTGTTTTGTTTTGATTCTCGCCTCGGGCTCGAGCCATCTTCAGCTGATCGGGCTGTGTCAAATACCGGGTGGCCCCAAGCACCTTTCAAAGGCTGCTTATATGTCATATATCTCGGCTAGATGGCAACACTGACTTTCCTGTACATGGGATGTTGTGAAAATTTTAGCTGTGGCACTTTTAGGCCGAACATCATTCACTGAAGATCGGTTTTGGAGGTTTGACGTATGTGCCCACGCATTGGCTATTGATGTCGTACGAGGCGTAAAGAAACAAGCATGTGAATGCTCTGCATAAGTTGCGATACGCGCTGCAAAACACACGTACGTCAGGCATGGGAAGGAGGCACAGCTGATATTGCTCACGTCTCTGTCCTGGTGGTTCGGGGTGCAGTAGTGAACCATAAAGGGACAAGACTACGTAGTCTCTATGAGTGAACCCCCAGTCCAGCGCCAAGTTCGGTGCCAGGCAGTGCCAGAAATGGCAGCAGCAGCAACTCACAAGTACCAGGTCCAGGCTGCTTGGGATGGGGCAGACCTTGACCATGAGGAAGCCGTCACTTTTGAATTGAGAGGTGACTGCTGTATTACAATGTGATCACTGAGCGGGTGAGACATTTTGAGGCAATTTCCAGCATCGTCTGGAGGTCTAGAAATAAACGTCCGCGGCCCTTACCACGGTGTGGATCGCGATCCTCCTGGGGGCGTCCCTGGACAGCCCTTCGACAACCTGTGGGAGTTCGAGGTTGCCGAGATCTTCTTCCTCTCCCCCAAGAAGAACCGCTATGTCGAGCTGGAATTTAGGTTAAATCACTCTTAAAAAAGCTCATGTTCAGGCTTATCCGAGCCAACGTTACAGTCCTCACGGCCAGCACCTGGTCCTCCTCCTGGAAGGCAGGAGGAACCTCATAAAGAAATGCTTGCCTCTGCATTACACAGCTGCAGTAGGTGAGGATGTACAGGGTGTTGAAAAAGGTAGTGCTCTCAAGCTGACTTTTCTCACAGATTCGGCTTCCTCAACGTGGTCGGGCCGGGCCTTCGTCCCTAAGTCCTACTTTCCGCCTGGAGTCGCCCTTCTTAATGCCTTTGCTATTCACAAGGTAAGTGTGTCTGGGTCCATGCGGCCTTTAAAGCCTCCGCCTCAACATCAAGAATTGATCAACATTTCCAGACGTCCACTCCAACCAGTCCGAACCGGTGTTACGAGGCCCTGTACCCCGCAGATCCCCTCGAGGTGCCTCAGCCAGATTTCCACAGGCTGGAATTTTTCCGCCAAATCAAGGATCTGGAGAAGCTGAAGCTACCAGGGCCAGAAGAAAACTTGTCAGACATTTGGAAGATGACCGATACTTAGCACTGGTGACGTTGACGGACTTGGCAGTGTTGGACACACTTGACTAGAGGCGTGAACGAGCCTTCGATGGGTAAGATCTGGTTTTCACTTCAGTCCTCCCGTAGTAGGTTGGACACCAGATGAAAAGGTGCCCATGAATGTTATGAAGAAAGCAATGTGTCTTTCGTCATGGCAAATAAATAACCAAAAGGTTCTTGTTGCAAAAGTCTTTGGGATTGGAACTTTGATCCAGCCCAAATTGTGCTCAGTCCTAGACTGGATGCGTCGCTGGTCCTGTCCGTACAGCCTGGCGAAAGATTTGGCCAGATTGGCAGGGTCTTGTACACTCCTAACCTTCGCCGAGTCCTTGCTGGGCTGAACCTGGACGTCGCACCCTCCTGGCTGACAGCTGGTCCGTCAGACATAACAGAAACAACCTCTTTTACACACCTGGATGGAACTGACACCACGACTCTCAGGGCGCATAAAAATCTTCAGTGTAAAAATAATCCTTTTTCGTGCGGTACAAATGGTGGCACAATTGTGTTGTGGAAGATACACGAGAAGTATCACAAAGCTGCAATCATAAGAATGTCTTCTCTGTCCGCAGGGGTCATGCAGGAGCTCAGAACTCCACGTGAAAGCCACAATTCCTGGCAATTCCCCACTCTGTCGGACTGGGCTTGATGGGCGCTACTGTACAAGCACAATATGTTGAGTGTCAGTAGGTAAAATCACTATGAGCAATTGGCAGAATTTCTCGCTTCCTTGAGTTCATTGATGGGCACAAACGAGGCTGTCTTCTCACTGGGAGAACCTCGACAGCAGCTTCTGATCCAGAAGATGATCTCCGGAATGAGAAGGATGAAGCCAATGAGGATGCCGAAGAAGCCAGCCAACTTTTTGGCCTTGGAAGGCAAGGTTAACATCAGGGTCACGCTGTCAGCCATCTCCTGCAAAGATTGGCCAAGATGAACACTTGGGGTGGGGTGGGGTGGGGAAAGATGGCAAGATTGGTACTGTGTCTTGCCTCTGAAGGTTCCACCAAGCCTTCCTCGAGCCACCCGAAGGGCAGGAAGACTTTGTCCTCCGTGATGTTGTCGAAGTAGCCGAATCCAGAGTCCTTGACCAATTCCACGTTTAGCTGCAGGCGGGCCAAGGCTGACAAGGTTATGCCGTACTCCTGGAACCAAGCAAGCATGCAACCACTTGTGGGCAAAGGGGTCGGAACACAAAGGCAGTCTCCGAAAGTCACCGGAATCTTTGGAGTCCGCAACACTGAACTCCTACTGTTCCCATGACTTTCCAGTCGCTCAATATCTGACAAACGGACTGCAGAAGAAGAATCCTGTGACTTTCAGGTCCGACTTCGGCAGTGGGTGAGTCAACTTTACCGGCAAGATGTCGAAGTAGAAGGAGTGCTTGGCAGGGTCCGGGCGCATGCCTTCAACCTTCTGTCTGAGCTCTGGATCGGCGTGGAGGAAGTGAGGCCTACACAAAGGTTGAGATCACAAAAGATGAACTTGTTCTCGCTGTGGTTGTCTCACCAAGAGATGAGTATTGGAGATCCAGGCTCAGCTGTGGAAATGTCGAGGATGCCTGAGGGCAAGCAAGGGTCATTGATGCAGTAGCACCAGTTGTCCGGGTTGTCCTCCGCGCTGTCGAACGTGTTGACCAGGGGCTCGAACCGGTAGGTGTGGAAGTCCATCACCCTGACCTGAGAACCGGGGCTCACACTTATCGTCTATCTTGACAAAAGTTCCAAAATGTCAACAACCATCCAGGCCACCAGGGCCGCATCCAAGCTCCAAGTGGACCTTGCTCAGTAAATGGCAACAAAAGATGAAGCAACAGCTGTCGGCTGTATCTTTCTGGTCCTGTCAAAGATCACACTCACTTCCTTGGAATACTTGAAGTCAATGTTCCGGCCCACTTGGCCGAGGAAGAGTTTGAGCGTCTGGTCCTTCCCCAGATCCAGAGGCATCCCCCCCGCGTCTCTGGAGCCCTCCAGGGAGTTGCAATGGGAATCGGGGAGCCAGTAGTTGAGCCTGCGCATATCCTTCCAGGACACCATGATGCCCTTCTGGGTCAGGTTGGACACGCCTGTTGGCACGCACACGCAACAATTGGGAGCATTCCGGTGATTTTTTTATATGCAAATCTACCTCACCTGTGATGATTTCCCTGGGGTTCACGTCTGTGTTGTTCCGGGAGTAGAGGAGGCCGAACGGGGACAAATTACCCGGGGAGAGGTCGCATTCTAATTGAAATGTAGAGTGTTAACAGAGTTCATCAGCATCGCATAAGCTGAATTAGGTGTATGAAAAAGCTTAAATTTACCCATTTTGTTAAGTTAAAGGGAATGTTGCAAAAAAGTAAGACGGTTTCACTTCTGCAAGCACTTCATTGGCAACAACAGCATCAGTCACTCTGCACTGAACTCACCAACTTCCTCTTTGGGTTCCTCCACCACTTCAACTTCGGTGTTGGCCTCATAGTCAAATCCCCAGGCGTTGAAGTCATCCCAGTCCGCCATGTCGGCCTCTTCCGAGGATGACCCCAGCTGGTTCGACCCCGACTCTTTGCACCCGAGGTCTGTCTCCCGCGCCAGGCTCACAATCAAGCTGGGGTAACCCCACAAAAAGTCTGGAATAAGTAATTTCCCTCGAAGTTGACACCCGCCAGCAATTCGTGCTTTCACACCTTTGACCGTCATTTTGAGGAAAGGCTTCTTGTTGTCCAGGCCGAAGTCGTATGACTCCACGAATCTCTTGAAGATGGCCTTGGTCAACTGTGACTCCTCCTGGAGCTTGAGCATGGCCCCGAAGAGCGGGATGTTGGGCACGATCACCTCGTCCCAGTCCTCGTCGCGCTCCGACTTCTCGGGGGCGAACGTGTAGACAGTGCGAATCTAAGGTGATCGATTTAGAAAGTTAGATTAGACCGGGCCAATCGGGTCTAGTTCGACATGTGGATTTAGAAGTCACAGGTGAGGGCCTCACACTGTATCCTACGATGTCGACCCCGTCGAAGGATATGGCGGTTTTGACCATCTTTTGGTTGTACGCGTAGGGCCCGAGCTCCTCCAGCTTGGGCTTTTCGCGGCCTAGTCATGTATTTTTTGTTGTTGTTACATACAATGTCAACATTTTTGTTGTTGTTTTAAACACTACTCGTTACCTGCCAGGAACTCCTCCTCGTTGGTGAGGTTGAACACGTAGTAGAAGAGAACAGGGGTGACGGGCGGCTCCTTCCACTTGTTGAAGGCCTCGCCGCCGTCGTCGAGGGCCAAGTTGCGCCGGATCCTACCTTCGATCACGGGCTTCATGACGAAGGCACTGGAAACGAGACAGATACAGGGTGATTCAGGGCCAGGACTTGAATGAATCCATGAATCTTCACACTAATTCGAATACACGAACAAAAAACTAAACCAGTAACAATTATCGTCATCATTTTACTGACTCATTCATTTGGAATTATTCGCAAAACTTTGTAACTGCCATTATCATAACTTTAAGGTTACATTGCTATGTCAGCACCTTTGCAAGCATCAGCTGTTATGTTTTTGTTAGAGCCCCCCTTCAGCTACAAAAAAGTTCTGACAGTTAACATTTGAGCTATTAAGAAGTTTCATGTAGTATATTGTTTTTTGATAGTTCAAGAGGTGTTATTTATGGTTCAGATATTAATATTGGTATTCGTTGAAGAATGAATGTTGGTGGCTTTCAAACTTACGGAACATTGCAGCCTACAAGTATGTAGACGACACAGTAGATATGTTATATATTTACTTACATCATGATGCCACTACATTGGTCATCTCACCCACATATGTCTGTCTAAACATCTAGTGTGCAAAGCTTTGAAAGCCATCAATATTCACGCCAACAGTATTATTAATCCGACTTCATCGGATTCTACAGTATTAACTGTACATATGTCATTCGACGTCGTATGTGACGCTGTCGTACCAGACGATGCCGGTGAGGATGCAGGCAAAGCCCAGGAAGCACGAGTAGAGGGCGCAGGTCTGGATGCAGCTCCTGCGAGTCTTGTCGGGCAGGTACTGCTCTTCCACGTCCAGGACGCCATTGTTCAGCTCGGTCTGGCTGGCCAACGTGTACTTGGATTTGGACAGGCTGGCCGAGGACATGTTGAGAATCTGGCGGAGGGGGGGAGGGGGGTCACCAACGCTAAATCATCCCTAGATAAATAAAAATCCGATTATCGTGAATCTGCAGCTGAGCAAGTTGACTTCGGCTACGTTCTTTTCTTGGCCAGACTAGCTGCAAATCCACATCTTCTCTCATCAGTGATGACTGAAGTTGAACAAAATCCCTGCTGTGTTTTGTGTGTCCAAGTCCAGCTGAGTGTCTGACTCTGACCTGCTCTCTTTCCTTGTCCTTGAAGATCCTGTCCACTCCTCCCCCCTGAACTGACAGGCATTATGTTCAGGCAATCCTGGATGACTCCGCGTGTTTACCCAGCTTTTCTCCCGGCAAAACTCTTCTTCTTGTATTTTTGTTGTTTGCCAGACTGGCTTGGATCTGTCAAGGCATTAGGAGGATAAAACCGTGCATCTTTTTTTTTTGCCAAGGGATTTAATCACACAAAATGATTCCTGCTGCTGCTCTCCAATATGTTTGCGTTTTATCCTAAATAATTACTTTTTTGAAGCCTTATCTAATCCGACCTCTTCTATCTGCTGCTGCACAGGGTTACCCAAGAAAACACGTTCACGGAATTTTCTTCTTTCCTGTCAAAGATGGTGCCCAAAAGTAGGCCTTTTTTGCCTGCTGTTCCACACACTCTGGCATCACTGACCAGCCAGAGAAGCATCACCGACTGAGACTGTCTCATCGACGCAGCTGCTTTATAGCACCGGTTAAAAATGCCAAAACGTGTTCTGCTCAATGTATTCGGGTGCAAAAAAAAAAAAAAGAACAACATTCTAGAAGTCGACACCGCAACCTTTTTTCTGCTGTTCTACATTTCTAGAGGCTCGTTGAAAATTGTGTGTGCTCCTAGATGTATCACAGTGCAGGTACCAACTACTGTGCTGCCTTTATCTATTTGTTCATTCTGTGTATCAGTGTGTGGGTGTGTGGGTGTGCGTGTGTGCGTGTGTGCCTGAGTGCCTGTATGGGTGAATGACTGTGTGTTTGTGTGCATGTTGACTCAAGCCTTTGAGCAAACACCATTTGGTGTCATTGGGTTATGTGTCTCCTATGCTTAATGTGCCCCATTACTTTTCTTCATTAGCTCATCAAATATATACCAAATTTGAGCTCACTTTTAATCAGGATTTGGCTCCAACGTTGTATAAATCATCTCAGTGGGTGTGTACACTTTGGTGGTGGTCGTGGCACAAGCCTCGTTGGAGTTAATGGGGACAGGGATCAAATATTGTGGGAGAGCAAAGAGATAGCGCGATTTGCTTTGCTGCTGCTCATATTTCGCGGAAAAATGAGTTGCTCCACTCGTACTCGGTGACAAGTTGTAAAGTTTATTTTTTTGTTCTCCTGGGTACACAGAGAATTATTCGTCCATTTAAGGAATTTGCAGACAGGGCAACGTACTGATTCACTCCTCCACATGGGAGTCACAGTACATACAGTCGAGCTTCGATATAGCCAGGCCAGTTACCTCCCAGGTTCTTACGTAATTGCAGTGCATACGACGCCAAAATTGAAGGTTGACTGTACTGAGCAGAAGAAGTGATTGAATTTCTGGTAATCAAAATATTATTAGCACTTTTGTCTGTCCGTCACTTGCCCGTCCGCTGATTTTTGCAATGTTTAGCTGAAGATGACACAAATGCACTCAAGGAATGAGGGCAAACACGATGTTGCTCCCAGCTGGAGTGGAAATTGTCACATTAGGAAGTGTTGCGGTGCAGATAAAAAGAGAGGCTTCTGTTCGGTGTCACGAACGTCAAAGTTTTAGGCTGGGAGAGGAAATCATATTTATATGACAGTGGTAGAAAAGTGAACCCGGGTTCACTTGAGGGCGAAGCCCGGGGGATCAGAACAGTGAAACCCCGAGGATTTTCCCCATCTTCATGGAGGAACAGTGAAAAATCTGAAGAAGTCACCCCTGAAGTCAAACTATGACTGTTATGGCAGTGCTCTTCACTCTGACGTGAATATTGTTAAGTCTTAGACTAGATCATAAAATGGTAGCTTTTGCCTTTGAATGAGCGCATCTCAGGTGAAGACACAATCAGGGGATGTTCGGGGATGCAAGTTCATTTTCTTGATTTTTTTGCCACCTTCTTTACTTCTTGGGTCCTTGAGTATTTATTGAGCCCAAAACAGCTCTCGCAGTCCTTGCAGAAGGATGGACAAACAATGTCTTTATTCCATAGGACTCAACTCATTGGAATCGAAGGGATTCTTGTAACAAATACATCACACTGAAGGAGATTTAAAGGACTGATACTTCAACACACTTTAATCAAATGAAACGCAGAAGTGACATGTTTTTTGGGTCCCCTCTCAAAGTAAGTAGGGATGTTAGGTTAACATTACGCATTTGAAGTAGAATCTGCTGAGTCACTTTATGCAGTCCAATGGAAGTGTGTTTACGGACGTGTCACCCCTGGACAAGTTGACCCTCACACTGATTAACTCCTATGTAAGCTGACCAGCTGGACCTCAGACTGATTGACTCTGAGGAAGTATTTTAAAATTAATTTCTACGCTGCTAGTTCTATGTAAAGTATTCTATACAAGCTGGAGAAGGTAATCTGAACAGAAGACAAAGTTGACCTAACTTCATACTGTGTGCGGGGGTCAAACATATATAGGGAGACAGGGAGTCAACCTCGGTGTAGGACTCCACCTTCGTGGGGGTGAACCCCAACGAACGTCCGGGGGGGGGGCGAGACGAGCGAGAACGGCTTAAAGCTTTGCCTTTTGAATCTGAACACCCTGTCATGCACTGAACTAATGTGGTCAAACTTTATGCAAGAAGGGGGTAAAAAAAGTCTCATTTATGAAAACTCTTGAACTACATCTTCACCATTTAGGCATTGGGCAACAAACCTAAGATGCAGTTAGCAAAATTCCCAAATTTTCGTTGCTTAGTCTAACGGACAAGGTCAGTTTTGGGGGGTGAGACTGCTTTTAACTTCATTTCAGTCCAAAGCAACAAAGAACTGCTCATTGTACAAACTATCACTATTGAGAGGTGGGCAAAAGACTTTTCTTCACCTCAGATGACTTCTTCACTACAAGAGGTAGCAAACTTATGATGCACTCAGTTAAAGGCCACAATTTCTATTGTGTGACCAAGTGTAGAAGCTTTGCAGTTTTCTTCTTCTACCCCAAAAAGGCCCAGATTTGTCTGCAGATAGACTTCATCGAGCTGTCAGCTGCCCTTGAAAAAGAAGAATCACCGTTTATTTGCTGGAGGCTCACACACGCTTAGGCAATTTGATTCACAGGTGTAAAGTGCACAAATGTTGCATAACCGTAGGAAAGTAGGCAGAAGAAGGAAAAATACAAGTAGACCAATACCTCTACAAAGCTAAAGTTTCCTCTCTACAAAAAAGCTTGAAAAGTGTCCAATCTTTTCAAACAGAGTGTGCATTTTTACCAAAAAAAAGGTCTGTGTGTAAAGTGATACCTGAACAATTTAGGTTCAGCAAGTCTAGGACAAAGAGCGTTAGCTCAGATGTTTTTGCGAACCCTAATGCAAATTTATACACCCCCTCTGGCCTAAAGTGGGGTTGATTATGCATGGTCAGTTCAGCACACACTCACAGGACTTGGCCAGCCCAGAAAAGAGACACACACCAGATAGACCCAAAATTTGGGCAATTTGAAGCCCCAACTTCATTTCCAGACGCCCATTTTGCCACTCTCAACGTCAGACGATCTTGGAGCTTGAAGTACAGGTGAAATAAGATTACTTTTATGGACGGCGGGTTCGGAATAAAGACATAATTTATTGGCCGAGCAGGCAACGCTTAGAATTTAGCACGGGAGGGGGGGGGGGGTAAGGTGAGGATTAATCGCATAATTTGTCAGGATTTACTTCTTCAGTTCCCCGCACGCACGCGGGCTCGAGATAACCCCTGTGATTGTGATTGATCTGTAATGAAAGAAGAAATATTCTTCTCGTGCCACATGAACGCTGAGTGAGATAAGTATGGATGTTCAGCGGCACGATTTGGGACTGAGGAGGGGGGCCTTTTTCGGGTGGGAGGAGGACGGCAAAGTGATAGTGCTGACAGCTGACAGGAGCAAGAGCATGGGGTGCTTATGGAGCCGTCAGTCACATCTATCAGTGCTTGTCAGCGACGCACAAAAGAGGGAATTCTAGCTCAAGGTATCAATTGAAGCTGGATGAAGGTCAATGTGTGACGAGTCAGTGTGAAGCTCTGTGTCTGTTAATGTGAAGCTCTGTGTCTGTCAGTGTGAAGCTGTCTGTTAATGTGAAGCGCTGTGTCTGTCAGTGTGAAGCTCTGTGTCTGTCAGTGTGAAGCTGTCTGTTAATGTGAAGCTCTGTGTCTGTCAGTGTGAAGCTCTGTGTCTGTTAATGTGAAGCTCTGTGTCTGTTAGTGTGAAGCTCTGTGTGTGTGGTTATTTCATCATGAAGCATTTTGGGGTTCGCCATCATACGGCTGAAGCAAGTTTTGCTCCCCTCTCGCGTGTGAGGGACAAACAGGAAAGATGAGGCGCTACCGGGGTGAAAATAGAGCGCGCGCGCACACACACACACACGTACGCACACACGCGCGCGTGCGTGTGTGCGTATGCTTTCCTTTGTCCTCCTTGTTGCAAAATGGACACAAACAAAAGCGTTGTAACATTGGGAGCGTCTGTGTGTGTGTGTGTGTGTGGGTGGGTGTGTTTTCTCTCTCTCTCTCTCTCTGTGGGTGTGTGCGCGTGTGTCTCATGCAGTGCTCCCTCTCTGCCCGTGTGTGCGTGTGCGTCCGTGCGTTTTTCGGTTTTCTCAACAGGTGTCTACTTTGCTCCGTCACTTGTCAGCTGTCTGTGACCAGACAGACGAATGCTAGTGCGATGATGACACTTCTTGCTCAGTAGATGTCACTGGGCAGAAGATCAATGAGTTTCCGCAATCTGCGAACGCAGACACACAAAAGGAGATGTGCTCATACCCAAGGTTTGAGGCAGACGGGACCAAAGTCTTGGCATGAGAGTGGCTCTTAAAGGAAAGCAGTTGTGTTTATCTTCCAGCCGTGAGCCACGGGAGGCACCAGTGGAGCTCTTGGGCGTGCCTGACCCCGAGGCTGGGCTCGAAGGTGCTGCTGCAGACGCACCTTGCCAGGACTTGACAGACTGATGTGTGACGCTGGCCAACAGTTCTTACCTTGGCAGCCGGAGGAAAATTCAGCCCCAGAAGAAAGTCGTGGTTCGACCCCCCATGTTTCTGGCGTCACCTACGCAGTTTGACGCATTCACAAGCGTCAACGACCAAGAGGGAGTAGATACAAGGAAGAGAAGTTGATATTTTTCTTCTTTCTTTGCTGTCGATCCCGTCCGACTCCTCCGAAAAATGCCAACAAAAAGTGTTTCTTCCTCCAGCGCCCGCGTTCGCTTTATGAGCGTCTTTATGAGGGCGCGCGCGCTTTTATGAATAAATCGCGTCGGATCACGGGCCGGCTCACGGGGGGGTTTCAGTGATTCAACAGTCAATAAAGGTGAGGTTTTTGTCTAGCCAAGTAGGAAGAAACAATAAACAGCAGCAACAAAAAAGTGGCTCATCTGACAATGAAGCTTCAATCGCATCAGCAAAAGTACCATGGGTAGCGAGCAGACGACAGCGGAAATTGGGTGATTTTCTCGTCGAATTTGGCTGCTTCCTCGACAAATTTGGTTATTTTCTCATTGAATGTGGTTGTTTTCTCATTAAATTTGGTTATTTTCCCATTGAATTTGGTTATTTTCTCAGTGAATTTGGTCACTTTTTCATCCAATGGGGGTGAGACCATGACCTGATGGCCGCCCAACATCCCATAACATGGGCCAAAAAACCCGGCTCGAATCACGGGCCACTCCACGGTGATCTCAGTGACTGAGCAGCAACAAAATGCGTGATTTGTTCACATCAGGTGATTTGTTCTTGTCTGGCAGAGCAAGGAAAAAGAGGGCCCTGATCTCATGTACAAAGTTGCATGTTTCCTGAGTTCCTCCACCCTCTTACCCCTTGCTCCTTGACCCCCGTCTTGATTTACCCTGCGATTGCACTTGTTAAGGAGACGTCAGTACAGGTGTACTCTGTTCTCTTGATGCATTAGCTTATTTCCTCCCTTCTCAGGTTGCAACCTGGGGATGTTGTTTTACAAACTTCGATCAGACAAACTTCATTTTTTTGTCGTTGTTGCTTCGAGTGCATCTGCACTTGACGAGAATCGAGGGGGAAAAATGTTGCAGGGACAAAGGAAGAAGAGGAAGGCCTGATTACAGCAAACCAGCACATAAGAAACTACACAAAATGGCCTTGAAAGCTCGAAGCAAAGTGGATGGGATTGTCTGTGCAGTGCTACAGGTTGTCTCAGTCCACCTGCATATTTATTAAAGATATTGGCTTTGGGTCTTTTATCATCAGGTTGATGAGCACCTCACGAGCTACAACGCTGGATTCAAGAGTGTGGAGAGAAGTGTATGTAAATATGCTACCTTTTGAAAGAGTGACGATTACAAGTGCTGTAGACATAGTATATTCATCAGATAAAAAACATCTAAATGACATCCAAGTGTGCACTTCTGCAAGCACTGGCAAAATCAGCACACGTCCCTGCAAAAACTTGGTCCGCTTTTATGGTATAAAGCACAAATATAAAGTCTGTGATTGCAAACGTAAAGTACGATTGTTTGTTTTTTAAAAAAGGAAAAAATCTGAGCTGTTGACTTCGAAATTAGAGCCTGAATGGACGTCGTCCATCGCTCCGAAGTCCGCTCAGCATGGTCACTAAGGACCCCCTGGCCAAATTTGTGGAAATGGAGGATGATGATTGATGTTTCGTGCATAAAAGTCTTGTGTATATTGTGTATATTCATTCACGTACGCACCGATGTGTTGCATGTTTACAGACATGTACAGGTGACTGAAGTGTGACTCACTTAATAGTGATGCTACACAATGCCTTTTGCAGAGCTGGGGTGCACTCATTTGTACGAGCCTGTACCTTACTCATAGGATGCATACATAATTGGAATTAGACAAATGTTTATAATGGACTTGTCAGGAGTCCACAGCATTGCTTTTCTCCACAGCTGGGTGAACGTCACTCCTTCACAAATGTAAGTATTACAAGTATTTCCACAAATGTAAATATTGCAAGTACCTCCACAAATGTAAGTATTACAAGTACTTCCACAAATGTAAATATTGCAAGTACCTCCACAAATGTAAGTATTACAAGTACTTCCACAAAAGAACAAAACACATCTACCCAAAGAAAACCAGCCCCTGATCGAGTGTGACAAGTTTGGCACAAAGATGTCATCGGATCACTGAATAGGATATTCGGGGCAATGACAAAGGAAGCATGTTCATCCCCGGGATGCTGAAGCTCCCTGGTCACACTTTGATAGATAAACCGAGCAACAGTTGCAAGTTAACAAAGATGCCCTGTGCGCACAGTGCGCACGCACCAATAACTCCATATTTTGGCAGAAATGCATGCTCTTCAAGGCCATGGAACCCGTATAGTATATGATGCACTCACTCAGCACCGTCCATGGCTCTGCCAAGCAACAGCAACGTGTGTGACCAACGAGTAAGTTCAGGAGGAAGACGAAAATGATCACGATTTAACGCTGGGAAAAAAACACATGTGCAAAGTGTAACAACAGTAACTCCGCCTTACGAGAAGGTGATTGTAAGGCCTTGTTACAGGCCCATGACTGGGCTCATTTGAAGGAGGAGACTCAAAATTTGCACGGGCCAAGGGAATTTTGTAGTTGGTACCTAAATCAAGGAAGTCACAGCTTCTTCCCAAAGTTGATAGTCATTTTTCTCAACATTGTGTCTTTTTTATTTACTATTTAAAGAA
>JAAUXU010051227.1_pt1 | contig 26184 bp, 25 predicted proteins | sample 7278151 | NCBI WGS metagenome assembly JAAUXU01 (sample SAMN14350113, study PRJNA611818) | marine sediment metagenome | isolation source: surface marine sediment (1.8m) | place: French Polynesia: Moorea | collected 2018-08
GCTTGGTGACCTGATCACACAGATGTGAGAGAAGGCAGTCCAGATCTTGGCTGTTCCAATCGTCATTGGCAAGGGCGAGAGGTGGCAAGGGCAGACCTGATCACACTCAGTAGTAATGAGAAAAGGCAGTCCGGACTCCTGAGCTTCGCAGACCTGATCAGACTCAGCAGTAGCGGGGGAAGACAGTCCGGATGGCCGTCATCAGCAGTGGTAAGAGATGGCAGTCCAGATCGAGATTTCCCGACTGTCACTACCATCGCAACAAACTCGACCAAATGGGGCATGTGACCTCCTGGCTGGCTAACCCCCAAGTTTTGTCACTCCGTTTTGTGCCTACCCTTTGGGATGGGCTCAGGGTGAAACGTCCATTTTGCGTCTTGGAGTTGGTCTTGAAGTCATTGCTGAGATCGCCCTCGGAGGCTTCACCTCGACCCACGGGCATTACAGGCCGGGGGGGGGGGGAGACTGTGACGTCACTGGAAGAGAGATGCAAAGAAATTGCGGGCTAAAGCTGAGATGCAAGCATCAATCACAACTCCACCACATCTGACTTCGACACGTCTCGGTGAGAGAAGTCCATCGCTTAGTGCTCCGAGCCTTCGAGACGTGACCTTCCAGATGTGGCCTTCGACACATCGGGGTAAGAGATGTCCATGGCTTAGTCCTCAGAGACGTGTGCCTTCGCGATGTGTGCCTTCGAGACGACACCTGTTATCAATGAGAACTTCGATGCAGCATCAACATTTGCTTTGTGAAATAAAAATTGAAAGAAAAGTGCAACAAACTATTGTCCGACTGCTGCGCACTGTACCCTCTGCGCTCCCCCGTGTATCCAAGTGACGTCACAAATCTGCGAGCGCGCTCCTATCGCTGACGAAGCTTATTTACCTACCTTGTCTACAGCTTCCTTGCAATCGACACCACTGTTTGTTACTGTTGGTGTCAACTGGATTCCTGGGATGAGTGACCGGTTTGTAGCATGTCCGAGCGAAGTCTTCATGACCAAGTAACACATTGATCCAAGGCAACCATTTTGCCTCGAAAAAGGCCGACAAGTCAGTTTTGTGCGGAGAAAAAAGTTTGGCCCAAATTACTTCGTGGTTAGGCGTAAATTTGGCCTTCGCAAAAATAGCCTTAGCAAACTGCAGTATCAGGTAGTTTTGAGAGGAGAAAAGTTTCCTGCCTTCACAACTCACCTACGGGCAAATCTTCAAAAGAGAAGTTATAGCCAGTTGTGCTTTTTCCACTCCTTTGGGACTTGATAATGACGGCCTTGGGCCTTTTTCGCCCTGGTTCAAGCTTTCTGGGACTGCAAATAAGATCAATCCTTTCCACCTCTTGCCTTTATCTAATACCTGAAGATGATTTCCTAGCAACCTTGACGAAGCCGTCGTGCTGTTCAGGAAAACTGCGCCAAAAAACCTTTAAAGCAACTTCGTCACCCCTTTTTTATTATCCTACCAGTATGGCAGAAACAAGGTGAAACTTTTACGGCTGACAACGTAATCAGGAATAACTTCGGCACCCTTGCAACAATCATATTGAAATTTCAAGAATGTCTTTCTGACTTACGAACACCTCTTGTTACACTTGACTACACAGTGTTTACACAGTGTCTAAATTCAGAGTATGCAGGCTTGACGTAGTCAGTCTGTAAGAAGAACTTCCACGCCGGGTGGACCTTTTTCTTCAGGTTGGAACAGGCCCGCTCTGCAACATGCGTCCAAGTGCTGGAAATCAGCGGACCCAGGCCAGGAGACCTGGGGAACAGACCTCCTTTCACCAGATGTCTGCAATTCGGTCGCTGGCGTCAAAACGTACGATAACTTTTTGGCGAAGCTCTTTCATTTCGTTGTCAGTCACATCCTGTCTAAGCTAGAATGCTCTTCATGGTCGCAAATTGAAGGTGAGACTCTCAGTAACCTATCACTGTCGTCAAGATTGCACTATGACCACGGTTCTTTCACCGATAACATCAGAAAAGGGTTCATTTTGTTTTCCCTTATCCGTGTTGGTATCGCATGGTGCCCTGACGTTTTCTGCAGATTCTTCGCCGCTTAGACCGGACCCCAGTGCTCTATACAACAAAGAACAAAATCGACGCTTGGCTGCTGAACAACTTCAATCAGGAAGATACAGGCGGATTCTTGACTAGCGTTGCTAGGCTCTGACTAGAACAAGATGTCCAGCCTGATCTCGAAAATATCCCAGACGCGCAATTTTACTTAATACGCCCGGCTTTCAAACAGTACCTATGAGTCCCAAGCCGACGTGCCAAGAAGTTTGGAAAAAAACTGGTTGACAACATCGTTCCTGGCATCCTCGACCGCCAAACGGGTCCGGACACCTAAGCTCAGAACTTGTCTGCAGAATTTCGGTCAATCCAATTGCCCTGCCTGGTTCATGCTGTATGTGTACTCCAAGTACTGGACCTAGACAGTGATAAAGCTTCAGGTCACACTAAACGATGCGGTATAATCGCAAAGAATAAACAACAGAGACATTTGTTGCAATACAAACACCCCCTGTAAACTAAAGACTTTTTTTAAGGCCTGATCAATGATGGCTGTCCCGTCTTCGGGCTTGGCGCCTCTTCGGGGTGCCCCTGGCGGGCCCGAGTTTAAACACTCCTCGCTACTGTGCAGCTCGAATGCGCCGAAACCTGGAGGAGTCTTAAAGCTCAGGGGGGACGTCACTCCAGTTTGGCACAACCTGCCTTTTCAGCCCGCCAGCCCGAAATTGTCGGGTGGGGTCGGGCCGCCGAAAGTGGGCAGCCCGGTCCATCACCAACGGTCAAACGAGGACAAGTTCGTCGCGTACAAGGGAGGGAGGGAGGACAAGAACCAGAGCGCGTCAATTTCTGAGTGGAAAAAAACTCTTTTGTGATGACAGCGTCCTGGGATAACGCACCCAAAATGCGAGCGTCGTCTTATCTGAAGCAAATATGCTGACCAGTCTTATCTTCTATCTTTTTCTTCTTAAAGAAGTTGCCATCAAAGACTTGTTCTGTACAGTCTCGCACCAGTGAGAGGACAATGGAGAAAACCGTCAGCTCCACATTGATAAGACAATAGTTGAGAGAAAGCACCCGGCGATCTCATCCCCGGTCACAGGATCCAGTATCCAAGCTTGGCATCCCCTGGAGTTCCTCTTGAGGTCAGTGAGTCAACGATTGCCGCATTTCCCCAAACAGAACCCCAGACTCAAGCCATGACCCAAGCTAAAATATGGTACTGTACGTTTATAAGGCCATGGGCTATAATATGGTGTGTCCACGTCGTATCACTCCAGATATCTTGTCTTTCCGCTTATAAGGCCAAAGTCCTGTGGCGTGGTCCTGACAACTGGCCTTAAATGCAGAAATCATTGTTGAAACTCAGATTTGAAATTGAAAATTTTAAGATGGATTCATTTACACTTCTAATTGTTTCGTTTAAATTGGCTTTTGATCAGGTTTGTGCCCAAGCAGCAGAAGTTGGTCACAGTTACACCAAGCTCAAAAATATGATGAAATATCGCTGGGGTCCCCACTTGGGATTGATGCTCAAGCAGAAGATAGGAATGATGAAATATCAATAATCCATGTTCAGTAGAGACTCATGCCCAACCCATACCAATGGCTGACCAAAATCATAGAAAAAAGAAAATCATAGAATTTCCCCAAGTAGAAGCCCCGGGGTTTCCACTTGAGGAAATACTGTAATCAGTCAATGTTCGGATAATGCTCCAAATACATTATTTTGATGTGCTAGCACGTAAATCGGCGATTTGGGGCACCCACGCACGTGGAAAGTGTGACTTTCTGTGTCATTGACATCGGACTAGAGTCACTCAGACGTGATGAGAATGAAGAAAACAATGATATATACATATATTTAGAAAACTGGAGAGTATAAACCGTTTATTTCGATATGCAAGTCCTTCAGACTCATCATTCTTTCTTCAGGACTTAAACTGAGATTTGCAGTGAGTCTAGCCCTAAACGCCTGCCACAAGTATCTAAAATTTGAGACCAATTGGAAATGCTTTTACTACGTGGCAGTTTTGGAGGAGAAAAAGTCAGTCCTGATGTTCTGCAGAGCTACATAAGCAACTGAGATGGGATAATTGATGCAAAAGATGGGCACCTAAAACGTGGAATTGTGAGCCTAAACTTTAGGTGGTAACATGCGGAACTGGACTTTCTCTATATTTCAGCTGAAAATTCCTACGTTTCAGTCGTCAGTTGTCTCAATCCCACCCACTGTGCTCTGCATGCAGCTCTGTAGCACAGTTGCAGTCTCAGCAGTGCTGACTTCCTTTTGGCTTGTAAAAATAGGTCCCCAAAAGTTAGAATTCAGAACTCAAATTTTCAGCTGGTCTACCAGCCCTAAATATCTCAAGGTACGACGCAAAGTTTGAGCTCAATTTCTTAAGGTTTAGGTGTCCACCTTTTGCATCAGTAGTTGAATGCCAGTCACATGCATATCAGAACGGTACACAGTGCAAACTGGCAAAAATATCAGGGTTTTTTCTACCTGAAAACATCAGCAGTTTTTGCTTTTAACCGGTAGTTGCTAAGCCTTGGGACGAACCATGAGGTTGATCTGAGCCCCGATACGAACTGATCCTATTTTGTCATACCTGGAGCAATTCCGATCCGAGTTCATTGAGCCAGGTCCTTCGGTGCCAAAAAAAGTTTAGAAATTAAGTTTCTGAATAAGAGAATGATCACCAGTTCGATGTTGGTCAAAATAACCTCTGCATAAGGTGACTTTCACACCAAATTTCAAGTATGAGTAAAATCTTCGTCAAAATATCGCCCAATCTGCTCAGTGTGGTTAAACAAAACATTAAAGATTTCACAACTGTTTGCCTTTTTTTCGTTCACCTAGCAGGACACTGTAAAAAAGACTTTCCGCTTTGCCTCTGACATCGAAATTCCGGAATTTGAACCCTGCCCCCCCCCCGAGGTACTGTTTCGCTTCCGGTATCATTTCCGAAGTCATTCCTTGAGTTCACAACTTCCTAAATTCTGGGAACGTTTTGCCAGCTACGCAAAATTCGGCTGCTATAAGGAGGCTCTGGAAGTTTTATGATCTCGAGTTAAAGCTTTTAGATGAGGATCAAAACCACTTCTGACTGGATTTTTGGTCAGATTCGTCAGACTTTTGCACCGTATTCAGTCACAATGCAAATTTCATGTAGACACCACTGTATTTTTCGCGGCAGTCAGCACGAGAGACGTTCGTTGCCTTCTTCCCGTATCTCCCTGATATGGTGGGGTACGCAAAAACTGCCTAAACTGTCACACACAAATGTATTCTTCATTGGCGGTTAAAAGCTGTGTGACTGAGATGGGGACAAGTTGGTGTCCAAGGACATCTCAATCTTTAGAGCAGGGGTTCTTTCTTTGAAGTTTCTCAGGGGTTCTTTCAAAGAACCCCTGATCAAAGATCGAAGGATTTCTTAGTCCCATGTCTGCCACTTGAGAAACAGCATGCGGACGAGACATTTAAGAGATGTAGGATGTCATTGAGAGGGTGCGCCCTTAGTTTTACTAATACAACTTTAGGACTATTGAGCTCTTGCGTATAATGTTGCAAGGAAGGAAAGACACACACCCTCCGTGATTGCACTTATTCATGTGACAAAATGATCTTCCACTTGTCAAGACTGAAGTCAAATTGGACAGATTAGTCTGAACCAACATTCATCATGGCGCCATCATTGTCGAACTCAGTGCAAGAGCAAATTGCTGGTGCTTCGAAGGTAAGAATGACTGCAGGTCAGATCACGGTCGAGTTCAAGGTACGTAAGGGCTCAATGACACGCTTCTGGAACAGAATGATACCCGTCATGGTGATGTTCTCAAGAAGAAAGTCCCTGCTGCCCAGCTTGCACTGTGACCAAAACGAGGCCTTGAAATGGCAAGGTTCTGCCAGGAAAAATCCAAAGAGGAGAGTCAGAAGCAGGCTGAAGGGCTTGAGGCTTTTCTAGACAGAGCATGGTCCAGCTACAACGTCTTGCTGGCCTTGAATCATGATGCCCCATCATGTGGCAGATTCTGCTCTCCGGGCAGTGGCTCTTCAGGCTTGAGCAAGCTCGAAAGCTCGTCGACCGGCACAATGAGAACCGACAAGAAAATGTTCCGTGTCAATCAGCATTTCGACGAACCTGTGCTTCCTTGTGGCCTCGGGGTCAGGGGCAAGTCATACGTGGGCACTGTCCAGAATGTCCAAGAACACTGAAAAAGTCATGCCTTTCTCTGCTGTGGCCTCTGATAGCCATGTCATGGATCCAACCTTCCTACTGTCTGGCACTAAGCTCAATACTGCCAAGTACGAGAATACTGTGCTGCAGCCACCTTTTCCTGGACACGTGGGCAATGGGATAGGTTACACTGTAGCAAAGTTTTGCCGTAGAACACAGAGCAAATTCAAGCACAGTGGTTCTTGGTCTCAAAGCTTGGTAAAATTGGTTTGGTTCATGATGGCTTGAGGACACCAACATCACCTAATATGCCTTCTGTAGACATCGGAAAGATCAAGCAAATATTCAGGCCAAGACCGATGAAATTGATCTCAAGAGCGTCGATAGGCTTAAAGCCACTATCAGCCAGTTATGCCCGGTAGTGTTGTGATGCAGCATGGAGCTCTTTTGTCCGGCAGTAGCTGATAGTGGCTTTTTTCGGAGAGGATTGACTTGCCTGTGATTCCAACCTGATCTTATGCAAGCTAAAGCATCGACCTGATATTTTCCCTCCATGCAACGTTATATCCAAGTGCTCAATAGTTCCAAAAATATATAAAAGACTAAGGGCGCAACTCTTTCTGTGACACCCGGTATTTGGTCAATAATTTTGAGTCGTCTGCTTCTCTCTTACATCGCCCCTGTTGGAGCGAGACCAGATTTACTCGACTCATGCCGGACGGGTTAGATCTGGAAGATGATACAAATTACAAACAGAAAAATTTGATCCTTGCAGTTGTCTTGGCCCCAACTAGAAGCGGAGGCAAATCTCGCCCTTGGAAGAGAAGACCAACTCCCGGTCCTGGTCACGTTAAAAGAAGCGAGTGCTTCACTGACATCGACCATGTCTTCACCGTTCGAGTCCTTCTGCGGCTCCGTCTTCTGGAATCGAACACTGACGTGGGATACCACGAGCCCAGACTTCACGGCATGCTTTCACAAGTCTGTCTTTTCGTGGGTCCCAGCAGCAGTCCTTGTCCTATTTTTGCCCGTCGAGATCAGGTCCTACATCAAGAGCGCCAACAGAAAGATACCTTGGTAAGTGAGGAATGGCAAGTCATCGTTGAATAAGTACGTCCTTACTTTGCCCTTCAACTTTGATAGGACGTGGCTGAACGTGTCCAAGATCCTCCTGAGTGTAGGGCTGGTGGGCCTGTCCATCACTGAGCTCAGTCTCGTTCTTAAAAGCACGGATGATCACCCTGACATAGATGTGGTCACGCCCGTGGTTTTCTTGGCCAGCTTTGCCGTATCCCTTCTGTGTCTCCTCTTGTCCTTGCGCTACGGCGTGAGAACATCACCGTTGCAGTTCTTCTTCTACTTACTGGCAACTGTGTGCGGCGCTCCCATCATCAGGACGCTGGTCCATAGACAGGTGGAGAGGAGGAGCATCATTAACAAATTACTTGAAACGTTTTAATTCTGCCTTTGTGTTTGATTGCAGAAAAAACCCGAGATCTATGACGATGTCATGTATGACGAAGATCGCCTCGACCGTCAGTTGGTCGTCTTCTCTGTGCAGTATGCTTTCACTTGCCTTCTTTTTATTCTCAACCTCTTTGCTGATCGCACACCGGTCGTATATGATGCAAAATACGCACGGTTGTCACAGCCCTGCCCTCAAATCTCGGCCTCCTACTTCTCCAAGCTCTATTATCTGTGGGCAGACTCTCTGCTGTGGAAGGGCTACAGACAACCGCTGGAGCCGCAGGATCTCTGGGAGGTACCACTTGTTTGGTTAAAAAACTGATCAGTTGATTTACTCTTAGCACTTGTAGGTTGATCCAGCCTTGGCATCACGAGACGTCGTCCCAAGATTCGATCATCACTATGAGATGTCCATCAAGGCAGCAAATGCCAAGGGCAAGAAGCACTCCATCTATCCTGCGTTATTCTACACTTTTGGGCCGATGTTTTTTACAGGATCCATCCTCAAGTGAGTAAGATATTACTCTAAGGCCGAATGTTGCGTAATGTCTATTTGTTCAGGTTAGCCTACGATGTGTTGGCCATGGTTGCCCCTCAGTTGATGAGCCTTATGATAGACTACGTGACCTTCTATGCTTTGGGGGAGGAACAAGCTACGTGGAAGGGATACTTCTATGCCATTCTCCTCCTGGTGACGCAGTGTATACAGACCGTCATCCTCTCGCAGTACTTTGAGCGAATGTACCTGGTTGGGATGAACCTGAGGACAGCACTCATCTCTGTCATCTATCGGAAGTCTCTGCGCATGTCGAGTGGGGCTAAGAGAGAGAGCACTGTGGGTGAGATTGTCAACCTCATGTCCGTTGATGTGCAGCGCTTCATGGATCTACTCCCATACCTCAATATGCTTTGGTGAGTAAGTTCTGCGTCCAAGTACTTTGAAAGGACCAGAAACTGGAGTATGTACTACATTAGAGTATATCAGGTACCGTGTACGTGATGTGCTGCAAGTTATGTTTCTGCTCATTTCAGGTCTGCGCCGATTCAGATTGGCCTCTGCTGCTACTTCATCTACCAGGAGCTTGGAGTTGCTATGTTTTCCGGACTGGCGCTGATGGTCGTGGCCATTCCCGTCAATGCAGGCATGGCCAGCTTCACTAGAAAGTTTCAGCTGGAGCAGATGCTAAATAAGGACAAAAGGGTCAAGCTCATGAATGAAATCCTCAGTGGCGTCAAAGTACTCAAGCTCTATGGATGGGAGAAAAGTTTCATGGCTCAAATTTTAGACATCCGTGACAAGGAGATTCACGTGCTCAAGAAGACTGGCTACCTGGGAGCAATGATAAATTTTATCTGGATAAGCATTCCTTTCCTCATTACCCTACTCTGCTTTGCTACCTACATCTTTATGGGTGATGGCAACATTCTCACTCCGGATAAGGCTTTTGTCACTCTTTCATACCTTAATATCATGCGTATGCCTATGGCAGTGCTGCCTTTTATGATCATCGGCCTGGTGCAGGTGGGAGTCTCTCTGGATAGGGTCAATCGCTACATGAATGGAGAGGACTTGAACGAGTCAGCAGTTGGACATGACGAAAGTGAGGCTGACCCATTGGTAATACAGAAAGGTACTTTCAGCTGGGGCAAGGAGGAGAAACCCGTCCTGGAGGACATCAACATCCATGTGAAGAAGGGTTCCTTGACTGCAGTTGTAGGCACAGTGGGAGCTGGCAAGTCCTCGCTGATTTCAGCATTTCTGGGAGAACTTGATATGGACCAAGGTCGGGTTAATGTCAACGGGACAGTTGCCTATGTTCCCCAGCAGGCCTGGATGCAAAATACTTCTTTGGAAAACAATATTCTCTTTAGCAAGGACAGCAACAGGAAGCGCTACACGGAAATCATCGGAGCCTGTGCCCTTGAGAGCGATATCGCCATATTGCCAGGTGGCGATCAGACCGAGATTGGAGAGAAGGGGATAAATTTGTCTGGAGGGCAAAAGCAGCGAGTCAGCTTAGCCAGGGCTGTGTACAGTGATGCTGATCTCTATCTTATGGATGATCCTTTGTCTGCTGTTGACTCGCATGTGGGAAAACACATCTTTGAGAAGGTCATAAGCCATGAGGGTCTTTTAAAGGACAAGACACGCATCCTCGTCACCCATGGTATCACCTACCTTCCAAAGACTGACTTTATCATCGTGCTCAAGAATGGGCGTGTGAGTGAGCAGGGAACCTATAAGCAGTTGATAGAGAGAAAAGGGGACTTCGCTGACTTCCTACTGGAGTACATGAATGAAGAAGATGAAGAGGACGTGGAGGAAATTAAACACCAGTTAGAAGAGACTTTAGGAAAAGAAGAGTTCCAGAAAGAGTTGGTCAGGAGGGCCAGCGTCAATAGTCAGGACCACCACCATCAGGAAGAGCAAGAAGCTGTGCACAACGGAGAGGTAGGAACTGAAAAGTAAAGCTTCTACCGATGATGAACATTTCTGAATTGCAGTTGGTTCAACGCCAGCGTACGATGTCTGTGAGTTCCAATAGTTCTGCCATTCCGGATGCCAAGGCTCTGTCAGCCCAGACATCTTTAGTGGATGATAGCATCCCCCATGAGGAAGACGACCCAGCTGACATAACCGATGTGAAGGGTGCCACTTTGATCGAGAAAGAAGTGGCTGAGACTGGGTCTGTGGGCATGAAAGTCTACGGGTATTACATGAAGAATATCGGTGTCACTGGCGTCCTTCTTGGAGTCGCCATGCAGCTAATTTATCAGGTTCAGTCACAGCATACATTTATTTATCTGGTAAATATGGTCCTCATGGCCACATTTGTTGTGCTTGCTTTCAGATGACGTCAATTGGAACAAATGTTTGGCTGGAAGTGTGGACAGACAATGAGTTGGGCAACGCAACTGAGGTTAAATGGCGCAATATCTATCTGGGTGTATATGGAGCTCTTGGCTTCGGTCAGGCTTTGTCAACCATGGTCCTCAGCATAGTACTAGCCGTCTCCACCCTCAATGCCTCCAGGCAGATGCACAAGAACATGTTGACCACGGTCATGCAGAGTCCAATGTCCTTCTTCGACACGACTCCCCTCGGGCGCATCGTCAACAGATTTGCCAAGGACGTGGACGTTTGTGATAACACCCTCCCTAACAACTTGCGCCAGTGGCTCAACACATTAGCCAGCTTTTTAGGCACCGTGATTCTCATAATTGCCAAGTTGCCTTATTTCGCTCTCGTTATTGTGCCAGTAGCAGTCGTGTTCTTCTTTGTGCAAAGTGTGTACGTGAACACTTCTCGGCAGCTTAAGCGCCTGGAATCAATCTCTCGATCACCAATCTACTCACACTTTGGAGAGACGATCACTGGGGCCTCCACAATCAGGGCCTTTGGGTTGCAGCGAAAGTTCATCACGGAGTCTGAGGAGAAAGTGGACTCCAATCAGGTAGGTCAAATCATGCCTTCTCCAAGCCGCCTGTCACTTAGTGTTTGTCATTGCAGGTGTGTTACTATCCCAGCATCATAGCCAATAGGTGGTTGGCAGTCCGCCTCGAGTACATTGGAAATGTCATCACTTTTTCTGCTGCATTGTTCTCCATACTTGCGCCAGAGGCCGTGGGACCAGCTGATGTCGGTCTGGTCATCTCATATGCCCTAAATATCACACAAACCTTAAACTGGCTGGTGCGCATGACCTCTGATGTCGAGACGAACATCGTGGCTGTCGAGAGGGTGAAGGAGTACAGCCAGGAATTAGACCAGGAGGCTGATTGGGAAAAAGGGCAGAGGAAGCCTTCTTCAAATTGGCCGGAGAGAGGGATGGTCAAGTTCCAAGACTATGGAATGCGATATCGAGCTGGATTAGACCTCGTCGTCAAAGGAATAACTTGTGACATCAGGGGTGGAGAGACCATTGGAATTGTTGGACGAACAGGTGCTGGAAAGTCTTCTCTGACTGTGGCACTCTTTAGGCTGGTAGAGCCAGCACAAGGGAGGATTATCATCGATGAAGAAGACATCACCCAACTGGCTCTCCATGATCTAAGGAAGAAGCTGACCATCATACCTCAAGATCCAGTTCTGTTTTCTGGCACACTCCGTATCAACTTAGACCCGTTCTCACTTCACTCTGATGAAGAGGTCTGGCGAGCTCTACAATTGGCTCATCTTCATGACTTTGCCTCCAATCTTGAGCAGGGTCTGGAACATGAGGTCAGTGAAGGTGGCGAGAATGTAAGCGTCGGTCAGAGGCAGCTGATCTGTCTGGCAAGGGCACTGTTACGCAAGACAAAGGTACTCATCCTAGATGAGGCCACAGCTGCAGTTGACCTAGAGACGGATGATCTTATTCAGGCCACCATTCGGAAGGAGTTTGCCGACAGTACCGTACTCACAATAGCGCACAGACTCAATACCATCATGGACTATGACCGGATCATGGTCCTGGACAGGGGTGAGATCAAGGAGTTTGATTCGCCAGGTTCACTACTTGCCAATGAGAAGAGCATTTTCTACGGCATGGCAAAAGATGCGAATCTGGTGTAAAGAGATAACTTCTTGATACTTTGAATCCCCCAAAAGATTTGTGTGCTCAACAAAGTGACACTGTTACATCCATCGAAGAGGACGGGATTTTACTACACGTCAGTACCTGACTCACGATGCATGAGAGTGGTCAAAAAACACTTTAAGAAGCTTTTAATCGTTCACTCGGGAACAATCCATCTACGCATGTGGCCAGAAAAGTGCCTGTATGCAGAGGAATATATGGACATGTCATCAAGTACACCCGTGGCATAGCCCTCGAGTGAACCGAAAAATGTGATTTTATGACTGCTGCTATTGCTACTTTTTTAATGTTCTACAGCAAAGGCAATAAAGTTTTACCATGATTGGGGTCTAATAAGATGGACAACTACACATTCATGCACACGCACTAACACCAAACTATTATTCCTGGATCTTTGGCTCTACGATCTCCACATGTTTCTCCGTTGGTTTCTGCACATCGTCTTTCTCTTTCTCATCTTCTTCCGGAATGGGAGTCTTTATGTAGCCCTTTGGCGGTGAAATTTGATGATTGTGGTAATTGGGGTGAGGCGGCTCCAGTGTCTGAAGAAAAAGGAGAATTTTGCTCCAAAAATCCCAAGTCACGTGTTTTTTACTCCACAAATGAATATTGGTTCTGTGGTGCCTACATTGGTCAGAATGTGCACTCCTATTGCAAGGACATTCATATCTCGTAAACTAGGTCATTTTTTATCTCTTTGTCGCGTGCTATAGCGCATTTGATGCACGATTTTATTTAAAGCCGTCCTGCTCAAGTGGAATGAAGAATTTAGCAGTCTTTAGGTCCCCTTCTGCCTGCTGTATTTTCCACTAACGCTCCATGGTAATACGGTAATGTAGTACTCGAAAATATAGAAACTATCAAGAGAGTATTAGGTAACAATCCTCATTGAGATTCCAAAATTTTGATTTTTTGGCCTAGCCTAATGTACATGTACGTTCACCCTAGTCTGTGGACCACAGATATCTCTAAGTACCTGCTGTTGAGATACAACTTGTTCTTCTGGCGGATGCACCACTAGGTTCTCGGCAGAAGCAAACCTGGCCCCCGAGGAAGAGACTCTTTCCGTCCCATTGGTGTCTGCCGCGTTACCCCCGTTGACCGAATGGACCGACGCCGACCTTCGCATAAGGTTCTGGTCGAGTGTGGAGTAGTTCCTGGAGGGCGCGCGCGGCGGCGACATGGGACGCGTGAATCGCACAACCTCGTGTCGCTCCTCATCGTACACATACATCTGTTGTAAGGAAAAAGTGTGAATACATCTGTATGAAGATGAACACAACTGCTCACGTGATGGTCGATGAACAACTTGTCCTGGCGAAGAACGCACTTCTTGTTGGGAGATCGACTGCGGATCTACAAGGGAAGGATAATGCAGTGCTTAAATCATTAAGCGAACTACGAATGACGCTCTCAGCAGACGACCCCTGGGACAAAACCTCTTGCTTCATCCCCTGAATTAATTCCTTATACGAAATTAACCACTCCCGGTAATGACCTCTGACTACTTGGCGTAACAACGTACATTACACTACGTAGACGAATTTTCCGTGCCCCGCAGGTGGCCGAAGGGGAGGAGGGTTGCGATGGTGGGAGAAGTGGAGGGGATCCGTATGTTACTGGATGACCAAGGTCAAGGGTCAAAGACTGGCAAAGTAATCCTGACGAACAAACTCTGCACTAATCAAGGTTATTTGATCTTTGTCAGACTTGTTTGGTTCAAATGAATCAGTGACAGTTGACAGTTCATTCAAAGTGATCTCTCTTGACCTTCACCCCATTCTCCATTTCGTATGAACAAATCGCGTGTGCCGCTAAAGATTTGTGCGGCCAAGGCTAAAGAAGGTAACTTGAATGATTTTTTGAGAAACTGAATAAAACAAATCTGAAATGCAACGTAAAGCGGATGTAAGGATGGATCACTTTGGGACTCAGTTGACATTGATCCTTGGATCCGTCAACGCTAAAGGACACATTTATGTCGTGCACATGACCCCCTAAAAAGAGTCGCGGCTCTTCTGTCCCTCAATGGTTTATGATGAGGTTGTAATGAAGTAGCAGTTAACTTTAAGCCCCCCCCGCATACACATACAAATGTGAATGCGTGATGCATGTACAAATGGGTCGTTGTTGACGTTCAAACGTTAATCGTCATTATTCTATGATTCATTGGACTCTTTTTTTTTAACTTTTTTCTATTGAAGGCTGCTTGCCACGTGTTGCCAGCTCTCACTTCGAAATGTTGATAGTCTAGATAAACGTGTTTTTGTTTGTTTGACTTCGTTGTCTTTAATGTATCGGACGCTTATAGGGCCCTCAGAATGCTGCCTGCCTTTATCTGTCCTCAAACCACTTGGAAAGTCCAAAAATCACAATGCACCAGTTGTGAACGAATACCACTGGAGTCCATAACATGATCCATATTGCCTTGTCTACGTACCTGTTTGGCATACTTCTGTAGTTCTTGCCTGTGCTCTCTGACCTTCCTGGACAGATCCTCCGTGATGTAGACATGTGTGCGTCGCAGAAAGTTGCTCTTGCAAAACACTTCTTCTCTGTCCTTGTAGTGAACAAAGTTCACAAGGACTGGACGACACCCGCGAACCTAAACAATTACGCAACAACGCGTGATGTTAGTTTCTTTTTAGACTACGCAGCTGCGCTCACTTCAGGTCCGCTAATCATCCTTGAGATCTTGGTGAGGGGGATGTCCCTGGTGATGTGTAGGTTGACTTTGAAGATTTCGTGAATCTTCTGCTCTAGTTGGCTCTGGATCTCCGGGAGAAAATCTGGCTTGATTCCGTAAAAGAGCAGATTGTTCTTCCTCGTCTTGTCGATCTCGTGCATCTTCTCATGGAGGTCGTCGTACACGCCAGTGATGGCGTCAATCTTGGCAGTCACCTGCACTATTTTGTCATCCACCCCTGCGAGTTCAGTAGGGTTTATGCCAAACTTTTCAAGCTGAACTTCTACATGCGCTCACCGTCCAAGTTGCTGACCACAGCCTTCAGCTTCTCAATGTCTTGCTTCTGGCTGGCCATGGTCCTTTCCAGTGAGGTAATCTTGTCCTCATATTCTTTCATCTGTGCGTGGAAAAGACACGATCAGGGAAAAATTGTGATACCTTGACATTTGCTCATTTTCAGCGTTTACTTCTGATCTACGCAGTCTTTGAAGCAATCGTATCAATAACGATTGCATTCCTTCTGTAGTGCTCAAACACCGTATTCACTAAATAGTCCAGTGATGGTGCAGTTGGAGAGTGTGCAATTATATGCAGCAAAAATGGTGCGGTGGTTACAAAAAGTAACTTTCGTAATATAGCAACAACGCAGATTTGTCGAAAAGCTTGAGGCCTCAGTAGTGTAAATTACTTTCTTCACGAAATTGCATGTTTAAGGTATTTAACAACAATTTATGCAACAAAATTGCTACATACCCCCGTGGTGTCACGTCTATTATCAGATCTGACTACGTGTACGTTCTTTTGAAGCAAGAGCACCGTTGTCCTGTTCACTTACGTAGTCCATGTTGGCGTCTAAGTTGAACAGTGCCTGAGAGAAGTCGCAGCAATCAAACTAAAAGCAATAAAGCATTTTTATGCAGACTAAAAGGTGTCTTTTTGCAAGCAAAAAGACAAGCGTGTCAGGATAGGATATCAACTAAGGCATTAGTAGTTTAGGTTGCAAACGGGAACGATGTCACGTGCACCAGCACAGTAAAGTTCTGGATCAGGGTGGGCGCAACCTGGACGTGAGTTACGCACATTTGTCTGGCTAATGCTAGATTACTGGAGATTTTTATTGGCAGTAATTTGCATGCTCCGAGCTTACGAGCTAAAAACTGCTATGCAGCTCAGCCCAAGCATTCACGTACGCGCTCAACGAGAGAGTCCACCTTGTCTGCGATCTGCTCCTCCTTGGGCGGCGCGTCCTTCTTCGCCGCAGCGGCGGGTGCGGCTGGTGCTCGACGTGGAGGACCTGGGTTGGACTCCACATCGCCGCAACGGAGCAGCAGCAGGAGCAGCAGCAGTGGAACCATGATCGCGATCTTCAATGTGACATCAAGCAGATGGAATAAAAGCAGCATGGGGAGGAGTCCCAACGCTACTTTGCACTAATTTCCGATAATTCACGCTGCATTCCTTGTTGTCACTGCTTGACCTTGACTCCTGGACACGCAATGGATACTCACCTGGTGCGAGACCCGACCCTCAACATAGGGCGAGGCTATTGGAAATAAGAGAAATCCCTCAACTTTGCGCTCTACCAAGGCTGTCACGACTGTTAGGCACAGCGAAAGGAAAGGTTTTTGCTTCATGTACAGAGAACGAAAGGGAAAGCGGATTGCATGACGTCCTGGGAAGAGGAAATAGCCGGCAAGAGCAAAAGCGTCGTTTGCCGCTTTATGGCCCACCTGAGAGAGACCGAGTGCACTCGGAGAGAAAGACAGAAGAAATGTCTTGGACTTGCACAAGTCAAATACTTTTGAATAATTACATCCTGGCTGGGGCGGCGGTTGAAGCGCCCACTGATTGGATCTAGGCTGCCTTCTTGGTCAGCCCCCCTCTCCCCCCCCCCTTGCTGTGACGCTTTCAAGTCAAGGACGTCAAAGAAGTATGTAACAACTGTGGGCAAAGGGTTGGTTTGTTGCTATTCCGGTGAGGCTTTGACGAGGCTTTTTCCCCCTTCACCTTTCCCCATGTCAATCTCTGCGTGTGTGGTCGGGAGTAAAAAAAAGAGGGGGGCGATTTGGGAAACTTTCCTAGTAGGTATCACGGTATCACTCATGCTAACTGCAGGTAAAGGCTTGGCTCGCTTTGTGGGAGAGCAGTAATTGGCTTGTGTAATTTGCAAACAGCCGCCTTTTTTGCCTTCACACTGTTTTCTCCTCCCCAGAGGAACCGTTCTCATTGGCGTTGTGGCGGCTGCGTTCTGTGTTCGTGCAGCAACTTCACTTCTAGTTTATAGACTGTGCACACTGTACCTGCAACTTCATGCATACATCACCCCTACAGAGCTCGCATGAGATGGGGGAGGGGGAACTCTTACCACACGTGAATGAGACGCTCGTCTTTCGTGAATACTCAGGTTTATTCTTAATTACACTCTCTGGTATCTACACATGCTATGCAAAACGAGACTGGCAACGGTATTAAGACTGGAAATGATTGGGTTTATGAATAGATAATCACCTTAATTACATACTTACGCAGCTAAAGCGGACCAATGGAATGACACGACAGCTTTGTTCGTCATTATTTCTAGTTATTGTACATATCAGCAGTATCAAGATTTGTCCTCACAAGTCAACTGTTTGTTTCTTCCCTGTGTAATGTACAGTTCTTACTTTCTGTTTGCACTTCCACATACTAATCTAATGTGACACAGTACATACGTATGAGAGAGCAAAATGCCCCCGCACCGCTGTTCATTTAATTGTGACTAGGCATGGAAAGGCTTGTTGTACGTACATGACTGGCACAGGAACAACATTGTTTGTTCAATATTTCTCGGTGAGGCATAACAACAATCTGCAACGTACGTTGGCGTTTGTCTGCAAGACCGAATTATCACTGTTGGTCTAAAAAAAACCTGTCTGATGCTGTCTTCTTTACCCCCAACGGCACTCCCCCAGACCTCCGCCCCAAGTACCCGCCCACCTCCTTCGACAGCGTCCCCCTCGGAGACTTTTCAACGTAGTGGAAGCTGTTGCAGCGGTTTGATGTGAGCAAACTCTTGGTAGGAGACACTTGTCAATAGCTTTTATTGTGTGGGTAACTGGTAATAACAAATCACGTGAGCATTCGACTGACACTTAGCTACATTCACACCTTTGCTTTTACAGGAAGGTGCTTTCTGACAATTAGGACAACGTATATTTGTCAGGTCAAAACTTTATGTTTTACTGCTCTTTTTCAAGCTCAGGCTCTCCAGAGTATTCGTGTTCAACGCAGACACCAACTGATGCTGGCAAGTCTCCGTGGTCAGTCGCTGACTCTGGCACATCACGTCTTTTCTATGTCTATATATAGTCCCCCATCTGCGTGAACTGACACATAAGTCACAAGTTTGTTCCTTCAAAACAACTCAACCAAATTGCTTAAACTAGAACTCTTTAAAAAGAACTATGCATCGAAGCAAAATGAAAAAATGGCCTGGAACTTCGTTGCCGCCTTCCGGTTATTCATATTCTATAAAATTTTGACTTGTTACACAACGTATCAAGGCTCAAAACTCATTTGAGGCACTTGAGTCACCAGGGAGAACAGACTGCACCAGTATAATTAAGATTATAATTATAACTAGAGTAACCTCACCTAACTGAGAGTGGCTTAAACCTAAGTGGCAACCCTGACAACATAACTTTCAAGATAGGCCTTAAAGGTCTCAGGTCGGACGCTATAATTGTTCCTTGGTGTCTGTGTTCTTGTTCATACCAGTACGTTAGGTGCTGCCAGTCCGTGCGCTCATGTTACTGAGGTAGTATTCAGTGGCTCACATCACTCGCAGAAGAAAAGGCCGTTTACCCCCAGCTTGCGAGAGAGCACGACGTGGCTGATCAACTTTCGGCAAAGGATCCCCACACCAACCACGCTGCTGTGGATGCATTGCACAGGCTCCAGAAATTGATTCAATTCCAGGTGTCATCTACTTAATCCTTTGCGCATAAATTCATTTTGACATTATTGAAAGTTTGTATTAGAAAAAAGTAAGCTTGTGACTTATATACGTCATGTTGGTACATGTATACCGACTTACACGCACCGAGAACAGCAGTGGGAGCGTGTGCTGTATAGCGCGTGTGAAAACGGATAAGTACATACGTTCTCTATTGTATAAACGTATACACTTCAATGTACAAGTTGCGTATCAAAATGAATGTTCTGACCACAGATTGTAGTGGATCTATTTAACGCTGGCCTGCATATCAATATGAATCATTGAAATTCTAATTCTATCATGGTACGTGCTGTAAGACTTGTCGAAACCATAAGACGAAGATCGGTGCAGAGCGCTCAGATTTGACACTTCGATATGGTCAGGATAGGTTAGGTGAAGTGTGAGCACCTCTGGGCTTTATGAGGTAGCATTCAAAGTCTACCAGAACCTTCTATGATAAAATTAGATGCGCAATCACCCATTTTGATACGCAGTTCTTTCATTTTGATCCTCTGAACGACCATTCCGATCCGCTAAAGGTCCTTTTTAATGCGCAATAAATACGGTTCCCTTCAAGAATCATCTTCCAATTCAGATTCTCCAGACAAAAACTTGGAGAAGAGCCTCGCCAATTCTTCCTAGAATGTAGAAAAAATGAATCGTCAGTTCTTGTAAGAAACCACATCAATATTTATGCTAAACAACAGATTGTTTACTTGCCACGGGGATGCATACATATAAAGTTCCACTCATGCACTGTATGAATGAGTGCCCCACAAAAGCAGCAAACATGCGCACGGGCTTAAATCAGTACTTGTCAACAGAAATGCATTTTTTTTTCATGCAGGGTGTGCTGCGTCTTCCCGTCATGCCCCCGTCCGTGCAAAAGTGAGCGCTCTCTACTCCCGCTCCACCTCTTGGCGGCGGGGTACACCTATGAATGATTGGCTGAACGTGAACTACATCATGCACACCGTCCGCACACCTGTCATGGTGCAAGAGCGGGAAGAAGTGACGGCGCCATCAATTATTACCGTACAATTTATCATGTCATTCACTAATGAATGCAAACGTACCTTCTCTCGTTCCTCAGTAATTTTAGCCACCCTGGAGAAGATTTGACTGCTGCTCTCCTCTTGGTGAGACGTTGAGGTCTTATTGAAGTCGACCTCGGCGATTCTGCTGCTGGCAGTTTTTGTACTTGACAACCTTTCCAGGAGAGAGCTGGGCGGAGAGAGGATCTCTTGGAATGAAGGGTTCCGATGGCGCGCAGTCCTCGAGACGAGCTCGACCACCTCACGCTTGATGGACACTGGAATCTGGTCGTTGGACAAGTGTGTCCTCGGATCACTATTGCGGCTGTCGCCACCGCCGCCGGCGCTGTTACTGTCCCTAACACTGGTGCCGGCACTGTTGTTGGAGCTTCCTGCCACTTCAGTGAAAGACTCCTCCAACCCTGACGCATGCTGCAAGGCTAGAAGAGGCCGCTTGGTCGCTGGGGTGGAACAGTCCAATGCATTCGCCTGTCGCTTCTTCGGTATCTGCAGGATATCCGGCTGGTCGAACTTCAGCAGGAACTCGTTCTGGAACAAGGCGCACACCATGAAAGTCGAAGCGAGTGATGAGCTTACGTCATAGCTGACTTACTAAGCTGCCCTTATATTTTCCTCTCGCCGTCTCTTGCTGATGGCACTTAACAATGAATGGAGTGAATTTCTCCCTCTGTTTCCTCAATAGTTCAGCAGCCTTGTCATCACTGGAACAGATTTTTGTTAGAACACCATCTTATATCGAACGTGCTTTGTTGTTTGCACATGGGTGTAGTGTGTTTGCACTAGAGCACTTCTATTACACGAAGCAGTAAAAGAAGTACTTGCAGGCTTTACAGCAGTTCTCCATGTCTGGCAGACAAGAATTGTCACAAATATTTGCGAAGCTGCAATACCTGCACAGCCAACCATCTCGACTTTAGCCATGCACTGTACATAGTAAACGTACATCTGTAGCCTAGGAAGGTGGTATTCGAGAGCAGTGAGTTCGGAGATAGATTGTGCTAACCTGATAACGTCATTGATGCAGACAAAAGTGCTAGGCTGATTGGTCTGGGGGTCAAACTCGAAGAAGCCTCTAGTCTGCACGGAGATGAAGCTGCCGTTCTTGCATCGCAGTCGATACACCGTGAACCCGTTCTTCAGGGTCGCCAGCACTACAAAAGAGGCGGATTTGTGTAATCGGCGCCACTAACGACTGAGACTTCCTCGCCTGTAGAACTCACTGTGTCTCTGAGCCATCGACGTCCAGGGGATGTCCCTGGGGTAGACGAAGTCGAGGCCTGGCATGCCCATGACCTCGTTGGGAAGATAACCGCAAGCCTGGCTGAGTCTGAAAATCATCGTTCCATGCCACAAAGATCTTTCTTTGACCTGCGCTAGTTGCTCACCGCTGATCAGCGTAAATGATCCGCCCGTTAAGCAAATGCCTCGTGGTGTATTGGTCTTCGATGGCCTCCATGAAGGACAGCTCCATGATAGGCTTGAGCTCGGTCGGTCGGCAGAAACCCAAGAACACATACTTGTCATCAGCTGAAGACAAGACTCTTGATCACACTCGATGACATGAGAAACATGTCCAGGTCAAATTTTGCCCACCTGTTCTCAGATACTGGCCCATGATGAGCACCTGGTGATACTGTTCTTTATAATTAAATAGAACGTGGACGTGTCTTCGCCGTCCCAACACCAGGGCTGGATTTCTCTTGCCCCCCAGCTCTGTTGGCAGCCGCTCCTCAGGCACCCTGGCCAACATGGAGTGTATCTTTGGGTGGTCACTTGGATGGATGTAGTCAAGGAGAGACCTGAAGGGAAGAAGAGCTCGTTAATGCATGGGCATTGAGCTCCAGCATCTGTGTATAGCGTAATTTGCAATGTACATACGCATGGACCCCCCACGCATACGTACAGTCTATGCATATAAGTATAGGCGGGTGATGACAAAAAAGTCAATGAATGGAATGAATATCCATCTACGGTCACTCGAATACCTTAGCTGCAGCCAAATGCTATGGCTGCTGCAACTTTTCCTGCACTGTACTAAAAGGTCGCTGGTTGCCTCGACTACCGCGTCCGTGCAACCGCAGCCACTCCGCAGTTGCCAACATGTGAATAAAGTTTACATCATGACCACAAAGTTTGCTAGGGGGAGGACATTGCATAAAAGACGTGACTCAGCAAGCAAGTGAAATTCACTCAGGTCAACCTACCTTCCAATGAGGTCTTCTGGTGTGAATGGTGCAAACGTATTCACGTTCCTAGAAACGAAGTCGATAACAAATGTGACGTCCCGAAGCATCATCACGAAACCTTTCAAGGCCTGACCAAAAAAGAGCACAATTGGAGGACATAAATCCAGACTACAGAATATAAAACGTCGTGCTTACGCCGAGGGTGTCGTTGACGTTGGCCACCTTGAAGATCGCATTGTCTCCCAGAGATTCCTCTGCAAGAGCAAGAGCAAGAGCAAGGTGATTCATGCTCAAACAGTTATGCTCATTGGCGCAAGTGTAACAACGCTTTTTCTTCATACTGTATATTATGACATTATAGACACATACTTAGGGCACGAAGCTCCTCACTGTCGGCGCTTTTGGCGAGTCCTGCAAGTAGAAGAGTCCGTGTAAGATGTGAATGCTTTTTAGCCACTCTCCAAACAGTTCAAGAGTAGGACTTTAACTTAATATGAAAACAAGTCTGAGGACACTGCTCGATTTCTACGCAGTTATATCCTTTTTCATCATCTCAGGTCGGTAAGTCGAACCCTGTGGTATTCTGACATAGCCCCAGAAGGCAATTTTTTTTATAAGCATGAAACTTTCAGTCAAAAGCTGCGGCTAGACGTACATTTTTTTGCTCGCCTTTTTCGGCAACTATTATGTTTTGAATTGCTACCTCCAATGACGTCACGCAACCTCCACTGCCTTTTTTTCTGATGCTGGCCTTTTTTCCAATGGGTGAGTGGAAAAAAAGACAGCCGAAAAAGACAAGCTGACGCAGAAAAAAGCAGCCGTCTAGCCGCAGCTTTACTTTCACGTTCTCAAGACTGCGCTCGATCTCAATAACAGGGACTTGTATATCAAGGAAAGATGGATATACCTTCATTCAATCCTTTCTCCATCCTCCGTATGTTATAGTACTAGTGGTCGCAGAACTTTTTTTATCCGTCTAGTATCAAGACCGTTCACAAATACGTATATAGAAGTAGCGTCAGTAGTAGCGTCAGCCCAGTTTATTGTTGACCTTTCGGGTCAGTCCTTACTCCACTGAGCATCTCTACACCGTCGCTCGGGGATTAAAAGTAAGGGTGGAAAAGACCGTAATTTGTATATTCACCCAAGATTCTGGATTTCTACCACAAAGAGGATGATGACATTGGTCATCGGCAGCTGCCTGCTTACTTTTCAAGGCTACGAAGTACGTATCCTTGGAGATTGAGACCTTGGTGCTTCTGGTCCACTCGTCGAACTCCTTCCTGGGCAGGAGCTCCATGAGGGTGGAGAGCAAGCCCGACACTGCCGCAGCCTCCTCATGGGTGTCAATACTTAACACGCCTTTGGCAAGGTCAGCCATGTCTTCATAGCCACACTTGAACAGGCATCATTCAAACGCTTGATCTAAGACACTGCACTGACAGTTGTATACATGGCAGGGACGTGCGCTTCAAGCCCACGAAAGCCTCACACGCCTATCACACAAATACGTAGAGACGAACAGGATCTCTTTCTTCTCCTGCAGCTTCGGTGTCGATGTGCGGCAACAGCAGCCGCAACAGCGGGCGCTACGGTAGAAGCACTCTACTAAAATGCTCTCTTTTCAGACTTTAGTAGCACAGGGTGAGCGAAATTTTTTCACTGTTCAAGACTAAGGGTCTTCAGTCCTGGTGTCGCTGACGATGCCCTTCTTGGCCTGGCCTGTAATGAAAACACATGCTGAACAGTTTTCCTTGGTAGCAACCACATAGTGATGGAACACCTGACAATTGCGTGATCAAGTAGTCCAAAACAAAAAGAGTCAACTGTTCAAAGGGTTAGGAAATAACACTAAAATTCGAATAAAAGCAGCTTTTCCAGAATCGATTTTTTGGAGTGCTGATACATACATTGGTGCTAGTGCATGTAGACTACATAAGTTAGTAAGATACCTTATTTGAGTAACGTGACACATCTACACATCCAGGGACCAAAGGTTTGAAAGTCTCAATATTCATCTTACGGCAAGGCCACACCAGAGTACTTCCAGCACCACAGACTTGCATGAACAAAGCAAAGTGGAAAAATACCATTGGCAACGCATGTGTAGAAAGGTTAGCATGTACACATGTTAGAGGTCAAGGAAAAAATTCAAAGAGTGTTGGTTTAACAAAAAAAACCTCCGTCACCCCAAGTGACGGACAAAGTTATTGAGCCAATGAGAGGAACACTTCAAGCTTATTTTTGGGTCACATCGTAGTTGCAAAATGATGAGAATTTATCTTGCAGGCACTGCACGGTTTTAGATGAATTTTGAGGCCGACGCCTAGATATGCACTGGAGTCCAGTGTGTCTGTACCACTACAGGTATGGATGCGGGTACGATTTGATTTACTCCCTCTTTTGTCCCGTGTATCTACATTGACAAATAAGACTTCAAGGTAACACCGGGAGAGCGATGGCTTCTAAACATTTGCCTTCTAGTCGTGTAGTTATGCATATGTACATAAGATGTCTATTATTGTATCGACTCACGTCTATATGAGCAGATATATATGTATATGTGTGTAGACTAAATAATATATGTATCTTACCACCACCCCTGTGAAGTATGCATGCCCAGTAGAGCTGGAGTCGTCACACTTTGGCCTAACTCAACCCGCATTTGACATTTCCCGTCTCACTCCAGCACTAATGCATACTATGTTTTACATGTCTAGAAGGCGAGACCAAAAATTTCAATGTCTCTCGTAATGTCACATTTGTTGCTAGATTCCATTTGAACGCATTCTAGTTAAATGGATGAAGTAAAAAAATAACGTGTTTGGGGGTCCACTTTCTGCCTTCAAAGTTTTATGGCCACAGTATTCAAGGTTGTTAGATCAACATCATAATTTTAACGTGGACCTGCTTAGTTTTCTTCCAGATGTTAAACTGCTGCATCGTGGTCAAATGAAACTGAAAGCAAAGTGTGTTTCCAATGTGGACACCTTGTTATGAACTTAACATATGAAGCGCAACTTTATTGCAAGAGGCTTGGGCAAAAAACCTCTTTACTGCTTGGGATAAGGTAACATGCCAAAGATGCACTCAGCAAAATTAAATTCAAAAGTTTCGTTTTTTGGAAACTTGTATGGCCTAAAGCCTAGTGATATGTCTTTATAATGAGCAAAAGTTTGAAAGCCACCGGTATTCCGATTTTACCGACATTGAGGAGAGAGGCTAATTTGGCATGCCATTATGACTGTAGGTGAACCGCCTGTAATAAATAAGGCACTGTTAAAAATCAAAATTTTGGAAAGGATACCGAAACCTAATTTAGCACTATTAAGTTCAGCTTCAGTTCACCATGAGTTCAGCATGCCCACTGCAGTGGACATGACTTCAAACCACGCAAGCACCCGTCGCACTTGGTTCAGTCGTTTGGTGACGACGATCCCAGAGATGATTGGCATCGGGGAGTTCATCCTACTGCACAGCAGACAAAGTTTTGGGACTATTTGACCAAGTTCGCAATGACCTGATAGGAAATTCTCCTCCTCAAAAATCCCCCCCCTCCCGCAGCTCGTGAGACCCGGGCTAGGGAAGTCACCTTAAACTCCAGCACCTCAAGATGTGCCAAGTTAGGGCAGGCTCCACTAGTGCACACTTACTTGCCACTCACCCTGTAGAGTGTGTGTAGTACATGTAGAAAAGGAAAGAGGCGCAGGCGCAGGCCCAGTGTTTAGAGAAAACGTGTGCTCTCCCTCTTTTGACCTTCCATCTACTGTCAAGGAAAGTCTGCAACGCACACGTGCTGCGCACCAGCGACCGCGAGGGCGCCAGCGCCAGCGCTAACGTTCGCCTAGTCTGCCCGCCCAAGATGGTTGAGAGCGACGGGCGCCGGGCTGGGCTTGGGAAAGAGTGAGCGGGTCTGCCTACGTGTTCACTATACGGAAAAGATTCGGCTATTGGGACTGTACCGGCACGGCGGGTGTGACCACGCGCACGCGTAAGACCAGGGGGGACAACATTTTCCATACTACGGCACTTGACAGCAGCA
>JAAUXU010167875.1_pt1 | contig 26179 bp, 28 predicted proteins | sample 7278151 | NCBI WGS metagenome assembly JAAUXU01 (sample SAMN14350113, study PRJNA611818) | marine sediment metagenome | isolation source: surface marine sediment (1.8m) | place: French Polynesia: Moorea | collected 2018-08
GACGACGACAGCGACGACGACAGTGACGACGACGACGGTGACGACGACGACGGTGACGACGACGACGGTGACGACGACGACGGTGACGACGACGACGGTGACGACGACGACGGTACTACCTGGATGCGCGTGACGTGCACATACATACAAAAAGTAGCGCAAAGACACTTCCAAGCGTGGTCATTTCGACGCCGCAAAGCAAATTAACCCCTGATGACGCAACGAAAAAAGGGTTCGTTTTTAATCTGATGGTGATTAAGGGTCATTAAGGAGAAAAGTGTGAGAACAACGTGTGCTGTCACCGACTTCAGGAGAATCTGCTTCTTGAACGTGGGCCCAGATGTCGACGGCTGACTGACCGGGCTCGTCGTCGTCAAGACCAACCACCGTTTGTGGGTCGATTATCTCAGGCAGCATTTCCCCCTCCCCCCCCCCCCGTACTTTATGCAAACTCACTGTTTAAATAAACGTTCCTTGAAGCAAAAAAAGTCCAAATCCATTAAGATAGGCGCGTGTGCGTGCGTGTGAGTGCTGTTCTCCGTGCACGTCGTCCGTGCGCGCGCACGAGCGCCCGCTGGAGAGGCTGATGACCGACCCGCCGGGGGTGTGGAGGAGGAAAGGTACAAGAAGGCTTTGAGCCGTGAATTCGATCCTCCACCTTTCAGTCGTCTGTCGGCAGCAAGGGCGGCTACATCGAAGACAACAGAGGCATCAGAACAAAAGGTGAGGACACAAATTTTCTTTTTTTGTCCTGCCTTCATAATCTCGTTGAGTAAGAACAAAAAAAAGTGACGCAAGGATTTCTCTTGTTAGCTTTTTTGCTCTCTGCGTGCTGAAGAACCAATTCCGCTCATTTGGGCGTAGCGATCCTATCCCTACTCTCTTGGGCGTAGCGATCTTATCCCTACTTTCTCTGGGGTCCTTGAGACACCTTGATATATTTTTTGTCGAGTTAAATTTCCTGTCAAAAGGCAACATCACATCAGTCAATCACATCGCCTCGAGGGGAAGTTTTCTCCTCCCTAGTCCGACTGCGATGTTTTCAGTCCCTGTGGGTCCGTCAGAGGGAGAACAAGTTGCCTTCAGAGGTCGCTATTGACTTTTCCCACGTGGTCCACTTTGCTCTCAGACTCTGGCCAAAAGTCGCGGTTTCACACTCGATTTTGGGGATCGCCTTTGTTGTTCAAGGATTTTGGCAAGTCATTCCCTCGTCGGGAGTGTTGATTAAGCCCTTGTCCACAGGCACGGGCGGGACCGACCTGAGACAGATACTTGGAAACTTGCAGAAGAGGAAGAACTCGCACACAAACAATGCGGAGTTTGGGCATCTTTTCGATCCTCTTCTGGGCCGGGTCAAACCCTTGGATCAGCGATGCTTTTCCGGTGAAAGGACCCGAACAAGTGATCCCGGAGAGTCTTAAGGAGAAGGACATCAAGAGTCCGGAGGAACTCCACCAGCTGAAAGCCAGAGTCAACGAAAAGGATCCGCTCACCACCGAACGGATGGCGAGGTAAGAACTCGGACAGAACGCAACCGGCAAACCAGCCCCAAAATGTCTTCTAGGTTCCTCCTGGACTTGGGCGGGGACAGCAACAGCTACAACTCCTACACGGAGTCCTCCAAGGCGGGCAACGGACTGCTCAACCTCAACCTGGACGCCCAGGCGGTCTCAGACGTGAGTTTTCTCTCCTGGAAGAGACTTTGAAGTGTCGAAGCATCCGGATGTGCCGAAGCCCTTGGAAGATGGAAAAAGTGACATTTCCTCACCTCTTATCATAACACCTAAGTCTTGCCTTCAACTTTTTCCTCACAAGGCTAAAGTGTCGTCAATGTCAGATCTGTTTTAGCAGCAGCAACAACAAAAGCAGCAGCAGCAGCAACAACAACCTTGACTTTGTGCAGTTAGCAGGAGTTGTACAGGGACACCATGGTCACTGAACCGAGCGAGAGGCAGGAGGAGACCGGGACGCCCTTTTTTTTGCCAGTGTCGCCCCCCCTCCCCGTCAACCGATTAATTGCCGCTTTTTCACTCATCCGACCGTGCAAAAATTTTTCTACGACTCAGGGGCAATTTTAATACGCATGCACTTGACACACTTTTTTGCCCATGTGTGCGTGTCTGTAGGTCTGCACGTGGTTGTGCGAGTGCGCGTTGTGCAACGTGGCCTGCTTAATTCCGGAGGGGCGGGTATTTTTCCTCTTTTTTTTGCCATGGTATTTGCAAAATGAACGCAGCAACTCTGAGACAAAATTCGCAAGTGCTTGGCTTTTCGTCACTGTCAAAGCAAGAATTCGTCCGGAGCTTTCACGTGTGCCAAAAAATTGACTGTTGACGTCTTGCAGGGCATTTTCAAGCCGGACAACATCGCCATCCACGTGGGTCAGAACTTCATGAACTTTGCATCTTCCACCATTGCCTGGATCATCGCCGCGACGTTGTACAGCGGCACCAACTCCGGCCGCTCGCTCACGCCGACCTCGGCCACGGACGCGTACACCTCCCAACCATCAGGGTACCTCCAAAGTGACACGAGAAATTTGCATGATAAAATTTGCTGACATTTTCCTCATCCACGCGTTTACTTCTTATATGATATAAGTAAGTCATAATGAAGTCTCTCCTCTGCAGCTACAGCGCTCCTTCCACTTCGTACGGGGTGCCGAGCAGCCCGCTGATCTCGTCGCCCTTCACCCACCTGTCCAACTTCCTGAGCAAGAACGACGCCGTCGATCCGTCCAGGTCCGAAGAGTCTGTGTGCACCAGTTTAAGCTCACCGACGGTTCTCCATTCATGACTTTTTCAGCTCTTACCGAGCTCCCGTGGTTTCGGCCTCCTCCTACCCCTCGTCCGGGGCCCTCCAGCAGCGCTCGTCGGAGGAGAAGCAGCCGGACATCGTGTACAAGATCACGCCTCCCACCGTCGCCGACGTGGACGAGGGACAGCTCCAGACCATCGAGAGGCTCCTGGAGGAAGAGGAAGAGGTCCTCAAGGGCCTCAGTCAGAGACAAAAGTACGAGGTCTACGAGAGGGCCAAGGCTGCGATTGAGCATAAGGTGAGCGAGAGGACGAGAGAGACCCACCTTTTGAGCGTGCCCACAGTCCCGCACGGTGCAGGCAGGCACGTGGCCCATTGTGTTATGCAAGTCCCCAACAGCTCGACTCCAAGTGACTGAGTCAACATCTCGACTTTTGGCTTGCACATACGTACGTACCGGGTGTCCCAGAAGTCGTGCGGCACTTCTTCTCTCGCCCGTGCCCGCCCCAACCACTTCTGGGACACCCCGTAAGTGACCAACCAAACAAGCTCAAGAGCGATTCTCGTATTCACTCACCACACACTTGGGGAAGTCTGTGCATGGCCAATTTGGGCCCATTGACACTGGCGAGCAACCTCCTAAAGGACTCCAGAGTTGCCCTAATTGCCTCATTATCATTAGCAGAATCCTCCTCTCACTCATATTCTTGCAGCATCATCAGCTCGACACCAGCGCCACATCTGTCCAGCGGCGCCAACTGCCTCAGGAGGACCTCCCCGCCACCTACCCAACCAACGCGGTACTTAGCGACAGCTCTACGTAGCAATTATCTCCTTAATGACAATGATCACTACTCCTAGGTGGCTCACAGGAAGCCCATGAGGAGGAGGAAGAAGTTGGTGAGGAAGCAGCAGCAGCCGCGGCAGCAGTATTAGCGGCCCATCTACTTGCCCTCTCAAGACTTGCGAAACTTGTATGATTTCTGCTGAGCAGAAGCAGCACACAGACTTTTGCGCGGCCACCCTGTGTGACTGCGCAGGCACTCGGATATCACACCCTCACCATGTGTATACTTGGCTCTTGTTTTGTTGTTTTTTGTTGTTTTTTAAGCGCATTCGTCCGTGTTCTCGTGTAGCCAAGGGCATGTCAAGGAGTATCGGCAGATGTTGACCAAGGACGTAGTATTTATTCAGACTATACAATAGTAGCCATAACTCCCTGAAGGAATAAAAAGAAGCCCAGCTTAGTCTTTTTTGTTCGTATGGTCGACGTCGATCAGACAGGAGTGACGCACACAATGGAAAAAAACTCTCTCTCAGTCTAACTGAGACAAATGAGCGTGGACGATCTGAGAACGCCTGGAGTTTGAACGGCTTTTTGCTGCGCAAATCGCCGTCAGAGATGGCGCTTGAGGAGCGCTTTCCGGTTCTCCAGCTCATGCAGTGCAAATATTACAGCAGGTGTCGATAGACTCGTATTGTGTCATGATAGGACAATGAAGGCCCATTTACGACGTAGAGAGAAGGCCTACGGATTGGTGGGCCCGAAATCACTGACACGGATTTTATTTGTAAGTAGGGCCTTGAGGCAAAAGTCCTTTCAGGAGTGGAGGTGTCAGTACAGTGGAACCCGCTTAAGTGGCACCAATTGGACTGTAGCATCTGTTTGTGTCACATTGACTCGTGAATCTCCATTCCTTAAGATACATGAGTTTTCGAAAATCAGCTGTCCAAAATTATCCACGCCCTTCGGCAAAAATGGCTGCCAAAATCGGTGCCAAAGAGACAAGAATTTCTCACAATACCGACTGAGCAATTCGATCCTGGAAAAAAATCAATTGAGAATTGCTCAGTCATGCCTGTGGAGGGTGCAATTTATGCAGCCTGGCTCTGGTTTTTTAGCCATAAATTAGTCAGGTTGCCCCTGAGTCCACATGGTATCTTGCACGCCTTCCTGAAGATTGTCACAACAGAAAATGGCCAACTTTATTTTTGCAAATCCCTGTTTAGCAATGGGCCCATCTCATGACCAGATTATGGGCCTGCTTGAAGGCCTACAAGGTTGTAGCCAGGCCGTTGCAGCGCCTTGAATCACTCAAAATTGTAATTATGTAAGCACTAACTGAGCAACAGTTGCCTTGAAAATAAAAACCCGTGGAGATGCAGGCAACAGCTTTTTGGCATTGTTTAGTGCAGGTTTGCATCCAGTACAGTCGACATTCCATTGTGTCTACAGAGTTGCACTGTGCAGAATGAAAATGGGACGTTAAAACATCATAGCATGACCAGAAGAATGCATGACTGTGCAAAGTGCAAGGACTTTCAGAACATCAACTTGAGCGTGGAGAAATGTCTAATTTTGACTTCCTTGGATGGCTGCACCAATCACATCCCTCCAACTTGAATTTTTTAAGCGTTTTTCAACAGAAAATAAAATCCAAACTTGTGCAAGATGGTGCTGAATTTGACAAAGTCGGCTCTCAAAGGTCTTAAAATGATATTTCGGACTGGAGCTTTTGGTCAGAAGGTGACTCACCTAAAAATCTGTCCTCTTGCTATCAAATGCAATTCATCACGCAGGATAATTTTTAAACTTTGTCAAATTTAAAAAGTTCTACAACTCCTGCTTTGGGGAGCTTGGAATTGTGGCTTCATTCAAACAATGAATCATGAATACGAAACATGGTAGGCGTGAATCAAAATATTTTTTTTATTTCGGGAACATAACTAGATGAGTTTGGCTGTGGGTGCTCATTCCAAAAATCAAAATCCTGTGCGACAGAATTTCTTACTGCTGTTGCAAGTGCAACATCTCTCGTAATAAATATCTGTGCGGAATTTTCTCAATCATTCTTCTTCATTCAATTTCCTTCTTTTTTGCTTCATGTAGCATCAAAAATGTACTAAAATGACACATTTTCTGTCTCACAGGATGATAATTTTTGCATTTTTAGAATGAGAATGCATAGCCAAACTCATCTCGGCAAGTCATTTTTAAGTTCCAGAAAAAAGAAAGATTTTGATTCAGGCCTACCGTGGAAACGATTTGAGCTGGTGCCCAACGTCCGAACAATCCTTTCTTCAGGACATTGGGCAGCCACCATCCTCAACAAACTTGGAAGCTAGTTCGTTATGGGCCTAAGGCCTAAACTCGTCTGCTTCTAGGCCTTCCACACTGTCAGAGGTCAGGCTTGTCATTCACCATTGGGATTGTACGGAAGTCCTTAGAGATCTTTCTGACGAAGCTTCAGCCCCAGATGCCGTCGCATGAGCTGAGATGTACAGGTCAGCAGGGGCTTGAGCAATCTGGAGCCCAAGGTTTGTTCCAGCTTCCGTCTGTACTCCAGGCCCCTTTGGTCAGCTTTCGAAAAAAAACATTCGTTATCAGATCATTATTTCTTTAGATCTTTATTACATCATTATTACTTCAGATCCTCATTACATCTAGAAAGCTTCGAAAAAACTGGAGCCATCATTTGCCACTCACCAGAAAAGTCCTGCTGTTCTGTAGGCCATGCACGCCAACCCTGGACTTGCTTCTCAAGACCGGATTTCTTTTTTCCTCCCTGAAGAATCTCAACCACTGTGGAATCGAACGTGACGAAATCGGGTTTTGGCTGCACCGGACGAGTCAAACTGGCTCGTGAACAACTCAGTCAAGATGCACTTTTCTGACGTGGACGCCCGGATGTCTCGGAGTGACGTGCAACGCTGAGGAGCGCCAGAAAAGCGTCTTGTCAACTTATCTGACCTAACTTTGTGTCCTCGAGGAGGCAGAAAGAATGCAACTTTTTCTGACCTCTGCGGGCGAATTTCGTACACCTGCATAAGTAGGCTAAGCTTGAACAGACTGAACTTGGACCATGATGTTTGTCAGGAGCAATTTTTACACATGAAAAGCTTGGCTGGCGAGGAAATGACTTCACCCGTGCTCTTCTCGGTGATGGGAGCGATTTATTTAGCTCGACGCGGTCGTTCTGACCACAAATTGGTCAATCTGCCTCAGAATCAACATCCACGTGTCGCATACGCTATCTGGAACACTTATGAAGAGCAGATGACGGCTAAAAATTGTCGATTTTTTTGCTGCCTGGTCCGTGCTCATGGTGGCCATGGCTCCTGCGGTCAGCCCTGCGTGCGCCGCCGCGGCCGGCGTCGCACGACGCAGAGAACAAGGGAGTGGACCAGGCTGAAGCTGACAACGTGGAGCTTGTTCAATCCCTTCTACACAAGGTCATCTGGTCAGGATCTAACAGCCGTAGTAGGGGCGGAGATAAGCTAAATGAATCGCATCTTGGCATAGTAAAAGACATTTATTTAATACTAAAGTCGTCTGACGGTAACTCTATAGATCAATTGAACTAATACAGTCAAGTTCGCTTCATTGGAACATCCGCTGAATAGGAACAAAGGCTGTGGAAGCGACATGTTCGACTGAAGCGGCGTCTACTGTACTGTGTTTGTACTAAGTGCGCGCAGCGTCCATTACTGGTGCTCTCACTGTGCAATTGTAGCATTGCAATAAGTTATAGAGTTTGTTTCTTTCACAATAAATAATCTCGCTCAGATGTTTGCCTCCCAGAGGATGGCGTTGGTCCGAAGGACGGTGTCGTAGACCGCCCGGGCCGGGCCCTCGGGGATGAATCTTCTCACGGAGGCGAACCTCAAGCCAACGACGGCCTCGGTGTCTCGGGTCGCCTCCTCCAGCTTGGTGACGAGGGCGGGGTCGCTCAGGGAGAATAGGTCGCGCACCCCGGATTCGTCCAGTAGGGCCTGAACCCGGGAGTCTCCAGAGGCGGCGAGAGGACGCCCCACCTCACGCACGTTCCAGGGCGCCAGGACACCGTCGGCCACGGCGCGGAACTCCGCGCCGCTGAAGCTGTGCTGCCGATCTCGTCCCAGAGACCGCTTCAAGGCCTCGATCTGCGGCCTCTGGAGTGCGTACACCTGGTAGATGGAGTCGCCCACGGAGACTTCGTCCACGTAGTGGCTGCCAAAGCGACGCGTAAACGCCAGAACGTCGTCGGTCGTGCGGAGAGCGCTCGCGGCCTTAGCGACGTCCGGCTTGACGCGGTTGGCGGCACCATTTGAGTTGACGACCCCGCGGCGCTTGTTGAGTCGCACGAGCACGAAGCTGGAGTCGCCGTCGAAGGCTGTCTTGTCTAGACCCAAGTACTTGGCCTTCGTGGTCGCATGCCAGCTGCCTGTATAGAGCTTGTACGGCTCTTCGATGCCCTCAGCCTGCAAAAAAGAATCCAACCCTGTCATGAAAGTTACTTCACTTAGCTTCTTCATTGGTTGTTGCTGTTTTCACTCTGTCTCCAGACTTTTATGTCTGAACTCGTTGAGCAAGCCAAGTCTGCCCGCTTTGGGTGCTGCCCGCTTTTGTGCCCTTTGTGTCCGGACCAATCCGAAAACCAGGAATAAACGACGATGGAGGAAAAAAACGGGAAAGAGGAGTCGAGAGCCCGATTGTGCTTGATTTCTCAACTGCCACAGTCAAGCTGAACCAAGCATTTGCTTACATAACAGCTGTCAATGTTTTGTTGATAAAAACCTTTCCAAGCAACTTTATTGGATTGTCGCAATTTGTGGCTAACCAATGCAGGAGATTGACCATATCAATGTGGACTTCATCCAGGATCAGAATAACTATAGCAGCAAACACTGAAAAGCTGCTGAAAACGTGCAAGATTTGTAACATGCTGTCTTTGCAGACTCTGAAATTTCGAGTTTTGAAATAAGAGCCGCCCTCGTTTGGGGGCCGGAGCCAAACCCTGAAAATATGACACTGATCCTCAACATCAGGCACAGCACAAGCACTTATGCAAAGAGAGGCGTCCTGTGAGACACCTGCCTGTGTAATAGCACAGGTTTAATCAGTGTTAAGGCCGTCAAGAGGACGAAACCTGCTCTTCTGATGGCACTAACCAGTTGCCTGACACGAGTCATGATCCTGCTGGACCACATTGCAAACAAGCTTCAATGTTGTTGCCTTTGGTATTTCCTCCCAGATTCTGCCTCTCCCACACAAACGTGCAGGACATCGCCCTTTAAGTGTTCAGATAAGTCGACATCAAGTAAACAGACGTTCGGAAAGGTCACGAGAATTTTCATGGCAGAATTCACAGCTACAGGTTGTCACATAAGTTGATACGAAGCTTGCTTCACGGTGCCCCCTACAACACTTGCCTGGTCACTAACATGAATAAGTCGTGGCGTTAACCGACAATTTTGAAATGTCAACTTGAAAGTGCCTTTTTGAGAGTAGGAAAGAGCCTTGAGCTTGTAGACGAACTTTGGGATAGAGCTTCAGTTTTTAAATGCCCCGAAGTATTCAGCAAAGTTGAACACCCAGGCTCAGGACAGACAAGTATCTCGGTATGGTGTTCACATGAGCGTGACATCCTCCTGCTTCTCACAGGACGTTCCATAGTCATCGCCGCAGATCAACTACTCGTCTGCACTCACCGTGAAGTCCTTGAAGTACGCATCCATCAGTTCTGCCTCGTCGTCGCACAAGTAGACCTATGAGGAAAAAAAAAAGGAGGACGATTAAGAAGCAGTTATCAAACTTATCATCGACGGCATCTCTTTATGCAGAAAGGATCTGCCATGCATCGTTGCCTGAACTCGCCTGGAAGTCGGACTCGAACGCATTCTCGCCCACGTTGATGCTCCTGGCGACAGCGTTGTCGAAGATGTTGACCGTGGGCTCTCTGATGAGCCACTTGCCGGCGTCGTCCCTGGGAACCACCCGCACGCTCAGAGAGAAGAATCCAAACCGGTAGAACAAGTCAAGGGACTGGCCTGTGTCGTGCAATAGAGGTATTGAACATGACACCCTTAAAATCATGCAGTCTCATGACACTGACCGACGGGCACGTCCTTGTCGAAGTTGTCGCCGATCCTCCGGGGGAATCTGGCGAGTGCGTGGTCGTCGCGCCTCACAAAGACGAGGTCGCTCTTCACGTTTCTGGCGATGCCGCCGCCCATGGGGGCGCAGCTCGCGTGTCTTGCAGAAATAGCCAGCAGCAGGAGAATTGATTGTCTAAAATAACCCATCATTTTCTGCCCTATTAACTTGGTAGCTGCAGAAATCGTTCGAGTTTCTCTATGCCCAGAAGTGACGAAGATTGCTCAAAAGCCTCTTTCGTCACTAATGCTGCGTGTTTCTCCTCTCCTTTGGCGCTCGGTGTCCCACCTTGGACTGAGCATTGAAGGAGACCGACGACAAATTCAAGGTTCCGAGCGAGTGAGCGCAAAAGGCTAGGGATGAATCTCGACTTGCCCTCCACCGACCCGGTTAAGGTGGCCTCAGGAACTCGCCCCGGACGGCCTCGAAGCGCCTGCTTAGGGTCCCGGTCCCGGCACCCGTTGCCCCGGCGTCGGCCGAAAGAAACCGAGTGGCTGCACATCCCTAGCGTGGTTTTTCTTGCAACCTTGGATTCAGCCGCTGCCTCGGTTTTATGTGCGTACACATCTCTCTCCTCCTCCTCCTCGTCCCTCCAGATGACTAATGAAATGAGGTCCAGCTCGGCTTAGATAACATCAAGGGGGGGAGGGACAGAGGAAAAATACCCCTCTCGAATGGGGGTCCGTCGTGAAATATCAGCCAGGCTGCGCCCCCTCAGTAATTGAAAAATACCCTACACAAGTGAAGAACGATTGAACAGGAAGAAGTGCGTAAAGTTGCAAGAACGGAGTAAATACAACGAATGCACATGGATCTGCAATGGTTGTCAACGAGGAGACAAAGATCAGCTGACCATGAAGGGTATTTTTTATTGAGAGATTAGCCTCCTCTAGTTCCCACTTTAGCATCTTCTTGTTCTTGTCTGGCGTAAATGCTCCCCTTAGCCAGCCCCATTGGACCCTTTCTGAAGGCCGGATTGGACCCTTTGACCAGGCCTTGACTGCCTTTGCGAAAGGACATGTTCGATCCCTTGGCGAAGGTTGAGTTGGCTCCCTTCCGCAACTCGGGGTCGGGGCCGTTCCAAGTCACGTAGTCGGTCCTGAGGAGAAAAAAAAATGGATTGAAAGTGAATGCGATGATCTTGATGTTGCTGGCTCCAACTCACAGCAAAAGATCGTCATTGGGTCCCTTCCTGAGCGTCGGATTAGGTCCCTTGGCCTTGGGCCGATAGTGTCCGTCCGTCTCATCTTGGGTCGACGTTCCTCGGGTGGCCCTGCGCACATTTGAGATAAGAATGGATGTGCTGCTTATCGGTGCTACAAACTTGAGCACATTGACGTAACATTAGTGGTTGTCGCGAGAAATTTATTGTCTCGAGATTCCCGAGAATCTGGCTGGATTTGTCTCGTCTCGACGAGACAAAATGAATATCTCGGCTCGTCGAGACATCATTTTTGTCCTTCTTACATGCACAATGACTCAATGCAATCAAGGATAATCACAGTTCCTTATTTGTATCAAGACTTCAATGTAGCTGTAAGCAGGAAGGAGGGGAATCAAACAGTCAAACAAATAAAAATTCTGTATAATGCTTACATTTTGTACTGCATTTTTCTCGCTTTTGTCTCGCCTCGACTTCTCGAGAATGACATTTTCCAGTCTCGATTCTCGACCTCGAGGAAAATTTCTTGTCTCGACAAACACTACGCAACATGTATGTACTGGACAGGTTGTTCCATCTTACGTGGTGACTACGATTTCCTCCTTGGCGATGTTTGTCTTCGAGGACCATCCTTTCTTTCCATGTGGGCCTTTGCGCGGTTCATGCTTAGGCGAAAGATGCCGTGGTTGGCGGTCGCACTCGATGTTCTTCCGAGTGGGCTTCGGCGACTTCCTTGAAGACCTACAAGAACTCGTTGGGATTACTCCTCTGCGAGCAAACGCTCACTACCTCGGCCATACTTTTTCTCCTTCTCCTTCGCTTTTTCTGACTCTTTCGCCTTCTTCCTCTTGAGGTCGTCTTCTATCATGGCGATGCTGAATGAAACGTACGAATGTTTGGTCGGGACTGGCGAGATAATGACTTATTCGTTGCACTCACATAAGATTGTTCGCTTGGTCCTCGTCATAGAGCACAGACTCAAGAGCCATATACAGGATCCTCTCAGGAATGTCGAACTTGGCCTCGTACTTGTCCCTCATCTTCCTTCGCAACTCGGCCTTTTCCTTGTCGGACTTGATGGGCGGCGGCTTCGGCAGCGGCGTGCGTTTCTCGGCCAAACGCTCCTCCTCTTTGCGTCGGGCGTGAAGACGCGGGGCGCCTAAGGAATCATTGAAGCAGTGTCGCTCATTAGCTCCAGCTATGGTCCCTATCCTTACTGGGAGTGTCTCTCTTGACGTATCCCATCTTGACCAGCCTGTCTGCCGCCTTCTGAACGTTGTTATCGCTGTTGGACAGGACGTCCAGCAGAAGATACTCCTCAACCGTAGGGAAGACACTTTTCAAGTACCTGCCCAAAGAACAGATTACAGGCAATTAGCTCGCCTGCAGGCACTTACAGTCAATTAATGACACTACACTACTTAAGTGGAAAAGAAAAGAAAAGCACTTATTACCTCATAAGTATCATACTCCTATAGTTGTATCTCCACAGCTCTAGGTCAGAGTATCATGCTTTTGCTTAAATTAGGACAACCGAAAGAAACAAACCAAGGATGGTGGATGATGCAAAGCAAAGGAAGGATCCAACTGAAGAAGCATATACGAGGACTTTAAACCTCAGCTTCATTTTCGGTGATGAGTGAGGCTTAGGGAAGCTGCGGACGAGGTTCCCTCCGCTCTGGCCGATCTGGGGAGAACCCATGGAGAAGGAGTTGTCGAAGCCGGAGGCCGCCGACCCAGGCCGAGGTGTTGGGTACCCGGAAGAGGATACGCTGACATCCCGGGGCGTGTAAGCGGAGGCCGCCGACTGCTGGTAATAGTGCGGCAGTGATCCCGTGAAGGCGGCGGCGCCGTTGCTGCCGCTGCCGCCGCTTCCGGGCAAGGTGGAGTGTCTCGTGGGCGGTGGCGTAAAGACGGTGGCCGGGCCTGGTGTGATAAACGGGTGCTTCGCTACCTGCAAGGCGCTGATCACAACCGCTTGCGAGCCGTGGTACCTGGGTCCATCAAAGTTAGTGTGTTAGAAAGTGTTAGCATTAATCTTGCATGCACAAGTGAATCACATGTGTGTAATGTGTGACACCTTATCGTATACCCACAAGTACTGTACATGCAGTACATGTCAGTGGAAACACGCCTTAAAGAAAAGTTAGTGTGAAAAGGTGCAATATTACAGTTCTTCTTCCTTACTTCCTAAGGAGGTCTCTTATATGAGCCTCGTCGACCGTCGGGAACATCGCAGCAATGTTCTGGACCGCCTGTTCCGAATTCAAAGTCTCGTTCTCAGAGATGTCGGCGAGGACATGAGATTCTCGTCGATGCTGGATTGACGTGGATCTCGGACTAGAGGGTCCATTGAGAGATTCTTCCAGTTGGAGGCGCTGCAGGGGAAGTGGCGAAGCTTGGACGCCGGTGCCAGCACCAGAAGAACCTGCGTAGGAATCATCAAGCCTGATTGTCACAAAGCACTGCACGAAAAACGGGGTTAGTCTGTCCACGTTTTGACTTACTGTGAGCCACATGGTTCGGCGGAGCTGGACTTCCTGTGGCTTTCACACGATCCTTGGGAGAGACAAAAGAAGCAACAGTCAGCAATGTGCAAGGACGAACGAGCAGGCTTACGTAAATGGGGCTACAGCTGGAGCTGCAGGAGGCGAATTTGGTCAAAAACGCTATAATCTATCCAAATTCACCTCGTGAGTAGTGTTATGGTACAGTAAATAGCAGATACGTCCGAAATCTGACAACTGCACACATCTACAGTACACTACGAAGAACTGTGTGTACTGTACTTTCACTCTTGTTCTGTTCTAGGTCAAGCTCTCGGCTACGAGCAGTACATACGGCTCTATGCACTATGTGAATGTACTCGTTTAAGAGGAGGGATTTTAGGCATCACTTCTGACACTGCTTTAATGTCATGCAGACGCCGAGAACACCAAGAAGAGGCCTCATAGTTACCTTAACCTCATAAAACAATGAATTATTCCACACAATGGCTGATATAACTTGGTCCTCGCCCTGAACAGAAAAAGGACAGTGAAGGGAAGAAGGAGAAGAAGAACTTGGGGACTACCTGGAGGGCGGTAGCAGCAGCACTGGTGCACTCAGAGCTGGGGGCGGGAATATTTCCTATCGGATAGGTCTGCAACAAGAGGGGGGGAACTAAACTGCTAGTGAGATTCCTCACAGAATGGAAGCTCTCCTCACCTGCAGCGGGATGTGCTCCAAAGTGTGCCTTCTCTTCTCCGAGGACGTCGACTCGGACGAGCCCGTTTGAGGCCTCGAGGTCGCCCCTGCCGCCGCTGGTCTGCCTGTGGTCGAGGACGTCGAGGCCGCGCCGCTACCACCGGATTTCCCAATCTGCTGGTAGCGGACGCGAGGGTCCTCCCAGCTCGTGGACTTCGTGTAGTGGTTGATGAAGTAGCTAAGGGCAATGGAGGAGACACTCAGTGTTTCTTCAGAGCTACATTTTCCGACATCATTTTCACTTACTATCTTCCTGTCCTGGGATCAAACTTGGAATCCCATCCCGGTGGAAGGGGTCCATTTTCACTCGCCATTGCTGTATCGATTTTTCGGTCTCTCTTCTCTGCCTCTTCTATCTTGGTATTATGGAGAGCTGCTGCTTTCCCTGCCTCCTTTCCTTGGCTGACAGAGAGAACCGAGAAGTGCGCCTTGCGCTAATCTTGCGTCTCAGGTCCGGAACCGCCCCGGGGTTTCTCCGCGTCAGACGTGGAGATGCCGGCAGCGACTGGACGAAGGGGGGTCGACGACTCAAACCCGGAGAAGGGCAAGATCTGGAGTCCCTCTTTGGAGGACCCCAGGCCGGAGAAAATGAAATGAAATGACGGTATCCACAAGCACTAGGAAGCTCTTCTTGGCGTCCCTTGCAACGCCGGGTGGTTGTCGCCGTACTTGGACCCGACCGAGCTGCCTGACAACACCTTGAGCCACTCGGACTTCAAGTTATGCGTCATTTGGGTGTGAACTGCACCTCTGAACTGAGACACGACACGTCAGCTGTCACTTTGGAGCAGAGCACGGAGGAAGCCCAAGAAAAGTGTTTTTAGGGAAAACTCTTACAATAAACAAAGCATCAGCTGTCGAAATGACTTGCGTGAAGGGCAAGAATGCAGAAAGGACAGAAAGTATTGAGAGTTTGCAGTGTTGCAGACTGCACCAAATGTCAAATGTATACGTGCAGACAGAAGTGAGCTTGAACGGACCTGACTTAAAAAAATGAAGAGAGAAAGTCACAAAAACCTGAACATATTATAAACATTTGATCACGAGAGCCATTCTAATCCACTGTTTGGCCCTATTGCAAAGAATTACCAAACCAGGTGCAAGAGGAGAGCGCGCTGCCCTGGCTCAGACCCAAACTTAGATGACTGTGCTCCCAAAGGCCACCCTTGTTTTACAGCAGAAGTTGGATCTATAGACCATGACCATAGTGACGCGAAAGATTCAGCGCCAGCCTTTGCTAAGCAGGAGGTGGCCTCTTTGCGATCATCTAATCTTCATTTCCTTTGACCAAGATCGATGTCAGACTAGGACATGACGAGAAGAGTGGTGCTGTCACAGCTATGACCTTGAGAAATAAACAAGGAGCAACTAATACGTTTCCTAAGACGCTAATAAAGTTGTACCATCTGATATCCAGATGACACCACACTTGGCTCGCAGACACCTTCTTGACCACCTAGGGTCTCTCAGTGCTCGTTCTCACTAGGGAATCTTTGACGTCCTCTGCATGCTTTTCACGGAGTCTACATTGTTCGACGTGGCCAGGATTACAAGTAGCTTCTGGAAATTTGAGGAATGTTGCCTTTTCTTCACTCAAAGGACCGTTTAACTCAGATTTGTTCCTTTTTTGGAAATTGCTCCTCATACTGAGGAAAAGCTCTCCAAAAGGGAATATCTGAAGTATCTCACATGTAGCACATTCTTAAGGTTGACAATGATTTCTCTTTCTTTTTTTGGCTTTGAGTCACATCAGCTGATGTTCAGAGAAAACTGTCGACCAGAGCAGCATCAGCTTGCCCTTCTATGTGTTCGTATTCTGTGTCTGTAGCTGAAGCAGCTGAGCCAACTGGCAACTGAACAACTTCGCTTTGGACGGCACGGGACTTGGGAGAGTGCAAAAGGCTGTCACTTGGTGAACGTCGCGGTCCTCGTCGTCCAGGTGGAGGCTCAGTCATTCATTGGGATTCCGGCCCGATGGACAGAGGCGCTCGCAGCAGAACCAGCTCCGCCAGCTCTGCGAGATCCCCGCTTCAGCCGGCCACGCCTTCGCACACACCAAATCCAGCCTTTGCCGGTCGACAGCCTTTGCCACCCCAGCATCCTTCGCCGGACCAACTCGCGGCAGGCATTTCCCGGATCCGCAGCGAGCAGGGCTGGCGCAGCTCCTCCATTCCGGCCACCCCGGCGCCCACGCCAAATCCTCTCCTTCAGGTCACTTACCACGTCTTCCCGGAGCAGCTGGCCGCCGGAATCAGCAACATTAAAGTGGACGAAGGTTACATCGACAGCACAAGTTTCCCGGCGACCCCGGCGCCCTCGCCCTTTTCGCCATCTCCTGCGCAGTCCGCTGTCTTCACGCCGGATCAGGTGGCTGCGGGAATCGCTCGCCTTCGAGAAGAAGGCGTCTTAAGCGGCGCAAGTACTGCACAACCGCCTACTCCGGCAACTACGCCAGGTCCGGGGGTGGCAGCAGCAGCCGCGGCCGCAGTGCAGCTTGCCCCGGAGCGCTTGGTGGAAGGAATCAATCATCTGCGCAGGGACGAAGGCCTCGACAGCGGTTCCAACCCGGGAACTCCAGTCCCTACCCCGATATCCCCGCAACCGGCGACTGCCCAACGTACACAGGTGCTACCTGAACAGCTGGCAGCCGGGATCCATCGCCTCAAGGTGGAAGAAGGTATGAGCAGCGGTGGCAGTAGCGGATTCCCCTCTACTCCGGCACCAACTCCGTTTGCTCACCACCCTGGAGGCGTCAGACCAGAGGAACTCGCTGCTGGAATCTCCAGGCTCTCTGTCATTGAGGAGGGCGTAGTTCATTCTGCTACGGCGCCAGATGCGGAATCAACCCCGACCTCCACTCAGCCTGAACTGAGTCAGTACTTCTCCACAGAGAGCTCCAGCAAGCAGAAGCAGCAGAAGTCACCAGAGGAGAACAGCTTCTTCGACCAAGTGAACATCCCTTCGGACGCTTCGGTACTTCACAGCTGCAGAGAGAGTCGGATCGATCTTCCTCTTCTGGAGCAGACGAGGGCAGCTGCAGTGGCCGAGGCCAAGATAGACGTGGTGGAACAAAAGTTCGATGACGTCCGTAGTCTCCGCCGGCGTCAGAGCAGCGAGCATTCTTCCTCGGCGACCGCAACCGAACCAGTTGTCTGTACCATCTTTAGCGAGGACAGAGATGAGAACGACGACCCATTTGATGCCATCAGCAAGCAAGAGGAAGACAATCCTGGGGGCCTGGCCTTCTCTGCAGCTGAGGATGAGGCAAGCACCTACGCCACTCCAGCAGCACCCACGCCAAGTGTTGAACTTCCTGCCTCATTCAACAACCACCTTGTGCCAATCACAAGTCCTTTACCCAACAGTTCTCCTACTCCAGCCCCCCAGATTGGAGTGCCAGCTGAGGAGGCCGTCAACTTTCCTGAAGACGAAGCGCAGGAGCCAGAGAATTCTGAGGCCACCAGGAGAAGCAGCACTTGGATTCCGAATGCTGCAACAGCACAGATCCTTCAGAGCATCCAATGTAAGTGATCTTCAGTGCAGAGCACCGCGAAGCTACTATACGACCAGGTAGTAGTCCAGTTCTGTACACCGATTGATATACGTATGCTCTCTTCCAGCTTCTGCTCCTGGATCGTTTTACCCAGACCGTTCTACCCTGACGATGCCCGGCGCGATCATCCGGGAAGACCTCGCAGATCCCGTCGTTAGTCTGGTTTCTCACTACCGCGGCGAAGCCGAGGCCGTCAAACGCCAAGTGTTGGACGGGGCCTCCGTCACTCAGGACCAGAACGGACTCAGGCAGCTCGTAAGAGCCGGATGCTTCAGGGCGGCGGTGAATCTTACAGGGAAGCTACTGCTCATGTACAACCAGGGCGCTGGACAAGAAGGGAGTGTCTCTAAGCACTCGCCGTCGTCGCTGCACGTAAGAACAGCGTTAAGGTCACTAGTCAATACTGAGCCACTTGACTACACCAGAGCCTTTCAGATTTGGTTCACCCGTTTGGCGCTGCTGGTCAAGCTCCGCCAATTCTCAGTCGCCGAGGTGGAGGCCGAACCCTTTGGTGATCTCGATCGCCCAGATCTCTACTTTGAGTTCTATCCCGAGTTGTATCCTAATCGATCTGGTTCAATGGTGCCGTTCAGCTTTAGACTTCTGCTGGCAGAGCTTCCTCAACACTTGGGCAAGCACCACGAGACCCTGGACAGACTTTATGCACTTTTGGCCAAGGTCACGCAGGTAGTGGATGAATGAAGTTTTCAGTTCGGCAAAGCGACTATTTTCCTGTGTTTTTCTATCCTAAGATTCTCCATAACTTGGCCGACGGCACGGCCGAGGATGGCCGGAGTCTTAAACTGTCCGACGAAGACCGCGCGGAGTCAGTGAAGCTGTGGCAAGAAAGAGAGCTGAGGGTCTTGTACTCACTCTGCAATTCCGCCATCATGCATAAGGTTGACTCAGTAATTGGTGATTGCCTATGATGAGTTCTCCTTGATCACGGAGTAATTTTCCCTCCTTAGGACTTTGAACTTGCAGTCGAGAATCTGCTGTTATTGTTGGAGAAGGAGGGCGACGAAAGGAAGGCCAAAGTCTTGTCAGCGCTAGGAAGAATTTATCTACAATTGGGTATGAAGTTGCATCAAAAGTATTCATTGGACAAAATTGACTATACTTTCGGATTTTAGGAGACATTGAAAGCGGTCAGGACTACTTCTCCAAGGCGTACAACCAACGCAACAAGGACGTTACCGCTGACAAGTGTGATAATTATGTGGACATGGCCTTTTTGTCTATGGCTAAGTGTGACTACCAAGGCGCCTTAAAGAGCTTTCAGGAGGCCCTCGAGCTGTCACCAGTGTCCAGCAGCGGGAGCCTCATCAACAACGTTGCCGTGTGCTACGTTTACTTGGGCCGTCTAAGAGAGGGACTCTCCTTCCTCGAATCCAGAATGACTGCAAATCCGCCGCTGTTACTGCAGGAAACGCCGATCCTTAACTTGTCGACGCTGTACGAGCTCGAGTCTTCATACTCCGGGCAGAAGAAGTGGGCCCTTCTTGATCTGGTCAGCCAGTACAAGGGTGACGGCATCAACACTTCGTGTCTGAAGCTCCAGTAACAAAAATAAGATACCTAGCAAGTACTTGTGTAAGTACGTAGCTGTACTAATATCAATAAGTGTATGATGCTTGCGTCCAGTAAACGTCAATGGAATACTGAACTGCCCTCGTTTATTGCAATACCTCCGAGTGGTTGTCGGACTTGCACTTGCTAGAGCTCATCTCTTCCTCGACTTCCGGCACGCAAGGTGTAGTTCCAGTAGACAGGAAGTGTATTCCAGAATTGTAGCTTGCCAGTGACTGGCAGAGGTCCCTCCACAACAGCAAAGTTGGTGTTCATGTCCAGGTAGCAGCTGTTCTCCGGGGTTAAAGGCTCCCAGGATGGATATAGCGTAGACTTTCCGTACTTCAAGAAGTCAACGATCATTTTAATGTATCTCCTGGAGACATCTTTATCCTCTGGAGACATCGGCTCGAATGGAAACATGTTGAAGAGCAGCAGCATATCAGTGCCATGGGTAGCCTTGCTGTGAATGAAAAGTAGTTGTTTAGTTATTTCACGCTACAAGGCATGTAAGTTCTTCTCTTACCCAAGAACATCTTCGTCATATGGAGGCCTGTCCAAGCTGCCATCAGTCCTGAACAAGGTAAGAGAGTCCTTCAGCGGATATCTCATGTGCTCAAAGTAGGTCGGCGCCTTGCCATTCTGCGCATGCAAGGCAGCAGTCACGGCAATTCCGTACGTGAACATGGTATCGCCGGATAAGTCGACGAGCGCACTCATCTCCTCGACACTTGGCTCCTCTTCCGCAGCCAGGTTGGTCAGCTGATATTCCCTCAATATCCTCTCCATTAAGAGCTCGGGTTTCTCAGAATTGCCACCAAAGATGCCAATGGCCATGGGGAGGATCTCCTCAGCCTTCTCCTTGAACTCCTTCCACAACGCCTTGCCTTTTGGGCCATCTGGAGCGATGTAATTTATTCTCCAGCCACCCTCCTTCTCCGCGTAACCAATCATGTAGGGGGCGTCATTGATCTCGCCGTCCTCCATGACTTTCAGCGGATGTTTGGGCAGGAATGGTTGGTCAGCCTCTGGATCGGACCTCGGCGAGAAGACATTCATAGGTTCTCTGGCAGGATCCTCCGGGTGCCATTCAAAGAATTGACTGTGTGCGTCTATGAGCTCCTTGGCTGGAACTTTTCTCAGACAGTCGCTCCAAGGAGCAGACTCGTCACAGCCAACGATGGCAGCAAGTTTCTCAGCTTGCTGTTTCTGATTTGGGATACTCGCCCACCAATTGAGGGAGGACCCACTGAGGGAGATGGCATTGTTGAACAGACCTTTACTGACCGGGGACAACATGTGGTAGTGCACGCTCGCCCCACCCGCGCTCATCCCCAAGATGCTGACCTTGTTGGGGTCGCCGCCGTAGGGCAAGATGTACTTGTGAACCCATCTGCAATGTTGAGAAAGGCATGTTCAGTAGGGCTTGCATGAAACTTGATGAAGTCATCAGTTACCTGATGGCCTCAGCCTGATCATGCATGCCGTAGTTCCCAGGGAGATCGCTGTCTTCATTGGAGAGAAATCCAAATATATTAAGTCTGTACTGAATCACGACCAGAACCACGTCCTCCTCCATTATGCGATCTTCTCCATACGGTCTTGCGCCACCGAAAATGAAGGCTCCTCCGTGGATCCACACGATCACATCCTTCTTGGCCAATTCGTCCCCTGGATGCCTGGTGTACACGTTCAAGTAGAGACAGTCCTCATCTCCGTCAACTATGGTCGGGTCGTTGACGTCGTTCTGCAGGCACTCGTGGGCGCCGTTCCGACGAGTGGCGTCCCGGCGACCGCCTTCCCAGCCTGAAGCCGGCACCGGCGGCTTGAACCGGAGATCTCCCACCGGCGGTTGAGCAAAGGGGATCCCATAGAAGGCGACATAGGGCGTTGTCCCGTCGCTGGCCACTCTCATGGTCCCCTCCAACTCACCCTGTCCGGTCTGGATGACCACCTCCGCCATGGAGGTGGTGAAGGCGACGGCGGCGTAGAAGAGTCTCACGGCGTTGCGATGCGAGGCCATGTTTATCCTGGCCCCGGGCACCAGACACCCAACTCTGAGTCTTCTGAACGCACCAACCTCACAATGGCGCTAATGTTTTTTGTGCAGTGTATGTAAGAAGTGATGTCTGAGGCGCATCAATGGCGACTGGGGGATTGAAAACGGAAGGCCTAGAAATGCCTCAAGGCCTTCAATGTTTGACTTGCAACCTCAATGGTCAAAGTATTTCACACCATCATATGCATGATGCGACACAAACATTGAGGTTCCAGGCCAAATCCCTAAGGCATTTAAAGGTTGTGCGTGCACAAAAATACCAGCTGATAGCAGCGTCTGTTGCTCGTCTGAACACCGAACACCACAGTGCATCAAAGCACACACAGTACAAAAAAACCTGTTCATGAATCAGCGCTATAAGTGTCGTCTTCAAGCCCATGGGCTAATTACGCTGCGCTTGTTATCGCGCCGGCAACGATAAACACATTATTATGACTGTTATTAGCATATTCATTTGAAAAAAGTGTAACCCAGCGTAGTGGAGTTGAACGAAAAAGAGATGCCTCAACGTTTTTGCAGGCATGCACGTTGTCTTACTTGGAATTTTCTTTACTGCTACAGTATTACTTTGTGCCCATATGAAGTGAAATCACAATACTTTCTGAATATACCTAACAGATAGTGTTATAATCCGTGGCGTCAATAATTTCCATGTAGAAAAATTCGTTGCACGAGCTGAAGTGAAATATGCAAGAGTTAAATTTGGCGGTCATATCAGTCAATGAGATTTGAGCCAGACGATTGAGTAAATAAGTTTCACTCTACGTAGGTGACTGACTGAAGCTTAAAATGCAGTTATGGTGGAATCCAAGTAATTTGTCACCTTTCAAGGGTGAGTTTTTGTTTGGCGAACTTGGTCAACGTTTTCTGGATGATTCCTGGTCCAAAAATCCCGAGTTCGGGGAGTGGGGGTGACGGGGACTCCCACGGGCGCGCGGACACCAAACCCCGAGGTTCGGGCACGAGAATCGCTGGTGGGGGGGCAAACCTGCAGTGATGGAGTCGAGCTTCGAGCTGATCGAGCCGCCAACGAGGTTGGAACGTGACTGTTGTGCTTGACAAGTGCATCAAATTTTCCAGGGTTACGTCGAAATTGAAGGGGGTCATTTTTGGGAAATGTGACAAGCCTCAAATTCCCAGCTCAAGCTTGCTACCGGCTCAAGCAGCAAATACTGAAGTAGAACTAGTGATGTAGTAACTCACTGAAATTTGGTTCTGACATAAATACGTACGGATTTCCAGACAGATGTGGCAAAATGACTCAAACTGACTCGAATGTACAAGAAGACAAATTTAGCACTTACGGACTTTTTTTGCGTCACAGCGCAAAAAAACATTCATCAAAACTATTCAAATCAGTGGTACCAACCAGATTGAAACAGTTTCTAACTGCAACGCGGGATGTGATTCTCATTCGGAACAGAAACATGCGTCTAACGCATACCCGAACTAGCGGATCGTACCCGCTTCGCCGGGTTGGTGCCCGTTTCCAGCTTCCCCATGCCTATGACGTCCTACGCACATATCTACCACAAACGTATTTACTTCATACATACTTACTACACATGTGATGTGCTCGAACCGGACGGACGTACAGACCTCTTACCTAATGCTCAAGATTGTAATGACAGTTTGTAGTCCCTGCTCACGTAGTAACTGGTCACTATAGCTGCGACAGACAAACTTACATTAGACACTAAAGCTGCGTAAGACATGCGGACTTACAACACTATATAACTGGCTGGATGCACAGACACGAAGGGGTTACTACTTTATCTATATCTATTTAAATAAATACGAAATTTTGTATCACTTGGGTGGGGCTTCACTCCAACATAGAAAGAAACGTACGAATGTGCATTTGCATTGCAGCAGCATCAAGGACGAGGATGGACAAGGACTTCATTTCGAGTCTTGAATTTTTGACGACAGACGTCTCATGCAGGATGTCGACCACTGACCTCGTGGAGGAGTTCGAAGAGCACTTCTGTCACGTGACTCTGGCCGTGGCAAGAGACACCAAGCAGGGCCTGGAAGGCTCGCCGAAGGTCTCCAGAGGCGGGGGAAATGTGAACGCGTATCAAGAATACTTTTCTCATCTCACTCTGGCGGCGGCGCGCGATGGAATGGACCTCATTTGCGCCAAAGCAGGTTTGACGGGGTCTCCTAAGGCGCGGGGGATCCGAGAAGTCCTAAAAGTGGGGATTGCGGCGTTCAAGGAGCATGAGGACGCTGAACGAAACAAGGACGAGGTGGTGTCGCTGGGCGACTTCGCCACCAAATTTCAAATCTGCAGCAAATTATGTGACGGTCTTAGTACATAAACCCCATTCACTCATGCTAACAAATTTCAAATCTATCTCAAATCTATTTCAAATCTGCAGCCAAAGTTAGCTAATTTATTTACTGTCGCAGCGAACTCGGCTCGTAGCCATGTTTGCTCATTTTAACAGAAATTTCAAATCTGCAGCCAATTGAGCGAACAAAAGTGGATCGGATCCGGGTGCGAGATCAGCTTCAAGGGGAGGTCAGGTTCTAGCTGAGACGTGCAATCATGAGCAGTTCGTTCTGGCAGTACAGGATGTGCAGTCCACAATCCAATGGCTTGTGCAGAGGTGGCTCTTGGCTAATTCAAGTGAGTGCTGCACTTGCAACAGGCCTCGAGTGCTAGTTAGGGATGGCTGTCGTGATTCCATGAGGTGGACATGCTCCTCCTGCAGGAGCAGCAGGTCCATTTGTGATGAATCTTTCTTTTCGCGGAGTCAGCTTTCTTTGACTCAAATCCTTCATTCTATCTATTTCTGGTGTAGGGGAGACCTCTTGCAGACTTGCAGCTTCCAAACTGACGACATGTGCCGGCAGGCCCAGACCGACTGCGGGAGGAAGTGTCATGATCTCTGTCTCCAGTGGCTGGAGGAACACCCAATGGAGAGTGGAGGCTATAGGCTTGATGCTGTCGTCGCCGTTATTGCATCATCGCTGTTATTGCCGTCGTCACACAGAGTTGGGGTATTTTACCATTTATTGGGCTAGTATATCTATACTAGCAGATTCAACCCACTTAGCTGGGTGTCTCCATACTTCTGGACTGCTAAGATTCAGAACTGCTGGCTTAAATAGTGAACAATGCCGTACATTTTTGAGATGAGTGAAATATATATGGACATTATAATTCAGCCCCTTTTTGTACATTTTTGAGTGGATGGACAGACGGGACGAATGGACAGACTGAGGTAACAGTCAAGTCAAGATGTTCACATTCCAGATTGTTTGTTGAAAGTCCGCCTCTTCTTCACTCTTGCGTGCACAGCCGATGAAAGCGGACCAAAGCAGACCCAGGCTGTCTCAAGCTCGACAACCTCATCAAAAAGAAGGTTAGATGTCTGTTCACCCACGACGAGGCCTGGGACTTCCACATCACGAGCATCCTAGTGGCAAAGGCAATCGAAGCGACATTGGCAGACTGTCCGTGGAGTGGGGGAGGTGTTCCCGCAAGCCACAATGACCAAGTTGGGCGGCAACATAGGAGGAGTCCCCACGAGAGTAACGTAGCATCTGGTTAGGCAAAGAAGTGCCGAAGAGCTGGCAGGGATGGCCGAGATAGCAGTCATCTGCGACACAGCAGCAGAACGGAAGGATGGTGTCCTTTCCGCCATTCACCAAGTTCTTCGCACTGGGCTGCAAGGACAAAGACGTCGCCCAGGGATATGTTGGCGTCACGGGGGATTGGAGGATGCCTATGATGAGACATTTGCCGGTAAGACTTGAGTCCATGCGAGTTTTGATAAGACAACGTGGACTTAAACTAATACCGTCTACCTCTACCAGGAATTCTACGCACGTGAGTGAGTGAGAGGTTCGTGGCCTCGTGGCAAACTCGGTGCCGTCTGCGTCGTCAGACATAAGGCATTGCTTCCTGGACCTCTAGGTCGTGAGGTATTCAAGAGCCTCACGCATTTCCTCGGGGAATGTTTCAAGAGTTCCCCCCCCCCCTCCTCGCCATCTGCAAAATAAGTGAATAAGCTTGAGGATCAATAAATAAAGCTTGTAACTCACACTGAGCTGTCTTCTTCCGAAAAAGTCGTGTGCGGTCAAAATGCCTTGTCGTAGACCAAATAGAAGCCTAGATTGCAGTCCAGCTGGGCAGACTACGTTAAGCTGAGTGATAAAAGGGAGTTGACGGCGCCAAAATTATTACAAGATTGCAACGGCAGCAGTAGAGGTCGGTGAAAAAAGGCCATAACGTGCTCTTCGTGACATCGCCATGCTCCAACACCGGGGAGAAGCACAGGAGGAGGTCCGTGTGGATGAATATGTCAAAGTCGGCACTACTCAAAAGTGCAATCTGTGGCTGTCCCAGCTTCAATTCACAGAGGAAAGGTGCGACAATCTCAAGAAGATGCTTACTCTGCGAGTTCAGAGGCTCAAAGATGAGGACCGTGACTGTGTGCTGATTGCTGATGAGATTGCCCTGAAAAAATCTATTGACTATTAGCAGAGGTGCCCGACGTTGATCGGGTTATTATAGGACTCGCTGCAATCCCGCCCACCAGCAGACTCGATCATAGCTCCACACGTGTTTCGCGCTCTGCACGAAGCTGGTCTTTCCTCGACTCGAAGTTGGTCTCGCCTCGACTCGAAGCAGGTCTCGCCGTCGAAGCTGGTCTCGCACTTGGCACTCACCATGCACTCTGGACCCGGATCGGATCCATTTTGTTTTTACTTTTGAAACTGGCTGATCCGGACACTCTTCACTCCCTCTCTTCTCCCCAGCTTTGTGATAGGAACAAGCCATGAGTCTCCGGGTCGAGCCCCAGTTTGGCTCGCTGAGTTGCCCGGCTCAGTGTCCACCCCTACTGACCTTCTTCTCTCCCCTCCTCTTGCCCTAGATACCTACTGACAAAACTGGCAATGCAC
>JAAUXU010066099.1_pt1 | contig 26168 bp, 22 predicted proteins | sample 7278151 | NCBI WGS metagenome assembly JAAUXU01 (sample SAMN14350113, study PRJNA611818) | marine sediment metagenome | isolation source: surface marine sediment (1.8m) | place: French Polynesia: Moorea | collected 2018-08
GTCTCCCCCCCGTTTGTTTTTTTCCCTGGTGTGCTACTTTCTTGTTGTGTGTGGGGGTGTTTTTTTTTGTTTGTGGGGGGGGGGGGGGGGCCCCCCCCCCCGCGGAAATGGGAAGAAACGAGATGCCGGAAAATCCGGAGAGACAATGGAGATCAGCAGGGGTGGAGGCTTTTTGAGGCTTTTGCTCAAAGTTCTTTGAGCGGAAGCACAAGAGCAAAAGTCTTCCTGAGCACGAACGCCCACGAGAAGTCGCCATTCATAGCCTAGTTTGTTGCTCACGCGCTTCAGCACGTGCACAGTCGCAAAGAACAACGCCGCGTATAATTTTGGTTAATTTGTCCGACACAAAAAAGTCAGTCTTATCCCATCCTTGACCCGCAAACTCGGTGGGACAAGACTACATCGTTCAAGCCTGTTGTGGCTTAAAAGACGGAAGAAGCAATTCAGTGACATTGGGATATAATTTATGCAATTTCCACTCAGGCCTAATGAGCCCTTGTCTGTGTGCATGCATAATTGCTTGCCTGTTTCGACGAATTTTTTGTCACACGAGCCTTCATTTTCGACGTCTTTCTCATTGCTGCAGGTAAGAACGAGGACAACGACGGTGGCCGGACGAACGTGTGGCTCGACTCTGGTGGTTGCTACCAACAGTGCAGCCACAGAATTTGGCGAATCAACGCATTCGCTTCCACTTGGACACACGCGCAACCGCATATATAGTTAGATAGCTAGATAGATTGGATACATCGATAGATTGATAGGTCGATAGATCGATAGATAACCGAACGCACAGATTGTAAACAAACAGAGTCGGACGCAACAGTCCCACGGGAAAAACCACAGCTTCGGCTTGCGAGCCCTTCAGTATCAATCCCCCACAGTCACGCGTGCACCAACCGATGGATCCCGACGGCGCTGCTGCCGTCCAACCCACATTTACGCGCACCACGCACGCATGCAATTTACTCGCATACGTAGGCATTATTGGTAGGCATATACACAACATGCTAGTGCGCACGGGGTGTCCTAGATAAATTCGGACGAGAGTTATTGCACCGTACCCTCCATATCTCTTGAATCTACACCTGGGGTTAATGAAGGACCAGCTCGATTGACTACAACACTCCAGAGTGTCATCAACTTTTAATGCTCTACAACGTTAAGGAGTTGTATGACTGCGGACTTCATCCGGGCTCACTCCGGCTGCCGTGATGTGCGTGCACCGCACCTGTTCACGTCCGAAACACGCGCGTGGCTCATTACAGATAGCGCGCCAGCGTCTGCCAGAAAATGTGTACGCCCGCAGACGAGCTCGGATTGGATGGAGCCAAATCTTCCGTTAGAGATCGATGATTCCAGGCCAATTCGTAGTGCTGTTGACGACTTCCGCAGTGGGTCCAACCAAGAGGATTCTCTCCTCTTGGTTGATCTTGGGAGATGTTTCGGTCGGAAAAAGAGGATCACGCGCGCTCGATGGGCGAGGGAGGATTTGTGGAGACTCCACCTCGGGGGCCTGGCAGGCGGACAAGTACGACTGCAGCGAGGTCTTCCCGAGGAGGAAAGTCCAAACAAGAGAAGAAATTGAGTCGTGCTCTGCTCGAATTTCACGCTTTTAGAGCCTTGTCCAGAGAGATTTCTCGCTCTCTGGGAAGAGCGAAGTAAATTGCGCTGTTGTTGGTTTTGGGGGCTGCGGAGGAGAACTTGTGGCCGGTGCGCGCGCGCGCGCCTGCGTGCGCTCTCGTGTGTGGAGAACAAAGGAGACAAAGGTGAGAAGAAATCCGATGTTGATTGCGACTGTGACAAATGAGATCAACAAATGTTGTGGTCCAGACGGAGGCGGCTGAGGAGCATCTGAGCCTGCGTCTTGGTGCGACGCCAAAGCTGCACTGATCTTGGTCACATTGAATGATAAGTCAAAGTTAGCCTAAGTACAGTTATGAGAATGCCATGATCAGTACAGTGGCTGTCAGTACAATGCCAGAAGTCGAGTAGAAACAAAGATTTTTTGACGCCCACACTCTCACCGAGTCTCCTGGAATGGGTTGAAAACATGCCCATTACGTCGATGCCTTCTTATTGCTGCCCACACTCTGTTAGGGCACGTTTACCTCAGCTGTCGAGCTCGGAGCCTCTTTGGTGACGGGTTAATTCGCGAAGCTTCCACGTGCTTTTAAAGCTCTTGAAGACACTCAAAGTAGCGCGAGAAGGCGCGAAAGAGACAAATTCTCGACACTTCACACTTCATCTAAATGGTTTTGGTCCCCTGGGCTAAACAAAGCACTCGAGAGTTGTGCAATTTTAAGACCCTTTCAGCCATTTTTCCCACGATTTATTCAAGAAGTTTTTTGGCAAACAGCCTAAGAATTCATCAGCATAGTGCACACATGACGTCGGCCTTGGTTTTGGGCATGTCCTAATTCAGAAGAAGCTTCAGGAAAATTGTGAGGCAAGAAGGCGTGAAATTGGACCCTTTGTATCATTTTCTTGCACCTTATCAAAAGGGCCATATGGCTCTGGACCCTCTCAAAGTGGCCTCTTTTTTACATTGGTGGTTAAAACTAAAATTGACTCTTGCCTGGAGCGAGATTATGAAAGGAATTCGCACGTATGCAGTCATTTGCTAACAGAAAAATCAGTCTTTCTCAAGTTTTCCCCTCATTATTTCAGTGAATGGCGGAGAAAGAGCAGTCAGGCCCTCTAAGCAAATCACTGCCATTTTCACTCAGGAGATTGGTTTGGCAAGAATTCTACTGGTGCAATAACTTCTAGAACTACTGCTACTCCTCCTCAAGGTTCAGCTCATTTCCTCTACTTCACCTCTGCAGACAACATGCATACATATAGCGAACAATCTAGCAAAGGCTTCCTTTTTTTGCGCGCAGGAGGAATATTTAAATGCGAGGCAATCACCGCATTCGCCCCTGCCAAATAAGGCAAACAGGAAGAGTCAACAACGTAAAATTGCAAGAGATCGAGGCCTGCACGCACGTCAGTCAACGGTGCGGTAGTGATGTGGACTCATACATGTACATACGGGAGGGGGGGGGGGAGAGACGAAGCCACCCACCCATCCCTCTCGATCTGGCGTGTGGACGGCCGATCACGTGCTGCGTCCTGCTCTGGGTCAGGTCTGACCTTAGTCTGCCTCGGAGGATTCATGGGACATATCGAGATCTATTTTTCTCTCTCTTGAAGGGCGAACATGACATTTCGCAACTCAGCCATGTTGCACGTGTGCGAGCAGGCACGAGTCTCTCTCAGGGAGGGTGCGAGATTAATGGCAGAGTTGTGAAAATGAGATTCCTGTGACCACTCGACTCTGGCAGATTCCACTGCACACGCACGCACAAGACATGACACCCGCGCGCGCATCAGGTTTCTCTCTATCGTAATCATAGACTCTGCTGCAGACGACCCCAGCAGAATAGGCATAATTTACGTGGTGAATGGTGATCTGGGGCTGCTCGACCAGACAGCCTTTCCCAGAACGCAATCACACACTTCTTGAGTGTGATCGAGGACTCTCTCTTCATTTGTCTTGCAGAGTCGAAGCCACACACAGGGCTGGAGAAGAAGAAGAAGAAGAAGAGGGAAAAAAGGTTTGCGCTAGTAATTGCTCTGCCATTACTGGCTGCATGCGTGCGCGCGTGTCCGCGTGTGTGCGTGCGTCTACTTCCCGATTGCACGACTTACCAGTGGTGCTCTTTTTTTTAGAGGTCTTCCAGTAATTGCGTCTTAATGGGCGGACGTTGCTTGATGGAGGCCTCATATATTTTTTCCCTCCATGCAAAATTAAAATGGTTCACTAAGTAGGTCGGTGTGCGGTGATTTTGCGATAAAAAAGGGTTCATGCTCAGGCCTCACAAGTGCCACACACACACACACACGTGGTCGCCTCGCAGATAGCCACAAACGAACTCAAGCACCTAAATTTGATCGTTATGCATGTCTGACGCTGAAAAAAAGGCCCACTCCTTTTCAGGCCAAATTGGCGCCGAAAGTGACAGAAAATTCCTTTTGCAGTTGAAGCAACCATGACTTTTTCAAGGATTTGATGTGCCACAAATCCTTTTTGTTTCCATCCAATGGTGATCGCTCTGTGTGAAAGCGAAAAGTCTGTACGTCACGTTCTAAACTCATGTTGCAAGTCTTGGTTGTTCAGTCTAAATGTGAGGAGGGCTTAGCAGAGAAACTGCCCAAAATACAGTGTGTCTCAGAGTCACTTTTCCACTTGCTCCCTGGCAATTACAGCCTCAGGTAGTCGATGCACATCTGAGTCAGTGACTTCTTCTGTCGAGTCCGCCTGTTTGCACGCGCGTTGAGATGTGGCCAGAAAACATATCTGCAGAAAAATATTTACCAGATTCTTTTTTTCCTGCCTCCCTCTTTTCCTCCATCTTGGTATTCCAAATGTTCGATGGAGCCAGAAAAGAAGAAAAAAATGGCAGCTACTTGAAATGATTGTCAAAGACAGTTTCTTCTTCCCGTCAACGTTGCCTTTTTTTTAAGCTCAAGTACTGCATTAATCACTTGGTGATGAATCGACGACGCTTTTTTCCTCCTGTTCTGACGGCTGCAGCATTTTTCAGGCTTGAGTAACGCGTGAGAAACACGGGGAGATTTTATTTATGAGGAGTGTTTAATCGCAATTAATAAGTGTCCTAAAAATGCTGTTTACTCTCAGTCCGACAGCCAAGTGTGGCACTGTCAACGCTGTGTGCAGGACTGCATTGCATTGCATTGCATTGCACTGCACTGCACTGCACGGCTGCACTGCAGAGAGAGACAGCTGTTGGCACAGAGATCAAGAGGTCCCGCGACTTTTCAGGGATGTCAACGTTATCTGTCACCGATGCCACTGCTGTTTGGCATTGACCCTCTCCCATTCTTTGTCTGTGCCCCCCACAAGGAAGACAATCACAGCAGTAATAATGGCTTCTCTACAGGGTGGCTTCTGCTCTGATAAGCGCGGTGAATCGCCGATTTATGCTGCTGCTGCTCCATTTTTCTGCAGATTGTTTCCGATCCCATCCGTTCAGGCCTTGTTCGAGGTCAGGCCTGGGCACAGCGGTAAATTGTTTTCATCACGGAATGCCCAATCAAACCATAAAAAGATCATCAGAGAAAGTGGAATTTGATTTAAGCGAGAGAAATATAGTCCGTTCTTTCCGTCGGCCTCGTCTGGCAGAGTAACTCATTACAGAAGACGACGTAGGCAGGATATTGGTGAGGCTTTTGGGCATGGTGATGTGCTCTTATGGGTGCTTGCCCATAACTTGCCAAGACTTCCGGTCGAGGTGTTTTTTTTCCCTCCAAAATGTGTCTTGCTGAGTGGCCTATAAATCGTATCTTCGCATCTCCCCTCGAAGCTCACACGTTACCGCGTGCGACGCAGAAAACGTGTGTCCCAACAAGAAACGCTCGATCTCGGTGGACGGATTCAAGCAAGTCATAGTGACAAAAACTGGCGTATGAGTCTGCACTTTGATTTTTGGCACTTTTTGCGACATACATGACCCCTGTAGATAGTCCTTCCCCTTCCTATTTTTCCCTTCCGCCCCTTCTTTCAATGGAGGCCTAATTACGAGCAAAAGCCTTCATGATAAGCATCTTTGCTTGGCCTACAACAGTTTGTTCTCTCCCTTCTGTGCTTGGAGTGCGTACGAGGTGCGTACGGACGCAGGATTTAGAGTCCTGCTTTTAATTCTCGGCACGTAACACTTTAGATCTGGCAGGTAGATAGCGCAATTAGAAGAAGGAGCAGCATGGTTATGTTCTCGCAATCCACAAAACAACCTCTCTGGGCTGCCACGACAACAAAGGAAGGCAAGAACAACAACTCAGCTCCATACAAATCTGCATGCAAATCATAGGCGTATCAAGCACACAATGCAGCAAAAGGCCAGGCCAACAACTTGGACGCGCACGCGCGCACGCAAGGATTTGGAACAAATCTGGTGGTCACAGCAAGGGACTCTGGCCGTTTGTGGGAGCTTCCACGGTTTCGTGTTGCATCCCACACAACACAACAATTCTCTTCCTGCTGGCAAAATTTCCCCTCTGAGATTGCCCCGATCCATCAAAAGATGGGTGGCCTTTGTTCTTCCACCCACCCAATGTTGTGTTGCTGCTCTCAAGCCTCTAAAGCTAATTACTAAGGTTAAAATCCGAGATTCTCTTGAGTGTCCTTAATTATGGCTTAGAGTTAGAGATCTCGGAGTGTTTGTGGGATAGCAGCTGCTCAGCCAGCTTCCCCCCCCCCCCACACACACCCATACACACATGCTCAAAAGCTGGAGAATGGTCGAGTTGATGGCGACGTCGAAGTTCAAGCCGCAGTTGGTCTCCGCCAGTGATTGTGAAAATTCCAGCTTGTCCGATTGAATGAAGGCGTTCCTGTCCTGGCAAAGTGCATGTGCCAAGTGCACATGTGCAACGAGACGGCACGAAGACGAAGGAAACGACCTGACACAAGTTCGAATTAGTGTCATCCACTTGCATCACGCAAACACGCACATGCGATTGCGCCCACAAAACACATGAACAAATTGCGCCTCCTCTCCCACACTTTCGTCAATGTTTGACGCTCCTCCCGGCAGGAAATCCAGGCAAATTAACCGAGACAATTTCTTCGCAGACTTCCACCCCCTGAGGGAAACAAAACAAAAGCAGAAAAAATATGGGGAAATGTCATCTCCCCGCCTCTCAAGGAAAGAACATTTCTTCTCCTCTATTTCCTTCGATGATGAGATTTCCTTCCAGCCGATGTTTGTGCCCGGTTTCCTGGCAAGAAAAAGAAATGTCGTCGTCAAGGCTGCCCCAATGAACCATTTTCCATCTTTCGGCCAATTGCGCAACGCATTTATTTGCGAATAATCCTTTGAATTGGACGAGCCAACCAATTAAGCCATCCTCTTGACTGCCATGCAATAAAGGAGAGTCACGAGAGATAAATAAAGCGTGCAGAATTACGGACGGCGAGAAGCACGTGAAAAAACAGGAAAATCCAATTGCACAACCCAAATTGCACACACGCAGATGGCGACAGATAACAGACGCGCGCGTTCAGCGCAGCCGGCAGTGAGAGAAAGAGTGATAGTTGTTTGATACGAGAGGATGAGAAAAGCCAGAAAAGGTCACACATGCACGTGCTCGACTGCGCAAGGATGGTGACGCTCGGTGCGTTTTCGCAAATAAATTCAAACCGAATATATTGCACTGGTCGCCTCTAGAGGGCGGGACACCCCCTACTTATAGTATTTTATGGCTTCGATTAAACGGGGTCAGCGGCCCGGATGAACGAGCAGAATAAAAATGTGCAATTTTCGCAAATTCCTCACTTACCATCAAATTGCGGAACGGAGAAAAAAAAGGAGAGCCAGAATACAATAACAATAGCTCAACGTTGCATCTTGGGTGTGGCCACCGACGGCGGCACACTTGATCCTCCTGCTGCATTGATAATTGCCATCGACGTCATTATGGACAGCGTTGCTACTCGATGTGTGCACGGAGGACTGCCAGACGTGGACGAAGGTGCTGTGCCTACGTACGTTCGTCATCTCGGTGCCGATGCCGGGGGCACCGGGACCCAAAGTTCGTCGTTCTGCAACAAGAACAACGTGGGCAGCACAAAGTGGAGACTCTTTTATACTTTCAACTGGACACATTTTATTGAGGAAGAAGTCAGAGTTGTCGGATGTCATTGTGAACACTTTTGCAATCTTAACATGATGCTGATCCTTAGAGGAGGTCTTTTCCACCATCTTTTTTGCACTGGGTTCAATCGGAGACGTGATCGGTCTGACGTAGACATTCGCAACTTCACTCGCGTGAACTTCCTTAAGTGATTTAGTTAAAGACACCTGAAAAAGGCAGCTCTGGCAGCTGCCTCACTTGGGCAGTATCAACCTCTCTCACTCCAGAGCTCCGTCAACCTGAACGGCGCTGAGCCTTTGGCGAGCCACTGATTCCCCCTCTGATCTGGCAACGATGCGATGGAAGTGGCGGAGCACCAGGATCTCGTTCTCGTCTTCTTGTCTCCGGTGCTTCTTCAGTCAGCCAATTTTGAGTCACAGACATCGATCGACTGCAAGCTGGTTCTCTCCATTGACGTCAATAGCGTGCTCGGCAGAGGAGCTTTGAGTCACCTAAATGTTGGACACCCTGTACGTCGTCTGGCTTGACTGGAGGGGTCCTGCAAGCCTTGCTGAGCTCCCAAGAAAGAGAAAATGGGAAAAAACCACTCGCGAATTTTGCGGCAAGTTAGCAAGCCGCTTATTTCACGAGATGGAGGAGGCGTGACTAACTGACGCTTCTTGCATTGTTGAGAGGAGAGGAAAAAGTGAATAATTTACGTGGAAGGTCGCAGGAAAAAAGTTCCCCCACCCATCCTTGATACAGCACGTTCATCCATACGTAACAGTTGTGTACGTTTGTAGTGCGTTCGGGTCGAATTTTGATCCCTCACACTTCCATTTCCTCCGGTGCATAATAGTAACGGTGCGCGCATACTACTGGGATTTTGCACCCAGAGTGATAGATTTTCCATTTTTTTCTAGGCATGAACCGTAACTTCTGACGACACGGGAAGGTCGAGCCTGTCAGGAACCATGTCTGTGAGCAAGAAATCGTCCGGGTACTTTTTCGAGTACCATGGAGGAGACCCCGGAGGGGGACACTACTATGGAGGGCTCCTGCCTCCGTACAGACCGGTAAGATCAGACACATTGAAAGCTTACGTGCTGTCGTGCTCGTGCACCCACCCACCCACCTACACACACACACACACTTTATAGCACTGCATAGGCTGTTCAGTACTACAGTGTACTACAGTGTACTACAGTGTACTACAGTGTACTACAGTGTACGTAGTTCGTCAGAACGAGGACTGAGGGAAAAAAGTCGTACCTGTGACATTCCCAGGGAGAAATGTCTGCCTTTCTCCATTCCCCTCACTGCCTGCTCTACCTTGTGCAGAGGGCGAAGAAGGGTTCTCTACAGCTTGGCAGATTTAGTAGATGGAACAAGTGCGTCAACAGTCGACTTTGGTGTCCGAAAAAAAAGCGAACATCGACCCGCAGTCTGAGTCCAATGCTCACTGATCTGTCTGATCATGACAACAAGGCAACATCAGTCAGTGTCCTAAGTCTGCTTTGGAAGGGTGAGCTCGACTAGAGGACGACGAAATATGAGGAAAAGGTATGATTAGAGTAAGTCAACGTTAACTAGCCGTGTATGACACATGCGTGTCATAATTCCTCACCAGTTGTTGTTTGTTCAATACAGAGCAGATCGAACGAAAGTTCAGCTTGGGAGGCCCTTCGATCCTTGACACGACCCACTTGTACTCACCTCACTAAGTAGCCAACATGATGTGATGAGGAAAGACAGGTATTTGCAAGAAAATGCATGCATTTGCAAGAGATGGAATCAAGGAAGACACAGACGAAGAAAATTTTTGCACAAAGTTCTCCCTGGCGTATAAGTTCTCTCTTCGCCTTACTCTGACTCTACCTGAGATGTTGCAACTTTTTTCTAGTAAATGTTGCTCGCAATCACTTGTGAACTTGCCTTAGCTCGGAGGGATCCTTGGGATGGAATCTCACACTTGGTAGTTGTTAGCAGTAACTGCTCTTTCCCCACATACATGCACGTACGTGGGATGTCTGCGGTAATAAGTCAATAGTGGCAGCCGAGACTACGACTATAATAAGCGTTAAAACGACAAGTTTCTCTTCCTCGAGTGCGTTGCACACCCCGAGTCGCCTTCAACAGTTGTTTTGTAGTTCAGACCTCTTCAGTTGTTTTTACCCTTTCCTGCCCTGAAATCTCCCTCTCCTTGTCTTCAGGCAATTCTCGGCCAATGTTTGCTCCAGCACCGAATGGAGTCATTTCTACCCCGTCATCACCGCCAGCAACGCTGCTGTCGACGCCACCCCTTGAAAGCTCTCCAATTTGAATAGTGTCGTCCATATCAGAAAGCTTCATAATTTGGTCTTCCTCTGGCAGCTCTGACGTGGAAGTTACAGCTCAATCTTTCCTTCCTCATCAGACTTGTTTACGTCGTCGCTTCCTTCCCCGTCGGCAGAACCTTCGTCATGACAATCGTTATTTACTTCCCTTGATTTCCCCCTGAGCTCTTGTTGTTGTTGTTGCTGCTCTTGCCTGTTTCCTGCTGCCCAAACGACGACGAGGACAATAAGGACGAAGAACCCTACAGGTGGTCATGAATGCTTTGCTGGCGGCCGCTGGTCTGGAAGTCAGCTTGACCAACTTTGGAGTCGAACAGAGTCATCATCAGTCAGAGATGCTCCTCTTCTTTCGGGGAGGAAGCGGATGCTCCACGGAAGGGCGCTGCAGTCGTCATCAGCGACGTGCAGAAGTACTCTTCGTTGAGCAACACTTTCACCACTTCTCAGTTTGTGGTGGTTTCTGGAATTCCCCCTCAGACTCTGACCACTACCGAGATGAGGAGCTTCCTCAATAGTTTCCAGCGGAGTCTCCTTCTCTTTACCATAGCCATTTTATATTTCGCTCAACAAATAAACTTGATCGCTGCAGCAGCACCGCAATTTACGAGGAAGCGATCGCCATGAATCTCTAATGGTGCAAGGATAGAGATGGTCCAATGTAGTAGGCTGTACTATATCTTTTCTATGCTTTAAGGCGGAGAGGCGGGAAGGGTTGTTGAGAGAAGATTTATTATAATATGCAGCAACATTTCGCACGCATACAAATGATCGTCATTATTATCATTTCTGCGGTAGTACCCTTAAATGCTATTTGCCAACGAGAATATGCGCGGTCTTGCGCAACTGCTCCGCTCTCTCTTATACGCGTGGAGCAATGACGATTGCTGTATTGGCCTCGGTGGCACAGAAAAGATGTGCGTGCGTGCGTAGGACGGGGCAGCAATGCCAAGCATGGAGCCCATGAGTGCGACGGTTTTGTAGTAGGTGTTGCCACCCGACGCGTTGTGAGCTTCTCTGGCCAACAACTTCCAGCCCGATTGATCTGACCCACCCTGAGTAACGTCAGCAAAGGAAAGCAAATGACTCAGACTTTTCATGGTCGAGCTGATTTCCAGCCGAAATCCTGGCAACATCGACCAAACCTTTTTCCCTCCTCGAGCAACTTTTTTGTTTATGTGACTGACTCAGTCATAAGATGCACTTTTTGACTGCGAATGTCGTCGTAAAATGCTAATTTGCCTACTTTTTTGCTTTTTCTTTTGTCCGGCGCTCACGCGTCGGCAGTTTCGGCGCCTCTCAAGGCTTCTTCGACTAAAGCCGCGGGTGCACGAACACATTTGGACGAGTCGTGTCACAAGGTGTCGTCCTTGATCATGGCTAATTACAACCATGTGTTGTTCTACCACTCTATTGGCCTTCGGACCGCAAAGACATAAATTGGTTAGCTGGTAATGATCTACGATTAAATGGGATCAATACATCTCCTCACCTCGCAACTGTTGGAAATTCGCCAAGAAATAGCAGTGACCTTACAGAGCATCCCGCACTTCTAACTGTAGACTGTGTGAAAACCGAGCTGTACCGTGACGGGGTTAAGCATTAAGAATGCTCGCAGACAGACATTACGCGTATGAATGTACAAACATTAAGAGTAATCCATGGCGCTCAGGGCCAACTCCCTTGGCACACACATAATACTCAAAGCATTTTTCAAGCATCTCTAGTTCTTTACGTACTGAATTTTACCTATATTTTACGTGATATATATTGTGTGCTGGAGTGTGCGAACCCACAACATTGAAACGATTTCTATTTTTCATTTCTCTCGACAGGAAATCAGCAATTCTTCACCAGCCGCTGGCGGCGGAGGCGGCGGCGGCCATTTGCAGCCAAGAGTCGCCAAGGCTAAGAAGAGTTTTGCCTCCCGTCTCGCCAACCAGATCGACCGCTTGACCGGCGGCGGAACCCTCAGGGACGCCAATAAGCATCTTCACCACAGTTCCTTTGGTGGCGGCAGCGGTCGGGTCTCGCTTCACGAAGCCTTCGCCGCGGCTGGCGGCGCCGCCGGATGCGCGGCCAAACCTGCTCCGCCGCGCCGCGCCTTTCGCAACGTGGTGCCCGGCAGAGCCGGTGTCTTCGTCAAGAACTACTGCCCCCCGTGGGAGGCGGCGTCCTCGCCAGTGACGCTGCGCCAGCACTTTGTGCATCCCGCCCACTGTGCCGATTTGTGCGAGCCGGAATGGCCGCTAGAGCTGAGAAGAGCACAGTCTGACGAGTCGGTGCACGCTTCCTTTAACGACAACGCCCGGAGAAACAACGGCAGCAGTGCCAAGTGGTACGACGAGGACGAGCACGACTTGGCGTACGCTGAGGTCGACTACATCTACAGCTGCGGCGGTCGGAGGCCGCCCCCGCCCAGGGGAGTCTTGCTGCAGCAGCATCGACAGCGCCAGCAGCAGATGAGCGCCATGATGATGAACAGACCTCAGCAATCCAGGAGCAGTTCCAGGGGAGCACTGGAGCAGGGAGAAGTCCGGATGATCAACCAGAGTCAAGCTTTGGTGACTTCGCCTTCTTCAACGTTACAAGGTAGATCGTCCAAGCGGTCATTAGACTACTCGGCTAGACAAAGACGCGAATCAGCCAGTCCCAGGCCGTCTGCTGTGAATGCTGGAACGATAAGGCTAACGGTTCCTGATGGATTCGGGACTCTCCGGAGCAGTCCCCGGTCTGCAGGGTCCTCAGGCAGAGTAACTGTCAATGGGCACCACCGAGGAGGTTCCCGGAACAACAGTTCAATCATCTACCTGACTCCAGAAGGGAGCAACCCCTTGACCACAAGTGGAACTAGTGGGGTAACAGTAAGCACCAGGCGTGACCAGTCTGGACCAGCCAGACTGGCCACGACCATTGAGGTGCGAATGGATGGTCGATCCAGTGGCGGCAGCAGCGGACCATTTACTACTGAAGAAGAAGAATCGTCCGTGGACGAAAATGACGACAGTGAGAGTGAAAGCACAACCAGTCACAAAGATTCCTCTGCCAGTGACACGGGAGAAGACAAAGCTCTTCTGGAATCCAAGAGTCACGCGAGAAGAGAAAAGCAGGAGCAAGATGCCATTGACGAGCTGGAGAAAGTCATTGATCTGGAATCAGAAGATGACGCTGAATCTGACGATTATGATGCCGACTGCAGTCAATTGGAATCCCCCCGAAAAGTCAAAGATGTTGCAACGTCACTGCCTGATAACCCAGTGCTTTCATCTCCGAGAAAGAGGGTGTCCAATCTGTCCCAGGAATCCATACCTGAAGAGGATGAGCAGCACGACTTTCCAGGATCATTCAGGCCCCAAAAGCGATCCTCAAGCTTGGACAGTCGGTCTTCCAATGTTGGGGAAAGGAGACTGAACAAGAGTCGCCTTGGACGGTTGCTTATGGAGCATCAGGAAATATCCAAGTCGGATCAACTGCGCGAGAGAAGCAGACAGAGAAGGAAGAGTAGAGAAGAGCAAGAAAGTGAAATCGCTGCAGATGATGAGGCTGCCATCAGCAGAGGTTTTTCCAGAGAGATCCTCAAGGAGGTCTACGGCTCCAAGACTTCCCTGCTGAGGCAGTTGACGACCTCAGCGCCCTCGGGTAGCGACGACACGATCACCAACGTCTCTTCACTGTCAATGGGTAGGTCTTTTTTGTACACGTGCAGATTTGTCCATACCGTTAAACATATGCACTGCATGTAGAGTGTGGGGTCTGCACATCCGAACGTACGGTGCACCAGAGAGCAGTGCTAATGCAGGTCGAACTCCTTGCCTCAGGAGCATCATTGTATAGGTAGCAGAAAATGCAATTTCATTCCTCAAAGAAGATTTGACCCAAAAATGAATGACAGAACCACCTGGGGCCAGCCCTCTTCCCCAGGCCTGTGCAAGCTTTGATGAAATCTCTCAAATGCGTTACCAATTTTGAAGCAGCAGAGTCTTTGCTCGGGCCACAGCTCCTCAGGGTGTTTTTTTTCGCCGTTGCCCTCCAAGCACAGCCACAGCTTGAATAGGAAGTTGACTTGTATAGAAAAAAGGCCCGTGATTACGTCGAATATTAAGCATGGATAGTCAAGGGTGAAGAGAGCAAGAAAAGCAGCCTGGATGGTCCTTTTTCAACCCGCTAGATGAGGATATCCGTTCGCGTTCAGCTAAATTAGGGGAAACAGAAGCGCTCAAGAAAAACAGGAGACAGATAATCTCTCGTCCTTGAGCCAAATTTTGGCACACTTTCTTTGATTGAATGCGCGCAAGAAGTGATGGCTTCCAGATAGCGTCTTTAGAGGGAGATTCATGCGCCCTTGGCCCGGTACGTGGTCCTAGTAGGTGCGTTGTAGACCTCAACACTGCAATAAAGCTCGCAATTAACTTAGTTGCTTGGGAAATTTGCGCAGGGAAAACCAACTGCGACGGGTAATTCAGAAAAGAAATTCCTGCTTTTTCTCCTCTGTTAATTACTCAATGGCACAGTGGGCTGACCCCGCCTGAGTCACCTTGTGTCCAACCGTCTGTCTGTTCGCACACGTGGCCAGTGGAACGAGGCCTTCGCTTTGCCAATGGCCTAATAGGCCTTTGCTCTGGCAATATTGCACATATCGCTCCAAGATGCTGGGAGTGGTGTAACGTGCCTAGGCCTGAATTTGATGACACCGCTGGCTTGGTTGCGCAGGCATACAGAATGATTGGGCACGGAAAGAACTGCCCCCTCCATAATTTTTTTGAGGAACACCCCCGTGGGACGGTGTACACAAAAGAACACACGATAGTTGTGTCCTCCTCTGCTGGGAACGTCCTCCTACCCATTTTTTTTTTCAGGAGATCAGATAGTAGCTGGAGACGCAGACGCCGCACACATGAGTGCGTACAGTGCAGACAGTGCGAGTGTCTTGCATAACGCGTCTTCATAACGTGCCTCAGGCCTATATCGCACTGAAGAGAGTGGTTTGAAGCAATAAAATAAAATATGAGGTTATCGAGGGAAAATATCTCTCTGGCTGCCTCTGCTCATACTGTTTCCCTTCCAAGAAGTTGACAAAAACTCCCGGTGAAGGTCGATCGTAGATAGTCTCTTTGCCAAGCTAAAGGCAAGGTTAGCCATGCACCTTTTTGTCGCTGCCCTGTGCGCAGACACTCCTCCCGTCAGAATTCATCCGTCCATCCATCCGGGTCGGTACACGCATGCTCGGCCTGAGACCTACATGTGTATGGGTGTGCTGGATGTGTCTTGTGCGAGTGCGATTTAAGAGACACGACTTTGCGTCTGGTCGAGATCAAGAAGCACAGAGAGATTCAAACAAATGACTTCAAACAAGGTCACCGTGCATAGTGAGCGTGATGCAAGAAACAATGAGGGGAATAACAAGTCGGTGCTGCGCAGGCACAGAGTTATTCGATATACTTGAGTGCTCGCTCAAGTATTTTTCTTGTCCTTGAGGACGTTCGTGACTTGTTGGTTAGACCAGAAGGCAATCAAGGTTTCTGGGATTCATAAGGTGTCGAATTTGTGTGCCTGCGTGTGTGTGTGAGCTCGCAAAGCAGCAGAACCGCAGACAATTAACAACAAGGAAGCAGCCGATGGATTCGAACCAAGGAAACGACTTTACCGACACGCGACAATTACGAATAAAAAAGTAATTGCCTCGTTGTTGCCTGGTCCAGTCAGACTCCCAAGGGCCCATCAGTCAAAGCTTCTGGACGCGCGCGCCCACGGACACGTACAAGGAGGAGAAAATTCCATTCATCAAGTCATCCATTGCACTGACTTCCCTCAACGCGGCTGCCTTATGGCCGTCATAGCAGCGTGCGTATTATGCACGTACGTATGTTCGCGGTCTCGACCAGACAGGGCGGAAAAAGCGGCTGTGCCGCGTCCAAGTAATCCTCTCTCATTTGTCTAGCAGAGTATCTGCAAGTACAAGAGGTAGTGATTCCACACTTGGACGTGGTGAGCACATGCGACGCCTCAGCAGGACCATGTATAATCTTGAAATTATGTCTTACACACACCCGCTGGAAAATATTGCTTCAAAGTTTCGCCTAATTTGGCCCTTCATGTTTACTTTGAGACGACTTTGATTAATGCTTCGCGGACTTTCTTCCGTATTCACCGCGCGCGCGCACACAAACGGTGCGGCCCACGACTTGGGACAAGTGAACGTCTGGAAGTTGGCATCCGGTGTTCCCCTTTCCACTCTCCAGACCTGAGTCCGGAGGGAGGCCTTGTTGTACGTGCCACCCAAGTCGGAGGAACCCGAGGCCGGCGGCCAGACTGGCCTCGGAGCACTTCTCCTTGGTGACTCCTCCAGACTGGGTCTGGAAACTTTTCTGTGGCACTTCTTGTGCGTCTGAGGCTGCGTGGTGAAGTGATGATGGCATTGGATAAGGCGGAACGACGATGGGATTACCCAGGATACAACGTCTTACCTGTGTACGATACCTGGGTGTGTGCGCGCGCGCGCCAGTGATAGAAATCTCTCCTTTGTTTTGTCAGAGGCGGCCATTAATTAACCCTGGAGCGAGCAGACAGACGAATTCCCGTACAAACACTGCAGCCAGGGGTGAATTTCTGCGTCGTGAGCGAGTCGGTCTCACCCTTGAGCTGCATTTCAGCCACAGCCCTGACATTTGCCAGAGGTAAAAAGGGGCTGCAGTGGGGGAGGAAATTTCATTTCATGCCCATAATATTTTTTTTTCTTCTTCTTCCAGCCTTTTTTTTGTCTTGGCCGGAAAGTGAGACCCACATTTGGGCCTTTAAGAGTTTCTCTTCTGCCTTCTCTCGTTATATTGCTGATCGCATACCTTATAAGAGCTTAGGCGGCTTCTTTCTCTTCTTGCTAAGAGCTTTTCTCCGCGCACGATTTGGCATAAAAGAATGAATGCCTCTTCAGCTTGGGATCACGACGCGACCCTTGAGGATCTTTACCCTTCTCTCACTTTTTACACCATTAGCAAACTTTCCTTACTTGGGCTCACACGCGCCCATTGACTCGGGCCTTTTTTTGCACGCATTTATAAAAAGGAAAAATGAGACAAGTCAAAGATCATAATTAAAAACTGTCGACGAAGCGTGAGAGATCGGCAATCTGTCTCAGAACCGTCATTTCTCCTCTTTCCACGTTGCTTGTCAACTGGGTCGTCGCCAATCTTCTGGCGAACAAAAGAGAATCGCCTACTTTTCCCACTTTCATGGCGGCGCACGCAAAAGGGACGTTGCTGCCGCGAGGCCTGTCAAGGCCTGACTTGGCAAAATGCAAATCACCACCAAAATTTCTGGGTCAAATGGCTCTTAACAAGGAAGCTTCAAGGCATCTACATTTTTTTCTGCTTGAAGGTGATCCGATGACTTCCAACATTCTCTCTGCTTTTTTTTCCATCGTGATCTTAATCTGCCTTCTTTTTCCCCTCCACTTTTTTTTCTGAGCGTTACCCTTAATGGACAGATTTGTGCCACCGATTAAAACCTCTTAGCTTTTCCGCCCAAGGCTGCGGATGAGGCCTTCTGAGTTCATCCCCTCTCATCATGTTTTTTTCTAAAGAGTAAGCAAAAGAAATCGGGGAAGAAGAGAGGCTAATCTCGGACAAGACACAATGTGCAGACAGCTGAGGGAGGATTTGGGTGGATTTGGCGAAATGAGCCAGGCTGTGTTCAGTCAGCTGGAGTATGCACACGGCCACCAGTGGTTCCATCCACTCCAGCTCAGTCCCGGTACTTCATACTGAACTGAAGGCATGATCGAAGTGATCAACTTTCCCTCAAAACTGTGCTCCTTTTCTCTCCCTTGTCCAATAATAGGCCGGCTTTTGTCCTCACTCTTCCCATCTTAAAATAGAGGAGGGAAAATCACACGCACACGCGCTCCTTCGGGCCCATAGGCCCTAATGAGGCCTTCGCCACCGCCGCAAAAGTTGCAAGAGCTCTTAAAAGAATTTGTCGTTTTGCAATCGGCGAAAAGGAGAAGCGAAGAGCAAACAGGAATCAATGAAAGAAGGAGCCTCTTTCGGTTCTTCTTCTGCCTCGTCATGAGATTACAATTTGAAATTCCCAGAGCGCGAATTCCTTCACGACGCACGCACGTTTACACATGCACAAATACTGTAGAAACTCTAACGAAAACGATCAGTTGTAGAGTTGCCACATTGGCCGGGGCCTGGGTTACATCAGTATTAGACGAGGCTTCGACCCAGGCCAGAACGCGGTGGACTTCAAGCATGCACCCAGGAGATGTGCAGTTCTGGCCGAAAAAGTCTGGTGGAGCGATATCCTTGTTGGAAATGACGAATCGTTGGCATGCAATGCAAAACAGCAGAGAGCGAGAGAGAGAACGAGAGCGAGAGCCTGGCAAAAAATGGCAAAGGAGAAAATGCGACTTGGAGTCCATGAGCTGAGCACGCACGCAGATGAACTCCTACGGATGAGGCCTCTGAATCCAGAGAAGAAGAAGAGTTTAACGCCTGGAGAAAGTGGTCGGGGCTCCTCTCGATGCATTTATTTATTTACTCTGGCGACTGTGCTAATTTCTGCCCGTCAAAGGCAGGCACGTGCAGCGACTGCCAAGATCTTGAAAGCAGTCATATTGGCGCACATTCGCATGTGTGTACAGCAAGTGCGTCAAAGTCTTTCTCGTCGTCCGAAATCCTTCTTCATCCATTAGCGGCGACTGCGCATTAGCATAGGTGGTATGCAGAAGGTCACGGTCGGTGGTTGGAGGGGGTCAAAAGCCCATCCAACAGCACAGGGGCTTCTCTCACGCACGGTTTTTAACAAAGTGGCAATTTTGCGTCGTCACTTTTTTTGTCCCGCGAAACAATGACACTTTGACGAGCAGCTGATGTCTTGCAGGGAAGGGGTAAAATGGTATCTTCACCCTTTCCGTGGTTTCTGGAAAGAGAGAGGAAAAACCATGCAAACGCTTTTAGCCTTGAATGCGTCTGCTGTGGTCATGTGAGCAGGCAAAGCAATTAAACGGATACCCCTTCATGTACAGCACAGATTTACACGCCTCTGTGTTTAATAGATTTCTAAAGAATGGAAGCCAGTAATAGCTAACTTTTGCTGGGCGCTTGTGCATAGGGATATAACAAATCATGAGCGTCAGGCTAGGCCTACCGACTTCGAAGGGGATGGGCCCACCCATAGTGGAAGAGGGAAGGGTTATTTAAGACATCTCTCCAGTCAGTCTCGTCGCAGGAACAGTGGAGAAGCAATTTCGCGCGAAAATCGCCAGGATGGTATTGTATGAGCCACAAGTGCTGGGGAAGCAAAAGTAATTTCTGTTGTAGCTGGCGAAAACGAAAAAAAAAAGTTAATTATGCTTCGTAACTACTGTACGTGCATAATGAGCGACTCAGTCGTAGTGCTAAGTATATACGACCCTTTGCCAGTTGTGGCTGCAAAATATCACGGTACCATTGAACCTCCGTTCTGAAAGATCGATTCGATCGTAGTCTTTTATCAATATCGACAGCATTATGGCGAGTAATGAGAGGTGGATATTTCCCGTGACAAGTTTATCAGAGATTTCTGCCTGGGGGAGAGAAGCCTTTGAAGGGCTCAAGGACGAGATCAGGGTCGCATAGCAGTTGGGGAGGGGAATCTCATGCATAGGCAAACTATTCAGGCAGTCAACCTGTACATGCATGTACGTACGCGCGTACGAGTAGTTCATGTCTAGAACAAAATAGGCAGGAAGTCATGTCGAACTATTTATATGCAGTGGGAGACGGAAAAAAGGTGCATGTCACTGGAAAATGAAGCTCTTTCTGACACACACGGCGTCATGTCAGCCCCCGCCCCTATTCACATGATTCATTTGTCCACATCCGCAAAAATCTGACAATGGCCCGGGCTCTGTCGACGACCTATTGTTGTTGTCCTGCGTGACCGTGGGCGACATATGCAAGGACACATGCCAAAAAATCACCCTTTTACGCATTATATTTTTCTCCAACGCAAAAAGCAAAAGAGCTTTCCTCCCGAAACCACCAATTTGTGGATGGTTTTGATATGCTTCTCCACCATTACGCAGATACCATCGGACCCCATGGAGTGATGGCAGAAATTGCTTCGCCTAATAAGCTACGCATAAACGTCAGCTCAGAATTAACTGCCCATGGGCACACAATTAATACCTGCGATTGCTTGTCAGGATGCAATTTTTCCATCATTTTCTCTTCTTCCTCCTGCAGAAAAAAGTGCCGCTACCAGTGCCAAACCTCCTAGGGACAAGAAATCTTCACGCCGCCACTCTACAACTTTCATCGGAGGTTCTGGGGAGGCTTCACAGACATCCATTCTGATTTCCTCATCGAATAAGACAACGCCTGGCCAAAAACCCTACATGTTTCAAGACACCACGAGACTGAGGATGCTGCTGCCCAGGCCGTCCATTGCCAGGGACACGTTCAACCTCAAGATAGACGAGGAAGACGCAGAAAATGTCGCCAGAGTAGAGATCGTTGCCAAAGGAGCGCAGCAACAGTTGGGCAGAAAAGGAATTTCACAGTCGTTCAAGGAGAGGATTGTCTCACCAGTCAGACCAAAGGAGCCGCCGCCACCGCCGCCGTCGCCGCCACCGCCGCAGCAACCACCACAGCCGCCGTCCCCAGACAATCAAGCGGCGGCTGTTGGTGGTGGATCAAGGAGGCTGCCGCCGACGCCCAAGAAAGAGCCAACCGCAGTCTACGACATTGCCGAGTTCGACGAGTCCGCCGCCTCCAAAGGCAACCGCACGGTGCCGCTGAAGTCGCGACTGCTGCCTGCAGGAGGGCTCTTCTTCGGAGGCGGCGGCGCCACGGGCAGCTTAAAGAAGCTGCGAGGCCGAGTAGCCGCGGAAAAGCCGCCGCGGGCCACTGCAGCCGCTGCCAAGTCCGCAGAACGCTCACGCAGCTTTGGTCCAAGAACGGCGCCTACAGTAAACCAAAGTAGCGCTGCAGCCAGACTCTTCCAGCGCTCGCTGTCTCACATGCCCAAGTCCTTCAGCTACAACAGCCTCGAGCGAGGCACCGTGAGGCCGCGCAACGTTGTCGTCTCGTCCGCCAATTCAGTTTGCGGGCATCCTGGCGGTGATGCCGCGATCAATGCGTCATCATCTTCCAACCTCGCCACGCTGGTCAGCTCGAGCATCAACAGCAGTTTTGAGAACGATCGCCGACCGTTCAAGGACTTCAAAAAGATTTTGTCGTCTCCAGCAGTTTCTTCACCCACATCAACATTATCTTCCAAAACCTCTAAGAAGAAGAACAAGAAGAGCAAAAAGAAGAATAACACTGAGTCCTCTGAGCACATCTACGAGGAGATCCCGGCAACGTCGGATCCGCGCAAGCGTCCACTTCCGCCACTTCCAGTAGAGCATACTCCAACGGCGCTGGTGAAGCAAAATGCTGTCAATGAGATGGAGCCGCCGCCCTCGTCTCCAAAGTCCATCTTTGAAGGCGCGACCAAGTACGACATCTTGCACTACTTGGAGGACGCCAAGGAGCGTGGATTCACCGATGATGACGACGATGACGACGCCATTGCCATTGACGATCGCAATAGCGCCAATAGGGTGAGCAACATGAGCAGCAGCGGCGGCAGCAGTGACGGCAGCAGCAACAATAACAAGGCCATGAACGGCAACTGCTGGACCAGCGTGGAAATTGAGCGGAACGACTCCGGGTTGGGATCCGAGACCGGAGTAAAGAGGCCCCTCCGGGTGAGGTCTCAAGGGGAGCTCAGGCAAGGCAACACCAGCAGTAATCGTGCAGCCAGCAGCAGGCAGCAGCAGGTGGTTCGGCGAGGCGCCAGCGTTGGAGGACACCTGAACCTGCAACACATCTGTGAAGACTGCGACCAGAACATCACGGAGGCAAACAGCCACAAAGACTGGTACATACTATGACTACCTTTACACGTACAGTACACACATTCACAAACAACTTTCCATTCAGTTTCCTCATCTGATCTTGTGTTTTCGTTGCACACGACATATTTACTTCACTTTATGCATTGTTCCTTATCGTGCTCAATTGCCTGGGCATCCCGGCCAGTCGGTCCAGCAATGATCTCTGAAGAGTTCAGCTTTATTATGACGCATCAGGCCATCGTAGATAACGCATGGGTTACGGCTCATAAAGTGCTGGCACGGGAGTCTGGCTGGGTCCCTCCCAGGTAACTTTTGCATGACAAGTGTGCATTCTCCAAAATGATATTTAAGTAACTGTAGCATGCCTAATGGCCCGAGGAAGGGAAGAAAGCGGCAACTCCAGTTAGAACTCTTCTCTGCCTCTTCCGTAGAGTATCTTCTACAATGTCTGGTATTCCGTTTGTTGTGCCACACAACGTCAGTACAGAGCGATAATTATGCGACATTAGGAGCATATGCGGTTTGGAAGTTATCATTATCACCTCTTAAGGTGTATGTGTGCGTGTGCAGTAGTGCAAGACGCACGAACACAGAGCATTCATCAAGCGGAGAGATCCCGCTGGTCATTATCTGTAGCAATATCTCTTCGTATGCATTCAGACACGCGTAAAATCCGCTAGTAATAAATGCGGCTGGTATTTAATTAGGCCACAAAGAACACATGACGTAACCGGAAGCAAAACAGAAAACGGATTTCTGTCATTACGGGGTAATACTGGGGCTCATCAGACTACAGGAAAGCTTTTCATTGTTGCAGCGAAATCAACTACGACCCCATGTCCTCACCCCCCACATGCCTGCCCTGCGCTCGTCGGCGCGCAGAGCGCAAGGAGATCATCGCAGAGATCGTGGAGACAGAGGACAAGTATGGACGAGACCTGGGCATCATCAGGGATGAGTTCAGGGCGCCCATGCAGGTCGCAGGACTGCTAGACCGAGACCAACTGGCGCAGGTAGGAGGATTAGAATGTCGTCTGGTATAAGCTCTCTCGGTGACATTTATTTTCGCGTATCAGCCAACGTAGCACGTACGCGAGTGAAAGCGTGTAAGGAGGTAACGAGGTAGTCCCTAACTTCAATAGTTGAGCCAAGTGTTTCCTACAACGAGGAGTTCGAAAGACGAACTAAAGAGAAAAAAGAGTTAACTGAAAATAAGCATACATCTGCAGAGCCTACACAAAGAATAAGGTATTCAATAAAACACTAAAAACTCAGGACTAAGCAAAGACTACTGATCGCTACAGTTAAATGGCTGCTAGAAGAGACCGTCCAAGATGGTTGCATGTATGAGGAAACGGAAGGCATGAGGAATATAACACAGTACGTAGTACGTACGTAGTAAGTTCTTAATCTTAAATAGATTGTACACCTGCACATCGTTGTACTAATGACATAGCTTTTCTTGTCACGTCTCATGTCACACTTTTATCACTGTCCCTCCAAGCCCGTTGAAAGGTTACAGCCAGACTTCGTTGACTCCCTTCTTGGCGGGAAACAGCTCGACGTAGCCTGACTTCAGTTTGGGGAAATTGGTCTTCACTATGTGCCAAGAGGTTGATCCACTTCTGAGCACCTCCATAGAGCATTCAACATCTGTCTTATATCTAACGCAGTCCTGTAGCTTTCTGTTCCTCTGGGCAACCGGCCTCTTCCAACTCCTGAATCCCCCGACCACGTAGAGATCCCCGCAGAGATCCGACACCCCACAGCAGTTACGCCTGCGCACCAAGTCGGGCAACCGCTTTCTGTGCTTAAAGGTATCAGCATCGAATGCATCAACTCTGGCCACAGAAACACGCCTTGCGGCACCTTTGTCAAGTTGTCTTACCCAGCCACCCACGCGAACAATGAGGGACTCACCGAAAGTGGCGAAAGAAGCTTCGAAGGCTCCGGGCACCTTGTTCGAGTTGTGGATTGCCATTGGGTTCGTGTGAGCAGCGTCCGGATCCAGCGACAGCACGTGTGTATCTTGGCGCGGGTCGACACGATATTTGGCGCCAATGATGTAGCCGCGGCCGTGGCGACCGTCGAATAGCGTGCGAACCTCGCAAGTGCGATCTAATGATTCGGTGGGCCGACGGTGGTCGATACACGGTTCGCCTTGTTTCAGCTTCATCGGGAACATGATCGGCAGCTTCTTTTGTTCATAGTTTTCTTTGAAGTCTGTCCTGTATACCAGCACGTGGCTGTCTGTGGTTGGCGTCATGGCCGTGAAAACGAAAGGCTTCTTAGTATTATCATTGCAGTAGAATCCAGTCATGTTCAGCGATGCCTCTGCACAACCCTCAGCAGGTCCCGACTCAATGAAGGCTCGCTCATGGTGGAGTAGGACAGAGTGCCGAGCGAGCTCAACACCCCTGTGAGGTTGCACAAGATGCAAAACGGAAGCCCTTGGATCGAAGGCAGCGACCACGCGACGCTTCAGTCGCGGACATATCGCTCGGGTCCACAGGTTACTCTTGGGGTCGTACGAGTGTACGGCGAGTGTCGGTGGACTCTTAACCTTGACCAGCGGGTGTAGCAGCTCCACCATAACCAATCTACTGGGCCAATAGCGCCGACCCGCCGCCGGCACCGTCGGCAAGTTACAGTGCTCCAGTGCTCTCTTAAGGTCCTCTCCAAATGGTGCTTGGGACAGGAGCTCCAGAAGTGTCTCCCTGGGCACCCACTTGAAGCGTACAAATTTGAGTAGAGCAGGTAGTCGAAAGTGGCGCTCCTTCAGCTGTGCATTGGTCCAGGAGAGCAGCGCCTTCAAGAGGATCTCCTCGTCGGCATCGAGGTAATCACTTTGCATGACCAGCGCCATATCACTGAAGCTGAGGACCGCGATGGCTGGGGAGAAGTCTTGGAATCGCCTGCAGAGATGACGCAGCGCCACTTTGGCAACACCGAGCATGGAAAGTTGTCTACCAGTGACGTACCAGTCGGCCCACTCCTCAGCATCCTCCGGGCAGAATGTCTCGTACAATGTCTCTAGTAGACCGAATACCTTGAACCTCTTGGCCAGCGTGGCCAAACATGGCACGTGTTCAGAACTGACGTGCGCAATCGAGTCGAAGTACATGAACTCAACAAGGAGGAATAGCGCCTGGGCCTTGCGTATATTGACGCCGTTGGCGTCATCTCGCCGTCTCATGTAGCAGGACAGATCGACGACGGTGTGCTCTTCATTCTTCTTCTCTGCGGCCCTGATGTCGCAGGCCAGCACCGAGGATTTCTGCGCCACAACTTGCTTGTGACACTGCACGCGCAGAAGCGGCGTCAGTCTCAACTCGACGTCAAACTGACCGAATTCGGTCTTGCGAATGTGATCGAAGGGTCCGAGGATTACCTGGCGTATGTGCTCCAGGATGAGTGTCCGACCTGTGGCGTCGGCGAACACCAGCTGTTGCACGAAGTTGCCCAAGTTGATCATGTCAGCCATGGCCACGAACTCCTCGCAGCACCTCACCAGCGGGTCCATCTGAAGGAATTGGGCGGCGTGCAGCACCTCGTACACGTTTGTCTCGCCCAGAGGCAGCTGCGTCCACATATTTTTGACTTTTTCTTTTTCTGAGAGATTAAGGAAGCACTTGATGACCTTAACGGCCTCCTCAGTAACCTCGTCGCCGCTGAGTCTGTACTCATTGTCTGCTAGATCGTTGCTACCAACATCTTTAAAGTGAGACTTCTTGGCCTCCTTGAAGTTGGCCTCAGAGGCAAAGTAGGCGCTCGTGGCCAGCAGCCTCTGCTTGTTGAACTGATGAGAGGAGCCCCCAATATGTACTGTTACTTTTAACTCCGCCAAATCATCCTTCACCTCTTCTACCATGGTTGACTTTTGATAAGGACGAAATTCGTCAGACATCCGAACTGCATGTACTTGTTGCTGTTGGGGCCGTCCGTCCATGCAGCAGGCGTTCCTCACAGTGCTACTTGAGTTGACCTGCAGGTATGGGTACTCTGGGCTTACCCGGGCGCTGGGGACCATGACAGAAAGAGACTTACCTGTAGATGACTTACTACTCAAAGTAGTACATCAGTGGAGCTCTGTGAGTGGAGCGGACCTGACATGCCCCAGCTTCAGGGAACAGTGTTGCCTGGACTTTTGGAGGATTAACCGTCAAATATGTTTGTATAATAAACCACATCTCAATGATGTTTCTACTGAGATAAAAAGTGATCAGACGTTAATCAGAAACGACTAAACTGAAGTATTGAGTTCCGCGTTATCACTTTTTCGCTGGCTGAGCAATCTCCTATTTTCTGCA
>JAAUXU010097509.1_pt1 | contig 26167 bp, 16 predicted proteins | sample 7278151 | NCBI WGS metagenome assembly JAAUXU01 (sample SAMN14350113, study PRJNA611818) | marine sediment metagenome | isolation source: surface marine sediment (1.8m) | place: French Polynesia: Moorea | collected 2018-08
GCAGTCTGTTTAGTGCAGTCTGTTTAGTGCAGTCTGTTTAGTGCAGTCTGTTTAGTGCAGTCTGTTTAGTGCAGTCTGTTTAGTGCAGTCTGTTTAGTGCAGTCTGAGGAAAAACATTGGCCATATTTCTAGATGAATCGCACGTTTTTTGCTGTCTATGGACAAGTCCCGAATCTGACGTCCGGATTTATCTCGATAACCTTAAAAACACTGGTATGACGTAGATAAAAGCTGTTTCTACGTACGTACAAATTCTTCAAAATCCTCTGGCATTTGTGTTACCATTAGAACGTAACATGCATGTCAGCTCACCCTTAAAGCGCATTCTTAACTAAAAGGAGTCGGCGTTTACGGCGTGACTCTAAAGTTTGTGCAGCTCACACGTACCGTATTTCCTACAGCAAAAGCAACCCTCCAATATCAGCAACCCCAGCATCATTGTCCAGCTCCAGGATTCCAGGAGCTCAGCCTCTCTTATGAGCAACTCCTTTTATTGCTTATGTTTAGAAGTTACTTCTGTAGTGGCCTCAAAAGAGAAAGACAGCTGTTGTGTCCAAAGTTGTGCCACTAACCTGGTACGAGTGAACCCTTGGCTTGAGCTGACTATGATAGTCCTAATATATATCGATGTTTGAAAAACAAAAAAAAGAGGATGAAAAACACGAGTCTTTGCTCCTGTCCCTGCTAGGCAATCCCCTCCATTATCAGCATTGGGGCAAAAATCACATCCGAAATTAGCGAAAATGAGATTGGTGACATTTCAGGAAATACGGTCTTGGTGCCCACTAGAATCTATTAATAGAGCTCTCAACGAATCTGCACGGTTGTTTCTCAATAACAACTGTGACAGTGGCCTTAGCTGTTGCTGACCTTAAAATTCGCTAGTCATGAACTTCACCTTGGTTGAAAGTAGTTTTAGCTACCGCATGGTCTCATCTGTGGTTGTTATTCGCTGGACTCACCTCGGGCTGAAACGAAGTGCGACACTATCATCGGTGACGCATCACTTGCATGTCTGAGTGAACATTTCTTGATCGATTTTGCTGCTACTGCTGTTTCATCACGTGGCTTTCTCAATGTTTTGGTTTTTAGAACTATACCGTTAATCATTTGAGTAATAAGCAGAGCTTGGCATTTTGATTGGAAACTTTCGCTAGACTTTTTTTAAATTTACATCTATATTGCAGTATATAACATACATATATGTTCGCAGATCTTGTAAGATGTTCTGCCTTTTGACAAAACTTTGTAGATATTGAACTCTTCGTTGAGCTCTTGTGGGAGCTAATCGGAAAAAATTATGATAAGAAGAATTCTCCATTGTGCCTGTTCTTTCACCTATTATAGCTTACACAAGCTTATTTTTATATCTGCTGTGTTGCTATCTAGCTGCTTAGCTGGTTTCCCCATTCACCCATTCCCAGTGGACCTGCATCGCTCGTGGGTGTACAGGGTCATTCAAAAGTAGCTTGATATTGATGATGCTCACCATATTGGACCTAGTGATGTGAGACATGGTAAATATGAGCTTGCATTTCGTTCATTAAATGTACTTAATATCATTTAAGGATTTTTGGTGCACTTGCGCAGGTATAACTGTTTAACCATCATTTTTGGCAATCTTACCTGTAGACGCTTGGTAATCTCCTTAGGTCATGGCACCTGAATGTACGTTGGATTACATATTTAGGTTAGGGAACTTTTGGCTTTAACTTTCAAGGCTGCATAGTTGGGCTCCTTCATACATGGTAGCCTGTCTACGTCTGGGTCCTATCAGAATGCACCAATTGCTCTTTCCATGGTTTGCTTCTGCCTACTGTACAATCCGTGACTCTGTGTGTAGATAGAGAGACAGAAGAATTTACATTTTTTGCGTGTGCAGAAAGACAAAGTATTTGACAACAGTTTTTTGGGTTTTACTTTACTGAAATGCTTCGCTCTGCTGATGAGGAAGACGTTCTGAAGTCGGACCACTTCAAACCGACTCCTGTCAGAGCGAGTTGTTGCTCCACACTACAGAGTCTAGTGCTACACTACCTACCTTTTTTTCCACTACCACCACATTTTTTGCAGCTATTCTAACGTACGGTTCGGGTGTATAAGAATTTCTTCTGTCTAATCTTGGCATCGAGCTAGTTGAAATGCATTACGTGCTGCTTCCCTCCCTTCAAGGTCCTCTCTTTCGACTGAGTTTTCTCTTTCGATCATCCTTTCTTTTTCAAATAAGACTCTATGTTTAGGATAGCAGAAGTGCCTGTCGGTAAGATAACTATGAAAGAACTCTTGAGATACCTATAAATTTGCTGGAACTATAGATTTGTACGTACGAACACACGCATTGGTCTAGTACAGACCTAAACACATACGCATTTTACTAGGCAGCTTCATGACATTTTAAGTTGAGGTGCCAGTGAGAGCGCTTTACTTCTGAAGATGCGCATTCATTCCACTTTTGTTCATCCTACTGCCGTGAATAACACCTCACATTGAGTACTCTCGTTGTCCTTTCTCAACAATACACTTGCAGGGCTGTCGAGACAAGTCAGGACTTACGTCGGAGATTCACTGCGCTCAAATAAGGGGTCTGACCGGAGTTTCTTTTCATCCAGACGTCTTCATTCGAGTCTTAACCACGACTTTTATTCAGTGGGACCACTTCAAAGTTCTGGTACTTAGTCCGTGTGACCGCATTGCAGTTTGCGGGCAGACTCTGCGTAGGGGTTGATCTTGGAGACTGTAGACGTGTGGGAGGCCTTTAGGTCTTCTGGATGAAGAAGGTAACTGCGTGGAGGCCATAGACGATTGAAGCAAAACAGTGGACATGCGCTCAAGATCAAGATCATACAGGACCATCCACATAAGAAGGTTCCTATATTTGGGGATAGGCAGACTGGGCCCTTTCAATCCTCCTGATCTTATCCCTTGCTTGCATGGGAAGTTGGAGAGTTATGCCTCACAACAGCATCACGAGCCCGGAGGCCTCCATCAGGTCTGTGGTCCATCACACGTAGGGGGGATGGTTATGTGGCCACAAGAGAAAGTACTTGAAGTCAGAGGTGGGCACTTTGAATAAAAGTTGTGGCTAAGACTCCTATGAAGCAGTTTTACTGAAAACTTACCACTGTCAAACTACTTTTCTGACCGCTGTGAGTCTCCAAAAAATAAGTGTTGTGCATCTTGGAACATTTCTCAGTTCGAACATTAGTCTTGGTTGACACTGTCGTGCAGAAGTGAGCATAGCATCCTCTGGCAAATTAGAAGAAATCGAAAGAATTGGGTTGAAAGAAATGCTTCATGTTTGAGGCTCGTAAAACATTCTTTAAAGTATACACGAAAGTGCCGTACGTGGGGAACGCTGTGAAAATGACTGAAGTGACTAAAATGTAAAAGCATTAAAAATGCAACTTTCTCAAGAGTGCTGCTAACTTGACTCTGTTTACACAGTTAAAAAGTTTGGGGCCTTAGTAGTTTAAGATACGTACTTTACCCTTTTGCTAAACTGCACATTTGAAACACTGGCGGTTTGCCTGTTTAGCGGTGCCTGTGTGCTCAACCATTGCAACCTCTTTATGGAGGTGGACAGCTGGAGACCTAAGCACTTTAGGTCATTTAATTTACTTTTGGAAAAAATTACGTATGGCAGGTAGCGGTGGCCATTTGATTGCAAAAATCACTACGTACGCTCGATTTCCCACTTCAGAGCTGGGGTCCGCTCAATTCTGCACGGCACCATTGCATCTAGACACCTTGTGGGTTTTCTGCGTTAGCTCACAGGTGTCCAGGTGTGGTAAGCGTACTGCAAGATGTGTAATGCAGTCCGCAATCCCGATTTAAAAAGTTAAAGCTGTGAATGAGGCATCAGTGTTTCTAATTATTGAAACTATAGGAAGGGCTTCAGCCGTGACTTCAACTTTGTAACACTTCAACGCAAAGTTCCAGTCATGAAATCAGACAGTGGAAGACGTCTGACTATGATTGATGCCCTCCAGGCTGGCTTTTGACGACATCTCCAAACTTAACTGCCCGGATTGCACCAATACAGTTCACGTGAAAAACAATGCTTGCCATCGTCTACTTCATTCTACAACTGTCCAATTGCAGAACACGCTATGCATCCGGCACTACGTAAGTCCGGCGCCTACATGCAATTTGTATGAGCGGCGGGTGTTTTTTTCTTTTCCAAGTCATTTTCAAGGAAACCGCAAGCACGGTTTAAGAGCACACCAGCAGCTCGCGCATTACTGGACACACGGTATACAGAGTACACGTACATGTAGGCTATGAGAGGTCCTTGTACCATTGTACCCATCATAAGTGACGCATGCTTTTCACTCACTCCCGTCTATAGTGGCTACACACGCAAATTTTGCTGTTCATTCTATATCAGTTGTCATCCCATCGTTCCAGCTTCCAGGGCGTCGAGGAGCCGGAGCCGGCGGTTGGATGATCCAGGCCAAGCTTCAGGCCTACTTCTGGGTGGGCTCAGTAAAGCACAAGAAAAGCTATCCGAGCGGACTTCCGCCGGGGTTCCAGGTGACCAGCGAGCTGCTGAACGCTGAAAGACCGGGTCTTCCTCCGCCGGTTTCCATTCACTACACAGAGAAACACGTAAGTGGGCTGTGATTATGAGCAAAGCGTCTGGACGTTCGGATGCGGCCTCGGACACTTACATGCGCACACACAGACCAATGGGCTTTCAAGGGGATGAAAATACTCTTCCTGAGATTCAACTGTTTTTGCAACCACACTTATTTGTCCCTTACTAACACAGTCATCTTACTTCACCAAAAACCTATTGCATCCGGGATGCTAACTTGGCGATTGACTGTCAGAGAGTGAACTCCCAGGTAGTGTTCTATTAATAAAAGTTTACTGCCACCGTGCATTCGTGTCATTTTGACCTTTAATTTCTCGTCATCCCGCTGATATGTGAGGTATCATTATCTGTACAGGGTGAGCGAGCAAAAATGTCCGGTCCCTTAAATTTAAATGTTCCACCATAATACTGTATGTTGACCAGTTCTAGTGCCGCGACAACCAGATTGATTGTTGTTGAAACAGCTTCGCCTAAACGTATCACACGACTTCATAGGCCTTAAAATGGCTGAGCAGCGCGTGTATGATCCCTCTGCCCATGACAGCCAGGTGGAGATCGCAAAGATCGTTGGGTCAAGGTGAGCACTGTCCGGGGCCTTCAACATGCCCGAACTTGGAAAGACTCCCAACCGGGTCCCAGGGAGCGGCGGACACAATAAGAAGAGGGATGAGGCCTTCCTCAACAGCTTGAAGGCCAAGGTTGCAGCCGATCGCACGGTCACCATTAGGAGGCCCGCTAAGAACTTTAACATGTCCAATTGCACCATCCGTCTTGCCATCAAAGAGGGTCTTGGCCTCAAGTCCTTCCTTAGAACTCGGAGGCACCTCCTGACTATCAGCTCGAAGGAGAAGAGATTTGAGAGGTGCTGCAAGATCCTCGGCTACTTCCAGCACCAGGGATCCACCGTCAAAATGTTTTCCTACAAGAAGATTTTCACGGTTGATCAGGTGCCCAACATGGAGTCAGATCACTTGGCTTGTCAGTGTTTTTGCGACAAAGATTTTGTGAGTCATAGAGGGGGCTGAGCGATTCCAACAAGTGCCCAATTATGTCAAGTCAAGTAATTTCAGCCTAATGTCAAGTAATGCCCTGATCTTTTATTTGACGACACCAAAGTGATATCTAAGCACACGCACGCGCCCTGCTGATGATATCGCTTTCCTTCTGCCTCTTCGCAATCATCCTTGGCCTTTAATGGCCTTCTATGGGGCCTTTCTCCTTCAGCTATAAGATGCGTCTCCACTTCACGCCTCGTGGAGGCATTTTCATTGCTTCCGTTGCCTTTTCTCGGTTAAGTGAGGGTACGACCCAAATTGTCACCACGAACTGCTTCTACGAGATCAAACTGTAGCGCAGATCCAAAATTCGCCCACTGTAGCTTAGCAGCATGGTTTCGAGTGAGCGGGGGCAGCTGGGCATAGAGTGGGCCTGGGAATGGACCGAAGTTTGTGAGCCCGAGTTGGAAAAATTGCCCTCCATGTTGACTTACATCAGATGATTCATATTCGTCTTGATGCAGCCGTCAAAGTGTTTCCAATGCTTATACCGCCAGGTTTGGGCATCACGTTAGTACAGCACTAGGCAATTTTTTCAATCACAACTGTTTGCCACAATCAATTTTTATTGTCTGGAGGCATGATCTCAAACACTTCATTTAAAAACTTGGCCTTGCTCACTCAGGCACAGCTTTGCTGTCACTCACTGACAGGTAGGCACTGTCTGTCTCTTACATGAGACAGAGTCTTACACGCGTGCCTTCAAACACGTAAACGTCAATTACAGAAGCAAAAACAGTCACAAGATTTTTCAAACCATCCAAAGTGGTAGGTTTCGGCCTTGCCAATACCTCGGCAAGTGACCGAAATCCAGAAGATTGAAGTCCAGCAAGTTTGAGATTATGCCTCCAGAATATAAAGTTATTGCGGCTGAATGTTTCTATACCGCAAACTCCCGTCATTGAATTATATGGCTATCTCAAGAACATGAGAATTGGCACTCATAAGTGTAGAAAAATAGGCCCAAAACTTTTTACTGGTGAGCAGAAATACAGTCCTTGCCGTAAGTTGAGAGGTTGCTGTCAATCGTATCGAGAGAAGGCAGTCCGGAGCTTTGCCGACCTGGTCAGACTCAGAAGTATCAGGAGAAAGCAGTCCAGATCAGCCTCAGCAGTAGCGAGAGCGAATGCAGCCGAGATCAGCCTCAGCAGGAGGAAATGTGGCAGTCCAGATCGAGACTTCCCCACTGTCGTCGATGAGTTTTGTTTACGTGTCAAGTGTCACCCTGTCGCTCTCTTTTTGCGGCAGCTTCCCACAATGTAGCAACCTCTCAACCCGGACGCGGGATTTTTGAGTACTTGCGCATGGTGCTGGAGGACCCGGGGAATGAAACCCTGCGAAAATGAATGGCCCTAGGGGCTGGGATTATCCCATGAAAATTTCAGTCCATTTCATCCACTTTTACCCCCTCAAAAAGCCATATTTCAGTCCTGTTTGGCATGCCCCCCTCTCCAGGTGGTTTCCATTTGAGCATTGTAGCACCAAAATCGGCAGCCTTGACATAGAACTCTGTACTCAACATAGTGTCCAAGTATCATATCTAAACGTTCAAAATTCCACCTCAACACGTTTCAGTACAGCGTATGAGGTGACGTCTTGCTCGACGCAATTACTTACGGCAAGGACTGTACAGAGCTGTTTCAGCTCGTCCATAGAAGAGATCAGTCTGCCGTTGTCATACTCAGACCATGCCATCCACCCCCAAGCATTTTCCATACTGTTGAGATCAGGTGAGTTAGGAGGCCATGTGACTCCCTTTCCACTGAAAGAAAACCTGTGTGTGTCTTGGAGCATGAATTTGTGCATTGTCCTGTTGGAGCTGCCATTATTCTCCACAGAGGCACGGTCCCCCCCTCTTCAAGCTGCGCATGTTGCAATAGCTCCACATAGCCTCTGCCCTTCATGCAAGTGCTGATAACCTGTCTTTGCATGCAGTGAAAAAGACACGAGAGAAGTACCAAAATTTTTAATTTTCAACAACTTGCAATGCAAGCTTGCTTGCCCCGCGCACAATAATGCTGCCACCCCATTGGCACAAATTGAGAAGGATTCCTCTGGCAGGCTGGCAGGTTCACCCTGTGTATCCCCTCAACTGGGGAGTGGGGGGAGAGACAGGAGCCCCCCACATTCTCCCCACTTCCTCTGGTCTTCACTGTATGTATTCTCTCACTAGAAAAACCACTTGATTCTGGTACATAAAGAGATTAGACTGCACTGTCCTTACCAATCCTACAATGCATACATGCAAGGTCATCCTCACACTGCGTTCCTGAGAAATAACTTCGGTGTTTTTAGTGTGATTCCAAAGTTCCAGAGTTAGTTATTTCAGTAGCTTTAGCCCTCCCCACCCTTCTCCTCCTCCGTGTTTGGGTCCACAAACTTCAAGTAGATGCCATTGGCAGTTCCATCCACCCATGCGCATCTTGACGAGGTGTGTCGTCCATGTTGTCGATTCAGCACTCATCGAGGCCACGGGCCTGATCCTGCCTGTTCCCGGGCTTGGTCTGGCAAGCTATAGAGGGAAACCAGAATTCTGGCCTTGGTCAGTCCAGGTGCCATAATCAGGCAGCGGTGACACTTGAAGGGAGGATTCTCATTGAAAAAGAATGAAGAAAAGCTGCTGCTTCCTGCCCCATTTTTAAACGTTTCCTATCAGTTTCTGTCTAATCAAGACTTGTTTTCAGTTCTTCCAGCTAAGGGCGCACATGTATCAAGCCCGGTCTCTGATTGGTTCCGACTCATCCGGCTTGTCGGATCCATTCGCCAGGGTCATCTGTGGCGAGTACTGCAAGACCACTCAGGTAGTGCCTGATGGTAGCATCTTTGATTGGTTTCCGATTCCAATGGCCCCCTGTTCAAGGTGATTGACGAGACGCTGTCGCCAACTTGGGATGAACTGTTAGTCTTCGAGGAGATCTTGGTCTATGGCCGCCGAGAGGATATCAAGAGCAACCCACCAAGTGTCATCATAGAGATTTATGACCAAGACAAGGTAAGCTAAGCTGCCTATGCTGGACACTCTGCAGTACACTCACCAAAAATCCAGACGCATAAAAGTGTTGCCAAGTTGACTCTGAGGAGATCAGGGGAGGAGGGATCAAGAGAAAGGCTCACAAGAAGCACCAGCACCGAATCTGCAGCCTCACTGTAGTAGCTACCTCATAGAGGAGCATTATAAGCATCCCCAGGACCCCCATGAACATCCATGTCAAGAAGCGCTCACTGACCAAGGAACTTGGTCTAAAAGTCGTGCTCTCGTTGCAAGAAACACCTTTTGACAAAAAAGTTGAGAATTGAACGTCCTACCTGTTCCAGTAGGAATCTACACCAACGAATGCCACCCAGAACTTTTTGAAGGTGGCAGGGCCAAGATTCTGGACGTCTGGATATCTCCAACTCCTCCGATTGAAGTCCTCTTTTTGGGAGATGTTGGAGATGCCTGCTCGCTCTGCACGTCATAAGACGTGTAGTCATGACGTGCTGTAGTCATAACGTGTATCAACTCCCTCATGACCTGCATTGAGCACGAGGCACGGAAGATCTCGACCACCTATGTCTCGGACGTCCCTCCGAACCAAAATTGAGGCCGTCATCAATACTGATGGCGATCACTTCTAAATATCAGGGGGTCCGTATTTAATTCCACACTCAGACAAGGAATAGGTACATCAACAGACCATGGCCACCAATATAAAATACACTGAACACATGAACACTTAGAGTTATGTACGCTCCTCATTGGTCTTGGTGGCTTTTTCTGTCCGGATTTTTGGTGAGGTCGCTGTTGTGATGCGCAGTATTGCACATTCAGGTTGATGTAGAACTAACGACCCCGTGGGGGTTCACCTGCGCAGCGAAAGTGCTACTGCCGGTGATTCATACTTATTAAAAGTTTCACTGTTCACACAAAGAGAAGCTTTATTACGCTTAATTGATATTAAAGACTACGAGCGAAGCTGATTTTTGCCTACAAGAAAGAGAGAAAGTTGGTCTTTCTTTTTGTGGTCGAGAGTTCCACCGCACGACCTGTTTAACGCAAATTGAGGCTGACATTATAGTCTTTTTCAGTGATACTCTCAAAGTCAAATTCTTCATTCTTGAAGCGCCTTTTGTCAACTCTGCATAATCTCCAGAGATAGAATTAGGTAGTCCTTCATTCAGTGAGAACCAGAAAATGTCCTCTGAGCTCAGATTAGTGGATGAGCCAATCAAGCATCGAAAAGCAAAGCCAAGGAATATAACTGATCATCTTAATGGACCAACTACCAAATGGCTGGTGAGAGACTTCAGATTCTTTGCTGTTCGTACCAGGAATCCATCGGAAAGCCTCCTCCAAAGGAGGGAAAAAATATGCAAAGATGTTCTTGAACATTTCGCAGTAGAGCTTTTAATCCATTCATGTTAGATGAGCTGAGTTGGAAACTTAACCGATTAACATATGTGTGCATCAGAAACCAAGGGGTAAATTCGGAAATCAAGGTAGTAGCCAGGCAGAGAGGGAGAAAACCATGTCTGAAAGTGTCGCAGATCAACTTCTGATGCAGAAATGCCTCGTCCATTCAAATTTCAGCACACCCACTGAATGACGAAATATTTAAAAAGGAAAATACTTCTGTGTCTGTCAACCACGAAACGCACTGTACACTCAGTTCAAGCACTCTGTATCTGCTTTTATAGCACACGAAGAGGGAAATAATGTTCCTTGAAAATTGTAGGTCGGCAAGGCAGAGTTTCTGGGTCGAGCCATCGGCAAGCCTGGAGTCTGTCTGTGTGAGGAGAAATATTTCCAGCCGGTGCTAGAGTGGTTCCAGATCTACAGGGGCAATGAGGAGGCCGGAGAACTGCTCGCCGCATTTGAGATGTTCGAGGTAAACGGTCGTCAATTATAACCTAACCTAAGTGCTCTTAAAGTACCCCTTACGCCCGGGACATAGAAGGCGTGAGTTGGCGTGAGAATGGCTAGGAGATGGATAGGTGTCGGTCGATACCTGATGGTGTCATCCAATATTTGACCAGCATAAAGGTGCTGCAGGGGAAATCGGTTAATGCCACACCGCAGGCTCTGGTAACAATGTTATATTAGCCGATATCTGACCATAACCCATCGATATGTACTTCTGTGCTCATGGAAGGGAGAGGAGAGAGTGTGGAATTGCTATTTTTTGCCCAAAGTCCTCAGGGCAAGATTATTGGGTCTACCTCATTTCCACAATTGGGGCCGCCTGTGCAGCAGCCCCGAGGAGAAAAACTGAAGCACTGTAGTTAAATTAAACTAGAAATAAGGTGCTTGCAACTTTGTCAAAGGGCTGTCAAAATCTGAGCACCTTGTTTAGTACTGAACTTATGAAGTACAACCTTATTGCCATGGAGGGGGGGTTCCAATTTTTTTAACTGTTTGATTGCATCTTCACCGTTTAGCATTTGGCGATAGGCATTAGGTAACAAACCGTAGGTGCACTCAGTCAAATTTCAAAATTTTCAATTTTTGACCTAGCCTAATACAGCTGAAAGCTGTATGAGGCACAAGAACCTTTTAACCGATACATTACATGAACCAACGTGATGCCAACCGATATCCCCAATATGCATGTACATGCTAGGGTATTCCTATAACTCAGTGGTATCTTATGATGTGGAATCAATGAGTCATTGAAATTGATCTAAAATACGTCATTGAAACACTGAGACATATGATGCAGTTGCAAAATCAACTCTGTGACCCCATGTTGATATGCCAAAGCGCTCAAAGGGAAGCAAACCCTTGGGGCCTTGCCCAATAGCCTCATTTTTCTCCATTTTCGGTCATTTTTAAATCGGCCCAAATTTCCCAGCAAGTCTGCCGGCCATTGCAATCAGTGGCTCATGTTTTGAAAAAATCCATGTCAGATGCTGTGCAAACGCTACCGTAATCTGCCAAAAAAGGTCAGTTTTCCTTTCCTATTTTAAACAGTGCATGATGGTGCTTGATTGAAACCCAGCGCTGCCAATCTTTGTCAATCCTACTCATTGTATTTTCTTGTCTGTATACAGCTGAGCGATTCGGAGGGTCATCAGGACCTGCCGCCGTTCCCCGAAGGCAGGGAGATTCCTCACACTGGCAGCGGGGTAGGAGGAGCCCACGATACTGGGCCTATCTTGCCAGTGCCAGTGGGGGTAAGGCCTACGCTGGCAAAGTACAGGTGAGTCTTCACCATGTCTACTTGCCAGTGCTTTCAAAGAAAAAGCCCTGCTTTACGTACAAGAAGGACCTCCGTTCACTCTCTTTCGAAGTGAGCGAACAACGACTTTGGTAGAAGCCAATTTTTAATGCCCCTTAATGCATCTTCCCCCTTTTCCTTTCAACCCGTTCCTAATTATTCATCCAGGGAACTCCGTCAGTCGTCTTTTCACTAGGCTTTCATTTTTTATTGAATAGGTACGAGGAGTAGTACACTAGTACTAGCACGCGCACTAGTACATTTAAGTGCACCAGATGCTCGGATAGCTGAAAGTCGGAATGTACTTTATCCGACGACCATAAGAGTGCACTGTTTACAACCCCAGGGCTGGGTGCTTGCAGGGTGCAAAAAATTAGTTTCCCTACGCTACGTGGTGCTGATTGAAGGAGCTGGCGTTCATGTCCATTCCCGGTGTTCGCCGTCAGTAATGCCAATCCCTTCAGGTTCGAGGTTCTCTTCTGGGGTCTTCGCGACCTCAAGCGCGTCCAGTTCCTGACGGTCGACAAACCTCGTGTGGACGTAGAATGCGCCGGTCACATCATCCAATCGTCGGTCATTGCAAATACCAAGAAGAACCCGAATTTCGCCACAACTGTGAAATTCTTGGACATCGAATTACCCGAGCAGGTACGCACTATGCGTGTAGAGTATGTACTTACGGTAGAAGCATGTAGGTCACTGACCTGGTCAAACAAAACAGCTCTATAAACTTTTCAGTTGTCCCGTAAGAACTTTGACTTTTCTTAATAATGAGTACACAAGGCCTGGAAACAAGCAACAGAATGTTCTTTTGAGTGTCCCTGAATGTAACAAGGCAGACGTTCCTTGAGTCCAGCAGTTTGCAAAGGAAATTTTTTTCTCTCAAGGAGAGATGCGTTGGAGGGAAAAATTGAAAAACTCCACCTTTTTACGTGAAACTTAGTAAATAAAGTTAGTGCTCACATCAGTCTCTCTACCGATGTTCCACATGGCCCAGGGTGGCCGACCTTCACCAGGTCTTGAGGAACGAGAGACAAATTTTCTTTCCCGGAAAACAGGAGGTCCATGGGGAAAAATTTCCGACAAGCTCAAGAAATTTTGAGTGGTCGGTGCGGTTGGCATTTAAAGTGGGAGAGAGCAGAGACGCCGGATACTTCAAAGTGCATACGGACTCGATGAAAATCGGACAGTGGACTGCACAGTAATTGTCGAATTCGGACAATACTAGAAATCCTTCAGTCCATCTAGCAACGTCAGACAATGCGAGCTGGTTTGTCTTAGTTCCATACTGGGAAATGATTCCTCGACAGGAGTTTAGTCCTGTTCCTCAAAAGATGCCTTGAATTTCTTGCGAAAATGAGACCCGGGAAACCCGCACGTTAAACCCTGGGTAGCATCAGGGCAAGGTACTTTTTCATTCATATCGTGCAACAGGTGCGATGCTTCTTCAAAAAAAGGTTACGATGAGGTGCTTGTTGTATAGACTTACCCAAAACCGGGGAGATACTCAATGCAACTTGCCATTCTTTTGCGCAGAGCTTAGTGAAAGTCGTTCTGCTGCAGAGGAACGAGGAGTGAAACTTTTCAAATTCGGGATAGGGAGGAGGAGTAGCACTAATTTTTGGTAATTGTGGAGGGGTTGAAAGACGCCCTTTTTAGCAACCCTGACTGCAGTTACAAAAATGACATCACTTCAAGCACTATCGTGAGCAGCAACGATGATTGTGTTCTAAAAGTTTGAAGTGGAATGGGCCTTTTTGAAGTGGAATAGGATTGGGAACGCCACTCTTTTTTCCTCCTCAAACGAAAGAAATTTGCAAAAGAATAGCTGAAGAACACGAGAAAGGGGTAGTGAGTAGTTCATAAACCCCAATGATTTTCATTTTAAGGCATTTCAGTTGCCGGGTATCTAAAACAACGCGGGTTCGAATGTAGTTTTATCATGTTGCACTCACAGTGGTGACTGCAGTTACCTCCTTTGAAGTGTTCTATGAGCTGTTCCTTGGGGGTCCTGTCCTGGACGAGAGTGTCAATGACAAGACTCATGCGTCAGCTTCCGCCGACCACACAAGAAGTCGGTCTTAGGTGTCAGTCACAGATTCTACAAGCATAAAAATGTGTTTCCTGCTGGCTGCGTGCACATTTTACTATCATACCTGAAGTGCTGTGAGGTCAGCACCACACATGATCTTGTCATCTGATGCAAGAGGACACCACTGCGTTACCGACAGACATGTGAGCTCAGTCATGCGGTGTCAGGGGATCTTGAGGAGTAAACTGTGTAGTAGACTCACCTTAAGTGACTTACGGATAACTGGGTTAGTCGGATTATTGACTCGGCTTTTTGCAAAACCTAATCAACCCGACCATTTCGCTACATAAGTAAAGTTGTCCAATACGTCAAACAGGCCCGCTTACTCAGGTCAAATGTGCTTTTCGTTGCTTCTACACGGACCTACACGAGGAGAAAGAGGGACTGTCTGGTTATTGTGAGCAACATCTCATTCTTGTGCCACCAGACTTTGGTCATGCTAAAGAAAGGTATGGTGGTGTCACAGTCACTGAAGCAGGGCTTATGGGATTTCTTGGACTCTGATACATAAAAAGTGGAAAATGTTCCACAGGGTCTTCCATAGGCTCTTACCCAAGACTTTGATTGATTATAATAACTTGCTTAACAGCGAAAGCAGTCTTTGAGTTTGACCATCACAGAAAAAAGCCAATTGCAAGTTGGTCATAGACCTTACTGTCAAAGGCAAATCAAACCCAAACGGTGAAATCATTTGGAGTATCAAGAAAAACAGCCTGGAACGCATAAAAGACAACACCCAAGGCAAATTGAGCTTTGAACCCTTGAAGACAGGCTTGGTTGCAGTTGTCCAAGGACTACATGCACTCCAGAGATCATCACAGAAGTCTACGACATAGTCTTCTGAACCCCCCGTAACAGACAGTCGGACCTCACTCAAAGGTACATCTCTTTAACAATGATGATTTGGCTTATAGGAAGTAAAATCTTCTCGGCTTCAACGTGTTCAACACCTCCCTGAAGCCTTAAAGCTTAAAAGGAAGCTTTGACGCAAAGCCTTTCTGAACCGCCTCCGTGCCGGCACGCGACCCAATCCAATATGTCGTACACGCGGGGACTGAAACCGTGGTTGCTATTTAATTTTCTGACTGCAAATGTGGCTTCTGTTTGAGAGCGGCAACTATTGCCACATTTTCCTGACCGCCGATGCGTATTATATTGAAGAGCAGATTCAGTTGGTAGATGAGCTTCTATTAGAGAGTGGTGTCAAGTGAAAAGTGGTTTCAATGCGCGCGAGTACGGTTGTGACACTTCAAATGTTAGATTTTTTAAGCAAAAATTGACTCTGTATGAATAGTTTTCATATACTATACATTCTGTATGAATACTTTGGGGGTTCTTGCACCCTCCAAAAGAAAGGTTGACTTTGTTTTATTTTAAAAACTTTGCTAGCAGTTATGCTTTTAGACATGTTTTGATATGGTGGAATGATGGCTGGCATCATGGGTTGTCTTCTGATAATCAGAACCAACCAAGTTATTATTAGCAAGTGTGAGTAATTGACCATTTTGTTTGATGCATCCAGCCGTATGAATACTTTTGACCACGACTGTACGATGATCTAATGGGAAGTTCATCATGGTGGAGGCAAAATTCAACTGCCCAAATGACCAGGCGGTTTCCTCTGATGCTGGTTCATTGCCTTTTGAGGCCAAATTCGTCCTCAAGCACCAAAAAACAGCCAGAGTGATGGTGCAGGCCCCAGTCAGCAGGGAGTCAAGATCACCACTCATTTTTGTGAAACAATTTTCAAGATCAGCATTGTGGTGCTGTTCTTGAGCAGGGACTGCTTCCTTAGGTCAAGAGCACGTTCCAGAAGGACTTGTGGGTGGCGCATGCTTCACGGAAGCATGGCTGAGAAAGAAAAAAGAGTGACTTCGGGCAAAGAGGACTGGCTTTCCTTCAGCCCAAATATAAATCCTCCAGATTTTCATCTGTGGTCCATGCTGAAGGACAAGGTCGACAAGAAGTTCTGCCACAGTGCTGATTTGTCAGCCCTGACATCTGCCTGAAATGATGTTCCACAAGAAACAATTCGTGCTGCAGTTGCTGCAGTTCCCAACCACCTTGCCTGAGTTGTTTGCAACTCAAGGGGTCGGTGCAGACAAAAATTCGGTGAAAATTGAGTCGAATACCTCATGTGTCATCACATGAAAAAAGGGCACCTTTCCGCTCATTTCCGCAAAATGAGCGGAATTTCCAAAAATTCCGCTCATTTGATCAAATTTCTAAATTGCTTCGACCTGAGGTGCTGGGGTGAGAACTTAGAGAAGACCATGTAGAGGAAATACTTCCAGGGTGTCGTGGATCAATTCGTCGCAGGCGTAAATAAAGGTGTTAGTTTACCCCGCCGTTAAACTGCCTTAAAACTTCATGACCCAATGAGGGCCCTAGCCGAAACCAAAGTTATAAAAAGTTGAGGAGAAAGCAACAAGGCCAGAGCTTTTCCAGATTGCATAAGCTGGCGCGGACTTTTACCTTATATGCTGTGCACGGTATGACTCACATCGTCTAGAAAAGCAATTTCCTTCCTTCTTCAACTTCCAGGACATATACTGTCCTCCCCTCACTATTCGAGTCGTGGACTGTCGCAGCTTTGGGCGCTACACTTTAGTAGGCACTCACGTCATCAACAGCATACACAAATTCCTCTATCAGGTAGGCATATCAGGTGCTACAAGCACTGGCGAGGCCTTGCAAGGCCTTTTTCTTGCTTTTTTTCAGCCCGTGACCAAGAAAGACCGAGAGAATGCCGAGAAAAAGAAGGCCCAGCTACTCCAGAGGCAGAGGCAGGGAGGTGAGGAGAGTTAAAAGTTATTCATCTGTTATATTCTACGAGCATTTTCTATTCGTACTGCTTGCTAACACTGCCTCGTGAGAACATATACGTAGCACACTCTTCCCACTGCTGCTTGCAGAGAATCGTTGTATAACAAGTGCATTGTGTTTCTGTCATACTCATGACAGCGGATATTCAAAGACCTTACTGAAGCCGGGCAAACTGTAGTCGCTGTAGCTCGTTTAAAGGTCAGGGATGTGCAGCGCAAGGATGGGTCTTGTGCTGCTATCTAACGGATCCTCATGCAATCTCAAGGACAAAACTATGGTATTGACTTTGTATTGTGGAGGTCAGTGAAACTCAGCTTGTCCATGGATATCCTCTGCCTGAACCAATAAGCATTAACGTTTAACGGGCGGGAAATCTCGCACTCGAGTCCCCGAGACTCGAACTTTTTCTGAAGTCGCATTTCTCGAGAAATTAAGCCTTGTCTTCTCGAGTTTCTCCTCAGTGAGCTGAAATGAACTGAAAAGAAGTCCATAAGCACTTCTATTTATTCATTGAAATTAACTGTTCTCTTCATGATGATATTGAAAGTTAGGACGGTGCAAACATGAATGCACCGGAGAATTCCGGAACAATTTGGCCGGCATTCAGCTTTCATCTATGCTACTGCTCACTAAAACGCACAATTTGCTGGAAGAAGACTCATCGCATTCTTATTCGTGCACCCGCTGGGTCCTTATGGGGCACGAGCAATCTCGAGGTGCTCGAGAAATGTCCACTCTTTTTTCGATTTCTCTCAACTGATAGAAGAAACCTCACTTCTCGTTAAACGTTAATATGTACCTACACATAACAAAGACTGTACATAGATCGTTGTTGTCGTTGTTCTCTGTGATGCATTTTTTCGCAATTTCTCTGCATGTCAGCCTCTCCTCAAAATACACTCGTACAGTACAATTTCGCAAGCTGAACCGTTCTTTGCAGCAGGAAACGCAAGTGTTGAACTGGTAAGGACTGTGAGCAAAAACGTAGAGGTTTCTTCCTTCATTCCAATCAAGTTGTGCCTTGTGATCACGAAGGCCTCATGTCTATTTCAAGCTTTGGAGTTCTGGTTCTGGTGTTAAAGATTAATACCCCTGTACTGTACTGCAGAACTGGCTATGGTTATTGCCAAGCAGCAGCATTCCAAGAGCGGCGGCGCGGCCGCACTCGCCGCCGGGAAGAAGTTGGCCAAATTGGCGAGGCCCCCGTACTCCAGACACCAGTCAACCCCCGCTGGGGGAACCGCTGCTACTGATTTTAAAGGTCTATTTATTACCACACATCTTCTTTACCATCTCTCGCATACGTACCTAGTACGTGCAGGTACTGTGTATACGATCCAAAGATGATGTAGGACTTGTCAATGCGTACCAAGATGAAATGGTACAACACGTTTGGAGGGTTAACAGGACATTTTGGCGTCATTCATGCAAGTCTGTACTGTTGATGTTAACACGCTAGTTTTTTTAAGAGCATCATGAGCTTGTACAGTACAACTCAGCTCATCGCAACTCGCTTAAAGGCATGTCTTGGATAACTGCAAGTTCTTTGTTTTGCCACGTATTGCATACGAAATAACCTTAAGTTGGATTGCAGATGAAATAAGCTCAGTAGGAACTGCTTTAGGATTGCTACATTGGTCAAGTGCAAATTTTGGGGGGCTTCGGTCATTGAGGCACTACGCAATCATGGATACCATGACGATCTGGCACAGCCACTGTGCTTTCAAGCAAAACAGGAACTGTTCATAGTAAAAAAATGTGACCGGAGGAAACTTGAGAGAGTCTTTTACTCTCTTCTATGGACTATAAGCTTAGTTAAGACCAAATAGCATGAGGGACCAATGTGCGGGCTTATTTGCGAGTGAGTCCATTCATCAGGGACTTTTCAGGGTTAAGCAACATTGACGCTTGAATTAATTTTGTTATTCTGCTAAACAGATGCAAACTTTTGACCTCATATGTACGTTCAAACTTTGCACGTCTGAATTTTGTCACACTGCTGCACGGAATGTCGTGTTACAGAGTGTTTCTGTTGATTCTCAGTTCCTGCATGTACAAGCTGCTGTAGAAATGCGCATATGTACGGCTGAACCTGAAATTGTTGACATCCCCTTTGAAATTCTGGATCCATGTATCTAATTCTGAAAATATGACTTTGACGCAGGTGCCCTTTTAGGGCTCATGGCATGACTAAGACAGATGGTTCTTTGTTTTATACAACGACTCCAGTATATGAAGGCAGTCAGAAAGACAGTATGAAAAGAACTCGGGGAGGATCTGCTACATGATTTTATTAAGGCACTGTAGAAAAATTAAGAATGGTTGGACTGGTAAAACGGACATTAACGCCCTCTGACTGGGTCAGACATTCAGATATTACTACATTACCTTACACACTGCTTCTGCAACTAAGCCCGAATTAGCAACTTCATCGTTCTCAACGGCCAACAATCATAAAGATTGTTCTCTTGAAGAACTCTTTGGAGCCATGACGCAATTGCACCACACTCCTCTAATCATGGAGCACATTCTTGAAAGCCACCGTGGAGCTGTTGTGGACATGTTGCATGAGCCTGTGCTCCAACTGCAGGGAGACCTTGGTATTCCTGCCACTGTACGTAAAGGTGTTGAAAAATATTGAAACCACTTGTTTTTCCAACTTCAGCTTAACATTTCCCATCGTTCCAAACAGATGCCACAAATTTCGGCAGACAAATTTCTCTCATAGTTCTCCAAAAATGAGAAGCAGGAGACATCCTATTTATTAAGCAAGGACATCTCTTAGTCGTTCAATTACTCAAAAAAGGATATCTATCTCAAGGTCATATTTTCAGAATTACGTGAATAAATTCAGAATTTCACGGGCTGGTGCCAGAAACTTTGTGCTCAACTGTCCATATCATGTAAACTAATTTATCCTCCCGTGGTGGAAAAAAATCGTGTCTGTAAGATTCTCTTTCTTTTCACCTTTTTTAGATCACTTAGCGCTCCCCTCTGATGCTCTAAACGGCCAACAAGCGACTGCAGTCACCTCGGGATCTATGGAAATGAGTCCCCTCATACCAAAGCCAAAGGAGTCAGTCATAACACTCGATTATGCAAGTTTTACAAACATGACTTTTGGTGATCACCATTTCAATCATTACCAAGATCAAAACAGTCGACTCTCCATTAAGTTAAGTTGTCTGTCCCAAGGTGGAACTTTACAAACGTCGAAGCTGTCTCTAAACCGAGAGTGGGGCCAATCTAGCGAAGAAACGCATCTCCTAAAGTGTCTGCTACATGATTGCAGAAGTGATTGTGACAAGACTAGATTAAGAGTTTCATTGGATAAAAATTTGTCATCCAGAAAAAATTGACTAAACCGGAAACTTTGACGTATTCAAGAGTCACTTAATCGAGAGTTGACTGTACTTCTATCACCAGTGCAAATCACGAAAGTCTTCAAATTCTAAACTAACCTAATTTGACTATCACTTTGGTGACTGAAGTATTGAACTTGGTGACTCAAAAGCATCGGGATTTTTAAAAAAAGTACCCTCAGGATAAGAAGTATCCGTTTTGTATTTGTAGGGGACCTACGCCATTCCCGCGTCTTCCGTGCACTTCGACTGCAGCGGCTTTGGCAGTGCCTACAGTGGGAGGCCCGGCGGAGCGGCTGGGCATGGACACGATGACGGCTCAGCGGGTGCAGCTCCCGGTGTGGGGGTTGCAGCTCCCTCTTCACCCCTGGGGCCAGACGATGACGAGGAATCGATGGACTGGTGGACCAAGTACTTCGCCTCCGTCGATGCCATGATCGAGGTGAATGACTGCAAGTTATCACTCTCGCACGTCGCTTGATCACATGCTGCTGCTGTACACGTGGACTACGTGTGCCTGCCCGCAAGAACTGACAAAAACTTGTTTCTTTCACCTTTCCATTATAATGATTGGAGAGCCGAAAAATATTTCTTTCATCCACAAACTTGGGCCTTTAGCTCCAGAATACGCGCGCTCTCAGCTTCGACAGATGTCGGCTGAAGTGTCTGAAGAAGCATAGAGCAGGAACCTTAGGTTAGGGTCAGCTTCCCAGGTCCTTTACGCGCCGTAAACTCCCCTGACAACCTCCTCTTGTCAATGAAAGGTGAGCCAGTCCCATGTGGCTCCTCAGCTGTCCCTATGATGAAAACTTTTCTGCCAAGGACACGGAAGATGTAACCCACTGATCTGCCCCAGCTGAGGTTTCTTCTTCTTCTGTTGGCACCACACCTACTCATCCATCCTACCTGCTCAGACGCTCTGCACCAGGGGACTCTCCCCCCCCCCCCACACACAGACAGACACACACAGCTTCTTGGGGTTTTTTTTGGTCTTCCCAACTTCCTTTATCAGTGAAGAAACCTGAGGTGTGTGGATGCCCTATGACTTGAACCAGAGAGTTGTTTTACCTTGAGTCTACTCTTCTCTCCAAGGCAATTTTGAGCTCAGCTGCTGGTCCAGCTTTAGGCAGTTTCTTGAGAACTCCATCACGGTGCGCCCAAAGAAGCGAGTTTGGATTGGAAAATACTGGTTAGGCATCCGGATGATGTCCTTCCTATTTTCCGGCCGCCTGTGAGGACCAAGCACCAATCATATCTTGTCTGAAAAAGGAACAGTTTTTCACTGCACAATAGCCAAGGGACCAAAAGAGATCCTATACGGGGATCTCAAAAGCTTGTCCAAAAATGTTTTTACTGAACAAGCTCGTGGGCAAGATTTCTTGTTTAATAAGTTCTTCTCCTGGATCAGGTCTGTAGCATAACGGTCCTAAGTTGTAAGGGACTCCAGAAAATCCAAAGCCATACAACGCAGTCGGGGGTCCATGACTACACTATGGTGACTGAGCAAAGTCATTACCAAACTTTAGGCCACCTTGTTGTACAGTCTCCGTCCGTAGATTGGGAAGACGTCAGATTTTTAATTAGAGTAATACAGTTTTTCTCAAATGACGATATTCCAACGACTTTGCTTCTGTTGCCCTATCACCTGCAGTAGAACCAGTGTAAGGTCAAAGGTTGCCAGGTAGTGATGGTCAACAGCAGTAGTTTCAATCTTCTGATTGGCACAAGGCTGCTTGGCAAAAGTTGCACGAAGAGATTGAAGAAGTGAAGTTGCCCAGAATGCTGGTTCGTCAGCTCGATTACTGAAAGTTTGTTACCATTGGGGAAAAAAGCAAAACTTCCTGTACTACCTCCGAGCCAGTATTTCTCCCTCTCCTTAATGCATCCGTACTTATTAGGTGAATCAAGGGTGAAATGCGCTGAAAAGACCCCAATGTTGCACATAGCAAGTTACGAAGGCTGAGAAACAATGCTAAAGAACGGAGAGACGAAGCAGCGGTGGTCATACGGCCTTTGGAATCTATCTCAGCTTAGACTGACATTATTACAGCCTGAAGTGAGTGACTCCATAGTTTGATGCACGGAATGACCTTTTCTCAACTTCGTCCCAGACGAAGCAGTCGAAAAGATTTAAATGTTTTGATGACGGAAGCCACTTGTCCCTCACGCTGTCAGGTTCTTTCCGCTCCTGCCTTGAGGCCTACATTGCGACCGGGATCAAACTGGTTCGATCAAACGAGTGGTTCAACTAACAATGTTACTTTACAATTTTTATTCTAAAATAAACTCCTTTCGTCCTACGTCATCATGAACGATTATTTGTCGAACTGTGACAGGGGTGACGCATAGTCTGGTGTGTACAGGGTGTCTCACAATTGTGTCCCTTGTCAGAACAGTGCTACAGGTTTTATTCGTCCTCCGATTTTTCTCTCTACGAGCTCATTTTAAAGTTCATAGATATTAATTTGTTCATGAAATTGAAAGTCAAGAGAAACTTTTTTAACTCACATTAAATGTTCAGAGTGACTCCTTTTCGATTGAATAACAAGCCGACGCTGTTTACAAATGTTGGCTATATCTTTGCGGATTGTTTCTTCAGGAGTTGATGCCGCCACCTCTTCCCCAGTCAGTCTTCTTCACGTTGGCACTGGTGCATTGGCTCTGGATCACAACTTCTGCACGAGATTCCAAAATGAATGATCGAGCAGTGAATGATGACCTGGCTTGTTCAATGCATACACAATGTCAGCGTAGTTAGAGGCTGGATGACATTGTGGCCTAACTTTCCGCAGGACAAATTAGCTTCAATGAGCTCCAAAATCATCTGTCTGAGCGGAAATATCGGAGAAGAAATGAACCTGTAACAATATTCTGGTAATGGGCACCGTTGGCGGGACATCCTGTGTCTAAAAATTAAAACGTATTAACTACATGTGTGCATACGTGTGCCAGATCTGTCCGGAGGTGGACCCTTCCGATTCCGACGACTTGGCTGGAGTGGAAGATGTTTTCGACTCCAGTCTGACCCCGGCGGCGCTCAAGAAGCTTTCTCGCTCAGTCATGGACATCTCGGCGCTCTCCGAGATGAAGGATATCTCACAGTCGACCTCAGAGTTGATGACCAAAGGTGGAGTTTTGGGAAAGTTGGCCAGAAAGGCAGGAAAGGCTGCTGTAGGCATCAAGTCTGAGTCGAAGACGTCGTTGCTCTCGTCAGTCCCAGGATCTCTAGAAAACCTCGCCATCGACGCAGAGGTGCTTGTCTCTCTGTCAGGTCCATGGTGGAGGCAATATACGTTATAACTAGATGTCGCTTCTCTTCTGCTTCACTAAATTGGTGTGTGCAAATGAGTTTGGTGCATTTAAGAAGAGTTAATAGCTCTTAATAGGAGGTGATGCGGTTTTTTTGGTCGGTGGTGGTTCTTACGGAGTCTGGACCATCGTTGCAACACCCACGAAAAGAAAAATCGTTTTGCAGGAGGGTCGCATCCGTCGAGAAGACAAGCCCGACCGCTCGGACGAGGACGATCTTCACCACTTGCAGCCGGAAACAGACGCAGCAACTGGAAGCGGCGAGAAAAAGAAGAAAAAGGGCGGCGGGTTCAAGTCACTCAAGTCCGCTGCCACCAGCAGGCTCAGTCCCAAGCTGGCGCGAAAGCTGAAGACCGGCACCATGCCCACCAAGGCTTCCGTGGCGCTGATGAGGGTAATCAAGCCAAGAATAAACATATTCAAGTGGTGGCAAAATTTAGAGTCCGAATGACTGAAACAGCAATCGGACTCTAAATTTAGCAGATCGGTAGAGATTTAAAGTTTTGGATACACATATAGTGCCCGCTGTAGGTTTATCCTAATGAACTAGAAGCACAGGAGGGCTTTGAGGGCTTCACCGAGTGGTTGCAGACGTTCGAGTTATACAGGGGCAAAAAAAGTGCGGAAGAGTTTGAGGAGGACGGCAGAATTGTGGGCAAGTTCAAGGTGAGTGCGTACGTTATACGTGTAATATGGCGTTTTGCCTGTAGCACTAATACAACAGACACCGCTTTCATTCATTAATAATGCACATGCAGCATTTGAAACGCCAGGAAAACAACACTCGAAGTACCGGGTGACCCATACGTTTCTAGGCACATAACTACAGCACAAAAAAATGGGCTAGGTCTCACAAAGTCAAAAAGGCCAAACGTACCTTAAACAAGATGTGTTAAGGATTCACCAGGACATTTATTTTTCAAAAATGCGCCTTCGGCATCAAGGCATGCCTCAAGATGGCAGTGGAACGTGGCACAGCAGTTCTTGATACACTGCTCCATCACAGAGTTCCATTCAGCCTCAACTTTGGTCTTCAGTTCGTCCACGGATGACAAGGGTTTGGTGCAGGCCCTCTCTTCAATGTGCATCCACATGCTGAAGTCCAAGAGGTTCAGGTTGTGGGAGGACGGGGGCCACATTTTCCTTGGCCAAAACCCCTTGGACCCCACGCGCCTCTCCAGGAATTTTTGCACATCATTGCGGCGATGTGCTGGTGCCCCATCCTGTGTAAAAAGATATCCATGTTTGCCGCACATGGCCTCCAACATGGCAGGACCTTGTAGATGAGGTTCTCCTTAAACTTGGACCCATCCATTGACCCCTCATGAGGAAGTGCCTTGCCGTGAGACATAATTACCCCCCGGCATGCTGGCCTTGCTTGGTCAAATGTACTTGAGTTCAGGTGCGGCATCTCTTGTGAACTTGGGAATGTACCTGTTCTTTTGGCGGTTCAGGTGCTGGTTGATGGTGAAGTCCTTTTTGTCAGAAAACACAAGAATCTTCCCCTGGAGCCCATTTTTGAGGAAATTGCTAATCTTCTGGCCTCGTGTCACCCTTTTTCCCTTTGCTGTGGGTTTAGGAGCTCAACTTTCTGCTTGGCCAAGGCCTTCAGACCCAAGTTAGACTTGACTAGCCAGCCCATTGTGGTTGGGGACACAGCATGGTCTCTGGCAAGTTGGCAGAGGGAAGTGTTTAGCTCCTTCTGGATTGAGGTGGCCTCAACTTCGGCCACCTTTTGCTCAGTCCTCACACTTTTTGGTTGGCCACTTCGGGGCCTAGTTTGGATGGATCCCGTAGCTTCATACACCTTTTCCCCGTCGTACGCAGTGTTTCTGTTGACCATGAACCTCCCGGTAATATCTGTTGGACGGTCGCCAACCTGAATCTACTCAAGGATCTTTGGACGCAACTCAGACATTATACCCTTATGTTGTCAAAGACCGTCCAAATGTTTTACTTTCCTTGTCTATCACTGCTTAAGAGTCATGCAAACATGAAAAGCCAAAAATGTGCCAGGTTTGAATCTTAAACATGGCATAAAGTTACTTTTGAAAGTGTCTAGCAACTTATGGTTCACCCGGTACTTATGATGTTGCCTGGTCAGCGGGAACTACATCACAAATTTCAGGCATGCCACAGATTTGAGACATGATTTTTAGGAAGAATAGTGCCTAGTCATAAAGAAAACCTGCTATTATTCATCTATTTCGTCGAGATTCCCAACTTTGACATTTAAACAGCAGTACAATAAGTCTACTTCTTGTTACCTGAGTGTCGTCATATTCTGATTACAAGAATCAGTTTGACTGAACTGTGACAAAAAAATGGATGAATTGTACAGGATGTGGAATTCATATTGAGACAACAGCATGACGGCAAAAGCACCATCAATAACACCTTTAGTTGGTGGACCAATTCCCACATCAACGTGTCCACTAGATGGTGCGTTACTCACAACAGTCAGGATAGTACCAACACGTAAATTATTGAGGGTGGAACCATAGCTCCAACTCATCTTTCATATCCACTTCTGTGCACACGCGCTCGCGCATGCGCAGTGTGAGTTAAATTCGTTCTTACTGTACAGTCTTGTTGAATGCATGTTCTACTGTAAGTTCAATGGATCGTACTATGATGATAAGGTGATCTGGACTGGACTGTGCTCACGTACTTTGAAAGGGGTCTGAGTACTCGAGTATCTCGTGTCTCGTCACCTCGCGGACCTGCCA